>Ga0315907_10000698_pt1 | contig 47353 bp, 57 predicted proteins | sample LakEriMetagenome_3_FD_203525 | JGI IMG/M metagenome (GOLD analysis project Ga0315907, IMG submission 203525) | Freshwater fungal communities from buoy surface, Lake Erie, Ohio, United States - Buoy 12 MA123 | ecosystem: Environmental > Aquatic > Freshwater > Lake > Lake biofilm | place: USA... | reverse complement strand
AAAGACCCACGCAGATTCATGTCGCCATCCGTAGGTAGCGCGTCGAGGATGCGGGCAAATCGACGTTCGGCTGGTGCTAGCGTCTCGTACACACCTTGGATTGCTTTATAGAGCGCCACATCTTCGCTTGGTGTGATGCTGTGTTTGCCCTCGAAGTTGTTGCACCAAGTGGCTATCGCATGGATGAGCTGAATCGATTTTTCGTTATGGGGCAATGCGAACGGGTTCAGTCCTGTGTATGCGCCGGCCGCGAATGTGAAGTACTCGCCGCCCAAAGCTTGGATGCCAATCTGCTCCCCATAGCCAAAATCAAAACTAAACGTGCGAAGTGGCTTGCTTGGATGCACTTGCCGTTTATGCGCGAGTGTTCGCATCGCCATAACAAAGGCAGTTTTACCGCCACCGGATTGGCCGATGACTCGATAATTGCCGAGTGGGAGCTGTGAGCTTTTGGCTGCTACATCATCAAGCGGATCTTCGAGGTCGTCGCGGTCGTCGTCTGCATCATCATCAAGGGCGTTTGACTCATCAATTAGCGTATCCGCAACGCGCCGATTACGCGTCAGATGGAAATGGAAATAAAACGGGCTATTTGCGGGCGTCTTGAGCACGGCGATAGGTGCGCCCCAATGCGAAGGGTTTAAGTCTCCCACGGCGTAGTTGTGCAAGGGAAACAAGTGCGCGAGATTTTGTGTCGTGATGGGTTTGGCAAACAATCGCCCGTGATGGAAGTTGCCAGGCAGCATCGACCAATAGGCGGGTTGCATGATGCCTTTTACCGCGCGCTGTACAGGCATTGCAGCGGTGTTGAAGATGTTTATTGTCGCGTCGAGCGCAGTTTTCAGTGCATCCGGTGTGTCGGCGTAGACGGTCAGCAATAGCTCATGGCTAACGAAAGCCATACGGCCTGCACCGAGTTGCGAGCGGGCTTCATTTAAGTCAGCCAAGATGAGTTCGCTACCGCTGGTGCTCTGAATGCGATTGATCTGCTCGCCAAGCATTTTGTCGGCAGTATCAAACGGATATGGCACCGCTGATTGGCTCAGCACAAATTCGAATGGCGCGGCAAGCAAACCTTGTAACATGGTGGGGTGTGTGCTTTCCGCACCGTATGGCACAACGAGTGTGAGGATTGCCGCATAACGCGTCCGTGTGATGCTATGAATGGCGATTGTTTCGGCGGCGAAATGAATATGGTTCACGGCCAGTTGGCGTGACAAATTGAGTCGCGCCGGCACGATATTGATAGGTTCGCCGTTGATTAGCCTGGCATAGAAACTAGCCGTCGGTGACGCGGAATGTTTTTCGCCGCACTCAAGGATTGTTGGTTGATAGGGCGTGAGGCTTGAGGCAAGTGAGTGCATCGCGCCTTGGAGCGATTCGGTTGCCGCAAGGTGGCGTTTGGCGATTACCTCTTTGTCCGTGCGGCTGTAGCGGACCGCTGCACGATCTAATGCGCTCCCATGTAAGCGCACAACGGGGGACAGATACAGCCGGTTGATAAATTGTGGCGCATTCCCGTACTTACGCGCGTATTGGTTGGCGAACTCGCGAGAGAAGTGGTTATCGTAGTCGTCCGTGACGGGGTTAACCGTGATGGATTGACGCACAATATGCGTCCAGAGTGCAATTTGAGTGGATCGGAATAGCTCCCCGAGTGTGGTTGCCCACACGGAATTCTTTGCATCGAGACTCCGGTTAGGCATTGCGTCAAACGGCAACCCGCGCACCTCAAGGGTACCGGTCACATCCCCTTCGCGGGTCAACACGGACCACGGGTCAATCTGACCTTCGTAGGGCAGCGCTTCTACAATGCCAAGGTACTTATCAATGGCAGCAGGCACGGCACTCATTAGAGGACACGCTTATCGTAGCGGCGGCGCATGCGCTGCGGTGTGTAGGTGATGATGTGCGCGCCGAATAAACCCTTAGCAGGGTTAAACCATCGGTAGCGGATATCCTGCACTATATCCCGCACCCATTCAGGGTTCGCGCGAGTCAGGATGACCGGCACGATATGTGCCGGGAGGATTGCGACCGCATAAATACCGATGACCCGCAAGGCGACGAACAGTATCATCGCCTCGACAACGAAAACAGCCAACGGCACGTAGAACACAAGTGCAGCTTGTTGTGGTCCTCGGTAAAGCGGTCGCCGCGTTAATGGTGCTTCCTCATCCATCGCGCCCTACCCGATTAGACTTGGCTTGGCGAAGACGAGAACATACCTTTGAGCCACATGATGATGTCCGGCGAGCCCAAACCAATCGCGGTGCCAATTACGGCGCCCAGGAACCACGCCTTCGGGTTGCCGGTGCCGATCTTGTCTCCCCATGCCCAATTGATACCAGTTAGGGTGATCGCGATGCCACCGAGAATGCTCACCCACGTGTAAACCTCGGTGTATGCAGCGCGCCCAGCCGCAGCAATCCGGCTTTGGGCGAGCGCGTCTGGCGCGATAGTGATGGCGGCTACGACAAGGCAAATCGAACACAGTGTGATGAGATTAGTGCGGGCGGCGTTTGCGTCGGATGCATGATAAGTGCTCATGGAGGGTCCTTTTTTACAGAGTGGGATACCAGTAGTATCGTTGCAAGATGATTAAAGTGCAACGTCATTGTATAGCAAAGTGCAGAACGGGAGAAAGGTGGTTTAACGGCGGGGAACGGGGCTCGGTACGCGAGACATCTTGATATTCGCAAAGTGCGTTTCAGCCTTGGGGTCGCGCAGCTCTAACGCTGCAAACTTCTTTGGCTCACGCGACATCGCTTTCCCGAGACGTTTGGCGTCATCGGTATATATGGTCAGTTTGTGACGTTCGCGGCTGATCGCGACGTAATAGGTGGATTTGTTCGACGTTAGACTCCGCGTGTCGGCGTCAATCAGAACGCGATCTTGAGTGGTCCCTTGGGCGCTGTGGATTGTGGTCGCATAGGCATGTTGCAGGTGCATGTGTCCAGTGCGAGGCAAGCTGATGGTGTGGTGGTTATTCGTTAACGTGATGGCATGCGGATCGACGCCGGTTACGTTATAGCGTGCACCATTGACTGCGCCAAGCTCTCGGTTATTGCGGGTAATCTTGAGCTTGTCACCAATACCAACAGGCAATGCGTATTCTTCATAAAGCGACAACGCGCGCACACCAGTAGGATTGATGGTGATGGTTTGGCGTTTTTCACTTAATAGGGTGATCGTGTTCTCTTTCGGCGCGACCGCGAGCACACGATACGGCTGGTCTTTTTCCAGCCCGTGCTCGCGGCGTGCGGATATCACGAGCTGCCCAGGTATGTAAGTAGATGCGTGGGCCAGCTCGGCGCGCGTGTGGTCGATGCTTTGCAGCGCCGTGACTTCTGTTGCGGTCGGCACGTTCAATAGCGGGCGGATTTCAGCGTTGATCGCTTGACGCGCCGCATTGGTTCCCGCAACGATGATGGTTTTATCGCGCTCATCGGATGGCAAGGCGGCGTACGCCTTGGCGATGGCAGCATAGCGTTTTTCAGCGGGCGGGATCTGCACAATATCCGGCGTGAGCATCGCTAGTGACTCGTTAATCTTGTCATTGGCGGCAAGTGATACTGCGCCGCGCAGCCGCAAATCCTGTTGTCGCTTGATGTCGGTTAACTCAACTTGCGGTATGCCGTTGTCGAGTAATTGTGCAAATGGTTTTCCCGCCTCGATCGCGGCGGTTTGTTTTTTATCGCCACCGATGATGAGTCGGGCGTTTCTGCTCTCGATCAGCCGCATCACGTCGCGCATCTGCCACGCGGGCACAACACTAGCCTCATCCAAATACACAATCGTTTTGTCGGTGATCGCCTGTTGCTTGGCCTTGCTTTGCAGTAGTCCTTGCACAGTGTCGCCGCGCCAACCAAGTTCCTCCAAGGCGCGGACTTGCTGCGTATATGGCGCGATTGCCATCAGCGTATAAGCGGTGCCGTTCGCTTGTGCAGACTGCCCGAGCGCGTTGCCGGTTTCGGCCAGCAAGCGCGATTTACCGGTACCCGCATAACCTTTTAATGCAACAAATCGCGCCGTTGAAGTCAGAAAGAAAGTCGCAGCGCGTTGCTGTTCAGCGTCAAGCGCCCTACCCGCAATAAGTTCGGCCGCATTCTCAGCGGTAGTGATCGCCGGGACTTTATTGAGTCCATCGCGTGCCATCGCCAATATGGCGCGTTCGGTCTCTTGTGCCTCGCGAGTGGTGTATCGCGGGTCACTCAACACCAACGCGCCTCGCGTAATCGCTTCTCGCACGGATGTAGTGGCCTCTTGCTCGGAGACGCCTCGCCTTTCCATAGTGAGCGCGACCCATGTTTGTTGCGTGAATTGCTCCAATTCATTGCGATGCATAAACGCAGCATCTAACGGGTTTTGCATTTGTGCCCGGACCTCTGCATCGAGGGATCGAGCCGAGCGCAACAACGGTAGCTCTTGCACCAGCCTGCCATCACCAACCGCCCGCAGCATTGCCGCGTCGATCGCTTCTACCGTCGTGGCCGTCGCGCCACGTTCATACGCTGCTTGGCGAAGCTCTGTTTGCGAGAAAATCCCTTGGCGTTCTTGCAAATGAGCAATCGCAAAGTCGATTGCGCCATCAGCTGCAAGGCCATCAGCGTTGGCCCGCTTCGTCAAATTAGTGGTGAGTTTGTTGAGTTCACGACCAATTGCATCGATCATCGTCGTGGTGCGCGTGGGGTCAAAGCCAACACTTCGCGCCGTTTCTCGCCAGGCGTCACGTAAGGCAGCGCGGTCTTCTTCGGTTTTTTTGACACGCGAGGCCAGAGTCATCATTTGCTTCTGGCCCGTTGTCGCATCGTCGCGGTCCCGCCCGATGCCGCTGAGCAATTGTTCAATTTCCTTCGAGCGTTTCGAGAACGCCTCGATAACGTTGCGGTCAATATGTGCAAGCTCCCATCCGCCTTTGGGCCCTTCACGTAGCTCATACCCTAGCGCACGAATATGCTCCGCGAGGCGCATGCGATAAAAACCGCCGACGCGTTTGATGTTGTGCAACATCTGCTCGTTCTTGAGCGCGCGAAATTGCCCATCGCCTCGCTTTGTTAAGTTCATAACGATGTTGTGCGTATGCAGTTGCGGATCTTGTGCGCGCGAGAGTTCGTGGCGAAACGAGGCGACGATGAGATTGGCGGTGTTTTCGCGCATCGACACCCCCCTCTCTTTACGGCGTGAATAGGCGAGCTTTTCTAATTCCGCGATTGCCTCTTTGACAGCGCGATCATGCGCCTCGATCAAGCGCGCATCTCCCACCATCAGCGCTTGAATGCTCACACTCTTGGGCGCGGAAAACGTGAAGTCGATGCCCTTCCGCTCTTTCGGTTGCTTCCCAGAGGCCGCCTTCGGTTTGAATTTTCGGGTACTTGTGCCATCAGGGAGAACACCATCTAGCAAGGTGCGAAACTGCTCGCGATCAACCTTGCCTACTAACCCTAACGCGTCGGCACCCTTCCCTTGCCATTCGCCGTTCTGCCCTTTGTCATAGTAGTCATCGGCACTTTCGAAATAGTGAGCGGCACCACCAGAATCATAGACAACTTTTGCTGTCAGCATGGGTTACTCCGCTGGGTCAAAAAGCATTGGCGCGCGGGACTGAATAATGCTTTGATACGACGCATTCGGCATCAGCCCCGGCACGCGAATTGCCATATTGCGTGGTTTCATTGCGAAACGCACGATAGGATGGTTGTTTGCCAGTTTCATGTATCCGCTATTAGCCGGCAGTTGCGAAAACGCGCTGGCAGGAACGACAAATTCTTCATCGCGGGTCAAATTCTTATTGCTGCTTTTACCGTCACTGACATGCAATCTTGAAACGATATGTTTGCCCAGCGTTTTAGAAAATTGCTCGGTGGTGTAGGTATCTGCACCCGTCACACCAAACAACGCCACATTGCGTAGCGAATTCCGTAACGTCAGTGCATCTTTCGCACCATACGTTTCGTCGAGCTGCGCAAACGACTGTAGCCCAGGGTGGATACGCAAACCTTTCTTACGCCCTTTGGTTGCCGCATCAATCAAATAATTCAGTTTCTCCAAAGAATCAAGCTCGTCGCAGATTAAGTGTAAGCGGCGATTTTCATCGTCAACGAGCGACAGCGTTGCGACACAAATCGTATCGACCCAACAGCTAATGAGTGGCTTTAATGATTGCAGCGTGTCTTCTTTCCACGTCACCCACAAATTGCCGCGCCCGCGCTCTAACCAATGTCGAATTGAGAACTGCCCTACCGACAAGTGTTTATGCGGCGCGATATACCGCGTCAACACGGTACGGATGCTGCCCAACGTTTCTTCTGCGCCATGAAACACGCCCGCGGCCTCCGTGCCGGCAAGTAACGTTTTCATTTGCGCGTTGGACATCACGCACAGGGCATTGACAAGCTCCTCCGTGGTGCCTGCATAGTCGCGTTTCAGCACTTTCAGCGTGGCCGCTGTGACGACACGCGCCATCGATGCCCATTCTTCTTGCTCAGTACTCGGACTTTTTGGTATCAACGACGCCGCATACTGGTCGCAATCGAATCCCGTTCGCAGCTCGTTGAATATCGACCAGCCTTGGCCACGTTCATCAAACGGATTGAGGATGGTATCGCCGGCCTGATAAAAGCGCTTCATGTAACCGCCGTCAGGATCAACACACATCATGCGTTCCGGTACACCAGTCTGACTCGCGCGTTCTTGGATCGATGCGAGATAGTCCGCCATTGCAACCGATTTACCTGAGCCGGTGGACCCCGCAGTCAGGAAATGCAGATTTTCGATATTGCGCGGCACGGGAACACCGCAGAACCGTAGCTGGGGTACGTCCTCACGATTGCGAAAGCGCGCCCGCAACATCGACACCATCGGCGGACCTTCAAAACGCTTCAAAAAGTACGGTCCCTCAAATCGCGTTTGAAAGTAGCGGTAAGCAACCCACGACAAGCCGACCGCGATAACGCTTGCGCTCAGTGGCAGCGCCCATAACGGCCATACATTGAACGTTGCCAAGAAAGCCCCCTTAGCGACGGCCCAAAACATGCCTCGCGGAAACGAATACAGGGCCATAGCGACCACAAGCCATATAACCGCAGGGGTAGCCAAGCAAATTAGGACAAGGCGCATGCGCAAGCGCTCGTCCGGCGTCTGATGCTGCAAGCGTAGAAAAAATTTCATGCGCCCTCCCCTTTCACATAGTTCTCGATCGCACTCAAGTTGATCGCCGCATCAGCCATACCGCGCAATTCCAGCGGCGCGCTCTTTCGCACCATCAGGTAAAGGCAAGCAATAAGAGTTTGCACTGTCTCATTGCCGAGATCACCGCGCTTGGTCTGTTGGCTTTTCAGCTTGGCATCCATCGCTTTGAGCAACGACACTATTTCTGATCGCTGAGCCCCATCGCCTTGCGTTGCCTCCAAGTACACCGCTCTGACATGACCACTTAACGTCTCGTCGCCCCGCGCCAGCATCGCAATCTTCATCACAGCTATTTCTTTGTCACTTACTCGAATCGTCAGGGTTGGCATGTGTACACACATTTCGTTTACAGATCAGGTGCTTATCGTATGTCTGTATTCTGCTGTTTGTCAAGCGTGTACATTAACCTCTAGCGTTGGCGCGGGTTTTCCGGCATCCTGTAAGGTGCGTATGGTGTGTAGGCTTCTCTAAAGGGAGAATCCCGTCAAAAAAACCACGAAGCATCTAGGTGAGTTGGGGTATCGAGCGAGATGGCAAAGCCATCGAGCAAGATAGGGTAACAACACAATATAGTCATAAAATAGACAGAGAATAGGCACAGAATAGTGCCAAGGACATTTAGGGGCATTTGACAATCACATAAAATAGGCATAAAAAGGTGCGAGAATAGACATAACCATCAAAAACGGCATAACATAAAATAGACAGAGAATAGGCAGAAAATAGACAGCATGGCAGAGGGCATATGACATCAGTGGTCACATTGGAACAGATTGAGGCGCTGGGCACCAAAGCGCGCGAAGCCGGCATGACAATGCTGGCGCGAGTTGTCCGCGCCAATTGGCCGCAAGTTGATCAAGCCTGCAAGATGTACGCAGTGCATCGCGTCGGCGAGCAATTTAGAAACGTCGGTTATGGCTGTTCCGACAGCAGTTTTGGGCATCTTATAGCCAGGTTACGCCGTGAATTGGGATCGGTGGCCGCGACTGACAAGCCAGACTTTGTATCGCACGATACAAAACGAGAATCATCGAACACAAGCAACACAACAATAGACCAACCAGTAGCCGAGCAAGTGCGAGAAGCGCCATATGTAGCAGACGCTGTAATCGGCGGCGTATCGAGCGCCGAATTGTTGACCGCTGCGCAAGATACAGCACTACTTTTTAGACGTAAACGAAATAAGTTGATCTTAATTAAGGAGAAGTGAATCATGGGAAAAAAAACACTGGTGATAAATACAAGTGGCAACGTCGGAAAAACAACGATCGCAAAACATGTGATCGCAACCTTTCAAAACGATGCACCAGTTTTGTGTGTTGAAACGCAGAATGCAAAACCTTCAGGCGTTGGAAACGTCACGTCAATAGGTGCATCGCGATTTCACGATATCTTTCGCGCGCTCATGAGCACGGACGATATTGTTATCGATGTGGGTTCATCTGAGTGCCAAGAGTTTATGACCGAAGTTAAACGCTTTCGTGACGTGTTGCCGGAATTTGACCTAATTGTTGTGCCAGTGATTCCTACCGAAAAACAACAGACCGACACCATCACTACGATTGCATGGCTGCTGTCGCTCAAGGTCCCAGCAAACAAAATTCGGGTGGTGTTCAATTTATATGCACCAAGATCAGGCCAAACGATTGAAACGACGTTCCCGCTGCTGACGGGCTGGCTCGATGAAGCAAGTGGCGTGTCATGGAAGCCTGCGCTTGTCGTGTATAAAAACGACATTTTCGGAATGCTCGAAACTGTAGGTGCATCGATACTAGAGCTAGCGGCTGACAAAACAGATTTCAGGGCAGCACGCGCAAAAGTGAAGGGCGATGCCGATAAACTGAGTGACGTCATGGATCGACAATTCGCGGTGAACCTTGCTGCAGAGGCCAAAGAGAATCTAGAGGCGGTTTACCGTGCGCTCTATCCGGGCGGGGTAATTAAGCCGGAAGCGAAAGCTGCATGAGCGCCGGCGATGCAAAAACAGTCGCACTAAGGATTCTTCTTGAAGAAGTTTCGCCTTTGTTCGACCGTGTCGAACAACTCAACACGACGTTAGTCCAGGTTGATGCGGCGGTGCGGTCAGATATTGAGCGGTTAGGGGCGATGATGCAGTCCCTTGAGCAACACCTGGGCGAGTCCTCTGAGCTGATGGCCGGATTGCAGGGCGTGCAGCGCTCCGGCTTAAAAGATTACCCTGTACCACCAAACACGCGCGCAAGCGGCCATAGCACACGTACAGTGATCGGTGCGGCGATAGCCGCATCCGTGAGCTGCGCCGCAGTCCTGGGCGCGGGAGCATGGCTGTTGATACAACCAACACTGCAGCACGAACAATTCGGCCGTGAGGTCGCTGCTGCGTGGCCAAGGCTCGATGCCGACACCAAAGCGAAAATTAGCCAAGCGGCAAAGCCTCCGCGCTAGATCAAGCTAAGCGATACCACACGCCGCTGCGATGCCAGCCACCAGGCCGCGCTTTCAAGACGCCCGTTTTCACCAACGATTGAAGGTGTCGGCGGGCGGTGCCGACATCAACGCCTAACGCCTCAGCAGCGGTCGCAGCGTCATGCTGCATCGTCGAGGCATCAAACAGTGCGAGATAGGCATCACGGTCAACGCGCGGGCCGTAGCGCAATCCACGGCGGCTAGGCTGTGTCAGGACGTGCGTGGTCACCACGCGGCAATGTGCCGGCACAACGGCGCTAGCCGGTAGGGTAGGGGACAGTATCGATGCGATGTTCATAGGGGACTCCATGTCAGTAGTTGAGGGATGCGTATCTGCATCGCTCCTGGGGAACGCGACATTGAGCGGCGAGTCAAGACACCGTGGAATAAATGGGCCGACACGCGAACGCCTTTGTTCGCGTGCGGGGCGCCCGTTTTATGCCGCGAAAGGTCTTTACTCGTCGCGGTCGCGTGCCACTAACTGAGCGATCAGATAGGCAACCAAATTCCGATGCCACAAAGAATTCGCGCCCCATAAGGGGCGCGCGTTTTTTTGTAGGGTAGTTGCCCCGCAACCTCCGGTTGCGCCGTCCTGCCACGCTCTCCCCGCGTGGCAGCGCAATTAGCGGCTAAGAGGGTTACCCATTTGCGTTTTCGTCGAATTGGTCGCCGAACATCCGCGACATGTGCGCAAGGGCGCTGGCGTCGGTTGGCGTGATTTCTCTTGGCTCGCACAACTGATAGCACGAGCACAACACGAGCCACACTTCACCATCTACATCGGCCAGCCACGCCATCGCCGCATCGATCGCGTTATCGACCATGATGCTCGTATCGGCGCTGTAAGGTGTATTAGACGGATCGAAGAAAGCAACAAGCCGGCCTTGCGCAAAGTTAGCGAGCTTCCAACCGGCGCCGGTATAAATATCTTTTTCGGCGTCGGTCAAGTTGATGACATTGCAGGCAGGGGCGCGCGTGATGCGCGCGGCCACGGCACTCACGCGTCGCCTCGTGCTAGCGCGTCCTGCTCGAACTGCCACACTCCATCTACCTTGACTGGCTTCGGCCAGTGCCGCCAATCGAGTTTTTGAAATTTCTGGCCGTTCTGTTTTAGGGTACGGCTATCCCAATAAATGCGGTCCGGCGCGGTGATGTCGGCGAGGTGGTCAATAAGGGTATCGGTACACATCGTCCAGACAGGGGAGGTTTTGGATATTGTCATGTCAGCTCTCACGTTATTGAAGTATAGGCTTAAGCATTTGCGAGCCACTAAATAGGTCGATCAATCGGTAAAAGCGCTTAATTCCGCCAGAGCGTTATCAAGGCACTCGATGCCCGTTTCCATTTGCTGCACCCGCTCACTATTACGGAAATTGTCAGGGATGCCATCGAAAGCGTCTTGCTCCTCATCGCGGACATTCTCTAACAGTGCTATTGCCTGTTGCAACTTTATAAAGCGGGCTTTATTCACAGCATCGTATCCACTAGTGAAAAAGAGCCCCGGCCGGAGCCGGGGCAAAGCGCCTGAGCGCGAGGAATTGTTTAGAACGGCATTTCGTCGTCATCGACCAGCGTCGGATTTACGGCGATGTTGATGCGAACACCGCCATTCGCAGACCGCACACGCAAGCCGGACAGCTTCAACGTTGGGGCGTTGTCCCATTGTTCAGGGGTGTACGTTGTACCGCCTTCAACGCGCAGCACTTTGATGTTGCCGGAATAAGACTGATTCAAATTCTCTTGAATGCGCCGATTCTTAAACAACACGCCGTAGTAGTGCGCCTGATTTTTGTCGCCGATGGTCAGATTCAAATAATCTTTACCGGATTCCTGCGCCTGCTTCAAAAAGCCAGACATCGGAACCTTCACGCCGCTGATCTCAATGCTGCCGCTGTAAACAGGGCCATCTTCGCTGCGATCTTCCACCACAAACAACACCGCCGACGAACTGAGCTTATCGGACAGTTGAGGGGTTTGCACTGGCACACGCGCAACATTCGATTTTGTTGGTGTGTTGCCGGTTGTGTTGTCGCCGGTCGTGTCGCCAGCGTCGTTTCCACTTGCTGCTGCTGCGGCTGCATTGATTGCATCGATATCGACAGTGGTGGTTTTCTTTGCTGAATTATTTTTTGCCATGATGTATTGCTCCATTTGGTTTAGTTGCTGCCTGATGATTCAGACAGTGAAATCATTATACTGGAAAGATGCTAAAAACACAATCTTTTAATGCAAAAAAAGTATATTTATTTGTGCTAAATCACCTCCTTTCTCGCGCATGATCGTCGGCCATAGCCGATGATAAAAAACACCATTCGGCATAAGGACAACTCGATGGCGACGTGATGTGTTGTCAAGACACCGTGGAATAAATGGGCCGACACGCGAATGCTTTTCTCGCGTGCGGGGTTCCCGTTTATGCCGCGAAAGGTCTTGATGACGCAGCACGAGTCGTCGATCTTCCGCACAAAGCCGTAGGGTGCAAATTCACGATAACGCCCGCAAATGTGATGCCGAGTCCATACATCCGATGCGCCCCGACAGCGGGACAGACGCGAGGCGTAGCCATCGCGCCCCGCTGCCGCGCATCGCTCATTCGCTTTAGATATTCACAACTAGCGACAGCCTCCAAAGCAAGCGTGCGTGCAGTTGGCCGTGCACTTCACCCTGAGCCGTGCGACCGCCAGTCCAGGACCGCGCGGAAAGGCGCAAGCCCCTCGAACGGCGACGAAGCCCGCGCGTAGCGCGTTTGGGCGTAGTGCTGTCGAGTGGGCGCAGCGCCGCGCGGTCGCGGACAAGGGAGGCTTTTAAGGCGTCAGGGTGGTGTGCACTGACTAGGCTGTTAAGTACGCTTTCGCAGCTCTACCGCGATAGCGTACGCCTGAATACCCACGATTAGGGCGTCAAGGCGTTACCAGGGACTAGCACGAGCGATTGATAGGGCGGCGTAGCCGTCGCGCATCGCGCGATGAGCGAACAGCGAACCCGACAAAGCGCGTCCCGCAAGGGCGGGCCAGCACTCACGGAAAACGAGTACGTGCATCGTTTGCCTCACGGCAACGGTTGAACAGGGGGCGTAGATACCAAAACCCAAGCCCACTAGCGCTAGCCCCACCAACCATGAGCCACAGTAATGCAGCGGTATCGGTTGAACTACTACCCGTAACAAAATGACCAGTGGCTAAACCAATAAAGAAAAAGCCAGCGGCAACCAGCTGAATAGCCAACGAAAAGAATCTCATCGCAGTATCTCCACCAACGGAAACTTACAAACGCCGCAAAACAAAGACAGATTGCGACGTCCCCACACATTCACCTTATCGCGAGCACAGACATATTTCGAAGGCCGGCGCGAAGACTGCGCCGATTCATGAATGCCTAGATCAAGGCGTTTTGTGTCCGACATTGGCTGGTCCAACAAGCGCGTTCCTGGCACTTCATTAGACGCTTGCATTGCTGACGCATTAAGTAGCGAGTCCTCAGACACAATACGCGTATCAAACCAACGCCACACAAAACCGGCGTTGATCAGCGACTGATACGCCGCCTCAAACAAGCCATTTGGCTCAACGTACTCATAGACCGAATCACCAGTGCGCTTACCGCCAGGTAAGCGCGTGGTGGAAGGAATTAAACCCACCGCCTGCATCATATCGGCCCATTGATCGTTATGGTAGCCGCCGCGTCCAGGCGTCCCAGCCACGGCCTGAAAATAGTGCACCATCTGATGCACTAATCGAACCATCACCTGCTCAGTAGAGCGTCGCGCGAAGTACGCCGGATTCAGCGAAATTTCGTGTGCATGAATGGCTTGCCCATTCACAAAACGCCCCGGTGAGAAATATCCCTCAGTGACCGACTTTCGCTGCAACGTCAACATACAAGGCTCTAACACGCCTTCGAACAGCGCCGCGTTGAAGTGATCGAACGCCGCCTGAAAATCATCATAGGCTTCGGGCGTAGGCTGCACGATGGCTGGCGGCTGTATCATCGGATACAAAATACGCTAAATAATCGAAAAAAGAAAGCGGCTAGGCCGCTTCCTCGATGACATCATCATTGAGTTCACCATCATCAACGAGATCATCGTCAGCCTGATCGAGATCCTCTGCATCATCGGCTGCATCGGGGGTGTAGGCGCCAACCGACTTAGCATAGACACGCACCAATTCCGACAAGACCGCAAGTGAGGCACCAACACGAACAGCTAAGCCGCGCATATCGCCGCATTGGCGCGACCCATCGTCCCACATTGAGCGCAGCTCGGTATAGCTATGCGACTGGTAGGGCCAATCGCTGGGCGCAACCAACTTGTAGCATTCCAGGGGGTACGCATCGATTCCATCGATCAACTCAACCTGTGAGCGCCAAGATTTCATCAGATGAGGCTGGTTGTTGATGTATAGAGGCCGAATGGTGGCCGGCTTCGTCGGCGCCTCAGCGATTTGCTGGCTAGCGTATAGCCGGTAGACATCAACCGTGTCAACGATTGAGGCGAGTGTCGTATCCTGATACGAAGCAAAAAAGAAGTCGTCTTGTGCATCAGAGATTTCGATATGCGCGTTATCAGCCGCCCACACGCGGCAGATGACGGACAGATGCCCCGGAAACGAAACACCAGCGGCGTAATAATGCGCACCAGGCCAAGTTGTCTTGATGCAGGTATTGCCCATCGACGGGCCAGAAACCATGCGCGCATGAAACGCGGCCGACTCCGCGTGAAGCGCATGGTCGCTGGGTAAGGAATTTCGCAAATAGTGGTTAAGCGTGATGGCGACCTCAGCATCAAACCGTGGCGGTTCAACGTGAATAGCAGGATGCGCAGCAACGTTGCGATACGCATCGGTGTAACGGGTGATCAGTGAGGCAATCCACGGCGGTACGTAATCGGGCAGCGGCGCTAACTGGTCAAGCCAGTCAAGGCTTTGCCGTACATCGTGCCAGCACACAACACGGCGGTCCCAGGTGCCAGGCGGATCGGCCAAGACGGGCAGCGGAGTTTCGTTAGGCGTAGACGCGAACAAATCGAATTGTGGGTTCATAGCAGCTCTCCATGTGATCGAGCGGGGTTGCTCGATGCCCACCGGTCATGCCGCAGCGCAAGGGGTCAAGGGCGCGTAGCGGCCGTAGGCGGACCCTTGATGCCGAGAACGGCATGCCACCAACTGGGCATTCCCGCAACCCCGAACCCACCTTCTCAACACGTCGTGCAATAAAAAAGGGTAGGGCGCATCGAGCGACACGCCCCACCCAAGTTAGACGGCTACTAGGCAATCAGAAGTTCGACAGCGCGTGACTTCAAGTTAGCACGCTCGCCAAACCATGCCGAATTCAAGCGCCCACCTTCGTTTCGTTCGGGTGCATGATGGTCAACATATTCTGTGACCGCGTTAAGTAAACCCCAGCGAGTGCCTGCAGCGGTTTCGAGAGTGGCACCCATCGCGCCGCCGTTGAACAAGTGCTCGATGCGATCATAGGCACGAGGTTTCGTCGGCGCAGTCGGCGCGACATTGAGTAATTTCGACATAAACGCATCGAACTCATGACGCGAGACGGGCGTCTCAGCAAGGGTTTTCATCTGTGACATAAAGTGCCTGAACTCGCCACGTGCGAAGCCAAGCTCGGTTTTGACGCGATCGGCGTTGAACTTGCGGCTATGTGGCACACGCACACGTGCCCGTGAGGCTTGATTAAGCGCTGCGCGTAGGGTATTGGCACACACAACACGGACTGTTGTCACTTCGGCCTGAGTAGCTAGGGTCGTATCGCATGATGTCACCAGCAACAAGTAACCGTCTACACGGTCTTGGCCGGAAAGTGTTGCGGAAGCATTGAGCTTCGCAAGCGCCCAAACACGTCGACCGCCGCCGAGAGATCCAGCGACTTCGATTTCGCAGTCACCAGCGAGTGCCAGATCCTTGTAGAAGTCCAGGATTTCAGCGGGTTGGACTATTTGATATTTATCAGACACTAATGCCAATGGTTTGGCATTGTCGGAACGGTAGAGCGCTTGCATGTTTGGGTAGTCATTTGTAACGCCATTGACGAATTGCAACGGCGCTTTGCGATACTCCCATTCGAGATGCGCCGCACGGAGCCATTCGGCCGGCGTTGCCGTGCCGATGACTTGCGTACCCAGGCCATGCCAAGGTGTCGCGCCGCGAAACGCAATTTCAGGGACATCGTTAGTAAAAGTGATTTCATGAGCCATGATGTGTTTCTCCATCCCGTTTGTCGCCGGGTATACGTGTGGGCGTTGTGCCCGACCGCACCACCCCAAAGCCGCGCGCAAGCTGTCAAGGGCGCGAAGCGGGCGAAGCCGGACCCTTTACTGCGAGCACGGCTGGGACCATCGGACTTACAGCACACCGCCCCCGTTGATTAACGACGCTATGCCGTTTTTCAAAACAGTGTCAATTGTGGTTGTGAGGACGTGTTATCGACCGGACGTGTGACACGTAACGCGTTAGGAGCGGGCGCGGCGAGAGGCGCATGTAATTCGGTCGTTTGTGCGAGTGGGGCGTCGATATTCATTTGCGCGTCCGCGCGCTGTTGTAATTTACGCGACCAGGCACCCATCACATGAGCAGGCGTGTAAAACGTTTCGCGTACCGTATTCGCAAGCGTATTGCCAATGTGAACCACGGCCGGCACGTGGTACAGGCTCAATTGGATGTAAGTCATGTGAGCGGCGGTAGCATCGATATCGGTTGCCACGACGTGTAATTTCTGTTGGTAGTTGATATGTTGATTTTTGAACGTTTCGGCAAGCGCAATCACCATCGCACCAGCGCCGCAAGCCGGCTCACACGCGCGTACGAAACCGTGCTCGGCGATGAGGTCAGGCGCATTCGCACAATTCATTTGCGCCATCATCGATGCAACGGGATAGGGGGTAAAGAATTGTCCGACCCAATGATTGCTCAGCTCAAGGGCCATAAACAGCTCGCCCAGGCAGTCATGAAACCCGCGCTCAAGCGATTCGGTGACTAAGGCAAGCATCTTCGCAAGGCTATGGACTTCATCGGGCTTATACGCGCCGATGATGTCGAGGTAGCGGGCCTCGCGTGTTTCGCGCTGTGCAAGATCGACAGCATTCGATATCGCGATTGCAGCACACTCGCAAAAGTCGGAAAAGACGCGATGCGCGGCGTGACGATGAGATAGAGAGCGGAGAAGCTTAATAAATTCGACCTGGTGAACGTCAAGGCCATTCGGTGCGCGGCTAGACATAGTGGACTCCGGTAACGAGCGGGGTTGCTCGATGCCCACTGGTCATGCCGCAGCGGAGGGGTCAAGGGCGCGTAGCGGCCGTAGGCGGACCCTTGAGGCCGAGAACGGCATGTCAACATGGGCATTACAGCAACACCAACCCCAACCACTGCCCGGAGTTAGCAACGGGTTTAGATGTACTTGGAACAAGGCGTTTTAAGCCAAAAAAACGGCTTGTGACGGGTGCTCGCTAGGGAAGAGGGGTATTAGGGGCGCGTAGCGCTCCTAGAAGCGTCTATGCACAAGAAAACAAGCAAATCTCTCGATCAAACGGCCGATTCATCGTGTTTTTGGCTGACTAAGCGGGGGAGCCGCCGAAGGCGGGGGGCGCAGCCCACGGTTGGGGTCGAAGGCGCGGCGGAGCGCGTAGCGCGAAGCCAGGACAGGGGAAGGCGCAGCCTTCCCGCGCCTCTGTCGGCCCATCAGGGCCGCACTCTTTGCTGTTTATGTGTTTTGCCTGCGGCCCGATAGGGCCGGACTTTTGATTCTTACAGTCGTTCCTAATGAGAAACGCTAAATTTAGCGAAACTACAGGTATAAATACAGGAGCTTTTAACTACAGGGGGCGCGCAGATAATCAGAAAAAAGCGCGTCAATTCAATGCGTTGCGATTGGTTTTCCCGGCCGTCGCGTGAGTCAGTATGCGTCGGTTTCGTGAGTGCGTATGCGTTAGTAACTCGCTATGTCATTGATTTGTAATGTAAATTGGCCGTGAGTGCGTATGCGTTAATAACTTTAGTTATCCACAAGGTTATCCACAGCCTGCGACAGCCGGTTCTGACGCTGTAATTACATCGATCTGCGTCACTGGTCAGCCCAATCCGTGAGTGCGTATGCGTTACTGGCCAAGCCAATCCGTGAGTGCGTATGCGTCACCGACCAGCCCAATCCGTGAGTGCGTATGCGTTACTGGCCAAGCCAATCCGTGAGTGCGTATGCGTCACCGACCAGCCCAATCCGTGAGTGCGTATGCGTCACCGACCAGCCCAATCCGTGAGTGCGTATGCGTCACCGACCAGCCCAATCCGTGAGTGCGTATGCGTTGCCGGCCAGCCCAATCCGTGAGTGCGTATGCGTCAGTAGCAAGAGCCTAAAAAGTTAGCTTACCTTGCTGTGTTTTACTCGTCATTGCGACATGGGTGGGTGATGGCAATAACTTCAAACCGTTCTGCTCAATCGTGATGCGAGCCTCGGGATAGACGCCATGGACGGCTTTAAGCGCATTGAGAAAATCGCGCTTGAAATAACGTTCGCCGCCTTCGGAGTTGTAGGCCGTGCCGAATTGCAACATGAGCGCGGCCCAGGGAATTGCGCGCGTTGAACCTTTCAAGTAGCTCATCCGATAGGTGAGCCAGGCATAGATGTCCATCGCGAGCGGACTATCGCTCAGGTCACGATACGCCTTCAAGTTTAAGGGTACCGGCGCGTCAATGCATTCCTGAAAAAACCGGTTGGACACGATGAGGCGTGATTGAAAACGCCCAGCGTCGGCCTCGCTTTGGGGCGTCCACAACCGCTTATCAATATCGTCGGCAAACTCAAGGCCGTCACCGACAGAAATATTGCGAATTTTCAACCCTCGAAGCTGTTGCGAGCCATCGGCACCTCGCATGGGCATGTGATCGACCGTGATGGTGGAACCAAACAAACGCGCGGTTTGCTCTAACAAACGGGTGCGCGAGCCGCGTTGCCCTCCGGTGTCCTTCACACCCACAACGTCAACCAGAAACTCGCGCAGTGTGTCGCCCAAGTAAAGCTCCGCGTTTTTGGTTCTTACGATTTCCGTGGTCAGCCATGCAAGCAGGAAACGCGGGTAGCGACCAAACGGTAAGCCGAATGACGAACCTGACAGCATTCTCAACGTCGTATCGCCATTGACGCGCTCAAAAATTGGGGTTTTCGGATCTTTGTAGGGCAAGCTCGCATTGACTAAACCGCGAATCAGGAAGCCGGTCGTGCCGGCTTTGCGCGCGTCTTCCGCGTCTAGTGCGAGATGCGTATGGATAATCTCGATATCTTCCGACGAAAGCAGCTTCTTCGAAAAATCAATCTCGTCGCGGGACAGTGGCGATTTCGGCATCTCAAAGTCCCTTAGAAAAAAAGCGGGCACGAAGCCCGCTGTAAATAACGTTGACAACGGAGCGTCAACATCATGGTTAGTTAAGGCGCAGTCAGCGTGCGATACAGCGCGCGCAACTGGCGGATGACATGTGGTTGTGCCACGAACGTTTCTTGAATCGCGCCGCTACCAACGCGCTTGCCGGCGTCTGTGTTCGCATGTATTAACACCTCACGCGCATTTGCAACATGGCGCTCCACGGCGCGGATCGCGGCTTGAACACCGGACCGAGTCACGCCATGTTCTGCAGCGATATCTGGCATGATCTTGCCTTCCACCATATAAGCCCGTGCCATCGCAATGGTTTTATCGCCAAGCGCCCGCATCAGCGGCAGGGCGCGATCAAACTCAGCCGCTTCAATGATTTTGTTATTCGGACGCGGCATTACCGGCTCCGGCCAGTGGTGGGCTTCATACCCGCGTCTAGCGATGGCCCGGCCGGTGCCAAGGGCAGCGGTCGTGGCAGCGCTGCCCCAGCCTGCGCCGCCTTGCCCGCCGCGTACGGATTCGCTGGTGCCATTTCAGCGCGACGTGCATCGATGCGCGTGTTTGCATCTTGCACCCATGCCGGCATTTCTTTGTCGCGCAAGGTCTGCTTCAATGCACCTTCGTAGTTCAGAAAATTGCGCGTCTCGAACAGCTTGGAATTATCGAACACGGATGCACGATCCGCCAAGCGGATTGCCTCGGGCAACTGCTTGAGGCTCGCCATGTACGAATTCCGAATGTAGGTTTCATCATAGCCATGACCACCAGCGGCAACACGGCCCTGAACGCGTGCGACGGCCAGGTCAGGGGAGGCAACACCGACATAACGCAACTCAATTTCATAACCGGCTGCGCGAGCATCGCGCAATTTGCCCAGCGCGTCAGGCGTGGCTAGCGGTGTCTCAATAGAGAACGAACGTTTTTCGGCGATTTCCTCGCGAAACAACTTGTTCGCCTCGATGGTGGCCTTAATCCGGTTGTCTTCCGTGGCACCCCCTGGCATAACCCGCGCGATTCTATCGCGGTCAATGTCAATAAATGCGCGGTCATCTGCGCGCGATGTACGAAACGTGGACTTGCCGCCGCCATGTGGCCCTGCGTAGACAATCAATACCGGTTTTTCCTCAGCCATGACGATCTACTCCCTTACACGGCGTTAAACGGCGTTGGGTTTGCGGTAACGACCGTTTCCGTGCCATCGGGCAAGCGCCGAATGAGCGCGCCCGCATCGTTCATGTAATAGGCTTCCGGGTTCGCTGACACCAGCAAGCGGCGCATGCGCTGGCACACCAGCTCCATCGCTGCGATATCTTCATTGATTCCCATTCGCCATCCGAAAAACCATCCCATTATCATCATCAACATTGGATTCACCTTTATTTCTCCCAACACCTGAAATTATACCCGAAAGATTATCAAACGGCAATCTTTTCGGAGTGGCATTACTCTGTGCGGTCGGCACTGGCAACGACGCCTGGACACCTTGGCCAAACGGCGCGCTTGTGCGCCGCTGCAGCACAGTGGTGATGCTCGGCTGGCCAGCAAAATACACTGTCGCCGAAACCGTGTAGTCATCAAGAAAATTGAGGCGCACAGATCCTCGGGCTTTGAAGCTCGTCACGCCATTGCTTGTGAAGGTATCGAGCAACAAACTGGTACACGTGTCCCCGTCGATCCACTCGCAACGACGTGTAGACAAAAACCGCGAAGCGCCGCCAGAAAAGTACAAGACGTTAGCGGCCAGCGTGTCGTATTCCTGCGTGATGGTCATCGCAACACTGCCGTTAGCATCACTGGACCACAACCCTGAAAAATTCCGCCCATCCGTAATCACGGCCGGTGCCCCGACCGCGCTACGCGCGATCGGCAGCACAGTTGCTTGCCCGTTCACGCTGTAGCTGAGGCTCGCGGCGTTCTCGCCAGAAAAGGCCAAGGTCGCACTCGAAGTCGCAACCACAGAAGGGGAGGCGGCTGACGCATCGGTTAACGACGCGCCGGCGTACACCTGTAGTGTTCCCGTAAGCACAGTCGGCGAGGACCATCGAGCGGCCGGCATCATGTACCACACCGGCTGCCCGCTGCTGTCGCGCAAACGCACCGTGACCGAGACATCACCGGTGCCGAGTTGTGCGATATGCAGCGCATGATTCCGTGCGTCATTGCCTGCCCATTCACCGTCAACAACATGAGCCGGTACGTTCTGAGCGCTCTTGAGGTATTTATTCGCATCAAACACCCGCACCGTATAGGTGAACGTGCGCGGCGTCGTGCCTGTGCAACTGCGATCAGGACAAATTGGCACACCGACATTCGACACAGTAACGGTATAAGCGCTATCACGCGTCAACGGAACAATATCCTCGCGGGACTCAAAGCCCATTTCTACGCCAGGGGGTTCCCATACCAAAATCTCTCTATCCACCGGATCATTGCGCGTGATCACCGCTACAGGAGGCAACGCCACACCATCACGCGTCATCGAGACAGCGGAATTTGTGTGATCGCAGCCATTGCAAGTGAGCGACCAACGATTGCTCACCCACGGCATCGCGAGCTGCGGCACCCAGCCGGGCGGTGGCCAAGCCGAGAACGCGGGCTCCACGAACCGTGTCGCAACATTAGGGTCTAGCCAGACGGCGTTCGCGCCAGACAAAGGTGCCGGAAAATTTGGGAACTCAAATAACGTAGCACCGAAAGCCATCCGACGATATGGCGGGGAAATCAAAGTGCGTCGATGGCCAACGCGTTTATTGCCATCCCCGTAGTCATCCATATACGGAAAAATATCCTTCGGCGTAAACGCTTGCCGGAAGCTGTAAGCAAGATTTGAAACTGCCGAAGCATCTGCAGCCATTTGCGAATAGCAACGCGCAGAAGGCGAAGGGTAATGAGTTAATTGCCCGTTCGCCCCTACGACCAAAGCAGCCTCTTGTGCCGAGCGATGACCGGCACCATCCGCCATACGCAGTAGAGAAGCGCCCGACAGCACGCGATAAAAATTGATCTGCCGTATAGCAGCCTGTCTTGACGTACCTGCAATTTCGCCAGCACTACACACAGCGGTATTACCTGTCCAACCCAAATCCATTGGAAACGTTGAACTCACAAACGTACCGGCCCCAACAAAATCACCAGGCCAATAAAAGAAGTCTCGATACAAACGAGCAACTTGGTCTTTATTGTTCGTATCAATCGCCGGCACGAACGCACCCCGTGACAACTCCCGCTGACCATTTGAGGTCTGCGCATTCACGCTCAACGACAGCGCCAAATAAACCAAAAGAAAGCTGTACTTCATATAAAAACTGTATACCTATTCAGGCGATTTTACAAATGCAATTGCTAACCCCCTAAGCCCATCCCGTCGTTCAATCCTGGCACGCTCCTTGCAAATCACTTTCTGACAAACTGGTTTTGCGATCTATGCGCCAAGGGGCTGGTATTCGCGGGCCATATCGCGGTCACGTGGGCTGAATGCCCACGTGAGAATTTCGGTAGGGGCGGCGGGCGACCGCCAGCGCGAAGCGCTGCCCGTATCCCGAAATTCAGCATGGCTAGCGCGGTAACTGCTTGACCCTAGCATTAGCATGAGCAGCCACCAAGTATGATTTCATAGCCGCCGCAAGTTGCCGAGCCATTCGTGAAACTCCCAACGATTAGCCATTGTTGCCAATCTGGAATTGGGCCTCGCTGCGCGTACTGCGACCCGAAAGCGTTTATCACAAAACACGTGTAATTGCTCGGGTTCGTACACGCAGAGCTTTGGTTACTTGTCGTGCTGGCCGCACACGTCGGGCCGGAATAGCTGGTGGTGAAGCTGTATGTCCCAACCGTGGGCGACGGGCATGCGCTCGTCCCACTGGTTGACAGTGGGCATTGGCAACTGCCGTTGATAAGCTGCTGAGGCAGTACGCAATTAGGGATTGCAGGGACGCAACTTGATCCATTCCATGTATCGGTACCGGAACAAACGCAAGCGGAACCATTCCACGTGCGCCCACCTGTACAGGTAGGCGGCGGGTCTTGGCAAGACTGTGTTCCCGCATTCCAAGTCTGCGTTCCTGGACATTGGCACGAATTAGAGAATTCATCCCAAAATCGCCCGCCCGTACACGTAGGTGTACTCGTTTGGCATATCTGAAACGTTGTGTTGAATGTTTGACCAGGCCCGCATTCGCAAGATGAGCCATTCCATGTGCGCCCGCCCGTACACGTAGGTGTAGTTGTTTGGCATATCTGAAGCGTTGTGTTGAATGTTTGACCAGGCCCGCATTCGCAAGATGAGCCATTCCATGTGCGCCCGCCCGTACACGTAGGTGTAGTTGTTTGGCAGACCGACCCATTCCATGTCGTGCCAAATCCGCATGAGCCGCACGACAGGGAATTAGTATGTGGCCCCACCCACGGGCATGTGCTGCTATTCATCGCTGTGGTATCGAGCAGATAATATTGAAAGCCAGCCTGATTTGTCGGGCCGGATGAGCACGTGGAATAGCTGTTATTGACGACAGCACCCCAACCCGCGTCACTTGTATTCCACGGCAATGCGGATGCGCCGGAACACTGTGTGTTCTGAGCGGTTCGTGTCACCGTCACACATGCTTGCGGGGATGCAGCACCAAAATTCAAATTTACCGATGGGTTACGACCAGCGACGCTGTAGCAATAGCTGCCCGGATTGAAATAGGTGATCGATTGTTGTTGTCCGATGGGTGTCGTGCCGTTGGTGGCGGTCCACTGATAAGTAGTCACACCAGTTGAACAATTCGCTGTGATCATAGAGGCGACGCTTGCGGCGTTGCCCATTTCAATGCTCGCCGGGTTCGGTGTCACGGTACACGATGGTAGCGCGCTAGGGCTGGCCGCAGTGCCGCCGCAGCGTGAGTCCGATAGTGGCGCACAATTGATCGTCGCCGGTCCTTGCGTAACAGTGCGGCTCGGCGCACCGGCTTGGTTCACGCCAGCATTGAGGTTAGGTGTCCGCAGCGGTGACACCGTGACTTGTTGTGCCTCGATGCTCGATGATACCAGTGATAACAACAGTGCAAGTGTGATGAGGATGGTTTTCATAGTGCCTCCGATGGGCTATGCGTAGTAACAACCGAGTTTGCCGAAATAGGTGGATGCGTTTGTCGCACCCGCGCCGTCTTTGATGCTGATGAGCCAATTGCTGCCGGACAATGTTGCGCGCGGCCGAATAATCAGATCGGCCGGGATTACGGGGTCTTGCTGGATCAGATAGATGTACGGTTGACCGCCGTTTTGACATGCCGTGACGGCGATGCTTGCGCCATCACTCACAACAGCGGATTGCTCGTTATCTACGAATTTCGGCAACATGTTTGACACCGGCACATCCTCGCGTCTATTGGTCAGGAACATATCTCGCACGTTGGAGTTGGCGGCAGGATCGATAAAGAAAGCCACGTTATCGCTGTCATACAGAACCGATGTCGTGACGGTCGTGGCCGTGACGTTGCTCATGTTGCTCGCACCATCAGGCACCACAAAAAAAGATGGGTCGGTTTTGCCTGAGTAGCTTGAGGCTCGTATGTTGTTGGCGTCGATGTTGTTGATGTTTGACTGTGTGCGCGGACAGACGCGAAACGTTGGGTCGTTGCGATCAACAAAGCAATCGCCAGTGATGTTGCCGGTAATAGTTGCTGTGGTCGCCGTGATGTTGTTGACGTTGGTGATGTTGTTGCCGCCCATATTGAGATTGGTCAGCATTGTGTTGGCAGTTGGGTTGCCGGTGATCGGGGTGTTGTACAAAAAGCTTGCACGGTTGGTATTGGTGTCATAGGCCATATTCGCGGCAACCCGATTGATGGTCGCGGCAGTGCCGGAACAGTTGCGCGTGATGAACTGCGTGAGCGGTACATCAAAGGCTTGACCGATACCACGTGCGCGCAACACGCCGCCGATATTCTCAATGGTGCCGCCGTTATTCATGCGCAATGCAATGCGTTGCTGTTGCGCGCCGGTCATATCATTGCCGCCTTCGGTGACGAATACCGGCTGTAACACGCCGGTTGTTGGTTGTAATGCCAAAATGCAAGGCGCTTGGCCGTAACGATTGCCAGCGGCAAGGTTGGCGTTATAGGCGGTGTTGAGTTGTGCAATGTTGAGCACGTAAGGCGTAGTGGCCGTAGCGCTCGCTAAGGCGGTGGCGTAGTTGTCTCGTATCCATCGTTGTCCGTATTCCATGACGCTGTTGTGATAATCCGCAACCGACTTGTCGATCAAAGTTGATTGTGCTTCGGTAATTTGGCGTCCGCCGTAATAGACAATGGTGCCCACCACAACGAGGGCAACCAGTAGCTCGATCAGCGCAAAGCCAAAACGGGGGCGTAGAGTTCGTGTTTTCATCATCGCACCTTTGTGATGATGGCGATGCTGTTAACAGGGATTGCAGCAACAGCAGACGCGGCCGACTTGAAGCCGACTATTGGATGCGTGAATCCTGTTGCATCAACGCGGCCGAAGTCTTCATAGCCGCGCATTTGGGTATTGAGATCCTCCAGGATCTGCGCGTTTTCAGGGAATCCTCCGGCGCTAGGGTCAACCCATACCCGCACCGTGCCATCCGCCAGGATGGAATGCGTGAACTGAGTTGCGCTAAACCACGTAGGTAGGGGCAGGCTCGCGACAGGTATCGTGCCAGTGGAGGCAGGGTTGGCGATGGCGTAATCTACAACAGCGGTGTTGTACACGCCAAAGTTAGCAGCGATGGCCTGCGTGCGATATGCACGCAGTACCTGCGCCTCAGCCGGGGCTTGGTCGATGGCTAAGACCATGAGCCCGGCTGCTAACAAGAAAATGCCTATCGCGTAACCAAACATGATTAGCTGGCGCTGTTCAGGATCACGGTAATGGTGCCTGTTGTGCCACACTGTGTCGTGGCGGTTGCACCGTTGATTGGCGTGTTCGTCGTGGTCGAGCCAATCGTGACCGATGCGTATTGTTGTTGCGAGAGTCCCGTCAACAACGATACGCAAGCGCCGGCCGGGTAGGCGGTGCGAGTCGCAGTGAAGTTACCGGTGTTGCCGGTGACAGTCCAGGTGCCAGTATCAGCCGCCGTCACGGTAGTCACGCCTGAAGAGGTAGCGGTTGTGAATCGCTTTGGGTCCCATACAGCTTGCGTGAGGAGATAGCTGTTATACGCAGCAGTGCCATAGCCGGGGTTGGATCGTTGTGCCTGCATTTTGTTGAATATTGCACTGACGAGTTGGTTATCTTCGTTCGCGGCGATGTTGACGTTGGCTTGTAAATAGCGGCTGGCAATAAAAGCAATTAGCGAGCCGACGATAACGAGGACGACAAGAATTTCGATCAGCGTAAAGCCGCGAGCAAGCAGGGTGCGAGTTGGATGCGTTTTCATGAGTTACCTTTCAAAAGAGTGAGGGAATTGTGTTGTTGTTGGTACGTCGTTTTGTTGAGTTGTTTGTGACGGTGGTCTATTTAGGTGTTGCAAGTGCAAGGGTGTTACGGTCGTGAAATTGTTGTTTGCGGTGCAGCGGACATGCTTCCGATCGGCACTAAGTCCATGATGCCGATCCAGATTGATAGGACCACAAAGCCGATGCCGGCGATTGCTAAGGCATTGAGCTTCGTGGTTTGTTGGTCGATTAACTCGTTGATGTCCTCAGCCCATGCGTCGAGTACGATGCGTAGGTTTTTATTAAAGTGCGAGTCTTCGGGCAACAGAATGATGTTTTCGATGATGGCGGGATCAGGAAAGTCGTAACCCGTGCTATCCAACGCGTTACCGAGATTGGCACCTGGGAGAACCTGATTTTCGATGGCGTAAAGGCGGCTCGCCATATAAGGTGTCGCGGAGCGCGCGAGTTGATTCAACGCCAGTGTTGATTGCACGCCGGCTTGTGTGAGCACACTATAGGCGCGCATAAATGCCATGCCGTAGACCTGTCGATAGATCACCCAGGGCGGTAGACGGTGGTCTGCCCAAGTGCGCCCAAATCCGGTCCAATAGCGAAATGACGCAAAGAAGGCGGCAACGATTGCGACGGCGGCACCAAACACGACGTATGGGGCGGTTTCAATAAGCCATGTATAGCCCAGCAACAGTTGCGTTAACGGGTGGCGCGGTTGGTTGCTCGCGAGGTTGCGAAATTCGGGGACCATTGTCATCGCGATATAGGTTCCCACCAAGAATGCCCCGATAAACACAATCACAGGATAGGCAAGGGCGGCGCGTAGTTTTCGTTGGAGCCGGTTGACCAGTTCGACGGTTCGGATCAAATCATCAAACGCGTTCGGCAGTTGGTTAGATTTTTCACCGGCAAAGATGATTTGCGCTTCACTCGGCGGTATCCACCCGGTCATACATTCGTTCAACGTGTCACCGGCTTGGAGACTTACCACCCAATAGCGCAGCGCGCGAACCAAGCGCGGCCGTAAGTCCAGGCGCGGCAGCATTGGAAGTTTTAAGCCGGATATCGATTGGGACAATTCAGACATGCGACTGATTCGGCGATCGTGCATCTCTTGGAAAGTGACGGCCAGTTGATCAGGCGAGGCGGTCTTGAGAATATTGCTGATGACGCGATAGATGGCTAAGCGTTCATTGATTCCCAGCTCTCGGGGCTTATCCGATGTCCTACGAATCGTCATGCTGATTGCATTCATGCGGCACTCTGAATTGGGGTGGCCATTGGAGCGGCGCGTGCGGCGAGTTCACGCCGCGCGGCATCAATGCGTTGCTGGTTTGGGAAGTCCGCCGTATCGTCAAAGCCTTGCACGCGTGCGTCAAGCTCGAACGGGTCAACAACGCCCTGTTTCATCGCCTCTATGGCTGCATCGCGAAGCGTATTGCCGCCACTGTGTTTCCACAACATACCGGCAAGCGCATAGTCCTTTTTCATCAGCGCGTCCACAATATCGCGGTCAAATCGGATGACCGTCGCGATCAGCTTTCGACCGGCTGTACCACGCTGATTACATTCGGTGCAGCCTAAACCACGGAAACGCAACGAGTCGCCAAAGCGCGTGACCAAAGTACGGGCATATTCGCGCTTTCGAGGGTCAGCAAGTTTTTCATGGCTCACAGCACAATGTGGGCAGAGTTTTGCGACCAAGCGTGACGGTACCGCCGCGAGCAACGTATTGTTGTCCATCAGCATCGCTTCATCAACACCAAGCGATAAGAATCGTTTTGGCACGTCAAACGCATTCGACAAGTGCATGGTCGCAGTCACCAAGTGGCCGGATGCCGTGAGCGCGCATGCCGAGTTCGCACTATCGAAGTCGCGAATCTCCGATTGATACAAGACGTTAAGGTCGCCCCGCATGAAGGCGCGACCAAGCATTTTGTAGGCCTGTGTTCGCTCGTGTTCGGTGCTGCCGTTAATCACGGTTTGCGTGATCCAGTTAACGCGAATCTCGGGCGGGTCTTCGAGGCTCGTAATGCGTCGGCCATCCTTGGCGTTGTGGATGTGTGAGAGAAATTGATACACGTTGATGGTTTTGCCGGAATTGGTCGGGCCAATGAACAACACCAGTCCTTGTGTGCGCGTGGTGAGTTGACGTAGCGACTCCGCATCTTTTGCGGTGAAGCCTAACTCCTCAAACGATTGCTGCTTGATCATTTCACTGCGCTGTAAGCGTAGATACAGCTCATAATTATCAAGCGTCGGTAGCGTGGAAACACGTACCTCTTCGATGCCGTTAGGCATTTCAAAACGACGGCTGATTTTCGCGTCCATCGGCACGGTTGGCGTGAAGTGCGAACTCGAACTGGCTTCTGTCATGCCTTGCACTAATCCGCGTGTGAGCGAGTCGCCCCATAGCGCCGACTCCTTGCGGGGATTGTCATCGAGACGGCCGTCAACGCGAAACGCGATGTAGGTGGCATCGCGCGTGACGTTAAGACTGATGTCAGTTGCACGGATGCGTGCGGCTTCTTTGATCAGTTGCATCACCAGCCCCTGCATTTTCTCGACTTCAGCGGTGGATAGCTGTTGATCCTCCGTCTTACGGTTCGTCATTGCGGCTAGCGCATCAGGTTCAACGTACCGGATTTCATACGGCTCCCCGTTTGCATCACGTTTTTTCTGGATGTTAGCGATGAGACTCGACACCACAGGGCTGCGGCGTTGGGTTTGGTTGACCCATAAGACACCATCACGCCAGATGGCGTGTTCGCGTTCTTTAGCGGAGAGGAGTATTTCGTCCATTAGCGGTTTGTAGGTGGCGCGATATTGCGACCGACGATGGGACCAGCGGAATCAACCGGGATGGCGGCGCTAGACGGCATAAACGGTCCCGGCTGGCCAAGTTCGCGTGTATAGGCGATGGTGAGCGTGATCTGTTCATCGCCTTTGCGTAACACGGCATTGTTTGGTGTAATGGCGTGCAAGGTGTATCCCGATGGCATGGCATCACCGATGCGTGCGTAGACAACGCTGCGAGAGTCATAGACGAACTTGCCCGTGAGTCTTGTTTTCGGGCCGGTGATACCGATTAAGGTTGGGATTCCACTCGGCGCGCGTGCCCCGCCTTGGCGTATGGTCAGGGCTTGTTCAGCGTTGAATAGCTCAACGCGTTTATTCGCCACCGCGATCTGATTGTCCATGCGTGCAATTTCCGTCTGTGTGCGCGCATCATCGCCGGCCATGCCGCTAAGCATAGGCAGTGGGGCGGGCACCATTTTGAGTCCAGCCGGTTTCGGCGTTGTGGCGCTGACAGAGGCAGTAGGCGCAGCCGCGGGCGGTGCGACCGCAGGCGGCGCGGCTTTGGTCGGCATGGTCGCGGACGACGTCGGTGCGGTGGCCTTTGGAACAGGCGTGTTCGCTGGTTTATCGTAGCCAGCGGGTACGGGCGGTGCGCCTGGCGGTGGCAATGTGGGTGGCGGGACTTGGCCGGGCGGCAAGTTGGTTTGAGCATTAGCAATGCTTGCCACCAACAAAAGCATGCAGAGTCGTTTAGAGGCCATAGATATCTCCGGTGATGACGTAGTTGCGGAATACGCGCCCGGTCGGGTCCTGTGCGTAATCAGTGCGAATGGTTTTAATCGTTAGGCCCGGCAGGTTCAGCATCGCCTCGAACCGGGCTGGATGTTTGCTGCTGGCTAAGGTATAGGTCATTGGACGAAAAGGCGCGATGGTGACGGCCGCTTTGTAAAGAAGCTCGGCTGGCACGTCGTCGATTGACACATACGTAGCACTTTGTGTAGGCCAGTTAGTAAGTGTCAGCTGCTCATTGGTCGCCTGTGCTTTGCCTAATAACGCGACACGTAATGTTTCGATGGGCAACAATGCCTCGTTGTCGCGCGCTAGCAGTGGCGGTAGTTGATAAAGAAGTGTTGCAGCAGTGCCCGTTTCGTTCGGCGTTGCGTCTGGCATCACGGTCATGTATTCATTAACCGGCAAACCGCGTCCGCCGCGTGTGTACTGGACCCGAATGGTGTCGGCGTCACACATTGATGATGTGATCGACCATCCACCAGGATTCGTTGGTAACTTGTACTGGCTCTCGATACAGCGTTTGAGCGTATCAATGGCGCGAGGCTGTGCGATGGACGGCACGGACAACGTCATGGGCTCTACGCGCGGCTGGATGATGGCTTGTGCGGCGGCAATAGCCTTTCCAGGCAGCGCCGCAGCCGCGTTTGCGGCTTCGTCTTTTGCGCGCTGTAGTGTATAGCGCTGACTGATTTCATAAGCGATCATCCCACCTACACCGACAACGGCGACCGCGATAAGAATTGTTTGGCGAGTGCGCGCGTTTGCGTGCAGATCATTCAGCGCGTATTGACTATCTGTCGGCTGCGACTCGCCGAATAATTCTTCTAGCGTGAGGTTGGCGCCTTGTGTCGCCCCCGCCGTGAAGGCGTCAGGAGCGACTAACAATTCAGGCGGCGTAGGGTTGCTTCGAGCGTCGAGTATGACTGCTAATGCATCACGGATGGCGTTCTCGTCCCCGACTAAATCGCCAGTCGGCTCGATGGTATTAGCGGCGACGGAGAGTAGCCAATACAGGCCATCATCATTTAACGCAAAAATCCCGACCCACGATTTTGGGTATGAGAGGCCGTAAGCGCGGTTGGCAATGATAGGTGCAAGCGCTAAGGGTTTTAATTTCGCCAGAGTTGGTGGCAATTGCACGTAGCCGACCTGTGGGTCCCAATTGGTATGCTCGACCGTATGAGTGGGCTTTTCGAGTGCCAGCGTTTCTTGCCGACGTGCAGCCGTACTCGATTTGTTGCCCGTATAAGTTCGCCATGACAAGCCAACGGCATAGTGCCGTTTACCGAGACGAATCACATGAGCCGTTGAGGTCATCGCACTACTTCACAACGCGTGTGGTGATCATAAACAAGACAAGATCGCGCGTCCGTGTTCCTGTCTCGCCGCCAAATAATGAATTGGCGGCAAAGCCGAGTCCTTGCTGGTTCGATGTGCCGGCGACTTGCTCGAAACCTGCTAAGACAATTGTGTCGCCATGCTGAGAGACGCTCTGTGACGCAAAATCGATATCGTCGGTATCCGGGGCTTCGCTTACCGTGAGCGACTGGCCTTGGCCTTGCTGAATGATGCGTAGTTGGTTCAGCAGCTTCACCGAAATTGCGGTCTGCATGAAAATCTGACCATCGGACTGCGCGTTAGGCAAGATGTTGACGGAGAAGCCCAACCGTTCTCGGTTGAGCGTTGATTGCGTAGTGCTGCCGACGTTAGCAGTTTGTGTGGTGCCGGCTGTCACATAGCTAAGTGTGCGTCCGCGCCGGAATTGCACGGGTTTGTTGTTTAGGGTCAGCAGCGGTGCCGACGTTAGTTGCGTGACTGTCGCATACTGTTCAAGTGCTTTTAGTAAGGCTTGTGAGCCCGAGAACTCAGCCGCACGACCAGGTGCATTCGCCGGAATGATCATCGACAGCCCTGCGGTCGTGGTGACGGCTGACGGCGCGATAAGACCCAAGTTATAGCGTCGATTGACGTTATTGAAAATCACATTCCAGTCGAGCCCAAATTGACTCGTATCTTTTTGGGTGACCAACACGGCACGAAAATCGACGAACACTTTGGTTGAGAGTACGCTGTTTTGTTCATCGACAAATTTCTCGATGACGGTAAGTTTCTCCGGCACGTCACTCACAACTAAGGTCCCGCCGGCTGGACTGCTAACGAGCTTACCCACGGGGGACAACATCGATTGAACCGACACTTCAATAGCGCGGAATGTATCGAGTGCGGTAGCTGTAAACGTCGCAGACTGCGAACCCGTTTGCCCACCCGCGCCACCGCTGGTACCGGAACCTCCCGTTCCTCCGCTCGATTGATCGCCGGACACGCTTATATTTGACGCCGCTTGTGCCGGTAAACCCTTGATGCGGAAAGTCCTCGTCTGCGTGATTGAGAACAATATGGTGCCCAGGCTTTCGGACCAGAACAAGTTATAGCGGTTCGCGATTGCGTCGAGCGCATCGGCCAATTCGCCATCATGATTGAGCGTGATCGGTTGGTTCGCATTCGGTATTGGGTCACGCGTGATGCGAGTAGGTACACCCAAATCGCGTGAGAGCGCATCGGCTACATCAGCCAGAGAGCCGTAGGTTTCTTTCAACACCACTTCGCGGCGTGTGGTTAGTGATAGCGCGCGTTCGCGGTCGGCGATGGGCCGAGCACCCAACCAAAACGTGGGCGGGGTAGGTAACTGTGCGCTTGTATCGTTCTCTGCGGCTTCGCGCGCCTGTTTGAGCTGGTCTTGCCCCTTTTGCAGCAAGTCCGTGTTATCTCGTTGTACCTGCCGCACGGTCGGCGTGATCGCACAACCGGCTAAGGTTGAGACGGCCAGCAACACGAGTACACGGCGCATGCTCATAGTGCCGCCTTCAAGAGTCGTGGGCTGGGCGTACTAGCGCCTTCGTCAATCGTCGCGCTGGCCGGTTTGGCACGGGGGGCCATCACTTCGCATGTATCGGGTGCATTCACGGTGTTGTCCGCGCGCACATCGAAGATGCGGATGGTTTTGTTGCCGTTCCAGAAACCTGCATTGAGTGGGGCGGATTTCTTGCTTTCCGCAAGTGAGGCGTTGATGTTGGCCAAAACACGACAGACGGCGGGTTTGAAGTCGCCTTCAAACTCGGCGAACGAATCAAACGCGTAATTGGACGCCTCATAGACCAAAGACCAGCCAGCGTCTTTAGACCAGCGCTGCATCGCGTTTCGAAGCGTCGTGTCGGATGGCAAGATGGACCAGGTAGTGATTTCAGCTTTAGGTGGTGGGGGCGGCGGAGAAGCGACCCGAGACGGCGGATTAGTGGGCGGAGGGATGTTCGCCAAGATGGGGCTATTAGCAGGGGGTGTGATCAACCGTTGCGTGTGCAAGACAATCGTTCGGTTATTCCAATCAACATCGGCGCGCAAGTTATTCGCAACAAGCACATCGCCAAGTGCGTCGTACCACGGCTTATTCGACCCCCATTGCACCGCTTGTGGGAGCGGTTCCGTGATTGCCCCCTGCCAGACAGCCCAGCCGGTCGGCAGAAGGCGGTTGAACATCACCAAGAAGGGACCGGCACCACCTTCTTTTATGTTTGTCGGCGTCTTCGGGACTGCGCCTATGTGCGTGACGGGTGACGTGTAAAGCAAGGTTCGGCCGGACGTCGCCGCCATTAACGGGGCGGTGGCATTGCCAGGCATTTGTGCGAAGCTGGAAGTAGCAAAGACGGTGAAGGCAAGAATGAGATAGCGCATAGCAGCTCCTTGAGGATCGATTAGCGGCGGGGTAGGGGACGGACCACGATATCGCCGTCGCGGGTGCCGCGTTGGGATGTCACAGCGGTGGGCGCATCGCTGATCTTGCGCACAAATAAGCGCGGCGCTTCCGGCTCGTTTGCGTAAGGGTCATCGAGCAAGCGGACGGCTAGACGTTGTTCGTTGCGCAACAGCGGATAGTCGATGTAGCCAACAGGTAGGCTAGGGTGGTTGACCATCGCGAGGCGTCCAGCTTGGCGCACCACCAAGCGCGAAATCACACCATCCACGACGGCGTAGCTGCCAATCCGCCGATAGCGCAAATGGTTGCCGTCCGCGTTGTAAAGCTCGGGGGGGTTGGTTTCAATGTCTGCAAATTGCAGCACGGTGCGTTGGCTGCCATCTTCAAAAGCGCGTAACAGCGTCGTGTTTTGTCGATCCAACACAAAATAATTCGGGCTTTGTTGCGACACGCGAACCCGTGGCAAGTCTTCGATGACTGTGCCTGTTTTCGTCGTCCCGCAGCCCGTCAGTAAGCCGGCAAATACGATTGTTGAAACAATGACAGCGCGCATAAGGTTCTCCTTTTATCGTTCAGACACAACATCACGAACAACAGACGGCGATTTGCTATTCGCAATAGCTTTTTTTGCCACCTGCTGGACGTACCCCGTTTTAAAGCCCGTCACAAAATTGCCCGATTGGTAGCAGCTCAACGCACTGCGTAGCGCGCGCTGCTCATGCGGATCGGCCGCGTAAGCTCGCGTGTAGCATTCCTGCAGGATCGTTGCACCGGCGCGAATGTTGCTGCAAGCATCAAACATGGAGTCCACTGTCAGGCCGAAACGCGCGAAATGGATGCTGTGTACTTGTGTTACGCCTGCATCGAAGCGATAGCCGTTGTCGAGCAGCCATCGCGCCCAGGACTTCGCTTCGCTAAGGTTCTTCGGCGGAGTTGTGAGAGTTAGCCGGGTATCGTTTGGCCCCCATACCCGAAAGCCGATCGCGTGCGGCTTGGCGGCGCTCTCTTGGCTGACAATGGCGTGCATGGTTGGTGCCGCAACACCGGGCGCGCAACGTTCGATTAATATCGGCAGATCAATCATTTAACAACCTTAGAGCAGTCATACCCAAAGTCTAGTGCGAGATAGCATAAAGTGCAACTGCAATATATAGCAAAGTGCAGAAATTTAGGGGAGAATGAGGGCATATCCTTCCAGTCAGCGCCCACCATGGCACATAATTCCCAAGAAACGACAAAAAGACAAACAAAACGCACAAGTCGCAAGGGCGGTATGATAACTATCGACGGTAACGTATTGGAGCGTGAGCTGATTGAATGGGGTGCCCAGCGGGTTCTCACGTCTGTTCACGTCGTAGGTCAGGCGGGCGGTGGATACCAGCTCATTGTCACCACCTCATGGAAGCAAGGTAATTTTGTGTTGGTTAATACCCGCAGCGAAACACCACGGCAATTTGTGTCCATTGACCGACTTCTAAAGTTTCTGGATCGCTGTGGTTTGATAACCGAATTTATCTTGCTCATGCCGGCGCGCGCTGCGCGACGTCGCGGTAAGGGCTAACGATGGATGCACAAACACAAAAAGACGCGCGCTTAGCAATTGCGCGCCAAGCCGATGCAATTATGGGGTTTGAAGGCCATCGCCCGTCGTTAGAGGAGCGCAACATTGTGCGTAAGTGGGTCGCGGGTGAAATCGACGACGAAACACTTTCACGACTGATCAATAATTACGCCCGCTCGCTCATTAACTAATCACCGAGTGGATGAACCCGTATTTTGACCCGGCAACAAATACCCCTTACAACTTGTTGGGCATCAAGGACCCAGCTAAGTTAGAACAGTTTGAATACACCGTAACAGCACAACGTATACGTGAGCTAGTGGCAAAGCCGGTAGCAGGAAAGTTCGACTTAGCGCACGCGCAAGAGATTCACAGACGATTATTTGACGGAATTTATGTTTGGGCGGGGCAACCCCGCACGTTGAACATGAACAAGAGTGCAGGGGCAGGGTGGACCTCACGCTTCGTCGATGTCGATCAGATGCGAGCGCTAGATAAGCGCATGCAGGCAGACCTAGCCGCCAATAAATACCTCAAAGGGCTGACGCAACCGGAGTTTGCGGAACGCATTACGCGCTTCTATGCGGACCTGAATTACATGCATCCGTTCCCCGAGGGCAATGGCCGCAGCGCACAAGTGCTACTTGGTCAGTTAGCGCAGCAAGCGGGCCACGCCTTGGACTACAGCAAGGTGAGCGCAGCAGAATGGAATGCCGCTGCAGCCCGCGCAACACCACAGAGTCACAGAGAAGCGCCAGCATTGCGCCGGCCAGGCGAACTACAACCAATGCTCGATGTATTCAGGGCGATCACAACGACCCAAGCGCAATTAGGTCCCACCAACACACCATCGCGCGGGCGCTCGCGCTGATCAGGTTGATTGGCTTCGCCGCACAAGGTTGCTGTTTGCCACTGCCGTAATGGCCGCAGCAAGTGCCAGCGCCTGCTTAGGAGTGATCCAGCGCCCGTTCATGCCGCCATAGCCCACCCACACAAGATCATCATGGGCGCGCGAGCCTGTAGCGGTTGCATCCGCCACGTGGAACCCTTCAATTTCCATTGCCTGGTGCTCAACGTAAGTATCGCTTAGCACGGTTTTATTCAGCATATCCATCGATCATTCCCCCAGAGCAATTGTTTTCGCCTTGGCCATCGATTGGCAACGCGCGGTGGCCAAGTTAAGCAATGCTGCCGCATCGTGCATCGCATCGACCGGATCAACCGCATCATCCTCAATCATTCGAGCGCGTAGACGATATCGTGTCGAAGGGTCTTTTAGCATCGAAGCGTAAAGCGCGTCGTATGAGATTTCGGTATCAGCGTAAATCGATTTGCTCACTTTGGCCCCCGTTTGTGACTTGTATAAATAAACAGCATATCAGCATTATGTCAACTAGTATCGATTCGACACTATAAACGCTCAACGAAATATGATGACGGAACGGTAATTCTGTCCGGAACAACAGAGATCAGCGTGGGGAAAAGCCTTTATCGGCTAGCGCCCGACCGACGGCCTCGATGCCGGCAATCATCTGATAAGCGCGCTCCTTGCGATCATCGTAAGTTAGGTGTGCCTCAGTCAATTGGAAAAACGTGTCAAAGCCGACTCGCTTGCAGAATTGCGCCAACTGGTAGGCGACGTCCGGGCTCTCAATGACGACAGCAAACGGCTTAAGGGTCTCGGCCTGATTCAACATTCTGCTCACCGGCCACGCGACTTTGCTGCTGGTTCAACACGTCCCGATTGGGCGTCCATTGAGGCAGCGGCCGAAGATACTTGAGCCGCAGGGTCAAGCACGACGCGTAGCGGTGGTTTTGTTTCTGCCCTCGCTAAAACAATATTCTTACCTGCCTGATACGGCGAGATCAGACCCGCATCTAATCGCCGCTCAAGGCTTTTGGTGCGCGCTTTGCCAAGCATGTCGGCTGCCCGCTCCATGGTCACTACAAAAAACCTCTTTTTTGCCGTTTCGTGTCTCGAATCGCGGAGTTCTATTTCCACTAACGCTCTTTTCGATTTGTCGACTGCGACGACCTCAGTTGATTGCGTGACTTTATCGAAGCCATTCGCAAATAGCTTTTGATCAAAAGAAGCGAGGACCTTTAGCGCATCGGGCACGCTCTCTTTCATCGCCGCTCGATCTGTCGCCGCCAATTCGCCACGCGCTGCCAACACGGCATTGAGTATCTTCGTTACAGTAACCCCTGCCCATGAACTTTCCATTGTTTTCCCCTCGAATGGGTTGAACGCGGTTTTAATGGTCATTGTGGCCCCTTCGGAATTGGTGTGTTTTTCTTCCTGCTAGGGTTGCGCAAGATCGCAGGATTAGCACGCAACGTCGCGAGTTCCTCCTCGTATAAAGCATGACAGCGTTGATAGTCTTCCAGAAGTCGTTGTTGGAGGCGTGATATTCGCCTTGCAATCACGCTCACCCGCTTAATGTCCCCCACCCTTTTATCTAATGCGCGCCGCGCTGTGGGATTTGCGGCCGCGTAGGGCGCGAACAACCGAAGAAGAGATGCTAGATCTTCCTCTTGCAACACTAACTGTTTAGAGTGACCCATGGGGCGCTGAATGATTGCCTTTTCCATATTACAAGTCTCCTGGATACCATGATTGGACTATGTTGGTGTAACGATTACCTGCTTAGCCGGATATTTATTAGATTGTGATCATATTGGCCTTAGACCTCGAAACTAGCGTTCATTGGATTGGCGTCGGCCGCCTCGGGGCTCGGGGTTGACGTCCCATACCGTTGCTCGACCGCATTCGCGAGCTGATCCCACGCGACAAGCGCGCGGCGAAACTCGGCCACTGTAGTGGGCAGGTGCTCCATGCCGTCGCGACGCACGAACGGCGTGATGCTGTGTGAAAAGCCCTGCACACGGACAACATCTAACCCCACAAACAACGCCTCACCTTCGGCATCAGACGCAATCGGTAAATCAAAACGTTCACGCTCTCTGTCCATCATCACTCCTTTTTAATGCTGGCCGCAAAACCGGCGACGGTTTGTGCCGGCGTTTCCACAAATTTGCCATTCACTGACGTGCGCCCGTCGGGATAGGTTTCAATCACAATCGGTGGTCCACCAAAAATGCAATCCCACATAACCCGCGTGCAACCCTCGGCCTGCGACACCAAATCATTCGCATCCTGTAGCGGCGGCACAACATCAGGCAATGGCGGCAAATGCACAATTGGATCAAGCCTGGGCAAAACCGGACTAGCCTCAATCGGCGTAACGGCTTGCGAGCCTTGTTCTGGCGTGTTGGGTGGCACAGTCACGCGAACACCCCATGCATAAGTAATCCAGCCCCGCAAAACATTAACAGCCCAGTACCGCAAGAGCCAAGCAAAAGAGCCAGCCACAGAAATAGCTTCGTCTCTTGGCCGTGATTGACTAGCACCACCGCACTCACCATCAACAAGAGCGCGCTCAACGCACCAAACACAAACACAATCACGGTGCCACCTTCGTTGCGGCACGGTAGTCCCATGGTGCGACGGGCGACGCATCCGACCAAAGCCCGCGCCGTGCGCGCCGGGCGTCCACTTCAAACGCACCCCACGATGTTGTCGTGGGCGCATAGCGTCGATAGACCCAAGCTAAGCCAGCCTCTACCATTGACCGATTAGCGTTAACACCATCACACGCAACCAAGCCGACCGCCCGCTGATAACGGTCCGTGTCCACAACGACCACCTTCGCATGTCGATCAAAGCAAATGTTTGACAGTTGACGTTTTGCCGCTTGACCAAACGCCTGTGCGGACTCCGGTGCATCGATGTAAGCCAGTCGGATCTTATGCATCTTCTTCGCACCATCAAGGACCGTTAACGTATCCCCATCACTGATGCCTACCACCCGACCTTCTAACGTGGGCGACAAACACCGTACACCCGAATCAATCGACGGTGCAGCACACGTCATGGCCACGGCTTGTGCCAACGGGACAAACGACAGCACAACAATAAGCGCGCTCACACGCATATCAACGCGCCTTCACCCTAGCCCGCTTGCCCGGAGCCCGCTCAGCCGCGTCCTGGTCGGCCTTCCGCTTTGCCGCCGCGAGATAGGCCGAAGACAGCGGCAATACCAGCTCATGTTTACTGCCTGCGACACGAAACGTTAAGGTGTCGCCATGCAACAACGTCACCACCACGCGGCCTCGATGCGGACCATCCTTAACCTCAAAATCGGATGTCGCTGTTAGTTTCGGTACCGGCCCTGCATCAGACGCCAACATATCCGCATGCCGAAAAATCGCTGCGATCGGCACACGCTTTTCGTGGTGAGTGCGCTCCGGGCGCAATGAAATGACATCGCCCAATACGATGCCAACACAAAGCTTGCGCGCATCGTCCGTCACGGGTGCATCCGTCACGCGATACACCGCCTTAGCGCGTGTATCAGAAATTGCCGTCGTCATAGTAGCCCTCACTCATAGATCACACGAAATCGTGCGAGTACATCACCCAACACCGCAGCCGGCGCAGCCTCAACAAAGCAACCTTTTTGCTTTACCAAATCCAACATCCGCACATCATTTACACGCACAACACCAAGCGCAAACGAAACACCAAAACCACCGCTCGGCGCACCCACGGCATCGCAATCAATCACCGCTACCAAAGCCGCACCATTTGCGCGATTGAATTCAACATGCGACAACACCAACACCGCACCCGGCGCACCAGCCGCCGCCACACGCCAAACCTCCCCGCGCGCAGGAACCCGCAACCGGCCAGCCGCAACGCGCTTCGCGCTTACCTTGGCAATCATCGCGTGGCGACCTGCCGCAAGCGTTTACCACCTTGCCGAAGTCCATCGGACAAATGTTCAAAACAAAGCAAAGACAACGAATACACCGGCGCCGAGGACTCAATAATCATCGCCCTACCCTGTACCGAAACCTGCACACTTGCACCGACTTCTAAACCCAGCGCGCGCATCACCGCAGCCGGCACCAACACTGCCGCGCTATTGCCTGACTTCTGAATCTTGGTATGTGCCACATGCCCCTCAACGGTTTGCCTTGGATGTACTGACATTGTACTGACTCCTGTATAAATACACAACAACTATTTTTGACCCCAACGACACCACCGCACCCAATCCTGGCACGCTCCTTGCAAACCACTTTCTGACAAACTGGTTTTGCGATCTATGCGCCAAGAAGCGGGTATTCGCGTGACATATCGCGGTCACGTGGGCTGAATGCCCACGTGAGAATTTCGGTAGGGGCGGCGGGCTACCGCCAGCGCGAAGCGCTGCCCGTATCCCGAAATTCAGCATGGCACGCGCTGCGGTCTGCGCATGGCTGCGCAAGTGATCGTTAGGGCGGCGAAGCCGTCGCGCATCGCGCGATGAGCGAATAGCGAACCCGTTAGAGCACGGGCCGCTATGCGGCTGCGCCCTACTCCGCTGCCAGCAAAACCGCGAACGGATCGTAATAAATTGAAGGCACATTGCGTCCGACCCCCGCTACATATTCAAGCTGCACAACAACATGAATCAACTGCATCAGAATCATTCGAATTTCTGGCAATGGCATATCACGCGCTGCCGGCGACGCTTTCACTAGCAAAGCCAACCGCAGAAAAGCATCTACTGCACTATTCGCATGAATCGACGTAATCCCGCCGGGATGCCCCGAATTCAACACAGACTGCAAATAAAAGAACGCCTCAGCACCCCGCAACTCAGACTGAATCAAACGAGAAACAGTCGAGCGCATAAAGGCCATCATCGTATCCTCTACAGACGCGCCAGACTTAGCGCCCGAGGTCTTGAAATAACGATAGATCACATTTGGATGAGACGGCCTTAGTTCATCAACATCTTGAGAAATACCTAAGCGCTCAGTCTCAGGAATGAAGCTAAACAATGAATTCATAAAAGCAGTCTTTCCGGTGCCTGTGGCACCGGAAATGACTGCATTTCGTTTTTCTCGTACCGCAGTTTGCAAAAACTGCGGCCATTTAGACGCGCACGCATACTCCCAGCACTCACGATCTACACGGCTCAAAAAAGGCAACAAACGAGTACGATCAGCAGCAGAAACACGTGAACTCATTTCATGGACGGTATTCGTGAAGTAGCCCTGCTCAACAAAGCTTTCGAATTGAAACGTTCGCACGCTATGTTTACGAATGTTGAGTAACACCGTATCTTTTGCCGCCTGTGGCGGTATCGCAAGCTCAACGCGTTCGCCACGCGGTAAATACGCAGACAATGTGGGCGATTCAGCCGTAAGCGGTTTGCTGGCAAACGTTGATACCAACTGAGCGAACGCACGCAGTTCATCGTAGCTAAAAGCGACGTCTGTTGCGCGCCAAAACCCATCGGACATGACATAGCTATTGCGCGTGTCGTTAATCGCAAGCTCTGTGATCGCCGGGTCATTGACCAACCAATTATCGAAGCGTGTTTCCATCCATCGTCGCAAGGTCAACGATGCGTCGCTATAGGCGGTCGGACTACCGGACATTGCCTAACCTCGATGCAGTATCGCCACGCGGCTCTAAACGGTACACAGTTGAAAAATCGACGTCTCGCGCGATGTAGATGTTTACGGCTTCACCTTGGTTCTTATAGGCTTCACGTTTTGCTGTAGAGCCTTGTTTAAGCATTTCTTCGACGAGTGCTTTGCTCGATGTCTGTGTGCTGTTGTAAAGGTTGACGTTACCGCCCTGGGAGTTACTAGAGCTTCGCTGTGTTGCTGCCGTGGCGACATCTTCAAACAAAGAAAAAAAGATCGCGCCGGCGAAGCGATCTACAAATTTGTTATCCACATAAGCCGGTATGCCTGCCCGTCCCAAGCCATCAGTGGCGGGAGAAGCCAAGTTGACAGTGACGAAATTCGGCGTGCGAGCTTCATTCCAAAGGACAAAGATGGTCGTTTGACCGGCAGAGATACCTGTTTGGTATTCGCCATCAATGACAGTGCCCTTCTCCATCAACACTACCCGGCCGTCCATCGAATAAACATCGAATGCAAGGGTGCATTTCGCAAAGCCTGGCTGGCCGGTGCGAATAGCGGTATTTAAAGTGCAGTTCGGTATCGAGCCTTTAGCGAGGGTCAGCGTGGGGTTTGCAACAACGCGCGCAGACACAGATGGTGTTGTTGTTGGTGATAACGCGGCATCAAGTGCGGAGGTAGGCGGACCAACCGGTGCGATACGCGCTGTGCGACCAGTATTGTCAGTGATGGCCGGTGTTGGCGCACGGTCGGGCGTAGATCGATCTAACACGTCTTGCCCAGCTAAAGGGTTTAACGAAAAAGAGATACTTCCTTCGCGTCGGCGCTTAGCCAACGCGCCTGCGTCGTCAAGCGGTTCGCCAGCGTTCGCGGATTTAGGTGCTGGTGCTAATGGTGGTGGCGTACCAAGGATCGATTGCGGCCCGGAATCATTGAACGGAAGCGGCGCAGGAACAGCTTTCAGATCAGGCGGGCACTGGACGCCCGGTGGTAGACGACGACCATCGCCACACACATTACCAAGGGAGGCAGACGCGGTGGGTGGTGATAACGTGATATCTAGCTTTGGCGGCAGAGTTTGTTTATCGAGGTCCGCGTTATTTTTTTGTGGGGCCTTAATAGCAGTTTGTGCGCTACCGATGATGCCGGTGGACTTCAATGCGCTATAGATCACAATCCCCGCGACCACAAGCGAGACGATGATAATGACGAAGCGCAACCCGGCCGGCGGCGGTGTTGACGTGCTCGTACTAACATTGGCACGGTCAAGGTTATCGGCTGGAGTCGTTTGAGTTGCCATGTGCGCTAGGTTTAATGAGCCGGTCAACATTAGGGGATGCGGTGGCGCTAGGATTAGCGGATAGCGTTGGCGCATAACTGGCGTTTGTTAGTCCGGTTACGACTTGCCCACGTCGTAACAAGATGCGATCGGTTACGCGGTGAATGACCATCGTATTGCCCTTTTCAACATGGAAATTGACCGTCGTTTCATTTCCATCACCGTCGAACACGAAAGCGGCCGGAAACGGTAGGCCCTCAGCGAACGTCAGATACGTGTGCATGCCGTTGTCATGCATGGCGATTGGCTGTAATTGCCGAGATCCTTGCGCCCAATAATCGAAATTAATGCGGCCACGATACCGAGACACACCAAACTCGCGCTCGATGAGTGCGCTTGCGCGTGTTGCTTTTTGTTGGGGGCTCAGCGTCGCGGCAATAGTATCGGGGCGATCAGGGTTGGCGCCCGAGCTGCTTGGTGGTTGCGTAACTGGCATGGTGACCGTCACCCAATACGGCACATACCATGCGTCCTGCGCAAGCGCATCGAGCCTAAATAGATAGGCGCGTTTGTTGCCATAGATGGTGAGGTTGGTACCGGCATTTGGCTCGCGCGGTTTTAACGCAATGAGATTGCCATCGCGAGCGACATGCCAGGCTTTTGAGTCGCCAAATATCGGTTCACGTGTAATGGTTTCATCCGGGGGCAACTCAATAGTGGTGGTTACACCTTCGGCCAACGTAAGCGCAATGACCTTGCGTCCGTATTCCACATTTTGGATGCGTGAAGTATCGCTTTGGGCATAGGCGATATTCCCAAAACATGCGACCACCAAGAAGAGGATCGTTCGTATCATGGCGAGGTTGTGGATTGAGCCGCGCCGTCAACATCCCGCGTATAGGACGTGGCGCAAAAACCGAACGGGTTGTAGCGAAAATCGTTAACGTCCCGTGGGATATTGTCAGCGTTGTATTGATAGCTGATGGTTGACACAAAGCGTTGGGTGACGGTGGGTAGACCATTACGCACGCGAGATTTCTCGAATCGTACTTGGGCGCTACGTACTTGCTCACTATGCGTAGGTAAAAAAGAGACGCTGGCGATGTTCACTTGATCGACATCGGAAAGCGTAAAAGTCTTTATGGGGGATTGAGGATTGTTGTTTGGATGCATGAAAGCGATCCACTTGCCACGCTCGGTATTGCAGGAGCGCCAGTAAACGGTGGAATAGTTTTCTTCGCCTTTGGCGAGCGCAAAGCCTTCGCGGGCAATGACATAGTTATGCAGGTCCGCACGAACAGTCGCCTCGTTTTCGGGCGTGTTGGCATCTAACGCTTTGAAACCGACTTGAGTGTCGTAAGTGCCGGTGAGTCGATCAACGCGGATGATGGCTGGTGCTACCGTCTTGAGCGGTAACAGACTGGTGATGGCAATGCCCTGTGCGATAGCGATGGCAGCGAGCACTAGGGCGGCGATACGCGTCCACTTGCCGACGCGCCCCTCGATGGCGCGTTTCTCCGCGTCGAAGTCCATCGTTTCACGCTGAACGGGTAGCGTGGGGGGCTTCACGGGAATGGCGTAAGTATCGGTAGGCGTAGTCATGTCGGCAATATTGTTGTGGCAGCATTAACGGGCCGTGGCGGTTCATCCGGCCACGACGAGGGCTTGGGGGGTGATGAGCAACCAGCAAGGGTTGCGATCAGCGCGATTGCGCCAAGGAACCGGACAATGCGCATCAACGACCCCCGCCACTAGGTGCCGCATTAGTCGCTGCAGGCGCTGAGACACCGCCTCCCGAACCTGCGGCGCCACCGGCGTTTGGCTTACCACCAAGTGATCGCGCCATATGAAACACACTGGATAAGCCACCAGCGCCTGACCCGCCGCTACCCTGAGTGATTGATTGCGCAATAGTGGGAAGTTGGAGCATGAGAAAAAACATGATGCCCATCACAATCATCATCATGACGGAAATTTGAAGTGCTTCCGGTGTGATGGCAAAGAAATTGATGATGCGATCGACTGTATTTGTACTAGGCGTAGTCGCAACAATGCGTTGGATAAACCGGTTCGGAATATCAACAAAGAACATGACAAAAAGTGCTGTAAGAAACGCCAGCACGGCGAAATAAAGCACCGTGTTTAGCCACGCATAAAAATAATTGCGCGTGGCTGGCCAGATGGCAAACGCCAACGCAAGCGGTCCCATCGCGAGTACCAGGCCCATGCCAATTTTTGTATATCCGATGAGGAACATCGACAAGCCGATGAGGCATGCACCTATACCAGTCACCATGATAGTCATTACAAGGATGATTGCCGCTGACGTGGCCAACCCACTGTTCCACTGCGTTCCCGCTTGCATCAAGCCGGCAGAAGAGAATGAAAAGACATTGCTCCACAGGGCTTCCATGATGTTCTGTGGATTGTTGTTGCCGCTAGCAGCGGCGATCAGCTCATTAGGTAAGGCTTGCGCGGGTGCGACAATCAATTGTAGATAAACCGGCGATTGCATCAGCCACAGTACGAACCCGACGACCAGTATGCGAACAACAAGGTCGCCGGCTGGTGATTGGACCTTGCCCATGATCATGAGGATCGACCAACTTAGCAGCCACACCCCAACCGCAATGAACACGATCGGTGCGATGTAACCGGCAATGCCAGCAACCACCAGCGTTAAGAAGCCAGTAATTGCGGCATCGATGTCCGCGAAAATTGTGTATAGGGTGCCAACCATTGGGATCTGCGCGTGTGGTTACTTCGTGGCCGAGCGTTTAGTGTTGCTCTGTAACTGACCGATTGCATCGCGAAACGATTGGCGTTCTTGGTCAGCGGCGGCCTGGCGCTGCATCTTTTCTTGCTCGTCTTGCATCTGCTTCATCGTGGCCAGTTGAATTTGCGTGTTTTGCAACTTCAAGGCTTCAAGGCTCAGTCGCGAGTTGAAGTCTTGTGCGGCTTTCGGGTCCGGATTGGTCACTAGTTTGTCGAGCATTTGTTCCATGCTCGACAAATTGGTGCCTGCGCGCTTGTAGTGTTGCTCTTGGATGATCTTCACGCCGGCATACTGCCGCCAAAGTGCGTCACAGTTAGCGCGTGCTTGGGCTTGTTCGGGGAATTGCGCGGCGCAACTGACTTTTTGCTCACGCGCGACCAAATCAACAATCTGTTTGGTGAGCCCAGGGATACTTGCTTCGCGTCCGGAGCGAATCGCGGACAGAACCGGCGCATACTCGGGCGGCATGTATTGGTCGAGTAACTGGTTACGCAAAATGTTCCCGATATCGCGTGCACCGCTGATGGCCTCATACGCTTGTTTGGCTTGCGAGTATTGATTCTTGAGTTCGCTGATTTGGTCGCGTGCCGCTTTGATCTGCTGAATCCAATTGCCAGCGGCAGCACCATCAAACACAGCAAGTTGGGCATGCGCAAGGCTTGCGCCAGTAGTGAGCATGAGAGCAATGATCGCGTTTTTCATAAGACTCATGATTAGGTTCTCCGTTGGTAATAGGTGGGTAGCCAGTCTTCTGGTGCATTGCCAAGTTGCGCGCGTAGTTGATTCACTAAAGCAACGTTTTCATCATTCGAGGATAGAACGGCAAGCATATCGTCTAGCCCGCTAAGGTCTAACGACACCACGCTTGTTTGGGAGGCTTGTTTGACGATGTATAGCCCGCGATTGGGCATCGTTGAGCGGACCAACTCCAATTCCCGCAGCGTCAAGCCGAACTTTCCACAATAGTCGTCTGCGGTTGCTTCGGCATCAGGAACCATGACGAGCGTTGGGAACTGGCGCTTGATGCTGGAGGCGAATTCTTTCGAGGCCGTGTCTTCGATGTCTTGAAAGTCGAGTCCGATGATGCCGTTTCGTTTGCGGATCGTTTTACCGAGCTTGCGGATCACCGCCTGCATCATTGGATCATCCAAACATTGCCATGCCTCAGCGAAGTGGATGATATGAGGGCTGCCAGACGCGTAGAGCATGGTCTTATGGAGCAATAGGCGCACGATGGGTGTTTTGGCTTCGGGTATGTCGAGAAGGTGCGTTGTATCGAAGCCGAAATCATTGTGTTTGGTGAAATCGAATCGATCCGTTTCACTATCGAGAACCCATGCCAGCGGCCCATCGCCAGCCCAGCGTGTTAAAGACCCACGCAGATTCATGTCGCCATCCGTAGGTAGCGCGTCGAGGATGCGGGCAAATCGACGTTCGGCTGGTGCTAGCGTCTCGTACACACCTTGGATTGCTTTATAGAGCGCCACATCTTCGATTGGTGTG
>Ga0315907_10000696_pt1 | contig 47612 bp, 48 predicted proteins | sample LakEriMetagenome_3_FD_203525 | JGI IMG/M metagenome (GOLD analysis project Ga0315907, IMG submission 203525) | Freshwater fungal communities from buoy surface, Lake Erie, Ohio, United States - Buoy 12 MA123 | ecosystem: Environmental > Aquatic > Freshwater > Lake > Lake biofilm | place: USA... | reverse complement strand
CGGCTGGGAGCAGGGGCTCAGCGAGGCGATTTTGCTCGTCGAATGGCCGCAGCGCCTGGGCGATTTTCTGCCCGCCGACAGGCTCGACGTTTCGTTCGCGCAAGGCGACGGGCCGGAGCAGCGCCTTGTGCGGCTCGCTGCGTCGGGTGCTTGGGAAACGCGCCTGGATGCTTGCCATGTTTGAACCGCGTGCCGCCGCACGGCCGTTTCTCGATGCGCATGGCTGGGCCGGGATAGCACCCGCCCCGCTTGCGGGCGACGCCAGCTTCCGCCGCTATTTTCGGCTCGCCGACGGCAAGCGCCGCGCCGTGCTGATGGACGCACCCCCGTTGCACGAAGACGTCCGGCCGTTTGTGGCGGTGGGCGAGCATCTCGCCGCCCTCGGCTTTTCGGCCCCGCGCATCGAAGCCAAAAATCCGCATGACGGGTTTCTGCTGCTCGAGGATCTCGGCGACGCGACGTTTACCCGCGTGCTGCGCGAAGGGGCAAACGAAGCCGAGCTCTACGCGCTTGCGGCCGACACGCTGGTCGCACTCCACAAGCACCCGGCCCAGACAAACGTCGACGTGCCGCCTTACGACGCCGCAACGCTCGACCGCGAGGCGGCCTTGCTGGTCGATTGGTTCCTGCCGGCCTGGACGGGTGCCGCCGCTTCGCCCGCCTTGCGTCGCGATTATCTCGAATTGTGGCGCAAGCTCTATGCGCTTGCCGACATCGGAACCCCCTGCCTCGTGCTGCGCGACTATCATGTGGATAATCTGGTGCTGCTGGCCGATCGCCCCGGCATTGCCGCCTGCGGCCTGCTCGATTTCCAGGACGCGCGGCTGGGGAGTTGCGTCTACGATCTGGCGAGCCTCGTCGAAGACGCGCGCCGCGACGTGTCGCCCGACGTGCGGGCTGCGTGCGTCGCGCGCTATCTGGCGGCGTTCCCGCAAATCGACAAAGCGGCGTTCGACGCAGGCCTTGCCGTTTTGGGCGCCCAGCGCAGCGCCAAGATCATCGGCATTTTCGTGCGCTTGGCCCTTCGCGACGGCAAGCCGCATTATCTCGGCCACATCGCGCGCGTATGGCGCCTGCTCGAGGCAAGCTTGACGCACCCGGCGTTGGCCGATCTCGAGCACTGGTTCGCCGCAAACGTGCCGAACGAATGGCGCACCGCCCCCAAGATCGAGACCGCTGCATGAGCAAAATCCGTACGGCGATGGTGCTCGCGGCAGGCTTGGGCAAGCGCATGCGCCCGCTTACCGACACGCTGCCCAAACCTCTTGTCGAAGTCGCCGGGCGCAGCCTCATCGACCGCGTGTTCGACCGGCTGATCGCGGCGGGCGTCACGCGCATCGTCGTCAATCTCCATCACCATCGCGCCATCCTCGAAGCGCATATCGCCAAGCGCAGCGACGCCGAATTCGCGCTGTCGCCGGAGGCCGAGCTACTTGAAACCGGCGGTGGCGTTTTGAACGCGCTGCCGCTGCTGGGATCCGAGCCCTTCTATTGCGTGAATGCCGACGTGCTGTGGTTCGACGGCGCCACACCCGCTCTCGTGCGCATGGCCCAAGCCTGGAACGCCCAGCGCCCGAACGCGTTGCTGCTGATGAATTCGGCCGCCAGTGCGCGCGGCTACGAGGGGCGCGGCGACTATTTCATGGACGGGTTCGGCCGTGCCCGTCGCCGCCAAGGCAATCAGATCGCGCCCTTCGTCTATGCGGGCGTGCAAATCCTCAAGGCTTCGTGTTTTGCAGGCCAAGCACCCGGCCGCTTCTCGCTGAACCGCGTCTACGATGCGCTCGAGGCGGCCGAAGGGCTGGTCGGCATTGCGCATGACGGTCTGTGGTTCCATGTCGGCACGCCCGAAAGTGTTGCCGAGACCGAATTCGAACTGGGCTGGTCGCACGCGCGGCCCTATCCGCCCGCGCGATGAATGCGGCCACGCCGAAACTTTTCGACATTCCGGCCGGAACGCCGTTCCTGGCGGCCCTGGCCAACGGCATTCGCAAACAACTCGGGTCCGATCCGCTTGCGTTGTCGCGCGCCACGGTGCTGCTGCCCAATCGCCGCGCCGTGCGCGCCCTTGGCGAAGCGTTTCTGGCGGCAGGCGACGGGGCCGCACTCTTGTTGCCGCGCATCTCGGCCATCGGCGACGTCGACGAAGATGAGCTGACGCTCGCGGCTGAGACCGCGCCGCTTGCCGCCGAATTGCCGCCGGCGATCGACGCGCTCGCGCGCCATCTGCTGCTCGCCCGCCTCGTGGCCGCACGCGGCGATCTTGTGCCCTCGCCCGCTGCCGCCTTCAAACTCGCCGAAGCGTTGGCGGCCCTGCTCGACGAAATGCAGATCGAAGAGGTCGGCTTCGAACGTTTTGCCGATCTCGTCCCGGCCGATTATGCCGCCCATTGGGGCGAGACCTTGGCCTTCCTCGACATTCTGCGCGAGGCATGGCCCAAGATCCTCGCATCGCGCGGCGAGATGGATGGCCAAGCGCGACGCGCCAAATTGATCCGGGCACTTGCCGCACATTGGGCACGCACGCCGCCGCCGGGCCCGATCTGGGCCGCAGGCTCGACCGGCTCGGTGCCCGCGACTGCCCATCTGCTTGCGACGATCGCGCGGCTCGAACACGGGGCCGTCGTGCTGCCGGGGCTCGATCGCACGGCCGACGCCGCGACGTGGGAAGCGATCGGCGAGGACCCGAGCCATCCGCAATACGGGCTCAATCTCTTGCTGCGCCGCATGGAGGCCACGCGCGCCGATGTGCGCGACTGGCCCGACACAGCACCGGGGTCGCGCGCGCGCCTCATCGCCGCCGTTCTGCTGCCTGCCCCTGCCACCGAAAGTTGGCGCGATATGCCCGCTTTCGCGCCCGAAGCGTTTGCAGGCTTGCGTCGGTTTGAGGCCCCCGACGCCGACAGCGAAGCCGGTGCTATAGCACTCCTGTTGCGCGAAACGCTCGAAACGCCGGGCCGCACGGCAGCGCTCGTCACCGCCGACCGGAACCTGGCGCGCCGCGTCGCGGCCGAACTCAAACGCTGGAACATCACGGCCGACGACACGGCCGGCCTGCCGCTTAGCCGCACGGCACCGGCGACGTTGCTGCGCTTGGCCGCCCACGCAGCCAATGAAGATTTCGCCCCCGTTGCGCTGCTGGCCTTGCTCAAACATCCGCTTGTGCAGCTCGGCCAGACGCGCGAGCGCCATCTTGCCCGCACGCGCAGCTTCGAGCGCGACTTCTTGCGCGGACCGCGCCCCGCCCCGGGCCTTGCGGGCCTGCAAACGCTCGATGCCGACAATCCGCTGCTTGCCGCATTGGCCGCCGCCTTTGCCGACGCTGCAAACGCAGGCGAAACCTTGGCCGAATTGCTGCCCGCGTTCCTTGGTGCGGCCGAAGCAATGGCAAAGGACGAAACCGGCCAGACGAGGCTGTGGGACGGCGATGCCGGCGAGGCCGTGGCCGCGTTTGCAGCGCGCCTTGCCGAGGCGGCCGACGCGTTCGGCCCGCTCAAGCGCCGTCATTTTGCCGATTTTCTCGACACGGTGCTGGCAACCGAAGCCTATCGCCCGCCTTACGGCGGTCATCCGCGCTTGGCCATTCGCGGCACGCTCGAAGCGCGCCTCGTGGCGGCCGACCGCGTGGTGCTGGGCGGCCTCAACGAGGGTGTGTGGCCCGGTGAGGCGCGCGAAGATCCGTGGCTGTCGCGCCCGATGCGCAAAGCCGCCGGCCTGCCGCCGCCCGAACGCCAGATCGGACTTGCCGCGCACGACTTTGCGCAAGCGCTTGCCGGGGCCGACGTGGTGCTGTCGCGCGCGCGCAAAACCGACGGCACGCCGACCTTGCCCGCACGCTGGCTGCTGCGCTTCGAAGCGCTTGTCGGCAAAGACAATCCGCAATGGCAGAGGCTGCTGTGGCAGAAGCCGCTCGGCTGGGCGCGACTGCTCGCGGGCACGGACGAAAAAGGCCGCACGCTGCCCAAACCCCGCCCGACCCCGCCCGTCGCCGCACGGCCCGCAAAACTCGCCGTCACCGGCATCGAAAAACTCGTGCGCGATCCCTACGCGATCTTCGCGCGCTATGTGCTGCGCTTGGCCCCCCTCGATCCGATCGACGCGGATGTAAATGCGCGCGACCGCGGCAACATGATTCACGCCGCCCTCGAGACTTTCGCGCGACGCTTTCCGGGCGATCTGCCGAAGCGGCCCGAGGCCGAGCTCCTGGAAATCGGCCGGCGGATTTTCGCCGAACACATGGATCGCCCAGCCGTCGCGGCCTTCTGGTGGCCGCGCTTCGCGCGTATCGCCGAATGGTTTGCCGCCCTCCAGACCGAACGCGAGGCCGACGGCGTGCGCATTGCAGGCGTGGAGTGTGCGGGCGAGCTTGATCTCGGCGGCTTCACGCTGACCGCGCGCGCCGACCGCATCGATATGGGCCCCGACGGCCGGCTCGAAGTGATCGACTACAAAACCGGGGCCGTGCCCACGGCCCGCCAAGCGCTGTCGGGCATGGCGCCGCAATTGCCGCTGACGGCTGCCCTCGCCAAGGCAGGTGCCTTCGAAGGTATTCCCGCCGCCGCGATCGGTGCCCTCGTCTACGCCAAACTCGGCGGGGCCAAACAGGCCGGCGACTGGAAAACGCTTGCACCGGGAAAAGAAATCGCCGACGCCGATGTGTTTTCCGACGAAGCGCTTGAAGGCTTGCGCCGCTTGCTCAAGCGCTACGGCGATCCCAATCAGGCCTATCTTTCGCGCCCGCGCCCGCAATTCGTGTCGCATGCGGGCGACTACGACCATCTGGCGCGCTGGCTCGAATGGTCGCGCGACGGGGACAGCGAATGACCGCACCCGTTCCCGCCGCAAGCGTCGATCCAAACGCAAACCAGCTCGCCGCCGCCAATCCGGCCAGGTCGGTTTGGGTGGTGGCCAATGCGGGCTCGGGCAAAACCCACGTGCTGACCACGCGCATCGTGCGCCTGCTGCTGGCGGGTGCCCGGCCCGGCGCCATTCTGTGCCTGACCTTCACCAAAGCGGCAGCAGCCGAAATGCATGCGCGCTTGAGCGGCTTGTTGGCCAACTGGGCGACGGCCGACGACAAGAGGCTCGACGAAGAACTGAACAAGCGCCTGGGCCAAAGCCCGAGCGAAGAAACGAAGCGTGCGGCGCGCACGCTGTTTGCGCGCGTGATCGACGCACCCGGCGCTTTGCGCATCCAGACCATCCATGCGTTCTGCGAGTCGCTGCTGAAGCGCTTTCCGGTCGAAGCGCGCGTACCGCCGCATTTCGCCGTCGCCGACGAAGGGGTTGCCGCCGAACTGATGGCGCAGGCGCGCAACCAACTGCTCGCCGACGCGATGCACGACACGCCATTGCGCGAAGCGCTGGCGGTTGCGGTCGGGCGTGCGGACGAGCGTATGTTCGCCGAGGCGATCGACTATCTTTTGGCCGGGCGACGGCGGCTGCGCAGTGCGATCGAACCGACGGGCGAAGGGCTCGAGACCGCGATCGCCGATCTGTGGCGCGAATTCGGCGTCGCACCCGGCGACAGCCCGCAGCTTGCCGTGCGCCGCTGCTTCGAAAGCGTGGACCGCGCAGGCTTCGCTGCCGCGATTGCAGCGCTGGCTGCGGGCGGCAAAACCGACATCGCCCGTGCCGACCGCCTCAGAACAGCGCTTGCTGCACCGACCGCGCCGGAATTCTACGCGCTGTGGCGGCGCGCGTTTTTGACGGCCGAAGGCACGCCAAACAAAAGCCTCGCAACCAAGGCCGTGCAAGCCGCAAGCCCCGCGAGCTTTGCTCTGTTGCAGGAAGAGCAGGCGCGCATCGTCGCCCTCGACGCATCGCTGAACAGCATTGCGGCAGCGAGTGCTTCGGCCGCCTTGCTGCGCTTGGGGCACGCGCTGCTGCAGCGCTACGACCGCCTCAAACAGGCGCGCGCCTTGCTCGATTACGACGATCTTATTTTGCGCGCCGTTGCACTCCTGCAGGGTGCTGCGCCGTGGGTGCTCTACAAGCTCGACGGCGGCATCGACCATCTGCTCGTCGACGAAGCGCAAGATACCGCCCCCGAACAATGGCAGGCGGTGGCGGCCCTCGTGGACGAATTCTTTGCGGGCGACGGTGCGCGCGAAACGCGGCCGCGGCGCAGCGTGTTCGTGGTCGGCGACGAAAAACAGTCGATCTTCAGTTTCCAGGGTGCCGATCTTGCGGCGTTCGAGCGCATGCGCAGCACGCTTGCCGCCAAAGCGCGCGAAGCGTGGCACGAAGTGCCGCTCGAAGTTTCGTTCCGCTCATCGCAATTGGTGCTCGATCTCGTCGACCGTACGTTTGCCGACTCCGCATTGGCGGCGGGCGTGGTCAGCGGCGGCAAGACCGTTGCGCATCGCGCCGCCCGTCTTGGGGCCGCAGGCCATGTCGAGCTGTGGCCGCCGCTGCTACCGGACCAAGCCGCCGATCCAGTCGCGTGGGATGCCCCGCTCGACTATGTGTCGATCGAACATCCGTCGGTGAAGCTTGCGACCCGCATTGCGCGCACGGTCAAAGGTTGGATCGGCACCGAATATCTGCCTGCCCTCGGCCGAACGGTGCGCGCGGGCGACGTGCTCGTGCTGGTGCGGCGACGCAATCGGTTTTTCGACGCCTGCGTGCGCGCCTTCAAGGATGCGGGCGTGCCGGTCGCGGGAGCCGACCGCATGCAGCTGCTCGATCAGATCGCGATCATGGATCTGCTGGCGCTTGCGCGCTTCAGCCTGCTGCCCGGCGACGATCTGGCCTTGGCCGAGCTGCTCAAATCACCGCTCTACGGCTTCGACGACGACGATCTGTTCAAGCTTGCGCATCTGCGCGAGGGGCGGCTGTGGCAGGCCTTGCGTACGCGCGCAGCCGAGAATCCCAAATGGCAGGCGGCGGCCGACGAAATTTCCGAGCTGCTCGCGCGCGCCGACTATGTGCCGCCCTACGAGTTCTATGCCGATCTCTTGCATGCGCGCAGCGGGCGAAAGCGCATGCTCGCCCGCCTCGGCCCCGACGCCGCCGATCCGATCGACGAGTTTCTGGCCAAGTGCCTTTCCTTCGAGCGGCTGTCGGCCCCAAGCCTGCAAGGCTTCGTGCAGTGGTTCCAGTCGGGTGCGACCGACATCAAGCGCGACATGGAGCAGGGGCGCGACGAAGTACGCGTGATGACCGTGCACGGCGCCAAAGGCCTCGAGGCCGAAATCGTGTTCCTGCCCGACACGTGCGCCGTGCCGACGATCAAAGACCGCGTGCTGTGGCGCAGCACAGGCACGTCGCTGCCGCTGTGGCCGCCTTCGGGCGCCAAAGGGCTTGGCCCCATCGAGGCCGCGCGCAGTGCCGCCAACGAAGCCGCGATGGCCGAATATCGCCGCCTGCTCTATGTCGCGATGACACGCACGCGCGACCGGCTTTACGTGTGCGGATGGACAAGCAAAGCCCCCAGCCCCAATTCCTGGTACGCCGGCATCGCAAAAGGGTTCGACAAGCTCGCGGCGGAGCATGAGAGCTTGGGCATGGCGGACGAACCGCCCGCACCGCACGTGATCGATGCCGATGTCGACGGCCTGAAGGTGCGCGCAATCCGCACGCCGCAAACGGGCAAGATCGACAAAAAGGACGTCGCGGTCCCGGCTGCCGCTTCCGTGCCATTGCCCGCATGGGCGCCGACGCGCGAAGCCCCGCTTGAGCCGCAGCCCCCGCGCCCACTCGTCCCTTCGCAGCCGCAGATCGCCCCACGCGTGGCAAGCCCGTTGGCTGCCAAAAACCGCGACGCGTTTTTGCGTGGCAAGCTAATCCATCGGCTGCTGCAGAGCTTGCCAGATCTTGCACCGGCCGCGCGCGAAGCGGCCGCCCGCCGCCTTCTCGCGCGCAACGCCTACGGGCTCGACGCCGCACAGATCGACGAGATCGCGGCCGAGACGTTGCGCGTGTTGGCCGATCCCGGCTTTGCCGCGGCTTTCGCTCCCGGCAGCTTGGCCGAAGCACCCATCGTGGCGCGCATCGGCACACGTGCTTTGGCAGGGCGCATCGACCGGTTGGCGATTGAGCCTGCGCGCGTGCTCGTCGTCGATTTCAAAACCAACCGCCCGCCGCCAGCGGACGCGGCCGACGTCGATCCCGTCTATCTTGCCCAGCTTGCCGCCTATCGCGCGGCGTTGCGGCCGCTGTTTCCCGGCCGCGCAATCGCGTGCGCGCTGCTGTGGACCTATGCGCCGCGCTTGATGGCGATCGACGATGCGCTGCTCGACCGCCATGCGCCGCTTGGGTGAAGGCAGCAAACCGCTGGAAAGCTTTGCAAAAGAGTGCCCAACCAGACGCAGCTTGACCGGACCCTTGCGGCTTCCTACGTTTCATGTCCGTCGAATCGAGAGGAACGTCCCATGAGCGCCACCACGACCAAAGTAACCGATGCCAGTTTCCAAGCCGACGTGCTGCAATCCGGCACGCCTGTGCTCGTGGATTTCTGGGCCGAATGGTGCGGGCCGTGCAAACAGATCGCCCCTGCCCTCGACGAGCTCGCCAAGGAAATGGGCGACAAGCTGACGGTCGCCAAAATCAACATCGACGAAAACCCAATGACGCCGTCCAAATACGGCGTGCGCGGCATCCCGACTTTGATGCTGTTCAAGGGCGGCGAAGTGGCCGCCACGAAAATCGGCTCGCTGCCAAAGAGCAAGCTCTACGAATGGGTGCAAGCCAACGTGTGAGCCACATCCCCTGAATGTGCATGACGCGAAAACCCCGCCCTCGTGGCGGGGTTTTTCATTGAGGCGTTCTAATTCAGCTGGGCGTGGAGCCAGGCCGAAAGACGGTCGCCGTAATGCGCCCAGGTAAATTCTTCGGCGCGCTTGCGCGCGGCCGCACCCATGCGGGCGCGCAAATCGGGATCGCGCGCAAGCTGGCGCAAACGTTCGACGAGCGCGTCCACGTCGCGGATCGGGACCAAGAACCCTTCCACGCCGTCCTGCACCACGCTGCCGGTGTTGGGCGTGCACACGACCGGCAGGCCCGAGGCCAGCGCTTCGTAGCTCGCAAAGGCCGAACCTTCGTGCAGCGACGGGTACGCAAACGCATCGGCTGTCTGGTAGAGGCGGTGCACCTCGTGGAACGGCACGTGCGGTACGTGGCGGAAGAAATCGGCATAGGGCGCAAAGGCCGCGTCGCTGCCGAGCTTCTTGCCCACGCACACGAGCTCGAGATTGGGAATGGCCGCGCGCTTGGCGGCTTCGAGCAGGTATTTGATGCCCTTGCGCTGCGTGAGGCCGCCCACGAACAGCACGCGGAATTTGCCATCGTCGGCGCGCGGGCTCGCGGCCGGGCAAAAGCGCGTGGTATCCACGCCATACGGCAGCACGAAGATACGCGTAGGGTCGGTGCCGTTCGCGACCATCGTGTCGGCCACGTATGTCGAGGGCACGATCACGCGGTCGGCTTCGATCGCTTCGGTGGTGCATTGCGCGATTACGCGCTTGGGCGGCAGCGGCAGCGTTTCGGCGAATTCGGGTGCCAAGGCTGCTTCTTGCGCAAACAGCTCGAGGCCCGTGGCGATATGGCCGATGACTTGGTTGAGGATCGCAAGACCCCCGTAGCGTTGCGCCGCACGCTGGGCAGCCAGGGCCGAGCTGTCGTGGCCGACGACAAAATCCGGGCGTTCGTCGGACACACGCGCCGCAAACTGCGCGTCGAAGAGATCGTTGCGCCACGCGATCGCGGCAAGCTGCGTTTCGGGGGCGAGCTTCAGGCGCGTCGTCGCGATGTAGAGAAGTTCGGCGAGCGGGCGCTGCGCCACGCTTGCGGCGGCGACACCCGCATGCGAACGGCGTTTGAGTTCGCGCTCGAGTTTTGCGCGCGAGGCTTCAGGCAGCAGGGCGGTGAACTTCGGCACGAGGCCTTTGCCGGTCCAGAACACGCCGGTTTCGAAACCGACGTCGAACCCATGGCGCTGCAAGGCCGCAACAAGCTGATACGCCAGGTGATTCGAGCCCGGATGGCCGACGAGGCCCCTTGCAGGCGAACTCATCGGCGGACCTTCGCGAGCACGGCCGTGACCTGCGCCCAATCGTCGGGCGTGGGCTTGAACATCGCGAGCACGGGTGCGCCGATCTGGCGGTTGAGCGAGCCCGCCATCGCACCCAGGGCCGCGATGTTCGCGACCACGAGCGCCCACGCAGCGCCCTCGATGCCGAGCCACGGCAGCAGCACGAACAAGGCGGCAAGGGCGGCGGCAAGGCCGAACGCCTCGGCCCAGCCGATCGCAAGCGATCGGTCGAACGCGTTGAGGGCCTGAATGAACATGAGCTTGGCCGCGAAAAAGGGCAGGCCCAGCAGCATGATCTGGCACAGGGTCGCACTCTTGTCGAAGGCTTGGCCGAAAATCAGCGGCACCACCCATTCGGCCAAGATGGCGAGACCCACGGCACTTGCGACCGACATCGCCATGGCAAGGCGCAGATAGATGCCGAAGATGCGCAGCTTCTCCTGCGCACTGGGTGCTCCGCTGATCTTCGGGAACGCAACACCCGCGACCGTGTTCACGAGGATCATCGGGCCGTTCGCCACGGTCAGCGCCACCACGTAGAGGCCCATGTCGTGCGAGGTGAGGAAGGCTGCGACGGCGATCTGGTCCACGCGCTGGCGCAGGCTGTTGATCATCTCGCCCAGATGCACGCGTGCCCCGTAGCCGAGCATCGCCTTCGCCACGCCGAAATCGGGGCGCCAGCCGGTCCACCCTTTTCGGTAGAGCCAGACGACGCCGACAATCCCCGAGAGAGCCGTGCCCGCCACGTACGCCATCGCGAAATGGCCGACATCGTCGAAGCCGGCGGCAAGGAACAGCCCGATGAAGGCGAGATATCCAAGGCCGACGATGGCGCGCACGACGTTCCAGCCGAACAGGTCGAGATGGCCGTGGAACATCACCGCCACGAACAGCGAAAACAGGTAGATCGGCACGAAGGCGGCCAAGTACCAGCTTTCGACCATGCGCACGGTCGCCGTCTCGGACGCGAGGACCAGCGGCATCAGGAGATAGCCCGCCACCACGAGAATCACCGCCATCGCGGCACCGATCCACATTACGGTCGCGAACAGCACCTTGGGCGGGGCAAGGCGCGTGGCCGCGCGATAGAGCAGCGCATCCGACATTGCGAGGATGCCGAACTCGAGCAGCAGACCCGGCCACAGCATGATCTCGGCAAGCTCGCCGCGCCCTTCGGGCAGCAGGATGCGGGCGGCAAGCAGACCTGTGAGGATATTCACGATCTGGATCAGGATCGTGGTCGCGAAGGACGTCGACATGTCCTTCATGGCGCGATCCTTCCGGGCAGCACATGCGCCAACGCCGCGCGCAAGCCCGCCACGTCTTCGGCGAAGCTCCAGCGTTCGATGATGGCGCGCGATTCATCGCCCATCTTCGCAAGCTTCGCTTCGTCGCCGATTACGTCGGAGAGAGCGCGCGCAAGATCGGCTTCGTCGTCGGTGCGGAAGATCGCGCCGTTGCGGCCCGGATACACAAGATCGGGGGCCGCGCCGATCTGGTCGGAGCAGATCACGGCCTTGCCCGCACACATGACCTCGTTGACGACGAGGCCCCATGCTTCCTGGCCCGAGGGCAGCACGAAAACGTCGGCCAGATCGTAACAGGCCGGCAAGTCGTTCTGGGTCTTGAAGCCGAGGAAGCGCACGGCATCGGGCCCTAGCGCTGCCGCCGCCGCCTCAAGCTCGGCGCGCTGCGGCCCGTCGCCGACGAACGCGAGCACGGGGTTGCGCATGCGCGGATCGGCGGCGATGCGCGCGAAAGCCCGCATCAGGAGGGCCGGACGCTTGCGCTCGATGAGCTTGGCGCAGAACAGCACCACGGGCCGGCCCGGTGCGATCCCGAGTTGCTGCTTGAACGCATCGCGCGAAGCCGAAGCGGCCGCGGCTTGGGCGGCAAAGCGCGCATTGTCGACCGCGTAGGGCACGGTGAAGATGTCGCGATCGGCGATGCCGTAGCCGCGATAGTAAGCGCGGTTCAACGAACCGATCGCGAGATACGCGTCCACGCCCTGTTTGAGGGCCGCGAAGAAAGCCCGTTTGGCGAACTGCTTGGCGGGCGAGCGAGTGGCCGAGATCGCGTGCGCTTCGTCGCGCAGCAGCACTTTGATGCCGCGGCGTTTGGCGCTCAGCATTGCGGCCCAATGGCTTGCATGCGCGTAGCCGTGGATCCACAGCGCATCGAATGCGCCTTCATCGAGCGCTTTGGCAAGCCCGCGCGAAAACGGCCGCCACAGATCGAGCGGTTCGAGAATGCCGGGCGGGGGCTGCGGATCGAGGCGCGGCAAAACGTGGCTGCGATAGCCTTCGAGCAGCGGCACGTCCCACACGATTTTCTGGCCGAACTCGCCGGCAACGAACGGCCGCGTCGTGAAGTCGGTGCCGAAAAACGCCGTGAAATCGATGTCGGGCTGCTGCGCCACCAGGCGCAAAAGCGGTGCTTGGTAGGGGATCGGATGCGTCACGAGATAGGCGAGTTTGAGCTTCGCCATCGCTCAAGCATCCACGAAGGTGCTGTAGACATGGTTGGCCCAGCCGCGCAGCCCGCGCAGATGCCCATGGCGGTCGCCCGCCCCCACGAGCCATTCGCGCACCGGTACGACGAAGCCGGTCTTGGGCCGGTCGCGCAAGGCATCGGGCAAAGGCGGCTTGGGTGTCGCGGCCAGATCGCGTTTGCCGGCGTGTGCCAAATGCGGCAGGGCGTTTGCGAGGAAAACCGGATCGACGAACGGCACGCGGATCTCGACTGAATGCGCCATGCCGGCCCAATCGCTGTCGCGCAAAAGCCGGTCGCGCATATAGTTCGCGATCTCGAGCGCCGACACTTTGAGCCGATCGCTGGAGACGGCACCCAAGCCGCGATCGAGCGTGTCGGGATATCCCAACTCGGCCAAACCTTCTTCGGCCATGCCGCGCGGCAAGAGCTTGGCGATTTCCCACGGCATGTAGAGCGCACGACGCAGCAGATACGCGCCCTCGAACGTGCCGCCATATTCGAGCAGGCCCGCATATTTCGGCGAGGCGATGCGGCCGATCCAGTCTTGTGTGGCAAGCCGCACGGCCGGCCCCATGAAGCCGAAGGGGGCCGCTTGGCGCACGAGCTTCGGGATCTGCGCGAAGCTCGGGTAGCCCGCAAAAATCTCGTCGCCGCCGAGGCCCGAGAGCGCCACTTTGAGGCCCGCCTGTTTGGCGGCTTCGGCCACGAAGTAGGTGTTGATGCCGTCCACGGTCGGCTGGTCCATCGCCGCGAACAAAGCGTCGCGGGCGGCTGAAAAATGCGCGCGGTCGATCCACACCGTGTGCTGGCGCGTTCCGAGCGCGGCCGCGAATTCTTCGGCAAGTGCTGTCTCGTCGTTCGCCGAGCCGCGGAACGTATCGAAGCCGAGTGTCACCGTGTCGAGCTGGCTTGCGTTGGTTTCGGCGGCGATGCCTGCGAGCACGGTCGAATCGATGCCGGCCGACAGGAACACGCCGACGGGAACGTCGGCGATCATGTGGTGGCGCACCGTATCGACGACCGCTGCGCGCAGATCCATCGCGGGTGCGCCGCGCGCCGCGAGTGCCGTGCACAGATCGAAAAACGGCGCGGGTTTGCGCATGCCGCGCGCATCGACGATGACGAAATGGCCGGCGGGCAACGCGGAAATGCCGCGATAGAGCGTGTGCGGATCGGGCACATGGCCCCACAGGAAGAAGCCCGCATGACCGGCCGGATTGGGCCGCCGGTCGACTCGGTCGCTTGCCAGCAGCGCCTTGACCTGGCTTGCAAAGCGCAGCGTGCCGCCGTCGTCGGCGATGTAGAGCGGCTTGATGCCGAACGCATCGCGCGCGAGGAACATCTCGCCCTTGGCCGCATCGTGGATCGCAAACGCGAACATGCCGCGCAGGCGGCCGAGCATCGCCGTCCCGTCGCGCGCATAAAGATGCAGCAGCACTTCGGTATCGGATGCGGTTTCGAACGCGGCACCTTGTGCGGTCAATTCGTCGCGCAAGGCTTGGTAGTTGAATATCTCGCCGTTGAAGACGATGTGGAGGCCGCTGCCGGCCAGACGCATCGGCTGGTCGGCCACGCTGCGCAGATCGACGATGGCCAAGCGCCGATGGCCGAGGGCGAGGCGCCCGTCGCTCGAGAAATACTCGCCCGTGCCGTCGGGTCCGCGCAGGGCCATCGCATCGCGCATCGCGCGCAGCTCGGCTTCGCGCAGTGCCGGCGCATTCGCCCCGTACGCAAAAGCCCCGGCAATGCCGCACATCTATTTCACCGCCACGGCGTAGAGATTCTGCGTCAGCACGCGATGTTCGCGCGAGCCGGTCTCGGCCAGCAGATAGAAGCGCAGCAAGGCACGGATCATGCGCCACGCCGCATAGCGCATGGCACTCTTGAGGCCGTGCACGGCCGGCGGATCTTCGTAGCTCGCCACACTCGTCCAGCCCGAGGCGAGGAAAAGCTGGGCGAGGCTCTCGGGCGTGAAGGCCACCTCGTGCGTAAAGTCGGAATAGATCATCAGCGTGCCGAAGGGCGAAGCGCCGTTTGGCACATGCAGGATCAAGCGCCCGCCGGGTTTGAGCACGCGTGCGATTTCATCGACTACCGCCACGATCTCGTCGCGCGTGAGATGCTCGAGCACGTCGAACGCCACCACGGCATCGAGGCTTGCAGGGGCCGTCTGGGCCAAAGCTTCCATGAGCTGGCCTTCGCGCACGCCTGCAATGCCGAGGCGTGCTGCAGCGGCGACTTGGGCGCTTGAGCCGTCGATGCCCTCGATGTTTTTGTACCCTGCGGCTTGCGCAAAATGCAGCAAGGCGCCGTGGCCGCAGCCGAGCTCGAGAATGCGCGCCTGCCGGTCGGCCGGAAAATGGGCGGCAATCAACCGGCGCAGATTGGCCGCACGCGGGGCCAGCCCTGCCACGGTTTCAGGTGCGAGCGGGGCATTGGTCGCCGAGGTGTATTTGGCGTAGATGCGCGCGCGATAGGCGGTCTCGGTCATGCCGCCCTCGCCGAGGTCGCCGGCACAAAACGCGCAAGCAGGCGCTCCTGCTGCTCGACATAGCGCTCGAACGCAAAAAGCTTCTCGACCGTGCGCACGCCCGCATCGCCCATGCGCATGCACAAGGCCGGATCGTCGCGCATAGTGCGCAGTGCCGCCGCGATTGCGTCCACATCGAGCGGCCCAAGTGCGATGCCGCACGGATCGGCCGTGTCGATCGCCTCTGGCGAGCCGTCCTCGTTGCCGCACAAAAACGCCGTACCGCACGCCGCCGCTTCGATGAGGCCGAGCGGAACCGCCTCGCCCCAGCCAGGCCCGCCGCGCGCGATCAAGGTCGCAACGTCGGCGGCGGCATAGAGGATCGGCAGATGCTCTTGCGGGGCGCGGCCCGTGAAGCGCACGCGCCCGTCGAGGCCTTTGGCGTGCGCGTATGCTTCGAGGTCGGCGCGGTCGGGCCCCGATCCCACAACGATATAGACGATGCGCGGATCGTCGAGCTTGGCTATCGCGTCCATCGTCTGGCGCTGGCCCTTGTTGGGCGGCAGCAGCATCGCGGCAACGGTCGTCGTCACGAATTTTCCCGCAAGATCGTCCCACCCGTAGTCGGCGGCAAGCCTTGCACGCGCAGCGCCCTTGGCGAGCGGCTTGAAGAAACCGACATCGACCGGATCGTAGAGCAAGCCCGTGGGCGGCACGAAGCGCCGGTATTTGGGCATCCAATCGATCGTGTATTGGCAATCGGCGATCACGAGGTCGGCCGAAGCGAACGCCGCCTCGCGCAAGGCCGGCAGCTTCGCCAGAATGTCGATGTTGTAGACATTGACCGTAAACGGCGTGCCCGACGTTTTTTTGACGAGCCAACCGAGGCCCGCGAGATAAACGTGGTTCAGCATCACGAGGTCGTAGCGCCCGCGCGCAGCCGCCGCCTCGCGCACCAGCGTCGCCACCGCCGCAAAGCGGTTGCCGAAGGCGATTTTGCGGTCGGCTATACCCTGCGCCAAACCAGGGCCGGTCTGCTTGTCGATCGACACGACCGTCGCCGTGTGGCCAAGCCGCTTCAGCGCGGCGATCTGGTAGCGACTATAGGTCGCAATGCCGCCATAGCCTTCGATGTCGAAGCCCAGATAGAGGATGCGCATCGGTGCGGGGCCTATTTGCGCGCCACGGCGACGAAGGTCTGGCTGAAGATGGCGTCGCCGCCAGTTTCGCCGGTTTCCGCCGCCAGCGCCAGCCGCAGCACGAAGCGCACGCAACTCCACAACACGCCGCGCACCGCACTCTTGAGGCCGTGCACAACGGGCTTGTCTTCGAAGCACGCCACGTTCTTGAAGTCGCACACGAGCAGCAGCTGCTCGATCGAACGGCGCGTGAAGGAGCCAGTCGCCATGATGTCCCAGTAGCGCACGCGGCCCGAAAACAGCGCCTCGCCGTTGGGCAGATGCAGGATGAAGCGTCCGCCCGGCTTCAGCACGCGGCGCACCTCGTCGGCCAGGCGCAGCTGCGTCGCCGGATCGAAATAATGGTAGAGGTCGAACAGCACGATCGCATCAAGGCTGTCGCCCGGCATCGCGCGCAATTCAGCCATCAGATCGCCCTGGCGCACGCCCGCGATCTTGAGCGTGGCCGCCATCGCGACCTGCTCGGGGCTTGCGTCCACACCCGAAACGGCGGTGTAGCCCAAGCGCTGGGCGGCCCACACGATCGCCCCATGCCCGCAGCCCAGATCGACGATCTTGGCGCTTTTGTCGGGCGGGAAATGCGCGCCCACGAATTGCTGGAGGAACGGCCAGCGCCGGTCGAGATTGCCGGCCGCGTCCGAAACGGCGGCATGTGTCGAGACGTAGCGGGCGAGGAAACGCTGGCGCCAGTCGGTCGCGGGATTCTGTTCGTGTTCCATCCGATTCTCTTCTTCGCCGTTTCAACGGCTCAGCCGCCAAAGCATTCCCGCCGCACGACCAGCTGTTCGGGCTCGCGCATCATGGCGGCATCGCCTTGCTGGTCGTTCAGTAGCATGACAAAGCGGTCCGACACCGCCCGAATCCGCCCTTCGGCCGCGATCAGCCAGTCGAACCTTACGATCCGGCGGCGGCGATCGGCCGGATCGCTGTCGATCGCGGTGATGCGCGCATGCGGCCCCACCCCGTCCAGCAGGATCGGGTCGGTCGCCATTTCCGACGCCCCGAACGTGCCGGGCTCCAGGAGCTTCAGATCGAGCTTCTCGAGGCATTCGGGCACTGGATCGGGCAGCCGCCAGCCCGCAAGTTCAAGGGTCAAAAAATCGAGTGCGAGCGCCATTTCGCCGCCGCGCGAGTCGCGCTGGGCCTGTGCGGGTGCGGCGCACAGCAGGGCCGCCAGGGCAGCCGACACGAAAATGGCAGAAAAAGACCGCATTGGGCCCTCGGGGCGGCGGGATGCCGGCGCTAGGTAGCGCGTTCGCTGGCCTCGCGGCAAGCGGCCTTTGCACCGCAACGGCTCCAAATACCGCCGAAGCGATGCTAATACTTGTCGCACGCAGGCAATCCGGGCTACCACGCTCGCCCGCCCTCCCCGATTGCCCGGTCCATGAAAAAAACCGCCACCCCAGACGAATTCAAGCGGGCCATGCGCCGCTTTGCCGCCGGCGTAACGCTGGTGACCACGGCCGGGCGCGGCGGGCGGGCGGGCCTCACCGCCACCGCCATGTGCTCGCTGTCGGCCGATCCGCCGCGCCTGCTGGTCTGCGTCAACCGCGATTCGGCCCCCAACCGCGCCATCGCCGCATCCAAGCGTTTCTGCGTGAACATCCTGGGCCAGAAACACCGTGCGCTTGCCTTGCGCTTTGCAGGTGCCACCGGCGTGCAGGGCGAGGAGCGCTTTGCGCAAGGGCGCTGGGGCAAGGCCGCGACCGGCGCACCCGTGCTCGAAGACGCGCTCGCCAGTTTCGACTGCACGCTTGCCGACGCCATCGAGTCCGGCACGCACACGATCTTCGTGGGCGACGTGCGTGCGGCCTCGGTTGCAACACGCGGGTCGCCGCTCGTCTACGAAGGCGGCGGCTTCCATGCGCTGGCGGCGCCCAAGCCTGCGCGCACAACGAAAAAAACTAAATCCCGAAAATGAGAGCCTTCGCACCGCTGCGCGATCCGATCGTCGCACGGCTGTGGAGTGCTTTGTCTGTTTTCACGATGGGCGACGAGCTCTATCGCGTCGCACTCGTATGGCTTGCGATCGAGCTTGTCGGCCGCCAAGCGGGCTATCTGGGCGCCGTGCAATCGGGCTGCATGCTGGCGGGCGCCATCTTCGGCGGGGCGGTCGCAAGCGCCATCGATCCGCGCCGTGCGATGTCGATCCTGCTCGCGGCCGGCGCCGTCGCAGCCCTCGTGCCGGCACTTGCGTGGGATTTCGGCGCGCCGAGCATGCTGGCACTGGCGATCCCGGCCGTCGGCATCTCCTTGATGCGCGCGCAGCTCGAGCCCGCGATCCAAGGCCATCTGCCGCAGCTCGTCGCCGACCGCGACGTGCTGTTTGCGGCCAACAGCCTCATCGACGGCGTGCGGCGCATGGCGCGCCTGTCGGGCCCGGCTTTGGCGGCGGGGCTGGCACTGCTGATGCCGGTGCACGAACTTTTCTACGTCTATGCGCTCGCACTCGCAATTTCGGCCTATCTGCTGCTGCGCGTGGGCGACGCATTGCCGAGCCGCGAAAAAAGCGGCAGCAGCAGCTTTCTCGTCGGCTGGAAGATCGTGCGCGCCGCCCCGGTTTTGCGCCGCCTGCTGGCGCTCAAATTTTTCACCGACGGCAGCTGGGGCCTTGTGATCGGCTACGGGCTGCCTTTGATCGTCGAGCAGCGCAACGCGACTTGGGGCCCGCTTGTCGGCATCGGCGCCTACGGGGGCGGGCTTGCGACCTACGGCGTGTGCAACCTCGCCGCCTCGATCGTCGTCGGCTCGATGAAACCCTCGCTCGGCCTCAACCGCATGCTGGCGGGATTGACGCTGACCGGGCTTGGCTTGGCCGTTACCGGTGCTACGGCCATCTACGCACCCGATGCGTGGCTGCTGCCCGGCCTCTATCTGGGGCTTGGCCTCACCGCGTTGGGGCCGCCGTTCTTCGAAGTGCCGCTCACCTTGCGCGTCCAGCTCGCCGGTTCCGCACAGTCGCAAGCGGCGGCGGCGAGCGTGCATCGCGTGCGCATCGTTGCCGTGTTCGGCGGCATCATGATGGCGGGCCTCTTGTCGCCGACCTTGTTCGGCCTGTTCGGCACAGCCGTCGCCATGACTGCGGCCGGGGCTGCGAGTGCGCTTGCGACCCTCGCCGTGTGGTACTGGCTGCCGCCCGAAAAGCTTGCCGCCGACTGATTTGCCGTTAAAATCCAAGCCCTGCGACATCACCGGAAAGAAAAGAGAAAACAATGAAGCTCGCCAGCATTCGCGTCGGAAAAAAAGAAACCTACGGAGCCGTGGTGGCGGGCGGGATCGTCGATCTCGGCAAGAAATTCGGCAAAAAATGGCCCACGCTGCGCTTGGCTCTGCTGGGTGCGGGTCTGCCGACGCTGAAGGCCTACGCCAAGGGCCGCAAGCCCGACATCAAGGACGGCAAATTCGCTTGGGCGCCGGTCATTCCCGACGCAACGCGCATTTTTTGCGCGGGCGTGAACTACCGCGAGCACCGCGCCGAAACCGGCCGCCCCGACACGCAGCACCCGACGATCTTCACGCGCTTTGCCTACACGCAGATGGGCCACGAGCAGCCGATGCTGAAGCCCCTTGAGAGCGAGCGGCTCGACTGGGAAGGCGAGCTTGCGATCGTGATCGGCAAGAAGGGCCGGCGCATTGCGCGCGAGAAGGCGATGAGCCATGTGGCGGGCTACGCCTGCTACAACGACGGCTCTGTGCGCGACTACCAGCGCCACACCTCGCAATTCACGCCCGGCAAGAACTTCGTCGCCACCGGCGGCTTCGGCCCGTGGATGGTGACGTCGGACGAGATGAAAAACATCACGGCCCAGACGCTGACCACGCGCGTGAACGGCGTGGTGAAGCAGCAGGCCACGGTCGACATGCTGATCCACGACATCCCGCAGCTGATCGCCTACATCTCGACCTTCTGCCCGCTCGAACCCGGCGACGTGATCGTGACCGGCACGCCCGGCGGCGTGGGTGCTGCACGCACCCCGCCCGAATTCATGTTCCCCGGCGACACGGTCGAGATCGAGATCACCGGCGTTGGCCTGCTGCGCAACACGATCAAAGCGGGCTAAACCGCACCGCACACGCGAGGATGCGCGGCAATCTCACACATTGCCGCGCATTTCGCGCCACAGGCCGAGTTTTTCCTGGGCCGGGCGATCCGAAAAAGCGAACAGCACACAGTCGCTCGTCGCCTCGAAGCGGCGCCATTGCCACGACGGCACCACGAAGATATCGCGCGGGCCGAATTCGAAGCTTTCGAGCTTGCCGCCCGGTGCGAACACGTAGACGCGGCCCGCACCTTCGACGCAACTGAAAACGGTTGCGTCCGTCGCCCGGTAGGGTGCCCCCGAAAAATCCTTGGGCAGCAGATGTAGCCACGTGCCGATGGTCGGCATCGCCCAGCCGCCGTCGAGCGGGTTGGCGTAGCGCATCGCAAGCCCGTGGCACGCATCGAGCGGGCCGTTGCGATGCAGTTTTTCGAGCGCTTCGCGCGACCGCGCATAGGGATAGTTGAAGACCGGGCTTGCCGCGTTCGAGCGTGCGTAGCCCAGCGGCAGCAAACCTTCGCCGAAGCGCGCTTGCGAGTCTCCGACCGGTTTGGCTTGCCTCTGCAATTCGGCCTCGAACCCCTCGGCGAAGGAGGCTTCGAAGAAGCCGACGATCGGGATGTCGAGCCCGTCGAGCCACACCATCGGCTCTTGGCTGTCGTTGCCGTGGTCGTGCCATGCCCAAGACGGCGTAATCACGAAATCGCCGGGGCGCATTATGGTGCGTTCGCCATCGACGGCCGTGTAGGCCCCGCTGCCTTCGACAACGAAGCGCAAGGCCGATTGGGTGTGGCGGTGCGCGCGCGCGACTTCGCCCGGCAGGATCAGTTGCAGGCCCGCATAAAGCGAGTTCGTGATGCGCGACTGGCCGGGGAGGCCCGGATTTTCGAGGATCAGCACGCGTCGCTCGGCCTCCGCCGCGGAAATCACGGACCCGGCTTCGAGCACGAAGGGCCGCACATCCGCCCAGCGCCAGCAATGGGCGACAGCGGCCGATTTGGGCTCTTTGGCGACGAGACTTTTCATCACCTCCCAAAGCGGCGTCAGCGACGACGTCGCGATGCGGTCGTAGAAAGCTTGGCGGGTCGGATCTGGGCTGGGGCCGGGATTGGGGCTGGGGTCGGACATAGACAAAGTCTAGCGCCGCGCTTGCAGTTACGCCATGCCGTGCGCGACGCAATTGGACTATGATCGGCATTATGCAGGCTGGTTCCGCAAGTCCCGGTTTCGTCGATCTGTTTACGCCCAAGCTGTTGACGGTGCTGCGCGAGGGCTACGGCTTCGCCCAGTTGCGTGCCGATGCGCTCGCCGGCCTCACGGTCGCCATCGTGGCGTTGCCGCTGTCGATGGCGATCGCGATCGCCTCGGGTGCCACACCCGCGCAAGGGCTCTACACGGCGATCGTCGGCGGCTTTCTTGTGTCGGCCCTTGGCGGCAGCCGCTTCCAGATCGGCGGACCTGCGGGGGCTTTCATCGTGCTCGTCGCCGCCACCGTCGCCGTCCACGGCATGGACGGGCTCATCCTGGCCACGATCCTGTCGGGGCTGATCCTCGCGGCGATGGGGTTCTTGCGCGTCGGTACCTACGTGAAATTCGTGCCCTATCCGGTCACGGTCGGGTTCACGGCCGGCATCGCGGTCATCATCTTCGCCAGCCAAATCAAAGAAATTTTCGGCCTCACGCTGGCCGTACCTGAGCCGGGTGCCCTGCTCGCCAAACTGTCGGTGCTGTGGCATGCGCTGCCGAGCGTCAATGCGGCGGCCGCGTGCGTTGCAGCCGCGACGATCGCGACGATCCTCGGGCTTCGGCGCTGGCGCCCGCATTGGCCGGGCTTGCTGATTGCGGTCGCAGGCTCCGCCGTCACGACCTTTGCGTTCGGCTTGCCGGTCGAAACGATCGGCACGCGCTTTGGCGGCATCCCGGCGGGCTTCCCAATGCCGGCCCTGCCCGAATTGAGCTGGGCCAAGATCGTGGTGGTGCTGCCGAGTGCCGTCTCGTTTGCGATGTTGGGAGCCATCGAATCGCTGCTGTCGGCCGTGGTGGCCGACGGCATGACCGGGCGGCGCCATCGCTCGAACTGCGAATTGGTCGCTCAAGGGATCGCCAATGTGGGCTCCGGCCTGTTCGGCGGCATGTGCGTGACGGGCACCATTGCGCGCACGGCAACGAATGTGCGCAGCGGCGCGCACGGCCCCGTGGCTGGCATGCTGCATGCGCTTTTCTTGCTGCTGTTCGTGCTGCTTGCTGCATCGGCCGCCGACCATATCCCGCTGGCGGCACTTGCGGGCGTACTCGCGGTCGTGGCGTGGAACATGGTCGAGCGCCAAGCGGTCGCGACGTTGCTGCGCGTCTCGCGCGGCGATGCCACCGTCTTGGCGACGACGTTCTTCCTCACGATCTTCCGCGATCTTACCGAGGCGATCGTCGTCGGCTTCGCGATGGGGGCGATGCTGTTCATCCACCGCATGTCGACGAGCGTTGCGGTGAGCGGCGAGCGCGGCCTCGGGCTCGAAGACCGTGCCGACACAAAAGGCGAGGACCGCATCCCCTATCGCGACGAGTCCGCCGGCGACCGCGACATTGCGGTCTACCGCATCAGTGGTGCTTTCTTTTTCGGAGCTGCCGCTTCGATCGGCTCGGTGCTCGAGGATATCGGCGAGGCGCCCAAGGCGCTGGTCGTCGATTTTGCGGCTGTCCCGCTGCTCGATTCGACGGCCGCGCACATCATCGAGGGTCTCGCGCACAAATGCGCGCGCGATGGCGTGCGCCTATGCCTGACGGGGACAAACCACGACATGCGCCAGACGCTGTTCGCGCTCGGCGTCAAACCGCCGCTGGCGCGGTATGAAAAGTCGGTCGAAAAAGCGGTGGCCGACTTGCGCCGGCCATCCGAAGCAAGTTAGCGCGCGGCTGCGACCGACATCATGTCGGGGTTGGTCACAAGCAGCGAGTCGCTGGCGGAATCGTGGGCCAGAGCCAACGCCGTCACCACTGCAACCATCGCCGCCAAAGCCAAAAACGCAAACATTTGTATCTCCAAAGCCGACGGTCATGTCCGTCGTGCGAAGACACTATGCAGCGGTACCGTCGGAAGTTTCATTGCTAAGGCGACAGTCAAGCTATGCGCTTTACTCATGTATCGATACATGGTTTCGGCGTTTTTCACATATCTGAGCACCAAAATTCACTGTTTGGCCATAAAGCGGCCCGAATAAAGCCTTGGAAGCCTCGTTATATGGGCAGATCGACGGAAGCGTTTTTGCGATCGCGCACGCGAAGGATCCGTTGGACGGCCGCACGAGGGACACCCGGACTCCACCCTTGCTACGGCAACTTGCGCGAAGGCGGGTGCGAGCCCGGATGTACGGTTCGCATCCGCCCTTTTTTTTTCGCTAAGCTCCTTTCCATGATGGGCGAATCGGCAGCAGGCCTCTCGGGGCGCGAATTGGCGTGCATGCGCGGCGGCAGAACCGTGTTCGCCAAGCTCGATTTCGGCTTCGCCCCTGGCGATCTCGTGGTGCTGCGCGGCCCCAACGGAGCCGGAAAATCGAGCCTGCTGCGCGTGCTGGCGGGGCTTGTGGCTCCAGCCGCCGGCACGCTTGCCTGGCACGGGGCCGACATCGCCGACGATCCGGCCGGCCATCGCGCGCGCCTGCAATATGTGGGGCACCTCGACGCGCTCAAAGCCAACCTCACCGCGCGCGAACATCTGCGCTTCCACGCCGCCTTGCGCGAAGTGGGCGGGCGCGACGTCGAAGGCCACCACATCGCACATGCGCTCGATGTTTTCGGCCTTGCCAAACTCGCCGACCGCCCGGCACGTTTTTTGAGCCAGGGCCAAAAACGGCGTGTGGCTTTGGCGCGCCTGTGCGTGGCCCCTGCCGCTTTGTGGCTGCTCGACGAACCTACCAACGGGCTCGATGCCGCAGGCGTTGCGTGCTTGGCCGCCGCCATCGCCGACAAGCGCGAAGGCGGGGGCATTGTGATCGCCGCCACGCATCTCGATTTTCCGGGCAGCCAGGCGCGCACGCTGACGCTGCGTGCTGCCGCATGAGCGCTGCCTTTGCCCTTCTGCGGCGCGATCTGTCGCTCAGCCTTCGCAATGTCGGCGAAACGCTGACCGTGCTCGCATTCTTCGTGATCGCGGCCACGCTGTTTCCGTTCGGCATTGGGCCGGAGCCGCAGATACTCGCACGCGTTGCGACCGGCATCGTGTGGGTCGTGGCGTTGCTCGCAAGCCTGTTGCCACTCGAGCGGCTGTTCCAGGCGGAGGCCGACGAAGGCGGGCTCGACCAGCTCTTGCTCGCTCCCGCCCCGCTCGAAGCGCTTGTGCTGGCCAAATGTGCCGCGCTGTGGATTGGCAGTGCCGTGCCGTTGATCGCGGTGTCGCCGATCGTGGCCGCGATGCTGCAACTGCCGAGCGAGGCCTTCGGCACGCTGCTCGCCTCGCTGCTGCTTGGCACGCCGAGCCTTGCCCTGCTTGGCGGCATCGGGGCAGCCCTCGCTGTTGGGGCGCGCAAAGGCTCGGCCTTGCTCGCCTTGATCGTGCTGCCGCTCGCAATTCCGGTGCTGATTTTCGCGGTCGCTGCTGTAGAAGCGCAGATCGCCGGCCTCAGCGTGCGGCCGCATTTGTTCTTGCTGGCGGGGTTTGCGGTGTTCTGGCTCACAGTTGCCCCGTTCGCCATGGCAGCCGCCTTGCGCCAAGCGGCGTCTTAACGCCATATTCCCGCCGCGAATGGGTTGGAAATTGTCGCCGATCCGACCATTATATCTGCCAGGGGAAACGACAACGCCGATGGGACCGCCGAGGGGACTGTCTTGAACTGGCAAGCTCTTGCAAATCCGGCGCGCTTCAAGCGTCTGTCGAACCTGCTGCTGCCGTGGTTTGCGGGCGGTGCTGCCGTCTGCCTCGCCGTCGGACTCTATCTCGGGCTCGTGGCCTCGCCGCCGGACTACCAGCAAGGCGACAGCGTGCGCATCATGTATGTGCATGTGCCCGCCGCGTGGATGGCGATGTTCGTCTACGCCAATCTCGCCATTGCCGCCGCCGCCTCGCTCGTGTGGCGCCATCCGTTGGCCGACGTCGCGGGCCGTGCCATGGCACCTATCGGGGCGGCCTTCACCTTCCTGTGCCTTGCCACCGGCTCGCTGTGGGGCAAGCCGATGTGGGGCACATGGTGGGTGTGGGATGCGCGCCTTACCTCGGTGCTGATTCTGTTTTTCGTCTATATCGCCTACATGGCGCTCAACTCGGCCTTCGACGACGACACGCGCGGCGCGCGCAGCTCGGCGATCCTCGCCCTCGTCGGCGCCATCAATCTGCCGATCATCAAATTCTCGGTCGATTGGTGGAACACGCTGCACCAGCCCGCGTCCGTGTCGCGCCTCGACGGGCCCAGCATCCATGCCTCGATGCTCACACCGCTGCTGCTGATGGCGGTCGGGTTCACGCTGCTCTTCTTTGCACTCGCCCTTGTGCGCATGAGCGCAGGCCTCATCGAGCGGCGGCTTGCCGCCCTCTCCTATTCGCGCAGCGCCGAAACAGGCGTGGCGAGTTTCCGCTGATGGCCGAATTTTTCGCCATGGGCGGCTACGCCGATTTCGTGTGGACGGCCTACGGCCTCACAGCCGCCGTATTGACCGCACTGGTCGTGGCGAGCGTGCGGCGTCTCAAAACGCTCGAGCGCGATTTGGCCGCCGCCGACGGGGACGAGCAAAGCCCATGAAACTGCCCAAAGCCCGTACGGCCCGTCGCCGCCGTCTTGCCGTGTTGCTGCTGGCAGGCCTCGGCCTCGGCACGGCCGCCGCCCTCACGCTGACGGCATTCGACGACCATCTCGTGTTCTTCCACACGCCCACCGACGTCGCCGACAAAAAAGTGCCGCTCGACCGGCAAATGCGCATCGGCGGCCTCGTCGAAGTGGGCTCGCTCGAGCGCGTGCAGGGTACGGCCGAAGTGCGCTTCCGCGTGACCGACCTCGAACATGCCGTCCCTGTCGCCTATGTGGGCGTGCTGCCCGACCTGTTCCGCGAGGGCCAAGGCGTGGTCGCCAACGGCAAGCTTGCCGCCGACGGCACATTCCGCGCGCGCGAAGTGCTGGCCCGCCACGACGAAAACTACATGCCGCCGGAAGCGGCCGAAGCGCTGAAACGCTCGGGCCGATGGAACGAAACGATGGGTGCCGGTACGGCTCCCCCCCCTGCCCCCGCAGCACAGAGGTAGCCCCGACCATGACCGCCGAAATCGGCCATTACGCGCTTGTGCTGGCGCTGTGCGTCGCCCTCGTGCAGGCAAGCCTGCCGCTTGTGGGCGCCCAGAAAAACGACGCCGCCCTGATGGCGCTTGCCAAGCCCTCCGCGTTTGCGCAGTTCGGGCTCGTGACGCTTTCGTTCGGCTGCCTCGTCTACGCGTTCATCGTTTCGGATTTCACCGTCAGCAACGTCGTCGCCAACTCGCATTCCGACAAGCCGATGCTCTACAAAATCTCGGGCTCGTGGGGCAACCACGAAGGCTCGATGGTGCTGTGGGCCTTGATTCTGGCGCTTTTCGGCGCGCTGGTGGCGGGCTTCGGGCGCAACCTGCCCGACGGGCTGAAGGCGCGCACGCTTGCCGTGCAGGGCATGGTGTGCGTCGCGTTCCTCGCCTTCATCGTCTTCACCTCGAACCCGTTTTTGCGCGTGCTTCCCCCGCCGCCCGACGGCAACGGCCTCAACCCGCTGCTGCAGGACCCCGGCCTCGCATTCCATCCGCCGCTGCTTTACGTTGGCTATGTCGGCTTCTCGATCGTGTTCGCGTTTGCGATGGCCGCCCTCATCGAAGGCCGCGTGGATGCCGCGTGGGCGCGCTGGGTGCGGCCCTGGACTCTGGCCGCGTGGTCGGCTCTCACGCTCGGCATCGCACTCGGCTCGTGGTGGGCCTATTACGAACTCGGCTGGGGCGGCTGGTGGTTCTGGGACCCGGTCGAAAATGCGAGCTTCATGCCGTGGCTTGTGGGCACGGCGTTGCTGCATTCGGCCATCGTCGCCGAAAAGCGCGACGCGCTGAAGACCTGGACCATTCTGCTCGCGATCCTTGCTTTTGCACTCTCGCTGCTCGGCACGTTCCTGGTGCGCTCGGGCGTGCTTACGTCCGTGCACGCCTTTGCGGTCGATCCGGCGCGCGGCGTGTTCATCTTGGCGATCCTCGTGATCGCGGTCGGCGGCTCGCTTGCGATGTATGCGTGGCGGGCACCCATGCTGCGCGGCGGCGGCCTCTTCCAGCCGATCAGCCGCGAAGGCGGGCTCGTGCTCAACAACGTGCTGCTCGCAACCTCGGCCGCAACGGTGCTGATCGGCACACTCTATCCGCTGTTCCTTGAAGCGGTCGGCGGCGCCAAGGTTTCGGTGGGCCCGCCCTTCTTCAACGCGACCTTCGTGCCGCTGATGGTGCCGCTTCTGCTTGCGGTCAGCTTCGGCCCGTTGCTGGGCTGGAAGCGCGGCGATTTGGCCGCCGCCGCGCAGCGCCTGTCGTTCGCGATCGCGGCTTCGATCGCCGTGATCGTCGTCGTTTATTGGGCCGATGCGGGGCGCAAGATTTTTGCCGCCCTGGCGATGGGCCTCGCCGCGTGGCTCATTGCGGGAGCTGCCGTTGAATGGAGCGAACGCGTGGCATTGTTCCGCGCACCGGCCGGCACCGTGTGGTCGCGCATGCGCAATCTGCCGCGTGCGAGCTGGGGCATGACGATCGCGCATGCGGGCGTGGGCCTCATGGTGATGGGCATTGCGGGTGTGACCGCCTGGCAGACCGAAGTGATCCGCCTCGTGCGCGCGGGCGATGCGTTCGACGTGGCGGGCTATCGCTTTGTGTTCAAGGGTGTCACGCAGCGCGAGGGGCCGAATTTCTTTGCCACGCAAGCCACGTTCGAGGTCTACGAAAACGACCGGCTCTATGCCGTGCTGATGCCCGCCCGCCGCTTCTTCCCCGTGGCCGGCACCTCGACGACCGAAACCGCGATCAAAACGAACCTGCTGGCCGATCTCTACGCCACGATCGGCGATCCGGAATTGGGCACGCCCGCACTCAACATGCCGGCCTTCCTTGCCCCCACCGACGCCAACACGCAATGGACCGCGCGCATCTACCACAATCCGCTCGTCCCCTGGATCTGGATCGGCGCATGCGTGATGGCGTTCGGCGGCATCGTGTCGCTGACCGACCGGCGCCATCGCGTGGGTGCCCCTCGGCGTGCGGCCGTCCCGCTCGGTGCTGCACAGGCGGCCGAATGAAGCGCCTGCTGTTTCTGGTTCCGCTCGCGGCGTTTCTGGTTCTGGCGGGCTATCTCGGTTTCGGGCTCACGCGCGATCCGCAGAAAGTTCCGAGTGCCCTTATCGACCGCCCGGCTCCTGCCTTCGATCTGCCGGCGGTACCGGGCCTCGCCCTTGCGGGCCTGTCGAACGAGACGCTCAAAGGCCAAGTCTCGATCGTCAACGTATTCGCCTCGTGGTGCCAGCCTTGCCGCGTCGAGCATCCGATTTTCATGCGCCTTGCGCGCGAAAGCGACGTGCCGATCCTCGGCCTCAACTACAAAGACAAAGCCGAAGACGCGCGCAAATGGCTGGGCGACCTCGGCAACCCCTATCGCGCCATCGGCTACGATATCGAGGGCCGTGTGGCGATCGATTGGGGCGTGTACGGCGTGCCCGAAACTTTCGTCGTCGACCGCAGCGGCACGATCCGCTTCAAACATGTGGGGCCGGTCACGCCTGCCGTGCTCGACGACATGCTGAAACTCATCGCGCAATTGAAGAGGGCGGTATGAGGGCGCGTCGTTTCGCATTCGCGTTCCTGTGCGCCTTTCTTCCTGCAGCGGCCGGTGCCGTGTTGCCGAGCGAGCGCTTGGCCGATCCCGCCCTCGAGGCGCGCGCGCGCGTGATCAGCCAGGATCTGCGCTGCCAGGTCTGCCAGAACCAGTCGATCGACGATTCGAACGCCTCGCTTGCGGCCGATCTGCGCCGCCTTGTGCGCGAGCGCTTGACGGCCGGCGACAGCAACGAAGCCGTGCTGTCGTACGTCACGCAGCGCTACGGCGACTATGTGCTGCTGCGCCCGCCGCTGCGCACCGACACGATTCTGCTGTGGTACGGTCCGTTCGGCCTGCTGGCGGCAGGGCTTGTGGGGGCGGCCATCTATATCCGGCGCCGCAATCCCAAAGCGGCACCGTCCGTCGCTTCCTTGAGTGCCGAAGAAGAGCAGCGCTTGGCCAAATTGCTGGCGCCAGAGGAACGCAAATGATTTTCGCCGTTCTGGCGCTGCTGACAGCACTCGTCGTGGCCATGATGGTGTGGCCGATGCTGCGCAAGGCCAAGGCCCCGCCCACGCGTGCGGCCTTCGACATGGAAGTGCATCGCGACCAGCTCGAAGAGATCGCGCGCGATTTGGCGCGCGGCACCATCGATGCGCGCGAAGCCCAAGCCGCCCGCGCCGAAATCGGCCGCCGCATGCTGACGCTTGCCGCCGAACCTGCGTTGGAACCTGCGCATACCGGCGGCTCGCGCCTGCTGGCGGTCGCGTTGGCGGTCGCACTTCCGGCGGCAGCGTTCGCACTTTACATCGACCGGGGTGCGCCGGGCGCACCCGGCGTGCCGTTTGCCGAACAGCGCGCGACGGGCACCAACCAGGATCCGCAGCTCGTGGAATTCGCACGCGCTTTGCGCGCGCGCGTGGCGAGCAACCCGAACGATATCGAAGCCTGGGTGCGTCTTGCCCAAGTCTCGGCCGCATTCAACCTGGCCGAAGACGCGCTCGATGCCTGGCGCGCCGCCGACAAGCTTGCAGGCGAGCGGCCCGAACTTGCAGGCTCGCTCGGAGAAGCGGCCGTGCTTGCCGCCAACGGCCAAGTGACACCCGAGGCGCAGCGCGCCTTTGCGCGCGTGCTCGCCGCAGACCCCGGCGATCCGCGCGCGCGCTACTATATGGGCCAAGCGCTGGCGCAAGCAGGCGACCTCAACGCCGCCGTGCGCATGTGGTTCGATCTCGCTGCCGCCTCGCCGCCCGACGCGCCGTGGCTGGCGACCGTGCGCGAGGCGTTGGCGCAAGCCGCACGCGAAGCGCGCATCGATCTTTCGCGCCTGCGCCCCTCGCCCGACAATCGCCCGGCCATATCGAGTTTGGCGCCGCCGCAAAGCGTTTTTGCTTCGGCAGCTCCGCCGCAGGGCGCACCGCAAGGCGTGCCGCCGGGTGGCCAAGCGCTGCTCGCCTTGCCCGAAGCCGAGCGTGCGCAAGCCATTCGCGGCATGGTCGAAGGGCTTGCGGCCCGGCTCGAAGCGCAGCCCGACGATCTCGAAGGCTGGCAGCGCCTCGCCCGTTCGTGGCAAGCGCTCGACGAGCCCGAGAAAGCGCTTGCCGCCTATGCGCGCACGGCCGAAATCGCGCCCGACCAGATCCCCGTGCTCGACGCCTATGCCGATGCGCTGCTCGCACTCCACGATCCCGACACGCGCCTCGACGATTCCGCGCGCAAAGCAATGGCGAATCTGCTCGAGCGCTCGCCCAACAACGCATTGGCGCTTTGGCTCGTCGGGCTCGACGAAGTCGCCGCCGGCAACCAGCTTGCCGCCACAGCCCTGTGGCAGCGTCTGTTGGCCTTGCTGCCCGAAGGAACGCCCGCGCGCGCCGAACTCGTCGAGCGCATCGAAAAGCTCAAAGCCGGAAACTAGCGCTTCAAGCGCCGATCAAAGCGCGGCCCACATCGGCGCGATAGGCGGCGGCGAGGATGAAGGCGACGTCGCCTTTTTGCCCGAGCAGCGGCAGCGACAGGCGCTCCCAGGTCTGCGGCTCTTCTTTGGGGCCGAACCAGCCGGCATAGACACGTCAATAGGGGCGCTGCGTGCGCCGAACCATCCGATACTCGGCCGTCAGAATGCCGGATTGGGCAGCCGGCAAATCCTCGACGATCGCCCCCGTCATATCGACGCCGAAGGCTTTGCGAAACGTGGTGCCGTAGAAGCCGTAGCGGAAGCGCGCTTGCGGGCGCACCTCGATCACGATCAGGTTGCGCGCCCATTCGGACAAGCCCTGCACATCGAGATCGCGCGCGCGCGGCGGGCCGCCGGCCGCCGGCGACTGGCGAATCCAGAACCGGTACAGCCGCCGCAATTTGTCGCTCTGGATGCTGCGCAGAAATTCGTCGCTCATTCAAATACCGCTCATTGCCTCGAAAATCATACGATGCGACGGCGCCGCACGCGCGAATTATATCGATATTGCCTCATTCGGCATGTAAATTCGTAAATTGTATGGACATGAAAACCAAGACGAAAAAGACCCAGATCGTCGTGATCGGCGGCGGTGCGGGCGGACTCGAGCTGATGGCGCGGCTCGGCGCCAAGTTCGCAGGCAAGCATTACGACCTCATTCTGGTCGATCGCAACCGCGCGCATATCTGGAAGCCGCTGCTGCACGAGGTGGCGGCAGGCTCGCTCGACGCCAATCTCGACGAGGTCGGCTATCGCAGCCACGCCTATCGCTGGGGCTACCGGTTTTTCGACGGCACGCTCGAAGCCATCGACCGCGACAGCCGCGAAGTCGTGATCGCCCCCATGTTCGACGAAAAGGGCCTCGAGATCGTGGCCCGCCATCGCATCCGCTACGACTATCTCGTCGTCGCGGTGGGTTCGGTCTCCAACGATTTCGGTACGCCGGGCGTGCGCGAGAACTGCATCTTCCTCGACGAGCGCGCCCAAGCCGACCGCTTTCGCCAGCGTTTGCTCAATGCGTGTCTGCGCGTGTCGCGCGGCATGACGATCGATCCGTCGGCCAATCTCACCGTCAATGTCGCGATCGTCGGCGGCGGGGCGACGGGCGTGGAGCTTGCGGCCGAGCTCTACAGTGCTGCTGCCGCCTTGCGCGTCTACGGCCTCGAAGTGTTCGACGAAAGCCGCCTCAAGATCACGTTGATCGAAGCAGGCCCGCGCATTCTGCCGGCCTTGCCCGAGAAGCTTGCGGCCGCAGCACACAAAGAGCTTGAAGCGCTTGGCGTGCGCGTGCTCACGGGCACGCAAGTTACGCAAGCGACGCCCGAGGGGATCGTCACCAAAAGCGGCGAGATCGTCGCGGCCGATCTGCGCGTATGGGCGGCCGGCGTCAAAGGCGGGGAGTTTCTCAAAGAGATCGGCGGGCTCGAGACCAATCGCACGAACCAGCTCGTGGTGCTGCCGACCCTGCAGACCACGCGCGACGAACGCATCTTTGCGATCGGCGATTGCTGTGCGTGTCCCGTCGAAGGCAGTCCGCGCCCGGTTCCGCCGCGCGCGCAAGCCGCCCATCAGATGGCCGCGACCGCGTTCAAGAATCTCTGCCGCCTCGTCGAGGGCAAAGCGCCCGTACCCTTCGTCTACAAAGACCACGGCTCGCTCGTGAGCCTTGCGCGCTACACGACCGTAGGCAGCCTCATGGGCAATCTCATCGGCGGGCGCATGGCGGTCGAAGGCAGGCTTGCGCGCTTCGTCTATGTGTCGCTCTACCGCATGCACATTCTGGCGGTGCATGGCTGGCTCAAGGGCCTGATCATGATCGGCATCGGGCACGTGAATCAGGTGATTCGCCCGAAACTCAAACTGCACTGAATTAGGGACCTATCGATTGCCGGAGCGGGGATGGTGGAGCCGATCGGGATCGAACCGACGACCTCCTCATTGCGAACGAGGCGCTCTCCCAGCTGAGCTACGGCCCCCTGCTCCGGCATCGAAAGGTGCGGGATAATGCTGGCCCGCCCCGCCCCTGTCAAGGGAGCGATTTTCCAAGACCTTGCAAGCGTTTGACGGCTTCGAGTACGATCCGCCCGCACGCTTTTTCCGGGGAAATGGGGCCACCATGCAGTCGTTGGGCGTTTTGCTGTCGTCGGTCATCCAGATCTATATTTGGGTTCTGATCGGCTCTGCCGTGCTGTCGTGGCTCCTGGCCTTCAACGTGCTCAATGCGCGCAACCAGGTCGTCTACACGATCGCCGATTTTCTCTACCGCATCACCGAGCCCGCCTTGCGCCCGATCCGCCGCTTCATGCCCAATATCGGCGGCATCGACATTTCGCCGGTGGTGCTGATCCTGCTGCTGATCTTCGCGCAGAACCTGATCTACGAATACTGGCTCTGACGCGATGGGCGGCTATTTGGAGCTCGCGGCGGACGGCGTGTATCTCGCCGTGCGCGTGACGCCCAAATCGCGCCGCCCCGGTATCGGCGGTATTGGCGACGGCACCAACCTCGCGGTCGCCGTCAACGCCGCCCCCGAAGACGGCAAAGCCAACGACGCGACCATCGCCGCCCTCGCCGAATTTTTCGGCGTTCCGAAGCGCCAGTTCGCGTTGGTCAAAGGGGCCACGTCGCGCCTCAAACGCTTCAAGATCGCCGGTATGCCCGAAGCGTTGCGCAAAACCATCGAAGGAAAACTCGCATGACCGCCCGCATCATCGACGGCAAAACCATCGCCGCAGATTTGCGTGCCGATGTCGGCCGCGAGGTCGCAAGCCTGCCCTTCCAGCCGGGCCTTGCAGTCGTGCTCGTGGGCGAGGACCCGGCCAGTGCCGTCTATGTGCGCAACAAACACAAGGCCACGCTCGAAGCTGGCATGGCGAGCTTCGAACATCGCTTGGCGGCCACGACAAGCGAAGCCGATCTGCTGGCCCTCGTCGCCAAACTCAACGAAGACGAAAAAGTCGACGGCATCCTCGTGCAATTGCCGCTGCCCAAACATATCGACGCAACCAAAGTGCTCGATGCGATCGACCCGGCCAAAGACGTCGACGGGTTCCACGCGGTCAATGCGGGCCTGCTCGCAAGCGGCCGCTCGGGCTTGGTCCCCTGCACGCCCGCCGGCTCGATGCGCTTGATCGCGAGCCTCGGCACGAACATCGCCGGCAAACACGCCGTGATCGTCGGCCGCTCGAACATCGTCGGCAAGCCGATGGCGCATCTACTGCTGGCCGCCGACTGCACGGTCACAATCGCGCACTCGAAGACGGCGAACCTCTCCGCCGTTTGCCGCAGTGCCGACATTCTGATCGCTGCCGTCGGTCGGCCTGAGATGGTCAAAGGCGATTGGATCAAGCCGGGTGCGATCGTGATCGATGTCGGCATCAACCGCCTGCCAACCCCGGACGGCAAAGGCCGCCTCGTCGGCGACGTGGACTACGCCGCCGCGATGCCGATCGCGAGCGCCATCACGCCGGTCCCCGGCGGTGTCGGCCCCATGACGATCGCGTGCCTGCTCGCCAACACGCTCATGGCGGCAAAGGCACGCCGCCCCTAAGCTTTTGCGCGGAGCCTGACGACGCCGCGCATGTCGGCGGCATCGGCAATCGGCTTGCCCTTGCGCAAAATCTCGATCTTGCCTTCGGCCATCAGCACCAGCGCACGCGCCCGGATCTTCGGCAACAACCCCTGCCACGCCTTGCCGGGCCCGGCGAGGGAAACGGCCACATCCGAAGGACTTTTCGACATCCCGCCCGCCGTGACGCTGAGGATTGCAGCGTCAAGGGCGTCGTTGTCGGGTGCTTTTTCGTTTTCAAACATGGAATTCTTATATTTTATCAGCGGGTTATTGGCGAACAGAAAATAGCATCACGAGCGTGATGCTATTTTTGAGCCCAAGGCACCTCCCCGTTTGATGTTTAGATTCGCCCGATGTATTTCTAAAAGGACAACCTTCGGAGAGAGGTCTTTCGATGTCTCGCTTCTGCTGCTTCTCGATGACCAAGCCCAATCCGACCGATGCGAGCCAGTCAGAATGTCCATATTTCGGAAAGGCGGGCTTTACCGAGATTTTCTTAGGAGCCGATAGCAGGAAGTGGTGTGCACTTCATGCTCCAAATGCCGTCCATTCAAGCGACGTCGGGAACCCGCTTCCCAACCAAACTGAAACGCTCCGTCATGCAATCGCGATATCCTTTGGAAGCCGTACTGGTATCCTCGATCTTCGTAGAACTTTTTGGCCTGCTGCATTTGACTTTGGAGCGCTCGCAAGAGCTATCGGCACACACCCACTTAAATGCATTGATTTCTCTGAGGCCGTTTTTTCCCAATCATTTTCATGGCGGTCAGGTGAAATTGCAGATCAAGTAATCTTTAGTGCCGCCCAATTTCTTGCCGATAGCAGTTTTCAAGAGACTTCCCAGGAACTGTTATTGAACGGATCAAAATTCGAAGGACCCCATTTGACTGAAAATCCAAAAAACTCAATTAATTATTCAGATTGTAAGTTTTTAGACACAGCAATTATTAAAACAGAAAATGCACCCCCCCCCCAAATTTAGTGTTTAACTTCACTAACGCAAAGTTCAAAAAAGAGTGCAACATCTATTGCGATTCTTATCAGCACGCGACGTTTCTTTTTAGGTACTCATCGGCGACGGGAGGAATCACCATTACGAGATCGACCGGCATTGGAGCAATTGATCTTGATTTACAAGAAGCCAGAGTTTTTCAGACACTAAAGATTGTGGGCTACTTCAATTCCTTTAACTTTCAGAGCCTTGTCTGCTATCAGCTTCAAATCGAAGGTGCTGTTCAAGCTGATATCGATGCGAGAGGAATAACATGCCATGGAGGTGTTACTTTTTCAGGAACTTGCAATGGCGATGCGAACTTTACCGGTTCTTACTTCGCGAGTAGCACAAGCTTTCTAAACTTCAATTTTCTTAAAGCAGCAAATTTTAAGAAATGCTGGTTTGATAAATCATGTAATTTTGAGAACACAGTCTTCAAGGGAATTGGTGATTTCTCAAAATCACGTTTTGGTTCTCAGGCAAGTTGGATCGGCAAAACTGAAACTCGCCACCTTGTCTTCGACAAAGCTTGCTTCAGAGCGTCTGCGCGGTTCACGAATAGGGTGTTTTCAGGCCCACTAAGTTGTCGTGAAACAGTTTTTGTGATCGCGCCCGATTTCCACGGCTGCGAACTTCACCAGGATACGAGCTTCAAAGATGCTCTTTTCCTTGATGATAAACTTCCCGAGGCAGCAGCGGCATATCGAACTCTAAAACTAGCGATGGAGACTGCAAGAGCGAAAGATGAAGAAGCTCTCTTCTACGCACTTGAACAAAGGAGCTCGCGCCGAAATATGAAGGGTGGGCTAATAAATTGGGTTTTCTCTCGGCTATACGATCTTGGTTCAAGTTATGGGTGCAGCATCGGAAAGCCAATCATCTGGCTAGCCGTGAGCTTCATTTTTTTCTCACTTCTTTACTCGAACAACTTCAAAACATCCGAACTATGTCCACCAACAAACGCACAACAATTATCAGAGACGGAAATTGTAGTGCGCTACCAACTCACACAACTCGTCAGACCATTCGACGCTTTGACCTTTCGCAATTCTGAAGGGGCTGAGGGAGCCAAGTGTGTCGTTCCATCCCGCTTGGCTGTGATTTCGGCAGGTCAAACGACTTTGCAGCTCTCGCTGATCGCCCTGCTGATTCTTGCGATCCGGCGGCGCTTCAAGATGGAGTGAGGGGCCGACGGCCCCTCACCCTTTGCGCTTCGCCGCCGCGAGCCGCAAACGCAGCGCGTTCAGCTTGATGAAGCCTTCCGCGTCGCGTTGGTTGTAGGCACCGGCGTCTTCTTCAAAGGTCACGTGCGCCAAGCTGTAGAGGCTGTTGGGGCTCTTGCGGCCCGCGACGGTGGCCTGACCCTTGTAGCACTTGATGCGCACGGTGCCCGAGACGTTGGCTTGGCTCTTGTCGATCGCGGCCTGCAGCATTTCGCGCTCGGGCGCGAACCAGAAGCCGTAATAGACCAGCTCGGCATAGCGCGGCATCAACTCGTCCTTGAGGTGGGCGGCACCGCGGTCGAGCGTGATCGATTCGATCCCGCGATGGGCCACATGCCAGATCGTCCCACCGGGCGTTTCGTACACGCCACGGCTCTTCATGCCCACAAATCGGTTCTCGACGAGATCGAGGCGGCCAATGCCGTGGCGGCCGCCGATCGCGTTGAGCTCGGTGAGCAACGCGGCCGGCGACAGACGCTTGCCGTTGACCGCGACGGGGTCGCCCTTCTCGAATTCGATCTCGAGATATTCGGGCTTGTCGGGGGCGGCTTCGGGCGAGACGGTGCGCGAATAGACGAATTCTTCGGGCTCCTGCCACGGATCTTCCAGCACTTTGCCTTCGGCCGAAATGTGCAAGAGGTTCGCGTCGACCGAAAACGGCGCTTCGCCGCGCTTGTCCTTGGCGATCGGAATCTGGTTCTTTTCGGCGTAGTCGAGCAGCTTCGTGCGGCTGTCGAGCTTCCATTCGCGCCAGGGTGCGATCACGCGGATATTGGGTTCGAGTGCGTAGTAGGTGAGCTCGAAGCGCACCTGGTCGTTGCCCTTGCCGGTCGCGCCGTGGCACACGGCATCCGCCCCGACCTGGCGCGCGATTTCGATCTGGCGCTTGGCAATGAGCGGGCGCGCGATCGACGTGCCCAGCAGATACTGGCCCTCGTAGAGCGCGTTGGCGCGGAACATCGGCATCACGAAGTCGCGCACGAACTCTTCGCGCAGATCTTCGATGAAGATTTCCTTGATGCCGAGCATCTGCGCCTTCTTGCGCGCGGGCTCGAGCTCTTCGCCCTGGCCGAGATCGGCCGTGAAGGTCACGACCTCGCAGCCGTAGGTGTCCTGCAGCCATTTGAGAATGATCGAGGTGTCGAGGCCGCCCGAATAGGCGAGGACGACTTTTTTGACTTTCTTTTCCATGGGACGGACCGTTTCGAGCTTGGACTGGGGATGCGGCAAAATCGGCGCGGAGTATAGGTATTGCGCGGGCCGGAGCAAGGGCGGTCTCGTGCTTTTTGGCAAAGTGCGGGGTAGAATCGAGACACCCGATTCGACGCGTTCTGCACAAAAAGGGACGAAAAATGCTGTTCGTCAAACTCGTCGAGCTTTACGGCCGCTACGGCTTCTCGATCCGCTCGAGCATTTCGCCGTTCCTGCTGACCAAATTGTCGCTGAACAGTGCCGAAGACGGCACCTTCACCTACGCGTTCCGCGAGGGCACGAACATCGGCAATCTCGGCGGCGGCATCAACATGTCTGAGGTGGCGCTGATCGAGGATATCGGCCAGGTGCTCGCCCCCAAACGTATCTTCGCGATCGGCTGTTCGTTCGGCTGGAGCACACTCGCTTTGGCGCTGGCGATGCCCAAGGCCAAGATCGTGGCGATCGATATCGGCATGGGCAACGGCAAAGAGGGCTTGGCGCTGACGAACCAAATCGCCAAGGAAAACGGCTTCGACGTGACCGGCGTGCTGGGTGCGTCACCCGACGATTTGGCCGCCACGGTCGCTGCCCATTTCGACGCCCCCATCGACATGGTTTTCATCGACGCCGACCACACGAACGAAGCGCAGAGCAAAGACTATTTCGGCATCCGCCCGCATTGCACGGCCGACGCCGTCTTCATGTTCCACGACGTGATGGTCTGCCAGATGCTGCCGTCGTTCAAAGAGATCGCAGCCGCCACGCCCACGCACAAAGCGCGCGTGCTCACGCGCACGGCGTCGGGTATTGGCATCTTGGCGCCCAAAGACAGCCACGCGGAATTGCACCGCGTGCTCGACGCCTATTGCGATCCGTTCGGCACGGTACCGGTTTAGGACGCCTCGCCGCTGCCCGCTGCTGCGGCAGCCGCGTCAAGCAGGCTGCGGCGGATTTTCTGGCTTTCGCTTTTGAGCTGGCCGCAGGCGGCCGAAATGTCGCGGCCGCGCGGCGTGCGCACCGGGCTCGAATAGCCGGCGTCGAACACGATCTGCGAAAACTTCTCGATGGCTTCGTTTGTCGAGCACTCGAACGGTGCGCCCGGCCACGCGTTGAACGGGATCAGATTGACCTTGGCCGGAATGCCCGAAATGAGCTTCACCAGCGCGCGCGCATCGGCCAGGCTGTCGTTCACACCTTTCAGCATCACGTATTCGAACGTGATGCGCCGCGCGTTCGACAGGCTCGGATAGGTGCGGCACGCGTCCATGAGTTCGGCGATCGGGTATTTCTTGTTGAGCGGAACGAGCACGTCGCGAAGCTCGTCCGTGACCGCATGCAACGAGATCGCCAGCATCACGCGCAATTCTTCGCCGCAGCGTTTGATCATGGGGGCGACGCCCGAGGTCGACAGCGTGATCTTGCGCTTGGAGATCGCAAGGCCTTCTTCGTCCATCGCGATCTTCATCGCTTTGGCGACGTTGGCGTAGTTGAACAAAGGCTCGCCCATGCCCATCAGCACGATGTTCGTGAGTTTGCGGTTGCCTTCGGGGCCGAGCCATTCGTCGAACGTGTCTTTGGCCAGCATGATCTGGCCGACGATTTCGGCGGGCGTGAGATCGCGCACCAAGCGCTGCGTGCCCGTGTGGCAGAATTTGCAGGTGAGCGTGCAGCCGACTTGGCTCGAAATGCACAGCGTGCCGCGGTCTTCCTCGGGGATATGGACGGTTTCGATTTCCTGCCCGTCGGGGAAGCGCAGCAGCCATTTTTTGGTGCCGTCGATCGAATCCTGCAGGCGGCTGATCTCGGGCCGGTGCACGGCGTAGCGTTCGGCCAATTTGGCGCGCAGCTTCTTCGACATGTCGGTCATGTCGTCGAAATCGCGGGCACCCTTGGCGTAGATCCAGCCCCACAATTGGCGCGCGCGGAATGCCGGCTCGCCGAGCTCTTTGAAAAGCTCGGCCAGCTCCTGGCGCGTGAGCCCCACAAGGTTGCTGCGCCCGTCCGGACTCTGCGGGGCGGGCAGGCTTTCCTTGAAGGGTGCGAGTTCTGGTGCGGGGACGATGGGCTCAAGCATGCCCGCTATATAAGGGTGCCCGGCAGTTCTGGCTAGCGGCGCACGTTGCAGGCGCGGTCGATATCGGCCAAAGCGCGGGCAAAGCCCGTGAGATTGTAGGTGTCGGTCGTCTCGGTGCCGCGTGCGGACACGCCGCGTACGATTGCCGTTGCGCGCGGGGCGGCGGCGCGCATCGCGTCGATGGCCGTGCGGTTGGCGGCGTCTTCGCGCGTCCAGGCACGGTCGGAGCCGGGCTGGTCGAGATTGGAAAGCGGCACTTTGACGCGCCCGATTTCGATTTCCATGGCCCCGCCGTCGCGCAGCGGATATCCGGCAAACCACGTGATCTCGTTGGATTTGTTCACACCCGGATAATGCGCCACGCTCAAGGTGGGATCGGCGCGGCGCGCCCCCGCAGGCTTGCTCTCGACCTTGACCGGGCGGCCGATCACATAGCACACGCGCGTGGCCCCGCTGCCTGCTTCGGCCGCGAGCCAGCCGTCGTAATTGCCGAGCTGGCGCGGGCCCGCATTTGCGGGTGCGGCCGGGGCGGGGGCAGCCGGGCGCGGCTGCGTTTGGGCGCCCGCCTCGACGGCGAGGAACAAACCCAATACAGAGAGCCAGAGAGCGGTTTTCATGGGCGAATCGTGATCCGATGGGCCATGGCTTGCGTATCGCACCGGACATGATGCTCGTCAACCGCGCAGAAACCCTCGCCCCATGCCCCGGCCGCCCCAGCTCGGTCGCGACGGCGTTTGCGGGCGCGCTTGCGCCGTTCTTGAACCGCTCTATACAAGGCGCCATGGCCAACGACAGCGACCCGCTTTTGCCGGCAACCCCGACGCTCGAAGCCCTGGTGCGCGATCTGGGGGCGGTGGCCAATCGCCAGGACCGGGCGGCTTTCGCCCGCCTGTTCGCGCATTTCGCCCCGCGCGTGAAGGGCTATCTGATGCGCCTGGGGGCCGAGCGCGCGCAGGCCGACGATCTGATGCAGGACGTGATGCTGACCGTCTGGCGCAAGGCGCCCGGCTACGATCCGCAGATGGCGAGCCCCAGCACCTGGATTTTCGCGATCGCGCGCAATCGGCGCATCGACGCGCTCCGCCGCGACAAGCGCGCCGATCTCGATCCCGACGATCCGGGCCTGATGCCCGATACCGCCGCCCTGCCCGACCGCGTGCTCGATGCCCGCATGTGGGAAACGCGGCTGGCAGGGGCGATCGCCGATCTGCCGCCCGAACAGGCGCAGATGCTGCGCCTTGCCTATTACGAAGACCGCTCGCACGGCGACATCGCTTCGAGCCTGCGGCTGCCGCTCGGCACGGTCAAGTCGCGCCTGCGGCTTGCCGTGGCGCGGCTTCGCACTATGTTTGAGAGCGACACATGAAAGCGCACAGCATGACAAACTTGGCCCATATCCCGGACGAATGGCTGCTCGACCACGCCGCCGGCGCCACGCCCGAGCCGGTGGCGGTGCTCGTCGAAGCGCATCTTGCACTGTCCGCACCTGCGCGCGCGACCTACGCGCGCCTCGCTTCCGTGGGCGGCGTTTTGCTCGAACAGCAGGCACCGGCCGAACTCGCCGCCGACGCGCTCGCCCGCATGATGGCGCGCATCGATGCGAGCCCCGCAACCTTGCGCCACACTGCACCGGCCGCAGCTTCCGCCCTGCTGCCCGCCGCCGTCAGCGCCTATACGGGCCCGTCGATCGACGCCCTTGACTGGCGGCGCGTGGTGCGCGGCGTGGAACAGGCCACGCTGAAGCTCGGCACGACAAGCCCCTACGAATTGAGCCTGCTGCGCATTGCGGCGGGCAAGTCGATCCCGCAGCACACGCACGAGGGCGACGAACTGCTGCTCGTGCTTGCCGGTTCGTTCGAAGACGGGCGTGCGGGCTATGCGCGCGGCGACGTGTGTGCGGCCGACGCAAGCGTGGACCACGCCCCCGTGGCCGACCGCGCGACGGACTGCCTGTGCCTGCATGTGGCCAACGCGCCCATCAAGCTCACGGGTCCGTTCGGGCGTTTGCTCAATCCGCTGCTGAAGCTCGCGCGCCGCTAGACGGCCGCAGCGCTAGGGCGTGCCGCCCGGCAGGATCGGGCGTGCGTCGTGCGTGCGCATCGACAGCACGCGGTCGTACATCACGAGTGCGCCCGCGAGCGACACGTTGATGCAGAATTTCGTCGGGATCTTGATCACGAATTTGCACAAGGCCTGCATGGCGGGCGATAGCGAGCCGCGCTCGGGCCCCAGCACGTAGGCGGCCGCGCGCGGGTGGCGGAAGCGCGGCAGATCGATCGCGTCGTCGGTAAGCTCGATGCCCACAAGCGTGCAGCCGAGCGGCAATTGCATCGCATCGATCGTCGGCCAATCGTAGATCGGCACGCTCTGCGAGGCGTCGGACGTATCGGCCAAATTGGCTTGGTGCCGGTCGAACGCGGCCGCGACCGTAAACACAAACGCCGCGTCGAACGCGTGCGCGGTGCGCGCGAGAGCGCCCAGATTCATGGGTTTCGAAATACCCTCGACGCCGATGCCGAAATAACCCTTCATGATCGGCGGACCTTGCCCTTTGGCGCGCGGCAAGGCAAGTTTCCCTGCATCATGAACGCTCCCTTGATCGTCGAAGTCACGCGCGGCAATGCGGTCGAAAGCCGCCACCGCACGCATGTCGCAATCGCCACGCCCGACGGCACAATCCTCGAAGCGCACGGCGATATCGATCTGCCCGTGTTCCCGCGCTCGGCGATCAAGCCGATCCAGTCGCTGGGCTTGCTCGAAAGCGGGGCGGCGGACGCGTTCGGCTGCTCGAATGCCGAGATCGCGATTTCGGCCGCCAGCCACGGCGGCGAGCCCATGCACACGCAGACGGTCGCCGCATGGCTCAATCGCATGGGTCTCGATGCGAGCGATCTCGAATGCGGGGCGCATCTGCCCACGCACGCCCCCAGCGCCGAGGGCCTGATCCGCGCCTTCGAAGCGCCCACCGCACTCCACAATAATTGTTCGGGCAAACACACCGGCATGCTCGCCGTGTGCCGCCATCTTGATTGGCCCACCAAGGGCTATATCGACCCGTCGCATCCGCTCCAAAAAGAGATCGTGGCGCGCTTCGAGGCGATGCTGGGGCTCGATCTTGCGGCTGCCGCCACCGGCTTCGACGGCTGCTCGCTGCCGCAGATCGCGATCCCGGTGCGCAATCTCGCGATCGGCATCGTGCGCCTCGGGAGCCCCGATGGGCTCGAACCCACGCGCGCCGCCGCGTGCAAGCGCATGGCGGCTGCCATCGTCGAAAACCCATTCATGCTGGCAGGCTCCGGCCGCTTCTGCACGCGCGCCTTGCAGGCGGCCCGCGGTCGTGTGGTGCTGAAGACCGGGGCCGAGGGCGTTTACATGGCCGCGATCCCGGAACGGCGCATCGGCATCGCGCTAAAAGTGGAAGACGGGGCAGGCCGTGCGGCCGAAGTCGCGATGGCGCGCCTGCTCGACCGGCTCGGCGGTTTTGCCGACACGCCGCGCCCCGAGGTCGAAGCTCTCGTCAATCCGAAACTCGTCAATGCCAACGGTTGGACGGTCGGCGAGATTCGCCCCGCGCCGAATTGGTGATGCGCGCGATCGGCTGCAGCGCTTTTGCCGATCCGCCCGTGCTGCGGCTGGGCGATTTGCCGATCCCGTCGCCCGGCCCCGGCGAAGTGCGGCTGCGCGTGCGCGCGGCGGGCGTGAATTTCGCCGACACGCTGATGGTGCGCGGCAAGTACCAGGCCAAACCCGAATTCCCGTTTGTGCCCGGCATGGAAATGGCCGGCGAAATCGACGGGCTGGGTGCGGGCGTGACCGGCTTTGCCATCGGCACACGCGTGCTCGCCACCGCCGAACACGGGGCTTTCGCCGAGTTCGCGATCGCGCGCGCGGCCGACACGGTCGCAATTCCGGACGCGATGGATTACGCGACCGCCGCCGCCTTTCCCATCGTCTACGGCACGGCGCATGGCGGCTTGCTTTGGCGCGCAAACCTGCAGGCGGGCGAAACGCTGCTCGTCCTCGGGGCAGCAGGCGGCGTGGGGCTCGCGGCCGTCGAAGTCGGCAAGGCGATGGGCGCCATCGTCTATGCCGGAACCAGCGACGATGCGCGCGGGCGCCTGGCGATGGCGCACGGGGCGGACACGGCCATAAACTACGCGACCGAAGATCTGCGCGCCGTGGTGCGCACCCTCACGCGCGACAAAGGCATCGACGTCGTATTCGATCCAGTGGGCGGCCCCGCCTTCGATGCGGCCTTGCGCGCGGTCGCGTGGGAAGGGCGCATCGTCGTGGTGGGGTTCGCGGCCGGTGCCGTGCCGCAGATCCCGGCCAATCTGCTGCTCGTCAAGAATGCGGCAGCGCTCGGCTTTTTCTGGGGCAGCTATCGGCGCCACGATCCGGCGCGCCTGCAGGCCTCGCTTTCCACGCTGATCGGCTGGTGGCAGCAAGGGCTCTTGAAGCCGCATGTCGATGCGCGTTTCAAACTCGCCGATGCCGTCACGGCCTTGGCTCATCTCACCGAGCGCAAGGGGACAGGCAAAGCTGTGATCGAAATCGCATGACCGACCCCGACGACATCCGCATCGCCAAGCTCCTGCATGCACGCGCCGACCTCGCCCCCGGCGATCCCATCGCCCCGCCCATCGTGCTCGCAAGCGCGTTTCACATTCCGGGGCTGCCGGCCGATGCGCCGTTCCAATACGGCCGCTTCCACAATCCGAGCTGGGATGCGGTCGAGCATGCGCTGGCGCTGCTCGAAGACGCGCCGGTCGTTGGCTTCCCCTCGGGCATGGCCGCGATCGCTGCCGTGCTCTATTCCACATTGCGCAGCGGCGACCGCATCCTGCTGCCGTCCGACGGCTACTACACCACGCGCGCCTTGAGCGAACGTTTCCTTGCACCGCTCGGCGTTGCGTTCGACACGCGCGCCACGGCGAAATTCCTCGAAGGCGGTTTTGCGGGCTACCGGCTCGTCTGGATCGAAACCCCGTCCAATCCGGGCCTCGACGTGTGCGACATTGCCGAGGTCTGTGCTGCAGCGCACGCGGCCGGTGCGATCGTATGCGTCGACAACACCACGCTCACCCCGCTTGGCCAGCGCCCGCTCGATCTGGGTGCCGATCTCGTGGTCGCGGCCGACACCAAAGCGCCTGCCGGCCATTCGGACGTGCTGTTCGGCCATGTCGCCTCGCGCGACGAAAAGCTGCTGGCCGCCGTGCGCGACTGGCGCAAATTCGGCGGGGCGATCCCCGGCCCGTTCGAAGCGTGGCTCGTGCATCGCGGCCTCGAGACGCTCGAGCTGCGCTATGCCCGCCAATGCGAAAACGCGCTCGCCATCGCCCAGCGCCTGGCCGTGCACAAGGCGACTGTCTCGGTGCGCTATCCCGGCCTTGGCAACGATCCCTCGCACACGATCGCGCGCAAACAGATGCGCCGCTTCGGCGGGCTCGTGGGCGTTACCTTCGCCGACGAAGCTGCCGCCGAAACCTTCATCGCCTGCCCCTTCATCCGCCCGAGCACGAGCTTCGGCAGCGTGCACACGAGTGCCGAGCGACGCGCGCGCTGGGGCGATGCGGTGGCACCCGGCTATGTGCGCCTGTCGGTCGGCTGCGAACCGCTCGAAGCTTTATGGGCGGCGATGGACGAAAGCCTTTCCCAACTCTAGCGCCAGAATTCGGGGCGCTGCAGCGTGCGTTCGACGTCGCCGCGCGTGAGGCCCACATCCTTGAGCATATCCGGCCCCATTTCGCGTAGCCGTGCGCGCTGCTGGGCGCGCTCTTGGGCTGCCATCAAAAAGCGCGCGCTGGCGCTGAGTGCTCCGCCAAGGGCCACAAATACCGCGATCCACGCGCGGCGAACATTCACGCTGTTGCTTTGAACCAAGCTTGCCATGCCACAATCTCCTTCATGTGTGTTTTCTGGCTTGGCGAGCAGATTGTCCCTATAATTGGACTTCGACAAACGACATCTTCTCGTCCTTTGCATGAGGAAATCTAGGGTATGGCCAAGCCCCGTTTCACGTCGCGCCTGCCGCCGCTCAATGCGCTGCGCGCCTTCGAGGCGGCCGCCCGCCATCTGTCGCTGACGAAGGCGGCGGAGGAACTGGGCGTCACGCAAGCGGCGGTGAGCCATCAAGTCAAAGCGCTCGAAGAAGATCTCGGCACGCCTTTGTTCCGGCGCCTGACGCGTGCGCTTGCCTTGACCGACACGGGCGCTCTGCTCGCACCCGAACTTGGCGTCGCCTTTGCGCGCATTGCCGCAGCCGCCCAGCGTGCGCGCGAGCGCGAAGCCAAAGGCACGCTCACGATCAGCCTGCTCTATACGTTTGCGCTGCGGCTCGTCCCCCGGCTCGGCGTGTTCGCAGCCCGCCATCCCGAGATCGTGCTGCGGCTCGACAATTCGAAGCACAAGATCGATTTCGACCGCGAGCCGCACGACGCCGCGATTCGCTGCGCGGCAGACGCGAACGCGCCGGGCCTCTACGCCGTTAAACTTTTCGACGATGCGTTGACCCCGCTTTGCGCGCCCGAGATCGCCAAGAAGATCCGCAAGCCTGCCGACCTGTTCCAGTTCGAAATGCCGGACGACCACAATTTTTGGGACGATTGGAAAACTTGGCTCGACGCGGCGGGCTTGGACGCCGCCCCGCGCCGGCGCGCGACCGTCTACGATTCGACGCGCCTTGCGGTCGAAGCGGCGATGGAAGGGCTTGGCCTCGCCTTGGGCGCGCCCTATCTGTTCGAAAGCCAGATCGCGTCGGGCCGCCTCGTGCAGCCGCTCGACCTCATCGTGCCGGCGGGCAAAGCCTATTGGTTCGTGTGCCGCAAAGCGGATGCCGACCGCCCGACACTCAAAGCTTTTCGCGATTGGCTCCTGGAAGAAACCGCGCCGCAGCGTGCCGCCTTCGCGCGCATCGGCAAAGCCAAGCGGCGACGCTAGGGCGGGGGGCTAAGGCGCTCGCACAGGCCGCAACTGCGGCAATTGCGAGACAAGCAGGTGAACGGCATCCACAACATGCTCGTTGCCCAGAGGCACCAACATAGATGCAGACTATAAGTGGATTATTGGGCGTATTGCTCCACCGTTCGATAAGACCTATCTCGAACTGTTCGGCCATCAAGCCTAGCCGAGCTGTGACATCAGGTAAATCAGGCGGACAAATTCGGGGGCGGGCGGTGAGCGCGATCGCCGCCCTTAGGTATAGGGGGCAGCGGCAGTTCCTGCTCCTCCCGTTTCCTTAAGCTTTGGTCGATGCCCGAGAATGGCGAAAAGACATTGTACATATGGGTGAATCCATCCAACGCCCTCTTTCCTTGCGGCAGCAAAAGACCGAATTTATCGACGGCATTCAGCATATGAACCCACACTGCGGCAAGATTGGTGAAATGGTCGCCGAGCGACCAGCCGGCGGAGCCCCCAATCCCGAGCGCCGCCTGGCGCGTTTTCTCCCTCGCCATCTCGAGATTGTTGGCACAAGCGTAGATCTTGGGGTCGGCTGCCGCCAAGTCGCGTTGCATTGCGTCGGTCATTTTTTCGATACCAGGAAGCAGCTTCCTGAAGCCGCCCCCTAATTGACCGGACATGGTC
>Ga0315907_10000691_pt1 | contig 47895 bp, 48 predicted proteins | sample LakEriMetagenome_3_FD_203525 | JGI IMG/M metagenome (GOLD analysis project Ga0315907, IMG submission 203525) | Freshwater fungal communities from buoy surface, Lake Erie, Ohio, United States - Buoy 12 MA123 | ecosystem: Environmental > Aquatic > Freshwater > Lake > Lake biofilm | place: USA... | reverse complement strand
CGGCTGCCCATGCCGGTGCGGCAGGTGTCCAGCAGCGAGAGCAACGTGGGCGCGTCCTCGCCCCGCAGCGTCTGCGTCAGCTCCAGGTTGCGGTGCGTGCTGGGCGGCAGGTCGATCAGGTCCGTGGCCCGCTCCACCGCCAGGCCTTGCACATGGTGCAGCGCCTGGCCTTGGGTGTGTTCGGCGTAGCTCAGCAGCGCCGCCGCCGCCGCTTGCGCCACGGGCAGGTCTTGGGCATTGAAGCCGGCCAGCGAGGCCACGTTCAACTGCGCACACAGCTTGCGTTCACCCAGCGCGGTCTCGAACTGCCAGGCCGGACGCGCGGTCTTGGGGCCGCGCCAGGCCCGCAAGGCCTCGGGCATCTCGCCACCGTCGTGCAGCAGTTCCGCCGGCGCCAGCCGGGCCAGCCAGCCCGCCAATTCCTGCTCGCCGCATTCGGTGATGCCCAAGGTCCCGCTGGCCACGCCCAGCCAGGCCAGGCCCCAGGTCACGCGGTGGCGGTGCACGGCCAGCAGCAGGCTGTCGGCGCGGTCGGCCAGCAGTTCCGCGTCGGTCACCGTGCCGGGCGTCACCACCCGCACCACCTTGCGCTCCACCGGCCCCTTGGCCGTGGCCACGTCGCCCACCTGTTCCGCCACCGCCACCGACTCGCCCAGCTTCAGCAGCTTGGACAGGTAGCTCTCCACCGCGTGCACCGGCACCCCGGCCATCACCACGGGCTCGCCTGCTGACACGCCCCGGGTGGTCAGCGTGATGTCCAGCAGGCGGTGGGCCTTGCGCGCGTCGTCGAAGAACAGCTCGTAGAAATCCCCCATCCGGTAGAACACCAGCGTGTCCGGGTGCTCGGCCTTGATGCGCAGGTACTGCGCCATCATGGGGGTGTGGGCCGACTCGCTGGGGAGCAGTGCGTTGCCTGTCTTTGTCTTGTCGTTCATCAAGCGGACGGGTTCGTTGGATCGAAGCCGGACTGTTCGGCCCAGGCCGTAAAGAGGTCGCGCAACTCCGGTGGCAGCTCAAGCACGAAGTCGAGGTCCATGGGGTAGCTGTCCCTCAAAAAGTACCGCGTTGCGTCCAGCAGCACGTTGCCCTGCCGCGCATCTTTGCCCTTCTTGGCTGGATTGCGTTCAGGTTTGAGGCTGAGCCAGAGTTTGTGTACGGCCATCCAGCGCGGATCGGGTACGTAGAGCGGGCAGGTTCCCGGCTTGTTCGTCGTCACCACGCACCGCACGGGTGTGCCACGGAGCAGCCATTCCTGCTCCCCCAGCGTGGCCATGGGCTCGAAAGCCTCGCCATTGGGCATCGGGTGGGTGCTTGGCGCAGCCAACAGTTCCACTTCGTAGCCTGCGTCGTTGACCGCTCGGTAGGGCTTGCGCCTGTTGATCGTATACGTGCTGTCGATTCGCTTGAGCACGGACATCAGGGATGCCCGGCCGCTGGCTGCTTGTTGGGGTGCGGGTGGCGCGATGGCCGCCAACGAGACCCTGGTGCCTCTGCACCAGGCCAGATCGAAGTCCTCAGTGGCCTCGTTGCCCACCGGGAACCGCGCACCGCAGACCATCTCATAGGCGGCGAACGCGTTGGTGCCCACGACAAGCACGTCATAGCCCAACAGGCCGTGGAGATCCAGCTCGCGCAGCAGGCGCCCTTGCTGCTCTGCCAGTTGGGGCAGACGCAGTGCGCGGCACAGCTTGACCCGGTCTTGAACCAGGGCGTTCAGTGATGCCCTGCGTGCCTGAAGGCGCGCGCGCTCAGCTGAGTATTCTGCGAACTGTCGTTCGGTCTCCGGTGATCGCGGGCCCTGCGTGGTGCCGGAGTCGGACGAGGACTTCTTGACCGCCAGGTAGTCCTTGCCGTTCTTGGTCTGCCAGAACATGCTGGTGGGCAGCGCGTCGAGCTCGCGCTCGATGTCCACCAGCTGCTCGTAAGCCGCTTCGAGATTGGCAATCGAGCGCTGGGCGTCGGCAGAAAACGGCACGAAGTCTGTTTTCTTGTGCCTCATAGCCCTTTGATTCTAAATACTTTCCACCTGGACGGCTGAACTCTATGGTCGATAGGTGGAACCGCCTCCAGCGTTTGCCGAAGTGCCACCGTCATCGCTGATCGCCTTCGTTGCCAGCATGACGGGCCGTCATGGGCGTGTGGGCGGAGAGTTCCGCCACTGGTACGGGCAAGGGCGTTGGCGCTGAGGTCATGGAGCCTGCATGTCAGGCCAGGGGGCTGGCGCCCAGGTGCCCTCGGAGGCGGCGGTCAGGCCCAGGTTGCCGTGGGGCTGAAGCACCGCCCGGCCGGTGTGCAGGCGCGCAGGGTGGCGCGCAGTCCGACCTGCGGCCCCCTTCGCCGTCAACACCTGCGCCGGCGCATTGCAGCCGTCAAGCGCAGGGATGTTGGGAGTGGTCACACCCCGTCATCCCTGCCGGGAGGTGGTGGCTCAGTTCCACCCGCGTTGGGTCATCACGGCCAGCGCCTGTTCCCCAGCTTTCTGGTGGACTTGGGGGGTGGGGTGAAACCCGTCGGAGAACAGATAGGTCTGCCACCAGTTGGCCGAGGGCTTGCCAGTCATGGCGGACAGCGCGGTAGCCGTGCAGGTGGGGAAGGTGTAGCTGGGCAAGCCCGAAGTGTCGGTGCCGGTGACCGGGCAGGCCGTGCTGGTGCCGTTGGTAAAACCGAACGCCCCTGGATTGGCGACCTGGTCGCGGAAGGTCTTGTTGAAGTCCAGCACCGCCACCACAGATGCTGCCGAGGTCGTGGCGGCGAAGCGGTTGGCCAGCTTGGTATTGAAGGCGTTCACCCAGGTCTGGATGACGCTCTTGACTGCAGCCGCTTGTTCCGCGCCTGCCTGAGCTGCGACACCCGCCAGTACGGCGGAGAACCAGGGCGTCAGTGCGATGTCGGGCAGGTTCATCACCAACACCTTCTTCGCGCCCTTTTCCACCGCATGGGTGATGACGGCGTCCGCCAGGTTGTCGGCCAGCTTCTCCATGTAGGCCACACCCGCCACCACCGGCCCACTCTGGCCTGAGCCCAGCAGCGTTGCAGTGGCTGAAGTTCCTAGCGCACTGGACAGCAAAGTCTGGAAACTCTGCAGTCCCGTAGGCGTGGTCGCCCCCAGCCAGGCACCCGCCAGATCCGCCGCGTCGTTGCCACCTCCGTCGATCAGCAAGATGTCGCTGGCGGTGTAGCTGCCATGAACCTGCGCTGCTGTCTGCAGTTGCACCAGTACTGACAGGGGAGCGCTGGGATTGGTGAAGTTGTTGATGCGTCCGCCACCGATAGCGTAGTTCGTGCAACCTGACTCTGTCGTGACCGTCGATCCGTTGATTCTGAAGTACGCACACAGCAGCTTCTTCTGAAACTGTGCTGCCACCACGTCCACCCAGATGCTGCTGGAGCCCGGCCCTGTCGCAGCAGTGCCCTGCACGGTGAACTTCAAACCGAAGGTGCCGCTGTCCGACAGGCTGTCGCCGAACACCCGCACGCGCGGCGCGATGGCGCTCAGAGGCTTGTTTTCAACGATGGCAGCGACTACCTCCGCCAAGGGCTTACCCAAGTCTTGCAGTTTCTCCTTGAAGGCATCCAGCACCAGATCATCTGCATCACCCACCTTGAAGGTAGAAGTGAGCATGTCGCCCGCAATCGTCTTGCCAGTCAGCGCCTCAACTTCGGCCTTGACCGCTGCCGTTGCCACTGAGAGCCCGTTCGCAATGGTCGTGGACTTTGCTCGGTCGAAGCTGGAGAACGCCGTGGCAGGCGCGCTGCCCAGGGCTTTGCCCACGCTGAGTTCCGTCAGCGGTGTGACGTTGAGCCGGCCGGCACCGCTGGCAAAGCTGTGCAGCGTGGTGGTGCCGTCCGTGACCTGCACGATGCAGGGCGCGACCTGTCCGCCGTCGATGCGCAACTGAAACAGGCCGTTGGCATCGGTCTTGCCCGTCACCGGCGAACCTTCGACGCACTTCGCCGTGACGTCCGCATTGGCCATGGCCGCCCCGGTGGCTGCAAAGCCGTCGATATAGACAGGGTTGTCACTGCAGGCCACCAGCACACTGGCCACTGCCAGCCACGATACGTGTCTTACCGAACGCAATCTCAGCATTTGATGCTCCTTGACGAGCGGTCCGAAGCCCGCGATCTTGCGATGCTAGGCACGCAGCAGGTTTGGCGCATCGGGACAAGCCCGTGGCCCGGAGCCAGGTGTATCGGACCGCGTGTCCCATGTCCGCAGGCGCCCGAGGTCCGTTCCAGCAGTGCGGCAGGTTCTCGTGTGCCGCATGCCCGTGAATCCGTCGTCACGCCACGAACCTGAGCGACAACCTCCCCAACATCCCATAGTCCACTTCCACCCGGTCCCCCGGGCGCACCGGCAGCGGCACCATGCAGGTGCCGGTGGAAATGAATTGCCCGGGTTCCAGCGCAAGGCCCAGGCGGGATACCTCGTTCACCAGCCAAGCCAGTGCCACACGTGGATCGCCCAGCACGGCGGTGCCATCGCCCTCGCGCTGAGTGTGCGCCGCACCATCGGGCCCGTGGACGGTGGCGCGCACCCGGTGGGCTTGCAGGTCCACCCGGCGCCAGTCGGCGTCTGTGGGCTGCCCGATGGCGAAGCGATGGGCGCAGGCATCGTCGGCGATCAACTGCGCCTCGCCGGCACGGGCGAAGTCTTCGAAGCGCGAGTTGGGCACTTCGATGGACGGCAGCAGGGCGTCCATGGCGTCCAGCACCTCGGGCACCGTGTAGGGCGCCTCCCGGGGCGCCAGGCGCTGGCCGACGCGAAAGGCGAACTCGGGCTCGGCCACCCGCATCACGTTGCCGGTCAGCGATACCGTGTCCCCGTCACCGTCCACCAGGCCGGAGAGCACCCGGCCGGCCAGAGGGCCGCCCACGCCGATGTGGGCTTGGCCTGCGGCACTGGTGGCGGCGATCTTCCAGCCCACGACGGTGCGTCCGGTCACGGCCGGCAGCAGCGCCTGGATGGCGTGGCCCCTGGCGGGGTCTGCGGGCTGCAGCCCTGGGGGCAGGCCTTGCAGGGTCTGCCCGGTCAGGCGGGTTTCCCACAGCAGTCGGGCGGCGGCTGCGGCAGCCGCCGGGGCGAGCCCGCCCATGGCAGCGGAGGTTGCTTGGTCTGTGTTCATCACGTGCTCGTGCGGGGCTTGCGCCCCAGGTTGAGGGCGTTGCCTCCCAGGATGAGGGCCGCGCCCGCCAGCGTCACCAGGTCGAAACGCTCGGCATAGAGTGCCCAGCCAGCCAGTGCGGTCAGCGGCAGGCGCAGGAAGTCCATCGGCACCACCACGGTGGCCTCCGCGTGCTCCATGGCGCGCGCCATGCAGTAGTGCGAGCAGGTGCCGCACACGCCCACCACCGCAATCCACCACCATTGCATGCCTACGGGGGTCTGCCAGTGGACGACCGCCGGCACCGCACCGATGAAAGTCTGCAGCACCGACATCCAGAACATCAGCTGCGTGGCGGTGTCCGTTCGGGTCAGCGACTTGACCATGGTGACCGAGACGGCGAATCCCACGGCGGCCACCAGCGCGATCAGATGCCCCACGCTGAAGTCTGCGCCGGGTGCCGGCCGCACGATGAGCACCACCCCGGCCACCCCCAGCGCGATGGCTGCGGCCTTGCGGGCATCGAGCCTTTCGCCCAAGAAGGCGTAGGCCAGCAGGGCAGTCCAGATCGGCATCGTGAACTCCAGCGCCACCACGTGGGCCAGGGGAATCAGCGCCAAGGCGGCCAGCCAACCGGCCTGCGCCGCGTAGTGCACGAGGTTGCGCAGTCCATGCGCCCGCAGCCGCGTGGTGGCCATGGCGCGCAGCCCACCAGCGCCGTGCACCAGTGGGGCCAGCACCACCAGCCCGATCAGCGAGCGCAGCAGCATCACCTGGAAGACCGACAGCTCCCGCGTGGCCTCGCGTCCGGCCACGGCAATGGCGGTCATCATCAGCAGCCACCCCGCCATCCAGCCAGCGGCGAGGGCCGTGGAGGCCTTGGCCTCGCCCGTCATGGAACTGCGCCCACCTGAACCTGGTTGCGCCCTCCGCTCTTGGCGCGGTAGAGGGCCTCGTCGGCACGCGACAGGGCCTGCTCCATGGGCTCGCCCGCTAGAGCGGCGATGCCGCAGATGGCGAAAGAGCTGATGACGTCAAGAGACAGCATGCGGTGAACGGGTGACTGCAGGGGCGGTATGGGGTCGACGGAATGGCCGGGGATTGTGGGGTGGTCCCGTGCGGGGGGCCATCGGGATAACGCCAGCCTGTTCACGCGGCAGTCCCCTGCCGTGCGGGTATCCTTCGATTCGATTGTCCACGGGGCGTGCCGCCACCTCAGGCTCCGCCTGCGCCGCCTGCGCCGCCCGCGCCCCGCTTTCCATGGAGTCCTGCCAAATGAAGCATTCCCATCCTCGTGCCTGGCTTCTGGCCGCCGCTTGCTGCGTTGCGGCGCCGCCGCCGGCTTGGGCGCTGGACCTCGCGTCGTCCACCGCTTCTTCAGCCTCCAGTGCCGGATCCGCATCCGTGGGCAGCTTGTCGGACTCCCTGCGATCGTCCAGCCAGAGTGCCGCCGGCCCGCGCCAGATGGCTGACGGGGATTACCGCGTGATTGAGCTCGCCGAAGCCGCCGACCGGCCGGGTCAGATGCGCTTGACGCTGCAGCCGACGCAGCACACCGCTGCTGGGGTGCCAGCCGACGCCGGCGCTGCACAGGGGCGGGCTGAGCAGTGGGAATTGAGGCTGCCGCAGGCGGTGGTCGAACGCGAGGGTCTGGGCACGGGGCACTTGTTGCGCGCCGCCCAGCGGCCCTACGGGGTGGCTTTTGCGCTGGCCGGCCAGCCCCAGCCGTTTTTTCTCGTGCTGGCGCAGGAGTGGCAGCTTGAACTCCCGGCACGGCCTGTGAAGGCTGCTGGCGGTTCTTGAGGGTCTTGAGGGGCTTGAGGGTCCTTAGGGTCCAGCGGGTCTTCAGGGCAGAAACGGCACGTGCGCGGGTCGGGGTGAAGCGTATGCCGAGGCATGCCCTGAGGCGTGGCTTGCTAGGGCTGCTGCTCGGCTTGGCGGCGGTGGCGGGCCATGCCGGCGTGCTGCGCTACTGCGACGCCTTGCCAGACCTGGACGCGGCACAGCGCGACACCCTGTTGCGCGTGGCCGCTGTGGTTCGGCAGGAACTGCAGCGTTCAGACACCCGCGTGGCGCTGGTGTCCCGCTCGGGTCTGGACCTGAGTCGCCTGGGCGTGCGCTATTCGCATGCCGGCATCGGCCTGGCCGACAGTCCGGCAGTGCCGTGGTCGGTGCGGCAGCTGTACTTCGATTGCGATGAAGGTCGCGCACGCCTGTTTGACCAGGGCCTGGCCGGTTTCGTGCTGGGCCAGCACGATGCGCGGTTGGGTTTCGTGTCCCTGGTGCTGCTGCCTGGGCGCGCCGCAGAGTCGCTGGCCCAAGCCGCCTTGGACGAGCGTCAGGCGCTGGCCCTGCTGGGCCCGCGCTACAGCGCCAATGCCTACGCCCGATCCACGCGCTACCAGAATTGCAACCAGTGGGTGGCCGAACTCATGGCCACGGCCTGGGGCGGCTGGAGCCCGCAAGCGCCCTTGCAGGGTGGGTCAGAGGGTGCGCCATCGCATGACACGCCCCGTGTGCGCGCGCAGCACTGGCTGCGCGAGGCCGGCTACCAGCCCAGCCGCCTGACCCTGCCTTCCAGCGCAGCCTTGCTGGCAGCACCTTTCGTGCCCTGGGTGCACCTGGACGACCATCCCGAGGCGCTGCTGCAGCAGCGTGTGATGGAGGTGAGCATGCCCGAGGCGCTGGAAGCCTTCATCCGGGCCCGCGAACCCGAGGCGCGCCGGATCGAGGTGTGCTACAGCGCCCGGCGCATCGTGTTGCGGCGCGGGTGGGCGCCGTTGTCGTCCACGTGTGAAGCCGAGGTCGGCGACGAGTCAACCGACCTGGATTGAAGCGAGCTTCAGTTTCCCAACTGGTAGGCCTGACGGGCCAGGGGTTCCAGCCGGCGCACCTGTTCGGCCAGTTCCGCCTCGAAGGCGGCGGGTGTGCTGGTGCGCGGCACCATGCCGATGGCGATGAGGGGCAGCTGCATGTCCTGACGCCGCAGCGCCGATTCGACCTCCGCATGCAGTGAGCGCAGCGCGGCTGGCGGCAGTCCCGCCGGGGCGAACAGCGCGTACACATTGACGGCCTCCAGGTCTCCGAAACCAGCTTCGGCCACGGTGGGCACCTGGGGCAGTTGCGGCAGGCGACGGCTGCTCGCGGTGGCCAGCGGCACCAGTTCCCCCGCCTGCACCAGGGGCAGCACCGAGCCGACATCGGCCGACATCATGGCCACCTCACCGCTGCGCACCGCCAGGGCGGCCGGAGCCCCGCCGCGGTAAGGCACCTCGACCAGGCGAATCCCGGAGGCCCGTTGCAAGGCCACGGCCGCCAGGTGTGTGAGCGCACCCGGGCTGGGGATGGCGATCGTCACCCCCTGGGGAGCCTGGCGGGCGCGCTGCACCAGATCGCCCAAGGACGTCATGCCTGCCGAGGGGTGCGCTACGAACAGTTGCGGCACGTCGGCCAGGGTCGTGACGGGCTGGAGGTCCCGTGCCGGGTCGAAGGGCAGCTTGGCCTGGAACGGCAGCACGGTGCGGCCACTGGTGCTGGCGATGAGCAGAGTGCAGCCGTCTGGTGATGCCTTGGCCACGGCATCCCAGGCCGGAATCGTCATGCCGCCCGAGCGGTTCTCCACCACATGGGGCTGCCCGCGGCTGGCGGACAGGCGCTCGGCCAGACCGCGCGCCAGCCGGTCCATCGGGCCGCCCGCGGCCACGGGCACGATGATGCGCACGGCGCTGCCAGGACAGGACTTGGGCGGCTGTGCCGCCGTGGTGAGGGGACTGGCCAGCAGGGCGACGGTGACCAGGGCCGTCACGGTGGATCTGCAGAGCGCCGCGACGGGGATTCTGGCGCTGGACCCGACAGGGGCCTCAACAGTGGCGATCAGCGTACTCCGGCTGCGGGCTTGGATGTCCTTCATCCGCGGCATCGTAACGTCGGGCCTCGCCAGGTGCCCCGGCCCAGGCAGAGGGACTTCGCCCCGTCCCTATGATGCGGCCCATGGATTCCTTGTCGCAGTGGGCGCTGGGCGCCGCCGTCAGCGTGGCCGTGATGGGGCGCCGCACCGCCGTGTGGAAGGCGGCCCTGTGGGGCGGCGTGCTGGGCACCCTGCCGGACCTGGACGCGCTGCTCGACCACGGCGATCCGGTGCTGAACATGGTGCTGCACCGCGCCGAAACCCACGCCCTGTTCTGGCAGTCCCTGGCGGCGGTGCCTCTGGCCGCCGGCATCGCCTGGTGGATGCGCCGGGGTGGTTCCGCCGCAGGGGCGGCCGGCCAGCAGCCCGTCGGTGCCGGACCTGCGGCAGCGCTGCCTGCTGCCGCGTCCGCCGGACAAGGAGACTTCCCGCGGTGGCTCCTGACCGTGTGGCTGGTGCTGGTGACCCACGCGCTGCTGGATGCGATGACCGTCTACGGCACCCGCCTGGCCCTGCCGTTCTCCAGCCAGCCCTACGGCCTGGGCAGCATCTTCATCATCGACCCGCTCTACACCTTGCCCTTGCTGATGGGCTTGTCGGCGGCACTGCTTCGCCGCAGCCCTGGCGCGGCGCGGTGGAACCTCGCGGGTCTGCTGCTGTCCACGGCCTACCTCGGCTGGTCGGCAGCAGCTCAGCATCATGTGGCCGGCCTGGTGCACGGCCAACTGGCTGCGCGCGGGGAGGCGGTGGCCACCGATCGGGTGCTGGTCACCCCGACAGCGTTCAACACCGTGCTGTGGCGCATCGTGGTCATGCACTCCACCCATTACGAGGAAGGCTTCTATTCGCTGGCCGACCGCGGTCGCGCCGTGCGGTTCAACGCCTACCCGCTGGACCCCGACCTCCAACGCGATGTGCAGTCCTTGCCTGCCGTGCAGCATATCCAGGCGTTCAGCCGCGGGTTCTACCGTGTGGACGATCGCCAGGGCCTCGTGCGCATCACCGACCTGCGCATGGGCCAGGAGCCCGCCTACGTCTTCTCGTTCGGGGTGGCTCAGCGAGGCAGCGGGCTGCACGCCTTGGAGACCCCTACGTCGGTCGGTGGCCGGGCCGACATCGACATCGCGGCCGGTCTGCGCTGGCTTCGGGTCCGTGCCGCCGGTCAGGACCTGGACCCCCCAGGGTTGGGAGAGGGCGCACGCTTGCGCATGATGACTTGCGACGTGGCCTACCTGCCGCAGCGCAGTTCCTGGCAGCGTCGGGTCACCATCCGCTGGGAAGGAGAACTCTTCAAAGGCCTGGAGATCGACGGGCTGCGGCCGCATGCCGTGTCGGCGCAAGGCCCGCTCTTGGCCACCGCCCTCGACAACGAGCGCATCCAACTGGATCTCGCGTCCCTGGAGTGGACCAGCGATTTCCGGGGTCAGGCCACGGGGCGCGGGCGCTGCGAGTGGCTGATCTGAAGCTTGAAGGCTGACGGCCCTGCCGATGAACTCGTTCGAGACCCTCACCGACCGTCTGCGCCGCGTGGCCCGGCAGCAGCCGCAGGCGCTGGCCCTCGGTGACGGGCAGTGGCTGCTGGATTACCAGACCTTGGACCGTCTGGTGGACCGCGTGGCCGCCGCCTTGCAGCGCGACGGCGTGCTGCAAGGCCAGGCCGTGGCCAGTTGTGCGGGCTCCGGCGTGCTGCAGGCCGTGTGCGGCCTGGGCACGCTGCGGGCGGCGGCGGTGCCGACCCCGATCGCGTCTTCGGTGACGCCGGCGCAGTTCAGCGCCATGGTCGCGGATTCAGGGGCGGCATTCATCTTCGTGGACGACCAGGCCTCGCCCTTGCTGGAAGCACTGCCGCCGGGCGTGCAGCCCATCGACCTGGGCGCAGCGGGCAGGGGGGCTGTGTTCGACGACTGGCTGGCCCCGGAGGGTGTCGAGCCGCAGCCCGTGGTCATCAGCCCGGCAGACCCGTTCAACATCATCTACTCCTCGGGCACCACCGGCACCCCCAAGGGCATCGTGCAGCCGCACGCCATGCGCTATGCCCACATGCAGCGCGCCGCGCGTTACGCCATGGACGCGCAGTCGGTGCTTTTGCTGGCCACGCCGCTGTACTCCAACACCACGCTGGTGGCCTTCTACCCGGCGCTGGGCGCTGGCGCGCGCATCCACCTGATGCCGAAGTTTGATGTCACCGGCTACCTGCGCGTGGCCGCCGAGTTGCGCGCCACCCACACCATGCTGGTGCCGGTGCAGTACCGGCGCCTGATGGCGCATCCCGGGTTCGATGCGCACGACCTGTCGGCCTTCCGCATGAAGCTGTGCACCAGCGCGCCCTTCGAGGCGGCGCTGAAGGCGCAGGTGCTGGCGCGCTGGCCAGGCGATCTGCTGGAGGTCTACGGCATGACCGAAGGGGGCGGCGCCTGCATGCTGGATGCTCGCGCGCACCCTGACAAGCTGCACACCGTGGGTCGACCTGCCCCTGGCCACGACCTCCGCCTCATCGACGAATCAGGCTGTGAGCTGCCGCCAGGCCCGCAGACCGTGGGCGAGGTCGTCGGACGCTCGCCCGGCATGATGAGCGGCTACCACGGGCGCCCGCAGCAGACGCGCGAGGCCGAGTGGTTCGATGCCGAAGGGCGGCGCTACATCCGCACGGGCGATGTGGGGCGCCTCGACGAGGATGGCTTCCTGGTGCTGATGGACCGCCGCAAGGACTTGATCATCAGCGGCGGCTTCAACCTGTACCCGAAGGACCTGGAGGCCGTGCTGCGCGAGCACCCCGCGGTGGAGGACGCGGCCGTGTTCGGCGCGCCCTCCGCCCGTTGGGGCGAGACGCCGGTGGCCTGCGTCGTGCTGCGTCCGGGCTCGGCAGTCGATCCCCTGGTGCTGCGCACCTGGGCCAACAGCCGCCTGGGCCGCACCCAGCGCCTGGCCGCCCTGATGGCGGTCGAAGAACTGCCGCGCAGCGCCATCGGCAAGGTGCTCAAGCGCGAGTTGCGCGAGCGCTGGCTCGGCGGCGGTCAGAGGGTCGAATAGGGGCGTTGAACGAGCGCCTGAGGGCGCCGCAGCCTGGCCCTGCGGCTGCGCCCAGGCTGCCAAGTGACAAAGCCAAGGACCGTGTCAGTTCTCTTCGGCCGGCAGCGTTGCGCGCATCGCCTGGGCCAGCCCGTCGCGGCCGCGCTCGGCCAGCGTGTCCGCCGCGTTGCGACGGTCCCGCAGTTCGCGGTTCTGGCTGAGCTTGGATTTGCCCACCAGCGCGGTGACCTGGACCTCGATGCCCACGATGTTGCCCAGCATCATCTGGATGTAGTCGGGCGGGGCTTCGCCCATCTTCCACGGCCGGGGTTCGGCGGCGTCGTGCTCGCGCGTCAGGCGGGCAACCAGCGCGCGCACGTAGCGCTCGTCGTCATGGATGCTCAGGGTGCCGTGCGCATGCACCACCTCGTAGTTCCAGGTGGGCACCTGGCGGTGCGTCTCGTGCTTGCTGGGGTACCAGTTGGGCGAGATGTAGGCCTGCGCCCCACGGAAGATCACCAGGACTGGCGTGCCCGTGGGGCATCGTTGCCACAGCGGGTTGTTGCGGGCCACGTGGGCTTTCAGCGTCCCCAGCGGCCCGGTGTCGGGTTCGAACTCAAACGGGATGTGGTCGGCGTCCAGGCCCCCCTCTTCGCTGCGGACCAGCGTGCCCAGCGGATGCTCGCGCATGATGCGGTGCAGGACCTCGGGGCGGTTCTCGGCGAACTGGGGCGGGATGTACATGGGTCACCTTCTGGGGGGGGGGAACGGCCATGAACTTTAAGCGTTAAGCCCAATGAGGGCTGTCAGGGCCGTTGGCGCAGCCGGTCGGCAAACTGGGCCAGCGCCACGCCGGCCAGGGTGAGGGTGGCGCCCCCCAGCTTCACGGCGCTGAAGCGCTCACCGGTCGCCCACCAGGCCACCACGCCGGCCACCACCGGCATCAGGTACTGCAAGGGGGCCGTGCGCGCCACGCCCCGACGCTCGTTGACCCAGCCCCAGACCAGCCAGCCGAGGAACGCCGACACCAGTGACGCCCACAGCAGCAGGCCCCAGTGCAGCGCCGTCATCGCCGCCCAGGGGGCCGCCCAGGCACTGGCGGCGCAGACCAGCACCACGGGTGGGCTGCCGGCGATGGTGGCGCAGGCCATCACCGTCACGCCGCCATGGCGCTGGATGAGCGGCTTGGACATCACCGTGTAGTAGGAGAACAAGGCGGCCGCCAGCAGCATCATGAGGTCGCCGCCCGTGGCCGCCCACTGCTGGCCCAGCAGCTTGTCGGACAGAAAGACAAGGACGCCCACACAGGCCAGGCCCACGCCGGCAATCTGCGGCCAGCTCAGCCGCTCATGCCCCGCCCAGTGCAGGATGAGCAGCGTGAAGATGGGCCCGCAGGCCAGGATCAGGGCACTGGAGAAGGCCGTGGACCAATGGATGCCGAACGTCACCATGGTGACGTGCACGCTGTGGCCCAGAAAGCCCAGGAAGGCCATCTGCAGCAGGTCGGCCCGCGGCACGGACCGGACCGCCCGGAGTCCACCCTTGCTGAAGACCAGCAGCAATGCGGCGCACAAAGGCATCAGGAGATAGCGCGCAAAGAGAAAACCCGCTGGCGGCAACACCTGGAACAGAGTCTTCTGCACTGCAAAGTTCGCCCCCCAGATGCAGACGATCACCAGCCCCGCCGCCAGGGCCCAGGAACTGGACGGCGTGCCCGATGGGGGAAGTCCGGTGGGCTGAGGGTCGGCCGACGGGCTCATTGCGCCCCGGGCTCCGCCGCCGGGCCTTCTGGCGCTGTTGCCTGCGCCGTCTGCGCCGCCTGCGCCGTCCGTGTCGTCTGTGGCGGTTTCAGCGATTCGACGTAGCGCCTGACCCGGGACACCAGCCCCGGTCGGGCGGCGGAGCGCACCAGGGCCGCCAGGTCAGCGTCGCGCAGGTCACCGCCCTCGGCTGCGCGGGTGGCGGTGCGCAGGGCGGCGCCCGTGGCGGCGTCCACCTTGGGTGCGTAGCCGCCGGGCTCTTCGGCATGGCTGGCCAAGCCGCAGGCCAGGGCTTGGGCCGTGTCCAGTTCGCCGCCCGAAGCCAGGAGGTCGCGGGCGGCGCCGCTGCCCAGGCGCAAGGCCAGGCGTCGGGTGCCGAGCACGATGCCGAACTGCGCGCCCGGAAACCGGAAGGTGGCCCCCGCCAGGGCCACACGCTGCTCGCAGGCGACGAACAGATCGGCGCCCGCACCCCAGGTGCGGCCCTGGGCTACGGCCACGGTGCACTTGGGGGCCTGCCAGACCGTGGTCAGCAGCGTCTCGATGCGCACCAGGCGCCACAGCAGTGCCGCGTCGCTGGCCTGGTCCAGGTCCGAGAGGTCCAGGCCGGTGCAGAAGTGCCGCCCCTGCCCGCGCAGCACCAGGGTGTGGACCGCGTCGTCTTCCAGGGCGGCGTTCACACCTTCCAGCAGGGCTTCCACCAATTCCGCCGACAGCGCGTTCCCGCGCTCCGCCCGATTCATCGTGAGCGTGGCCACGCCGTCGCGGCGTGTGCTGAGCAGTCCCAGGCGGGTGTCCTCGGCCATCGGGTTGCCTTGGTGGGTCAGCGGTTGACCGAACCGGCCGGCCGGGCCGCGCCAGCGGGGGGCTGTTGCGGGGCCTTGGACCGGTCCCAGAGATTGGGTACCGTGGCGCTGTCGTAGCCGGAGACGAATTCGACCACCTGGCTGGCGTCGTCCAGCCGGTGCCGACGCACGGCGCCGATGTTGGCGCCGTAGACATGGATGCTGACGGACGCCCCGTCGGTGCGTGCGCTGCTCACGCGGTGCCAGTCGCCCACTGTGGGCGACACCGCTTCGATATCGCCAGGCTGCATGACATGGCTGCGGCCGGTGGCCAGGGGCATTGCGCCGGTTGCATCAAGATGAAACTCGTCGCAGCGTTCGGCCCCGCGCAGCATCCCCACCAGGCCCCACACGGTGTGGTCGTGCACGGGGGTGCGGTGGCCGGGGCCCCAGACAAAGCTCACCACCGAGAAGCGTTCCAGCGGGTCGGCGTGCAGCAGGTACTGCGCGTAGCGGTCCGGTCGCAGCACGGCGCACGCTTCGGGCAGCCAGCGGTCGTCGGCCAGCAGCGGCGCCAGCAGGGCCCGACCTTCGCGCAGCAGCACCGGCTCGTCCTGGGTCTTCGACACCAGGTGCGTCATGGAAATCACGAAGTCGCGCAGCGGGCTGATGTCGGCCATGGTGTTGTCTGCGGAGGTCAGGCGCTAGCTTTCGGCTCGGCCAGGGGGCGGGCCCTCAGCGCCGGGCCGTGCTCGTCCAGGGCGGGGGGCCGTGTGTCCACGGCCACGACCTGCCCGTCCAGGCGTACCGGGCACCCCACGGTGCGCGTGAGAGTGCCACCCGGAAGCGCCTGCGGCTGCACGAGCTGCAGGTGGCGGGCCTGGACATCGGCCAGGGCTTCCTCATAGCCGTTGAGGGGCGCGCAGGGCACCCCGGCGGCCTGGAAGGCCTGCAGCCAGTGATCTGCCGTCTCGCGCGCGAAGTGCGGGTCCAGCAGTTTCTTCAGCTCGGTCTGGTGCTGCGCCCGCAGCGATGGCGACGCAAAGCGGGCGTCCTGCAACAGCTCAGGCACCTCCACCACGGCGCACACCTGCTGCCACAGGCGGTTGTTGCCCGCGGCGATGACGAACCAGCCTTCACGTGCGGCGTAGGCCTGGTAGGGTGCGTTGCGCGGATGTGCCGATCCGAGCTTGCGCGGGTTGCGGCCGGTGCCGAAGAACTCGCTGGTCTGCAGGGCCGAGATGCCCAGCGTCGCGCCGAACATGGGCACATCGATGTGCCCCCCCGCGCCACCGGCCCGCACCCGGGCCAGCACTGCGGCGATGGTGAAGGCCGCGTACAGGCCCGAGGCGAAGTCGGCCAGCGGCACCCCGGCCTTGACGGGGGCCCCACCGGGTTCCCCGGTCACGCTCATCACGCCGGCCGCCGCCTGGATGGTGACGTCGAAGCCGCCCTCTGCGCCCCGCGGGCCGTCCTGCCCGAAGGCGGAGATGGAGCAGTACACCAGCGACGGCTTGCGCAGCCCGAACCAGTCCCAGCCCAGCCCCAGGCGTTGCATCGCACCTGGGCGGCTGTTCTCCACCAGCACATCGGCCTGCAGGGCCAGGCGGCGCGCCATGTCCAGGCCATCGGGGTGCTTCAGGTCCAGTGCGATGGACTGCTTGCCCCGGTTCAGGCTGGCGAAGTTCTCGCTGTAGCCCGCCGACAAGGGCGGCCAGGTGCGCATGGCGTCGCCCTCGGGGGGCTCGATCTTCACCACCTGCGCGCCGTAGTCGGCCAGCAGCATGCCCGTGAAGGGGCCGGAGGCGATCTGGCAGAACTCCACCACCTTCACGTCGGCCAACGGCCGGGTGTCCACCGCGTCAGAAGGGCGCGTCATCGGTGGCGGGCAGGTCGGCCTTGCGCAGCCGCGTGACCTTGCGCGCGGGCGCGGCGGTGGGGTCGGCGTCTGCGGTGGACTGCACGAACGCCGCCGTGGCGTCCTGCGCGCCGGGGCCGGAGGCGGCGCCCTCTGCGGGCGCCGGGCTGGTGTCGGCTTCCTGGGCTTCCTTGATCACACGCGTGTAGGGCGTGAGCATCTGCACCAACTGGCCGTAGATGCGGGGGGTGGCCGCCACCACTTCCCGCTGGTAGAGGAAGTCGGCCTCGCCCGTGAAGTTGCCCACCAGGCCGCCGGCTTCGGTGATCATCAGCGAACCCGCCGCCACATCCCAGGGGCTCAGGCCGGTCTCGAAGAAGCCGTCGTACCAGCCCGCGGCCACGTAGCACAGGTCCAGCGCGGCGGCGCCGGGGCGGCGCATGCCGGCGCACTGCTGCATCACCTCCTCGAATATCTTGAGGTAGCGCTTGAAGTTGTCGCCCTTGCGGAACGGAAAACCCGTGCCGATCAGCGCATCCGACATGCGGGTGCGCTTGGACACGCGTAGGCGGCGGTCGTTGAGGTAGGCCCCCTTGCCCTTGCTGGCGTAGAAGAGGTCGTTGCGGGTGGGGTCGTACACCACGGCCTGCTCCACCTTGCCGCGGAAGGCCAGCGCGATGGACACGGCGTACACCGGAAAGCCGTGGATGAAGTTGGTGGTGCCGTCCAGCGGATCGATGATCCACAGGTAGTCGCTGTGCTTGCTGCCACGCTGCCGGCCGGATTCCTCGGCCAGGATGGCGTGCCCGGGGTAGGCCTCCAGCAGCGTGGAAATGATGGCTTCTTCTGCTGCCTGGTCCACCTCGGTCACGAAATCGTTGGTGCCCTTGGAAGCCACCTTCAGCACGTCCAGGTCCAGCGCTGCACGGTTGATGATGGAGCCCGCGCTGCGTGCCGCCCTCACGGCGATGTTCAGCATGGGGTGCAGGTTCTGGGACATGGACGGGCTTTCAGAACTGGAAAGGCGGGTGGCCTCTCGTGTCGGGTGGGGCTGGTTCGGCGGGGCAGCGGCAGGCAGTGGTGTCGAAGAACCCCGCGCCGCGACGGTGCGCATCGGAGGCTTCCTCAAAGAGCGGTAGGCAGACAATTGCTGGCTGCCTGGAAGGGCCCGAGTTTACCCGCGCACCACTTGCAAATCTCCCCTGGGCCTCCCCTGAACCTCCCCAAAGTCTCCCCAAAGTCTCCCCGCCCGTCCCCAGCTTCCCATGTTCGCTTCTGACGATCCCACCCGATTCATCCTGCTGCACACCAGCCACGGCGGCAATGTCGGTGCCGCAGCGCGCGCCATGAAGGTGATGGGGTTCGCTGACCTGGTGCTCGTCAGGCCTCGTTTTGCGGACGTGTTGTCGCGTGAAGACACGGTTGCTTACGCCAGCGGAGCGGCCGACGTGCTGACCCGGGCACGCATCGTCGACAGCCTGGCCGAAGCGCTCGAAGGCGTGACCCACGCCTGCGCCACGGCCATGACGCCGCGCGATTTCGGCCCACCGGCGCAGGCGCCCCGCGACGCGCTGCCCGCCCTGGCGCGGCAGCCTCAGCGCGTGGCCTTTGTCTTCGGATCCGAGCGCTTCGGCATGGCCAACGAAGACGTGTGGCGCTGCCACAGCGTTCTCAGCATCCCCACCCACCCGGACTATGGCTCGCTCAATCTGGCCCAGGCGGTGCAACTCATCGCATACGAGTGGAGGCAAAGCCTGGGCGGGTTCCAGGTGCTGCCGGCCACGCCGCCTGCCGAGTGGGCCGGTGCAGGCGAGGTGCAAGGTGTTCTGGCTCATTGGCGCAGCGCTCTGGAGGCCATCGGCTACCTGGACCCGAAGGCCCCCAAGAAGCTGCTGCCCCGGCTCAACCAGTTGGCCAATCGCCTGACGCTCACGCACCAGGAGGTGCACATCCTGCGCGGCGTGGCGCGTGCCATGCAAGTGGCAGCAGGGCAGGGCAGCGCCCGGCGTGACGCCGGGCCGTTGGAGGATGTGCCGCCGTCGGGGCCGCCTGAGCTGCGCCCTGCAGACCGGCCAGTGGACGACTAAACTCGGCGCCCCTTGGAGATTCCCCAGGGTCTTGTCGGGGTTTTGCGCCCCGCACTCACCCGCTGCCAACATGTTCCAGCGTCTGCGAGAAGACATCGCCTGCATCCGCGAGCGCGATCCGGCCGCCCGTTCCACCTGGGAGGTGCTGACCTGCTACCCCGGCCTGCACGCGGTGGTCATCCACCGCTGGGCCCACGCCTGCTGGCGGCGTGGGTTCCGCTGGCTGGGCCGCTTCCTGTCGCACCTGGGCCGTTTTCTCACCGGCATCGAGATCCACCCGGGCGCCACCCTGGGGCGGCGGGTGTTCATCGACCATGGCATGGGCGTGGTCATCGGTGAGACAGCGGAAGTGGGCGATGAATGCACCATCTACCAGGGCGTGACGCTGGGAGGCACCTCGCTGAGCAAGGGGGCCAAGCGTCACCCCACGCTGGGCCGCGGTGTGATCGTCAGTGCCGGTGCCAAGGTGCTGGGCGGCTTCACCGTGGGCGACGGGGCGCGTGTGGGCAGCAACGCGGTGCTGCTGCAGCCGGTACCGCCGGGCGCCACGGCGGTGGGCATCCCGGCGCGCATCCTCCAGGCCTCGGCCGATGCCCAGCGCGAGGCGGCTGCCGCCCGCATGGGCTTCTCGGCCTACGGTGTGACCCAGGGTGACGATCCGGTGGCCATCGCCATGAAGGGCCTGATCGATCATGCCGCAGGGCACGAACACCAGATCGCGCTGCTGTGGAAGGCTGTCGAACAAGTGTCTCGCGCCCAGGGGGCGGGCGGCTCGTCTGGCGATGTGTTGCCGCAGGATGCCCAGACAGGCGAGCACTTCGACGCCGAGCGCCTGAACCAGCTGGTGAAGTGACGGGCGGACGCCGCCCTCTGCAAAGGGCCTTCAGCGCACGGGCCGTTGAGCAGATTTCGGGCGAAAGGCCTTGCACATGGCCTCGTCGGTTTCCAGATACGGCCCGCCGATGAGGTCGATGCAATAAGGCACCGCTGCGAAGATGCCGTGCACGGGTGGTGAAGCCTGGGGCAGGCCCTGCAGCGTCTCGGCAATCGACTTCGGCTGGCCCGGCAGGTTGATGATCAGCGACTTTGCGCGGATCACGGCCACTTGCCGCGACAGGATTGCGGTGGGTACGAAACACAGGCTGATCTGCCGCATCTGCTCACCAAAGCCCGGCATCACCTTGTCCGCCACGGCCAGCGTCGCCTCCGGCGTGACGTCCCGCGCTGCCGGCCCGGTGCCCCCTGTGGTCAGCACCAGGGGGCATTGCGCCGTGTCCACCAGCTCCTTCAGCGCGGCCTCGATGCCGGGCTGCTCGTCAGGAATGAGCCGCGTCACCCACTCGATCGGGTTCTTCAGCGCCGTGCCCAGCCAGGATTGCAACGCGGGAATGCCCTTGTCTTCGTAGGCACCGCTGGAGGCACGGTCGCTGATGGAGACGAGGCCGATGCGGACGGGGTCGTGCGGGTTCATGCCGTGGCCTTGAGTTGTGTCTTGATGAACTGGAACAGGTCACGGAAGTGCCGCCCTTGACGTTGCGCGACCCCGGCGCCGGCGTCCGGTCGCACCTCCAGCCGGGCCTGGCGGATCAGGGCCCGCAGGGGCTGGGCGTCGGTGTCGGGGTGTTCGGCCATCCAGCGCGTGAGGGCCTGGTCGTCGGCCAGCAGGGACTCGCGCCACTGCTCCGCCTGGTGCAGGGCCAGCGCATCCTGCGCGCCCCCCAACTTGAAGTTCGCCACCGCCTCTTGCAAGGGCTCGGGGTCCACCTGGCGCATCAGCTTGCCGATGAACTGCAGCTGGCGTCGGCGTCCCTCGTGCGATTTCGTGCGGTGCAGTTCCCGAATGGCTTCGCGCAGGTTGTCGGGCAAGGTCAGGGCGTTCAGTCGCGAGGCGGGCAGTGCGGCCACCTCGTCGCCCAGGGTCTGCAGCAAGTGAGAAGCGCGCTTGCGCTCGCTCTTGCTGGGCCGGCCTTCGTCATCGAACGGGGCATCGGCTTCAGAGGCGGGCGAGCGGCCGGGCGCAGGTCGGCGTGACATGGCGGGCATGATAATCGGCGGGTAGACGGCACGTTCAGACCCCTTCCCGACACCCTCTTCCGAGCCCATGCATCCCCACCAGCAGACCACCGACCGAGGCTTTGCCTACAGCCTGCCGCAGTTTCAGCAGATCGTCGAAGACGTGCTGGGCATGGCCGCCAAGCTGGGGGCTACCGATGCCGGTGCCGAAGTCTCCGAGGGCACGGGCCTGTCGGTCTCGGTGCGCAAGGGGGATCTGGAGAACGTGGAGCGCAACCGCGACAAGTCCCTGGGCATCAGCGTGTACCTCGGGCAACGCCGTGGCAACGCCAGCACCTCGGACTTCTCGCGCGCAGCGATGGAGCAGACGGTGCGCGCCGCCTGGGACATTGCCCGCTTCACGGCCGAGGACCCGGCCGCCGGGTTGCCCGATGGGGCCGATCTGGCCACCTCGCAGGAAGTCGCGCGCGACCTGGACCTTTTTCACCCCTGGCAGATCGACGCGGCCCAGGCTGCGGAACTGGCTCGCCGTTGCGAGCAGGCGGCCTTCGGTACCGACCGGCGCATCACCAATTCCGAAGGCGCAGGTGTCTCGGCACAGCAGTCTCATTTCTGGGCCGGCAACTCGCGCGGCTTTCGCGGTGGCTACGCCAGCTCGCGCCATTCCATCTCCGTCGCCCCCATCGCCGGCCGGGGCAAGGGCATGCAGCGGGATGCCTGGTACAGCTCGATGCGCGACGCCGCCGACCTGGCCGCACCGGAGGTGGTGGGCCGCTATGCCGCGGAGCGCGCCCTGGCCCGATTGAACTCGACGCGCGTGTCCACCTGTGAAGTGCCGGTGCTGTTCGAAGCGCCCGCGGCGGCGGGCCTGCTGGGCGCCCTGGTGCAGGCCCTGTCGGGCGGCGCGCTGTACCGCAAGGCGTCTTTCCTGGTGGACAGCCTGGGCCAGCAGGTGCTGCCGCTCCACGCGGATGTGGCAGAAGACCCGTTCGTGCACAAGGGCAAGGGCAGTGCCCCTTTCGATGACGAGGGGGTGCGCACCCGTGCCCGCAGCGTGATCACAGGGGGTGTGGTGCAAGGGTACTTCCTGTCGAGCTACTCCGCGCGCAAGCTGGGCATGCGCACCACCGGCCACGCCGGAGGTTCGCAGAACCTGAGCCTGGTCAGCCGCCTGACCCTGCCGACGGACGATCTGGAGTCCATGATCCGGCGTCTGGGCCGCGGCCTGCTGGTGACCGAACTGATGGGGCAGGGCGTCAACTACGTCACGGGCGACTACTCCCGTGGCGCCTCCGGCTTCTGGGTCGAAGGGGGGCGCATCGTCCACCCCGTGGAGGAGATCACCATCGCTGGCAACCTGCGCCAGATGTTCAAGGACATCGTGGCCGTGGGTGCTGATGTGTACACCCTGGGCGCCAAGTCGATCGGCTCGGTGCTGTTGGAGAAGATGAAGATCGCGGGCGCTTGAAGGACCTGTGTCTTGTCCAGTGACCTGGCTTCAGAACGCAGGCTGTCATCCCGGCTGACAAGGCCCTGTTGATGCGCGGGGAAACCCGGAACAGCCGCGCCAGACCTGCCCCCTAGAATCGCGCGGCTGTGCCACAACCCAAGGCACTGATGCATCGTCTCGTCAACCTCAGGAGATCCCCCATGGAACGTCGTTCATTCGTCCAAGGCGCTGGCCTGGCAGGCGTGCTTGCCGCCGGCATCGCACCTGCCGTGCATGCCCAGCCGGCCCTGCGCTGGCGTCTTGCCTCCAGCTTCCCCAAGTCGCTGGACACCATTTACGGCGCCGCCGAGATCTTCGCCAAGCAGGTGGGCGCCATGACCGGCGGCCGGTTCACCATCACGGTGGCTGCACCTGGTGAAATCGTGCCGGCCTTCGGTGTGGATGACGCCGTGCGTAATCGTACCGTCGAGATGTGCCACACCGCGCCCTACTACTTCGTGGGCAAGAACGAGACTTTCGCCTTCGGCACGGCCATTCCCTTCGGCTTGAACGCTCGCCAGATCAATGCCTGGATCATGGAGGGCAACGGCATGAAGCTGCTGCGCGAGTTCTACGCGCAGTACAACATCGTCAATTTCATTGGCGGCAACACCGGCTCGCAGATGGGCGGCTTCTGGCGCAAGGAGATCAAGAGCTTGGCCGACCTGCGTGGCCAGAAGATGCGCATCGGCGGCTTCGGTGGCCGTGTGATGGAGCGCATCGGTCTGGTGCCCCAGATGATTCCGGGTGGCGAGATCTACCAGGCACTGGAAAAGGGCACCATCGACGCCGCCGAGTGGGTGGGTCCGTACGACGACGAGAAGCTGGGCCTGAACAAGGTGGCCCCGAACTACGCCTACCCTGGTTTCTGGGAAGGCGGCGCCGGCCTCGAGTTCTGGATCAACAACGCGGCTTTCAACGAGCTGTCCGCTGAGAACAAGGCCATCGTGGAGGCCGCTGCCTCTCACGCCGCCACCGAGATGTTGGCGCGCTATGACGCCCGCAACCCGGCAGCGCTGAAGAAGCTGGTGGCTGGCGGCACCAAGCTGTTCCGCTTCCCGAAAGACGTCATGGACGCCTCTTTCAAGGCATCGCAAGATCTCTACAGCGAGATCAGCGGCAAGAACCCTTCGTTCAAGAAGATCTACGACGACTACAGCGCGTACCGTCGTGACGCCAACCTGTGGTTCCGGTTCTCAGAAGCTGCCTTCGACGACTTCATGCAGCAGCAGCGCCTGTGAGGCACTGACGCCACGCCCGGCGGGACCGCCCCGCCGGTCAGCAAGTGAAAAAGCCCCGCGATGCGGGGCTTTTTGCTTGTGCTTTGTTCTCGCGTGCAATCCGGGGCGGCGCTGACGTCGCGCCGCCCGTCTGTGTGCGCGTCACTTCTTCTGCTGGTCCTGCTTCACGGCCTCCAGCAGCGCCTTCATCGGGTCTTCCGCCGCCGCGGGTGCCGGCGCGGCCCCCGCACCGCCGGGCACCGAGGCCGCTGGCTCGTTGCCCATGTTCTGCAGGGCCTCGCGCGCGCCCTGCATCTGTTGCAGCGCCTGGTCAGCGTCGATCTTCACCTCGTTCTGGCCCAGAGCGTCGATCACCAGGTTCGGGAAGGCGATGACCAGGCCCACCATGACGACCTGCACGATGATGAAGGCGATGGAGCCTTTGTAGATCTGAGGCGTGGTCACGGCAGAAATCATGGCGCCGGTGACGCGATCCTTGTAGTCCTTCTTGGCGGCCACGCTGCGCAGGTAAAACAGCGCGAAACCGAAAGGCGGCGTGAGGAACGAGGTCTGCAGGTTCATCGCGATGATGACCCCGAACCAGATCATCACCGCATCCACGGATGCGCCGGGCAACAGCTCGGGCAGGATCTTGGCCGCCACCGGCGCCAGGATGGGGATGACGATGAAGGCGATCTCGAAGAAATCTATGAACATGCCCAGCACGAAGACCAGAATGTTCACCACGATCAGGAAGCCCAGGGCGCCACCCGGCATGTCTTCGAACAGGTGCTCCACCCACACGTGCCCGTCTGCGGCGTTGAAGGTGAAGCTGAACACCGTGGAGCCGATCAGGATGAACAGCACGAAGGTGGAGAGCTTGGCGGTGCTGTCAAGCGCCTGGCGCAGAAGCGCCAGGCCCAGGCGCTTGCGGGCCAGCGCCATGATCAGTGCGCCCATTGCGCCCATCGCGCCGCCCTCGGTGGGTGTGGCCACGCCCAGGAAGATGGTGCCCAGCACCAGGAAGATCAACACCAGAGGCGGGATCAGCACAAAGGTGACCTGCTCGGCCAACCGCGACAGCAGTCCCATCTTGGTGACACGGTTCACCAGCGCCAGCGCAAGCGCCAGGAAGGAAGCCACCGTCATCGACATGATGAAGACTTCGTCGCCTGGGGCGGGCCGCTCGCGCCCCACCATCGGGTTGATGATCTGCTCGTGCACCTGGCTCCAGGCCCACCCCGCCATCGCACAAATGGCCAGCAGCACCAGCAGCGACTTGTGGCCGCTGGCGCCGTTGGTCTCGCGGTAGATGCGCGCCTCCTGCGGCAGCGCAGGTACCCAGGCCGGCTTCACCAAGGCCACGATGACGATGAACAGAAGGTACAGGCCCACCAGCAGCAGGCCCGGCACCAGGGCGCCGGCGTACATGTCGCCCACGGAGCGGCCCAGTTGGTCGGCCAGCACGATCAGCACCAGTGACGGCGGAATGGCCTGGGCCAGCGTGCCCGAGGCGGTGATGGTGCCGGTGGCGATGGTGCGGTTGTAGCCGTAGCGCAGCATGATGGGCAGCGAGATCAGGCCCATCGAGATCACGGCGGCCGCGACCACACCCGTTGTGGCGGCCAGCAGGGCTCCCACCAGAATGACCGCAATCGCCAGGCCACCGCGCACCGGGCCGAACACCTGGCCCACGGTTTCCAGCAGGTCCTCGGCCATCCTGGAACGCTCCAGGATGATGCCCATGAACGTGAAGAACGGGATGGCCAGCAGCGTGTCGTTCTGCATGATCCCCAGCACCCGCAGGGGCAGGGCCTGGAACATGTTGCTGCCGAAGAGCCCGGCTTCGATGCCGATGTAGCCGAACAGCAAACCGGTGGCGGCCAGACCGAAGGCCACCGGAATGCCCGTGAGCAGGAAGAACAGGAGTCCGCTGAACATCAGCGGGACAAAGTTCTGGGCGATGAACTGCATCATGTCAACGGGCTCCCTGCAGCTTGGCTTCGGCTTCGGCCGCCAGTTCGGCGGCCAGCTTTTCCTCGTCAGACTGCCCTTCCTCGACGCTGAAAGGCTCCTTGCGATGGCCCGTGAGGAAGGCCACGCGCTTGATCAACTCCGACAGGCCTTGCAAGGCCAGGATGGCAAAGCCCACCGGCACCAGCAGGATCACGGGCCAGCGGATCAGGCCGCCGGCGTTGGCGCTCATCTCGCCCGACTCGAACGCGCGGGTGAAGAGCGGCCATGAGAGGTCCACCAGGATCAGCGCCAGTGGAATCGTGAAGATGATCAGGCCGATCAGGTCGATGATGGCGTTGGTGCGCTTGGACAGTCGAGAAGCGATGAAGTCGATCCGTACGTGCGCGTTCTTCAGCAGCACATAGCCCACGCCCAGCATGAACACGCCGGCAAAGAGATACCACTGGATCTCCAACCAGGCGTTGGAACTCATGTCGAACGCCTTGCGGATGATGGCGTTGACCGTGCTGATGACCACGGCGGCCAGCACCAGCCACATGATCAACTTGCCCAGGAACTCGTTGAAACGGTCAATGAGACCGGACAGCTTCAGAAGGGGAGTCACGTCATCTCCTTGTGGCGCGGCATGCCGCCGCGCAGTCTCGCACCGATACGGTCAGGTTTGCTGGGCCAGGGCGTACAACCTGGCTGAACGCGCCCCTGAGCGGCAGAACATCAGCACGGGTCGGGGCAGTTCCTGCAGCAGGCGCGCCATCTGCGCCGCTTCTTCAGGCGACTGGTAGCCACCTGCCACGGGCAGGAAGCGGTACTCCAGTCCTGCCGCCTGCGCTGCCGCGCCAATGGCCGCGCTGCTGGGTTGGTCCGGGCCGCCTTCGAAGTCGGGCCGGTTGTTCACAACGCTCTTGAAGCCCAGGCGTGCGGCTTCCGTCATGGCCTCGGGTGTGAGCTGCGGGGCCACGCACACATCGGCCGCAATGGCCTGCACGGGTAGGGTCGGGGTCATCTTCTGCTCCTGTTCTGCAGCGGTGTCGGCCTTAGCGGGCCAGGGCCTGCTTCACCGCGGCTGACACCAGGGCCATGTCGGCCTTGCCGGCCAGTCGCGTCTTGGCTGCCCCCATCACCTTGCCCATGTCACCCGGGCCGCTGGCGCCCAGATCCTGCACGATGGTGCCGATGGCGGCTGCAATCTCGTCAGCAGACAGGCGCTGGGGCAGGTACGCCTCCAGCACCTTCACCTCGGCGGATTCCTTGTCCACCAGGTCGGTCCGGCCAGCCTGGGTGAAAGCGGCGATGGAGTCCTTGCGCTGCTTGATGAGCTTGTCGACGATGCCGATGACGGCGGCATCGTCCAGCACGATGCGCTCATCGACCTCGCGCTGCTTGCAGGCGGCCAGCAACATGCGGATGGTGGAGAGCCGGTCGGCCTCCCTGGCGCGCATGGCGGACTTCATGTCCTCGGTGATTCGGTCCTTCAAGGTCATGGCGATAGGCGCATTGGCGGTGTCGGGTCAGCGTGGTTGAAACAACAAAGCCCGCCACGGGTGACCGCGCGGGCTCTTGGATCAGGTGGTTGCGGCCGGAAGCGCTGGATCAGTACAGCTTCTTGGGCAGCTGCATGCTGCGTACGCGCTTGAAGTGACGCTTCACCGCGGCTGCCTTCTTGCGCTTGCGTTCCGCGGTGGGCTTTTCGTAGAACTCGCGGGCGCGCAGGTCGGTCAGCAGGCCGAGCTTCTCGATGGTGCGCTTGAATCTGCGCAGGGCAACGTCGAATGGCTCGTTTTCTTTGACGCGAATGGTGGTCATGTCAGATAAGTTGGTGTCGGACGAAAGCGCGCATTATAGCCAGCCGGCGAAGGCGGGGTGTCCGGCATGACCCGCGGACCGCATTCCTGAACCCTCAGGGAAGTTCAGGTGGGCGAGGTCAGCATGGCTTCGGGTTCATCTGACGCGAGATGATCACGCCCGCCGCGCAATGTTCCAAGCCCTGGCTCAATGAGCATCGGTTCAAGGAAATATAAAGCCCGCAAGTCACACCGGACATCACCATTCTAGGACGCCGAGGGGGCCCTTCAAGGCCCCAGGTCAAATCAGGTGACCGTCGTCCAGCGCGGCGTCGAGCCGGGCGATCAGGGGGCCGAGGTCCGGTGCCTGATCTGCGGCGGGGGCGCCTGGGCGGGCCTGGGATATGCCGCCCCCATGAGCCTGTTCTGCGGGCTCTGCGCCAGAGGTGGACGGTGCGCGCTCACCACGTTCGGCCAGTTGGTACGCAAGATTGAGCGCAGCCAGCACGGCGATGCGGTCGCGCGCCTTGATCTTGCCGGCATCCCGGATGGCGCTCATCTCCCGGTCCACGGCCGCCACGGCCGCACCCAGGCGGGCCTCGCCGCCTTCGGGACATCCCAGGATGTAGCCCTGGCCCAGGATCGTGACCTCGACCTGCTTCATGCCCCGGGCCTCAAATGAGAGTCCGGCGGACCCTCGCCTGATGCCACGGCCTGCGCTGATTGCTGGGGCAGTTTGTCGATGAGGTGGTCGATGCGGGTCCGTGCTGCGCTCAACCGGGATTTCAGACTGTCACGCTCGGCGCCAAGGCTCTCCACCTGGCGCAGCAGCAACTCATTGGTCCGCTGCAGTTCCTCGTGGCGCAACAAGAGTCGTTCGACCCGTTCTGCAAGTTGCTGAAGCTGTGTCATGACACGAGGTGAGAAAAAACAATTGTAGGCGCCGCAGCATGGGGCCTGGCCGGGACTTGTCCTGGCCGCCAACCGGCGGCGGCCCGCGCCGGGCTGTCAGCGGCTGCGCCCCGCTGCATGATGATCGCACCAGGTGCTCACCGCGCATCGCGCGCAGTCGGGGCTTCGGGCCTTGCACACATAGCGGCCATGCAGGATCAGCCAGTGGTGTGCGTTCACGCGATAAGCCGGCGGCACGCGTCGAAGCAGCGCCATCTCCACGGCCAGCGGTGTTCGGCCCCTGGCGAGACCGGTGCGGTTGCTCACCCGGAAGATGTGGGTGTCCACGGCCATGGTGTCCTGGCCAAAGGCGCAGTTCAGCACCACGTTGGCAGTCTTGCGGCCCACGCCGGGCAATTGCTCCAGAGCCTCGCGCGAGCGCGGAACCTGCCCACCGTGGTGGGTCAGCAGCAGCTGGCAGGTCTGGTGCAGGTTGCGCGCCTTGGTGCGAAACAGGCCTATGGTGCGGATGTGCGACTCGATGCCTGCCACGCCCAGCGCGAGCATGCGCTGCGGCGTTGGGGCAGCGGCGAACAGTCCGCGGGTGGCCTTGTTCACGCTCACATCGGTGGCCTGAGCCGAGAGCAGAACGGCCGCCAGCAACTCGAACACGCTGGTGTACTCCAGCTCGGTCACGGGGTTGGGGTTGGCCGCCTGGAGCGTGGAGAAGAAGGGTTCGATGTGGGCGAGCTTCATGGTGTAACGGCTTCATGGCTGCAGGGCTTCAGGGCTTCAGGGCTTCGCGGGCTGCCTTGCGCGGGCCCGCGCCAGTGCCGCCTCGATGACCGAACGCTTGCGTTCCAGCACTTGGGGGTCGGTGATGCTGCTGGCGGCGGCCAAGTCCGCCAGTTTCGCCGCCGCCTTGGCGGCCAGACGCGCCTCGTTGGCTTGCTGCTCCGCAGCCAGCCGCTGCTGCCGCTGCTGGTAGCGCTGCCTGGCGGCCTGCGCCTGCGCTGGGCTCCAGGCGGCCCAGCCGGTGGCCTCGCTGCCCGTGGGTTGCATGGAGATGCAGTCCACCGGGCAGGCGGGCACGCACAGTTCGCAGCCCGTGCACCAGGCCTCGATGACGGTGTGCATGCGTTTGGAGGCGCCCACGATGCAGTCCACAGGGCAGGCCTTGATGCACAGGGTGCAGCCGATGCACCAGTCTTCGTCGACCACGGCGGTGCGCAGCACGGACTCCACGCCGTGCGCCGGGTCCAGCGGCACCACGGGCCGACCTGTCAGGGCCGACAGGCGCCGTACCCCTTCAGCGCCCCCAGGCGGGCATTGACCGATGCCTGCTTGCGAGGCCGCCACTGCCCGCGCGTAGCCGCTGCAATCCGGATAGCCGCAGCGGGTGCATTGCGTCTGCGGCAGCGCGGCGTCTATGCGCCCGGCCAGGGCCTCGTCCACAGACTGGCGACTTGCCTGAAGCGGCAAGGTGGTGAGTTGAGGGGGCTCGCCGCGTCAGGCCTTGCGCGAACGGGAACGCGCGGGCCGAGCGGCTGAGGCGGCTGGAGCCCGCGACGCGGGTGCCTCGGGCTGCTGCGCCGAGGGTGCTTCGGGTGTGCCTGAGGCTGCAGTTTGCCGCACCGCCACATGGCTCTGGATGAAATCGCGCACTCGTGGGTACACCAGGTCGCGCCAGCGGCGGCCGGAGAAGATGCCGTAATGGCCTGCGCCGGGCACGTCGTAGTGGAAGCGGCGGTCTTCGGGAATGCCCAGGCACAGGTCGTGTGCAGCCCGGGTCTGGCCCGCGCCAGAAATGTCATCCAGTTCCCCCTCCACCGTCAGCAGAGCGGATTGATGGATGTCCTGCGGCCGCACCAACTGGCCGCGCACCTCCCAGGTGCCGTTGACAAGGGCGAAGTCCTGGAACACGGTCTTGATGGTGTCCAGGTAGTACTCGGCCGGCATGTCCAGCACGGCGTTGTACTCGTCGTAGAACTGCCGGTGGGAGTCCGCGCTGCCTTCATCACCGCGGATCAGGTCGAGGAAGTAGTCGTAGTGCGAGGTGAGGTGACGGTCCGGGTTCATGGCCACGAAACCCGTGTGCTGCAGAAAGCCCGGGTAGACGCGCCGGCCGGCGCCAGGGTAGTTCAGCGGCACGCGGTAGATCACGTTGTGCTCGAACCAGTCATGGCTCTTGTTGATGGCCAGGTTGTTGACGGCCGTGGGGGACCGGCGGGCATCGATCGGGCCGCCCATCATGGTCAGGGTGCGGGGCGTGGGCTCGCCCGCAGAGGCCATCAGCGACACCGCTGCCAGGACCGGCACGGTGGGCTGGCACACCGACATGACATTCACGTCCGGCCCGATCAGGCGGATGAAGTCCTGTACGTAGGCCACGTAGTCGTCAAGGTGGAAAGGGCCGTCATCGACAGGCACCATCCGCGCATCGGTCCAGTCGGTGATGAACACCTTGTGGTCTTGCAGCAGGCTCTTGACCGTGTCACGCAGCAAGGTGGAGTGGTGGCCGGACAAGGGTGCCACCACCAGCACGGTGGGCTGCTCCTTCATCCGCGCCAAGGCCTGCGGGTTGTCTGTGAAGCGCTTGAAGCGAAGCAGGCGACAGAAAGGCCGCGTCTGGATCACTTGCTCCTGAACGGCCACCTCCACGCCGCCCACCGTGACGCCGCTGATGCCGAAGGGCGGCTTCTCGTACTCCTTGGCCAGCCGGTGCACCAGTCCCAGGCCCGCCGCCACGCGCTGGGCCATGGGCGTGTGGGTGAAGGGAGACAGGGGATGCGAATAGAGCTTGGCTGACGCGCTGGCGAACTCCGCGAAAGGCGCCATCATGGCCCGCTGGGTCTCGTAGAGCTGATAGAGCATGTCGTGATCCTTCGGTGAGCGCGTGACACGCGAAAGCGTAAGTCTGGGTTGACTGTACTCAACACTTTGCCACGAATCGGTGCTGCGCTGCAGCATTTTTGGTGACCGAATGTAGGACTTCTGGCTGCCCCTGGCCTTACGGCTGCCCGGCGCTTACATCACGGCCGCGATGGCCTTGATCACCGTGTCCAGGTTGCCACGGTTCAGGGCCGCCACGCAGATGCGGCCCGAGTCCACGCCGTACACGCCGAATTCCTCGCGCAGTCGCTCCATCTGCGCCTTGCTCAGCCCGGAGTAGCTGAACATGCCCTTCTGGCGGGTGATGAACCCGACGTCCAGCGGCACGCCCGCAGCCGCCAGGCCATCGGCCAGCGCCTGTCGCATGTGGCGGATGCGCTGGCGCATGCCTGCCAGTTCTTCCTCCCATTGCTGGCGCAGTGCCGGCGTGGTCAGCACGATGGTGATGGCTTGCGCGCCATGGGTGGGCGGGTTGGAGTAGTTCGTGCGCACGACGATCTTCAACTGCGACAGGACCTTGCGAGTCTCGTCGGCACTGCTGCAGACCACGCTCAGGGCGCCCACCCGCTCTCCATAGAGCGAAAAGCTCTTGGAGAAGGAGGTGGCCACCAGGAAGTCAACCCCGGCATCCAGGAATCCGGCAATCACGCGGCCGTCCTCGGCAATGCCGTCGCCGAAGCCCTGGTAGGCCATGTCCAGGAAAGCCACCAAGCCTTGAGACTTCACGGCCTGGATGACCTGCGTCCACTGTTCGGGCGTCAGGTCGCAGCCGGTGGGGTTGTGGCAGCAGGCGTGCAGCACCACGACGGTGCCGGCCGCAGCGCTGCGCAGGCAGGCCAGCAGATCGTCGAAGCGTACGCCTCGGGTGGCGGGGTCGTAGTAAGGATAGGTGTTGACCTGGAACCCGGCCTGCGTGAACAGGGCTCGGTGGTTCTCCCAGCTCGGGTCGCTGATCAGGACCTGGGCGTTCGGGTTCAGCTTCTTGAGAAAGTCTGCACCGATCTTCAGTCCGCCTGTGCCGCCCAGGGCTTGCACCGTGGCCACCCTCCCGGCGGTGACCACCGCGGACTCGGCGCCGAACACCAGTCCTTGGACAGCCTTGTCGTAGGCTGCGATGCCGTCAATGGGCAGGTAGCCCCGGGGCTTGCCCGCCGCCACCAGTTGTTGCTCGGCCTGGGCCACGCACTTCAGCAGCGGCAGCTTGCCGTTCTCGTCAAAGTACACGCCGACACCCAGATTGACCTTGCCGGTGCGGGGGTCGGCAGCGAATTGCTCGTTCAGGCCCAGGATGGGGTCGCGGGGGGCCATTTCGACGGCGTCGAACAAGGACATGACAGGCTTTCTTGACAGGTAATGTGCGGTGAAAGGGGGGGCAGAAGGCAGGAAGACACCAAGTGCACCTGCAGCGGCAGCCATGTTGCGCTACGCTGGACGGTTGGCCCGTGCGGTGGAGGTGGTTGTCTACCGGATGCAGCCTGAATGTCGCCCGAATTCTAGGATCTCCATGTCTGCGTCCACTTCCCCCGTTGGTGTCCACGTCCCTGCGCTGCCCGAAGTCGCCGCGGTCTCGGGGCAGCCCACCCTGGGTGAGTTCGTCTCCTTTGAAGGGTCGCCGTTTCAGTTGTTCCAGCCGTATCCGCCGGCGGGCGACCAGCCCGCAGCCATTGCGCAGTTGGTGGAAGGGGTGGAGGAGGGCCTGAGTTACCAGACCTTGCTGGGGGTGACCGGTTCCGGCAAGACCTTCACGATGGCCAACGTCATCGCCCGCCTGGGCCGCCCGGCCATCGTGTTCGCACCCAACAAGACGCTGGCGGCGCAGTTGTACAGCGAGTTCCGCGAGTTCTTCCCGAAGAACGCGGTGGAGTACTTCGTCAGCTATTACGACTACTACCAGCCCGAGGCCTATGTCCCGCAGCGCGACCTGTTCATCGAAAAGGACAGCTCGATCAACGAGCACATCGAGCAGATGCGCCTGTCGGCCACCAAGAGCTTGCTGGAGCGGCGCGATGTCGTGATCGTGGCCTCCGTCAGCGCCATCTACGGCATCGGCAGTCCGTCGGACTACCACCAGATGGTGATGACCCTGCGGGTAGGCGATCGGGTGGGCCAGCGCGACGTGATCGCCCATCTCATCCGCATGCAGTACACGCGAAACGAGACCGACTTCTCACGCGGCACCTTCCGTGTGCGGGGTGACACGATCGACGTGTTTCCGGCCGAGCACAGCGAGCTGGCGATCCGCATCGAGCTCTTCGATGACGAGGTGGAAGCGCTGCAGCTGTTCGACCCCCTGACGGGGCGCATCCGGCAGAAGATTCCACGCTTCACGGTCTACCCTGGCAGCCACTACGTCACCCCGCGCGACCGTGTGGTGGCCGCCATCGAGACCATCAAGCTGGAGTTGCGTGAACGGCTGGACGAGTTCGTCAAGGCCGGCAAGCTGGTGGAGGCGCAGCGCCTGGAGCAGCGCACCCGGTTCGATCTGGAGATGCTGCAGGAGGTGGGCCACTGCAAGGGCATCGAGAACTACACCCGCCACCTTTCTGGCGCAAGGCCGGGAGACCCGCCACCCACGCTGGTGGATTACCTGCCGCGCGACGCGCTGATGTTTCTGGACGAGAGTCACGTGCTGATCGGACAGTTCGGCGGCATGTTCAACGGCGACCGGGCCCGCAAGACCACGCTGGTGGAGTACGGCTTTCGACTGCCCAGCGCGCTGGACAACCGGCCCCTGAAGTTCGAGGAGTTCGAGGCCAAGATGCGGCAGACCGTCTTTGTCTCGGCCACGCCAGCGGCTTACGAGCAGGCCCATGCAGGCCAGGTGGTGGAGCAGTTGGTGCGGCCCACGGGGCTGGTGGACCCAGTGATCGAGGTGCGCCCAGCCGTGCACCAGGTGGACGATGTGCTGCAGGAGATCCGCGATCGTGTCCAGGTGCAGGAGCGCGTGCTCATCACCACGCTGACCAAGCGCATGGCCGAGCAGTTGACCGACTACCTCACCGAAAACGGCGTCAAGGTGCGGTACCTGCACAGTGACGTCGACACGGTGGAACGCGTGGAGATCATCCGGGATCTGCGGCTTGGCGCTTTCGACGTGCTAGTGGGCATCAACCTCCTGCGCGAGGGGCTGGACATCCCGGAGGTGTCCCTGGTGGCAATCCTGGACGCCGACAAGGAGGGTTTCCTGCGCGCTGAACGCAGCCTCATCCAGACCATCGGCCGGGCCGCGCGCAACGTGAACGGCAAGGCCATCCTTTACGCCGACAAGGTCACCGATTCGATGCGCAAGGCCATCGGCGAAACCGAGCGCCGACGTGAGCGGCAGGTGGCCCACAACCTGGCGCAAGGCATCGTCCCACGCAGTGTGCGCAAGCAGGTGCGCGACCTGATCGACGGCGTGGTGACAGAGAAGTCGGAGCGCGACGACCTGAAGGCCGCGCACGCGGCCGCCGAGGTGGAAGCCCTGAGCGAGAAGGACTTGGGCAAGCGCATCAAGCTGCTGGAGCGCCAGATGCTGGAGCACGCCCGGCAGCTGGAGTTCGAGAAGGCGGCTCGACTGCGGGATGAACTCGCCTTGCTCAAGGAGCAGGCCTTTGGTGCGGCCAAGGGGGATTCCAACGTCGTGCCCCTGGCGCTGCGCGGCAGTTGACCCTGACGCAGGATTTGCAGCATCCGTGCCAGGATGCACAGGGCTCAGGCGGCACCGCAAGACAGACCGCTTTGTCCTGGACAAAACCGGGGATTTCGGCCTATCCCCAGCAATTCGCTCGACTTCTGCTAAAGTTGAGCAATCCAGTAGGAATCGACGGTCTCTAAAGAAGTTCGCGGCCGTTGAAGACGATCTGGTCTTCAGGATGACCTGAAACGTTCTTCATCTACACATCGCCGCCAGGCGGACAGGAGTTCCCCAATGCGTCTGACCACCAAAGGCCGATTCGCCGTCACCGCGATGATCGACCTCGCATTGCGCTCTCACAACGGGCCGGTGGCGCTGGCCGCCATCAGCCAGAGGCAACAGATTTCCCTGTCCTACCTGGAGCAGTTGTTCGGCAAGCTTCGCCGACACGAACTGGTGGAAAGCACCCGTGGCCCCGGTGGCGGCTATTCCCTGGGCCGTTCGATGGCCGACATCACGGTGGCTGACATCATCGTGGCCGTGGACGAACCCATCGACGCGACCGGCTGCGGTGGCAAGGAGCACTGCATGGGCGAAGACACGGGCAAGTGCATGACGCATGACCTGTGGTCCAGCCTGAACACCAAGATGATCGAGTTCCTCGATTCCATCAGCCTGAAGAAGCTGGTTGACGAGCAGATGGCCAAGGGCATCTCCATCGAGGAGGCTCCCGTCAAGAGGGCGATCTCCTCGCAGCCCGTGGTCAAGCCCATCAAGGTCACGGCCCCCAATTCCGTGTTCGCCCTGGGCAACGCCTTCATGATGAAGTGATCCTGCGGCGTGCCGGTCTCGCCCGGTGGCCGATCCTGTTGTCCTGACAAGACTTGTCGAACATGACCCCCCATTTCCCGATCTACATGGATTACGGCGCCACGACACCCGTGGACTCTCGCGTCGTCGACGTCATGGTGCCCTGGTTGCGCGAGCACTTCGGCAACCCCGCTTCCCGCAGCCATGCGTGGGGGTGGGAGGCCGAGGAGGCAGTGGAGAAGGCACGTGCTGATGTGGCCGATTTGATCAAGGCCGATCCGCGCGAGATCGTCTGGACCTCCGGTGCCACCGAGAGCATCAACCTGGCCATCAAGGGCGCTGCGCACTTCTACGCCTCTCGCGGCAAACACCTCATCACGGTGAAGACCGAGCACAAGGCCGTGCTGGACACCATGCGCGAGCTGGAGCGTCAGGGTTTCGAGGTGACCTACCTGGATGTGCAGGAGGACGGACTGCTGGACCTGGACCGCTTCCGCGACGCCTTGCGTCCTGACACCATCTTGGCGGCGGTCATGCTCGTGAACAACGAGATTGGCGTCATCCAGGACATTCCAGCCATTGGCGCGATGTGCCGGGAGCGCGGCGTCATCCTGCACGTGGATGCCGCCCAGGCCACTGGAAAGGTCGCCATCGACATGGGCAGCTTGCCCGTGGACCTGATGAGCCTGGCTTCGCACAAGACCTACGGGCCCAAGGGAATCGGTGCGCTGTACGTCCGGCGCAAGCCCCGCGTTCGCCTGGAAGCTCAGATGCATGGCGGCGGCCACGAGCGCGGTATGCGTTCGGGCACGCTGCCCACCCACCAGTGCGTGGGCATGGGCGAGGCCTTCAAGATCGCCCGCCAGGAGATGGGCACCGAGAGCGAGCGTGTGCGCATGCTCCAGCAGCGCCTCATGGTGGGCATTTCCCAGATCGATCAGGTGTTCATCAACGGGCACCTTGAGAAGCGCGTGCCCCACAACGTCAACGCCTCCTTCAACTACGTGGAGGGCGAATCGCTCATCATGGGTATCAAGGGGCTGGCTGTGTCCTCGGGCTCTGCATGCACCTCCGCGAGTCTGGAACCCAGTTACGTGCTGCGGGCGCTGGGGCGCAGCGACGAACTGGCGCATTCCAGCCTTCGGATGACGATCGGCCGGTTCACCACAGAGGCTGACATCGACTACGCCGTCTCTACGCTGCAGGACCGCGTGGCCAAGCTGCGCGAACTCTCCCCGCTGTGGGACATGTACCGCGACGGCATCGACCTGAGCACCATCCAGTGGACGGCGCACTGAGCGCCTTCAAGCGCGAACAACAGACATTCGAGGTAACGACATGGCATACAGCGACAAGGTCATCGACCATTACGAGAATCCCCGTAACGTGGGTGGCTTCGACAAGGGTGACGACAGCGTGGGCACCGGCATGGTGGGCGCGCCGGCCTGTGGTGACGTCATGAAACTGCAGATCAAGGTGAACCCCGATACCGGGCTCATCGAGGATGCCCGGTTCAAGACCTATGGTTGCGGCTCGGCCATTGCCTCGAGCTCCCTGGTGACAGAGTGGGTCAAAGGCAAAACGCTGGACCAGGCGTTGACCATCAAGAACACGCAGATTGCCCAGGAACTTGCGCTGCCCCCGGTGAAGATTCACTGCTCCATCCTGGCCGAAGACGCCATCAAGGCAGCTGTCAGCGACTACAAGGCCAAGCACGCCGAGGCGTCGCCGTCTGCGGTCGAACAGACCCATTGAGGCTCTGATGGCCGTCACCCTGACCGAAGCCGCTGCGCGGCACGTGACCCGTTACCTGGCGCGCCGGGGCAAAGGCGTCGGCGTGCGGTTGGGCATCAAGACCACGGGCTGTTCCGGGCTGGCCTACAAGCTCGAATACGCCGACGACGTGGCCCCCGAGGATGTGATCTTTGAAGAGCTCGGCGTAAAAGTGCTGGTAGACCCCAAAAGCCTGCCTTATATCGATGGCACCGAACTGGACTTCGTTCGCGAGGGGCTCAACGAAGGTTTCAAGTTCCACAACCCGCGCGAGAAGGACCGCTGCGGCTGCGGGGAGTCGTTCCGCGTCTGACGCGCACGGCCCTGTTCCTCTCAGGCGCGGCAAGGCCGCGCCTTTGCTTTCGATCCCTGGATGCAGCATCCCTCCACCTTCGCCACCCCGCGTGCGGACCTCGAAGAAAGGCGCGCGAGATGAAGCTCGACGATGACGACTTCACGCTGTTCGGGCTGGCTCCCAGGTTCGGCATCGATCGCCAGGAGGTGGACGTCCGCTGGCGCGCCTTGCAGGCCCAGGTGCACCCTGACCGGTTCGCTGCAGAAGGCGGGTCCGCGCAACGCCAGGCCATGCAGTGGGCGGTGCGGGTGAACGAGGCCCACCGCCGCCTGCGCGATCCCCTGGCCCGTGCGGCCTATCTGTGCGAACTGCGCGGGGCGCCCATCGACGCGGACCGTCACACCGCCATGCCTGCGTCGTTCCTGATGCAGCAGATGGCGTGGCGCGAGGCGCTGGAAGAGGCGGGCAGTGCAGACCAGGTGGAAGCCCTTGACCTGGAGGTGGGCCGGCAGGAGAAGGCCCTGCAGGCGGAACTGGCACGCCATCTGGACGAAAGTCTGGACCTCGAAGCGGCAGTGGGCGCCGTCAGGTCGCTGATGTTCCTGGACCGATTCCGCGCCGACATCCAGCGCAGGATGGAGGCCCTGGAGTCCTGAACCCCGGCGCTGATGTGTGGGGCTGGCCGTTGCAGTCGGCCTTGTCCTGTCCAGCCCTTATCCCGAACCAGCAGCATGGCATTGCTACAGATTTCCGAACCCGGCGCCTCGCCTGATCCGCACCAACGGCGTATTGCCGTGGGCATTGACCTGGGCACCACGCATTCCCTGGTGGCTGCGGTGCGCAACGGCGTGGCCGAGTGCCTGCCGGACGGGCAGGGCAGGGTGATCCTGCCGTCCGTGGTGCGCTACCTGGAGGGCGGCCGTCGTCAGATCGGGCATGAAGCCAGGGCGGCCCAGACCGAGGATCCGCAGAACACCATTGCCTCCGTCAAGCGGCTCATGGGCCGTGGCCTGAAGGACGTGCCGGGTCATGAACAGTCCCCCTACCGCTTTGTGGACCAGCCCGGCATGGTGGCGCTGGACACGCGCGAGGGCGTGAAAACGCCGGTGGAGGTGTCCGCAGAGATTCTGGCGGTGCTGCGCCAGCGGGCCGAAGACACCTTTGATGACGAGTTGTTCGGTGCCGTCATCACGGTGCCAGCCTACTTCGACGATGCGCAGCGGCAGGCCACCAAGGATGCGGCGCAACTGGCGGGGCTGAACGTGCTCAGGCTCATCAACGAGCCGACGGCCGCCGCGGTGGCCTATGGCCTGGAGAACGGCAGCGAAGGCCTGTACGCCATCTACGACCTGGGTGGGGGCACTTTCGACATCTCCTTGCTGCGACTGTCGCGCGGGGTATTCGAGGTGGTGGCCACGGGAGGCGACGCCGCGCTCGGCGGGGACGACTTCGACGAGGCCCTGGCCCTTTGGGCCTTGCAGAAGGCTGGGGTCTGCGCACCTGATGCCCGTACGCGCCGGTCCGTGCTGGTGGCCGCCCGGCAGGCCAAGGAAGCCTTGACCGATGAAGTGCAGGTGGACGTGAGCTTCCAGGTGGATGCCGTCACCCATGAACTCCCGGTGAGTCGAGAGGCGTTCGAAGAACTGACCCGGGGTCTGTTGGACCGCACCATGAGCAGCGTCAGGCGCGTGCTGCGCGATGCCCGGGTGACGGTGGACGAGGTGCAGGGGGTGGTGCTGGTGGGGGGCTCCACCCGCATGCCTGCGGTTCGCCAAGCGGTCGCGGCTTGCTTCGGCCAGGACCCCCTGACCAATGTCAACCCCGACGAGGTGGTGGCGGTGGGGGCCGCTTTGCAGGCCCACGCCCTGGCGGGCCATTCACGCGATGGCGATCTGCTGCTGCTGGACGTCATCCCTCTGTCGCTGGGCCTGGAAACGATGGGAGGCCTGACCGAGCGCATCATCGAGCGCAACACCACCATCCCCGTGGCCAAGGCCCAGGAGTTCACCACTTATCAGGACGGCCAGACCGCCATGGCCCTGCACGTGGTGCAGGGCGAGCGCGAACTGGTGGCCGATTGCCGCAGCCTGGCGCGGTTCGAACTGCGGGGGATCCCGCCCATGGCGGCCGGGGCGGCCAGAATCCGGGTGACCTTCCAGGTGGATGCCGACGGTCTCTTGAGCGTGTCTGCCCAGGAAACGCATTCGGGGGTGCAGGCTTCGGTGACGGTCAAACCCAGCTACGGACTGGCCGACGACGAGGTGGCGCGCATGCTGCGTGAAGGGTTTGCCCATGCTGAGGAAGATGTCGCAGCCCGTCGGCTACGCGAGGCGCGGGTGGAGGCGCAGCGCATGGTGCTGGCCACACGAGCGGCGCTTGCCGCCGATGGCGAATTGCTCTCGGACCAGGAGCGTGCCGACATCCTGACCCTGGTCGCCCAGACCGAGCTTGAGGCTGCAGGCGAGGACCACGTCGCCATGGATGCGGCGGTGGAGCGACTGGCCACCGGGACCGAGGCCTTTGCGGCAGCCCGGATGAACCGCGGCATCCGGGCTGCGCTGGCCGGTCGAAGAGTAGAGGACGTCTGACCCATGCCCGTGATACGCATCCTTCCCCATGCCGATTACTGCCCCGAAGGGGCTACCGTGGAGGCGCCTCGCGGCACCTCCGTGTGCGAGGCCTTGCTAGACCATGGCATTGAAATTGAGCACGCCTGCGAGATGAGTTGCGCGTGCACCACTTGCCACGTGGTGGTCAAGGAAGGTTTCGAAACCCTGGGTGAACCAGACGAGACCGAGGAGGACCTGCTGGACCGCGCCTGGGGCCTGACCCCCACGTCACGCCTGTCCTGCCAGGCCATCCTGTCCGACCGCGATGTCACGATCGAGATTCCGAAATACTCGATCAACCACGCGCGCGAGAAGCATTGAAGATCCTCGGCGTCGAATCCTCCTGCGACGAGACCGGCGTTGCGCTGGTGGAGTTCGCTGGCCGGGCGATGCCGCGCCTGCTCGCGCACGCGCTGCACAGCCAGGCCGACATGCACGAAGCCTACGGCGGGGTGGTGCCGGAACTGGCGTCGCGTGATCACATCCGCCGGGTCATCCCCTTGACCCGGCAGGTGTTGGAAGAGGCCGGCGTGCACCGCCGCGAGATCGACCTGGTCGCTTTCACACAGGGCCCCGGTCTGGCGGGCGCCTTGCTCGTGGGCGCGGGCTTTGCTGCGGCGCTGGGCCAGGCACTGGGACGACCCACGTTGCCGGTTCACCACCTGGAGGGCCATTTGCTGTCGCCCTTCCTGTCCGCAGACCCGCCGGCGTTTCCCTTCGTCGCGCTGCTGGTCTCGGGCGGGCACACGCAGTTGATGCGGGTGCAGGCGGTCGGGCACTATGAACTGCTGGGCGAGACGATCGACGATGCGGCCGGTGAGGCCTTCGACAAGTCGGCCAAGCTGCTGGGCCTGGGCTACCCAGGCGGCCCGGCCCTGGCGCGCCTGGCTGAACGCGGCCGACCGGACGCTTTCGCCTTGCCCCGTCCCCTGATGCACCAGGGCGGGCTGGACTTCTCATTTGCGGGCCTGAAGACCGCCGTCATGACCCAGCACCGCAAGCTCGGGCCGGCGCCGGCACCGCAGGCGCTCAGCGATCTGGCGGCCTCCACCCAGGCGGCCATCGTCGACGTGCTGGTGCACAAGTCCATGGCAGCGCTCAGGCAGACGGGCTTGCGGCGTCTCGTGGTGGCTGGCGGCGTGGGGGCCAATGCCGAATTGCGTGCCCGGCTTGGTGAGGCCTGCGCCGCGCGCGGGGTGCGGATCCACTACCCGGAACTGAGCCTGTGCACTGACAACGGTGCCATGATCGCCATGGCCGCGGCCATGCGTCTGCAGGCCGGTCTGGTGGGCGCGCAAGCGGGCGCCGAGGCCCTGGCATCGCGTTCTTTTGAAGTGCGGCCGCGCTGGCCGCTGGAGACCTGCTGACATGCGAGATCAGATCCAGTTGCTTTCCGGCTCCTTGATCCGGGAGGTGGCCAACGCCGCCATGGGGCGCGAGGACGTCCTGCCCTTCTGGTTCGGCGAGAGCGACGAGGTCACGGCCCCCGAAGTGCGCGAGGCCGCGGCCCGTTCGCTGCGCGATGGCGAGACCTTCTATGCCCACAACCTGGGTCTGCCCGCCCTGCGGCAGGCGATTGCCGACTACGTGGGCAGCCTGCACCGCCCTGTCGGCATGGAGCGCGTTGCCGTCACGTCCTCAGGCGTCAGTGCGTTGATGCTGGCCACCCAGATGCTGGTGGGACCCGGCGACGAGGTGGTGGCCGTCACACCCGTGTGGCCCAACCTGACGGCGCAGCCCCTCATCTTGGGTGGGCGCGTCACGCGCCTGCCCTTGCGCGCGCGCCAGGGCGTCTGGCGTCTGGACATGGATGAACTCCGGGCGGCGGTCACGCCCGCCACGCGTGTGCTTCTGGTGAATGCACCCAACAACCCCACGGGCTGGACCCTCACGCACGGCGAAATCCAGGCCATCCTGGACCATTGCCGCGCCACAGGCACCTGGATCGTGTCCGACGAGGTGTACGAAAGGCTCTACTACGGCGCGGCCTCTGCGGCGCCCAGCTTCCTGGACCTGTGCACCCCGCAAGATCGGGTGGTGGTCGTGCAGAGCTTTTCGAAGAGCTTCCTCATGACCGGCTGGCGCCTGGGTTGGCTGGTGGTGCCCGATGGCGCCATGGACGCACTGGGCAAGCTGATCGAATTCAACAGCTCCTGCGCGCCCGTGTTCGTGCAGCGTGGGGCCTTGCAGGCCTTGGCCGGCGCCGTGGCGTCGGTGGAGCCCTTGCGCCGTCACTTCCAGGATTGCCGTGACCTGCTGATTGGCGCCCTCGCGCGGCTGCCGGGCATCGAGGTGCACGCGCCGCCTGGGGGGATGTACGCCTTCTTTCGCGTGGCGGGTGTTGGTGATTCCCTGACCTACGCCAAGCACCTGGTGGTGCATCACGGTCTGGGGCTTGCGCCGGGTTCGGCCTTCGGGGACGAAGGGCAGGGCTGGTTGCGCTGGTGCTTCGCCTCTCGCGAACTGCAGCGTCTGGAGCAGGGCCTGGTGCGCATGCGGCAGGCCGTGGAGGCTGGGCTGCCAGGCGCGGCGGCTGCGTCGGTGCTGCGCTAGAATCCGGTGTGATCGGTAGCGTTGGCTTGTTCAGCAGCGCGCAGATTCAAGCAGCACGGCGCGGGTCGGTTTCACCTGCGTTCGCAAGTCAGAACGCCTGCCAAGGCACCGGAAACCGCTTCACGGCTGGACGCGCTCGTCCTTGCTGCGTCGGCGGTTTCCACACCCACAAGGAAATCGTCATGACGATGAACACCACACAGAAGGCCGATGTCATCAAGGCGCACGCGCGCGGCACGGCCGACACCGGCTCCCCCGAAGTTCAAGTAGCGCTGCTGACGGCACGCATCAACGAACTGACCCCCCACTTCAAGACGCACTTGAAGGACCACCACGGCCGCCGCGGCCTGTTGAAGATGGTCAACCAGCGCAAGAGTTTGCTGGCCTACCTGAAGGATCGTGACGCCGACCGCTACACGGCGTTGATCCAGAAGCTGGGCCTGCGCAAGTAAATCCATTGGAGTGCCGGCCTCCCGCCCGCAAGGCAGGAAGCCGGCGCCCACGGAGACGTCCGGGTCGCGGGCAACTGCTGTGTCATTCCAGGGCGGCTGATTCATGGATGAATCTGCCAGTCGCGCTGGAATGGCATTGTTGCCAAGGCTCAAGCGGCTCCATCCCGCAGGCGCGGGGATTCATCGCGCCTTTTTGTGGAGACAGACATGAGCATGTTCAACAAGGTCAGCAAGACCTTCCAATGGGGCCATCATCAGGTCACGATGGAAACGGGCGAGATCGCTCGCCAGGCCGGCGGCGCCGTCCTCGTCAACATCGAAGGCACCGTGGTGCTGGCCACCGTGGTGGCCGCCAAGAACGCCAAGCCGGGGCAGGACTTCTTTCCCCTGACCGTGGATTACCTGGAGAAGACCTACGCCGCCGGCAAGATCCCCGGCAGCTTCTTCAAGCGTGAGGGTCGTCCCAGCGAGTTGGAGACCCTGACCAGCCGCCTGATCGACCGCCCGATCCGCCCGCTGTTTCCGGATGGTTTCTTCAACGAAGTGCAGGTGGTGGTGCACGTCGTCAGCTTGAACCCCGAGGTGCAGGCCGATATCGCCGCGCTCATCGCCTCCAGCGCCGCGCTGTCGATCAGCGGCATTCCTTTCAACGGCCCCATCGGTGCAGCCCGCGTGGGCTATGTCAACGGCGAATATGTGCTGAACCCTGGCAAGGCGCAACTGGCTGACAGCCAGCTCGACCTGGTTGTGGCCGGTACCGAGGCTGCCGTCCTGATGGTGGAGTCCGAGGCCAACCAGCTCAGCGAGGAGATCATGCTGGGCGCCGTGGTGTACGGCCACGACCAGAGCAAGGCCGCCATCGATGCCATCCACGAGTTGGTGCGTGAGGCCGGCAAGCCCGAGTGGCTGGCCGCCGGGACCTGGACCCCGCCGGTCAAGGACGAAGCCTTCATCGCCAAGCTGAACGAATTGGCCGAAGGCCCGCTGCGCGCGGCCTACCAGATCCGCAGCAAGCAGGCCCGTACCCAGGCTTGCCGCGAAGCCTACGCCGCCGCCAAGGCCGCCTTGAAGGCGGACGGCTCCACGGTGGACGATGTCAAGGTCGAAGCGCTGCTGTTCGAGATCGAGGCCCGCATCGTGCGCAGCCAGATCCTGGCTGGCGAGCCGCGTATCGACGGCCGCGACACGCGCACGGTGCGCCCCATCGAGATCCGCTCTTCCGTGCTGCCCCGCACGCACGGTTCGGCCTTGTTCACCCGCGGCGAGACCCAGGCCCTGGCCGTGGCCACGCTGGGCACCGAACGTGACGCGCAGCGCATCGACGCGCTGGCCGGCGATTTCGAAGACCGCTTCATGCTGCACTACAACATGCCCCCGTTCGCCACCGGCGAGACAGGCCGCGTGGGCAGCCCCAAGCGGCGTGAGATCGGCCACGGCCGCCTGGCCAAGCGGGCACTGGTGGCCGCGCTGCCGTCGCGTGAAGAGTTCCCCTACACGCTGCGCGTGGTCAGCGAGATCACGGAAAGCAACGGCTCCTCCTCCATGGCTTCCGTCTGCGGCGGCTGCCTGGCGCTGATGGACGCCGGTGTGCCCATGAAGGCGCACGTGGCCGGTATCGCCATGGGCCTGATCAAGGATGCCAACCGTTTTGCGGTGCTGACCGACATCCTGGGCGACGAGGACCATCTCGGCGACATGGACTTCAAGGTGGCCGGCACCACGCAGGGCATCACCGCGCTGCAGATGGACATCAAGATCCAGGGCATCACCAAGGAGATCATGCAGGTGGCTCTGGCGCAGGCCAAGGAAGCCCGCTTGCACATCCTGGGCAAGATGGTCGAGGCCATGGGCGAGGCCAAGGCCGAGGTGAGCGAGTTCGCACCGCGCCTGTACACGATGAAGATCAATCCGGAGAAGATCCGCGACATCATCGGCAAGGGGGGCGCCACCATCCGCGCTCTGACCGAGGAGACCGGGTGCACCATCGACATCGGTGAAGACGGCACGATCACCATCGCCTCCACCGACGCCGACAAGGCCGAGTTCGCCAAGAAGCGCATCACCGAGATCACGGCCGAGGCCGAGATCGGCAAGGTCTACGAGGGCCCGGTGACCAAGCTGCTGGACTTTGGTGCCCTGGTCAACATCCTGCCCGGCAAGGACGGCCTGCTGCACATCAGCCAGATCGCCTTCGAGCGTGTGGAGAACATCGGCGACTACCTGACCGAAGGCCAGATCGTCAAGGTCAAGGTGCTGGAGACCGACGAGAAGGGCCGCATCAAGTTGTCGATGAAGGCCCTGCTCGAGCGTCCTGAGGGGTACGTGGAAGAGGAGCGCCCGCGCCGTGAATACGGCGATCGGGGTGATCGTGGGGACCGTGGTCCTCGCCGTGACCGTGGCGATCGGGGAGACCGGGGCGACCGGCCTCGCCGTGAGCCCCGAGAGGCACGCGAGCCTCGCGAAGGACAAGCGGCAGAGGGTGGCCAGGCGGCTGACGCTGCGGCACCGAGCCGATCGGATGCCGAACCCAAGGCGGATTGACCTGGGTGGTTGCCGCGGGTGGCATACCCACCCGCGGTACCTGCTGCTTTCTGCACTGAGATGAGATTCATGAAGGCCATCGAAATCGTTCAACCTGGCGGGCCGGAAGTGCTGGTGCCCTGTGAGCGCGGCGCGCCCGTGCCTGCCGCTGGGGAGATGCTGATTGCGGTGGCCGCCAGCGGTGTGAACCGCCCGGACGTGCTGCAACGCAAGGGTCTGTACCCCATGCCGCCGGGCGTGTCTGATCTTCCGGGCCTGGAGGTGGCAGGCGTGGTGGCCGGCGGCGATCCGGCAGAGCTCGCGGCAGCCGGCTGGGCTTTGGGCGATCGGGTGTGTGCCCTGGTGGCCGGGGGTGGTTACGCCCAGTTTTGCGTGGCGCCGATCGGCCAGTGCCTGCCGTCGCCCTCGAAGCTCAGTGATGTGGAGGCTGCGGCCCTGCCGGAAACCTTCTTCACGGTCTGGCAGAACGTCTTCGAGATCGCCCGGCTGCAGCCGGGCGAGACCTTGCTGGTGCAGGGCGGCTCCAGCGGCATTGGTGTGACGGCCCTGGCCTTGGCCAAGGCGCTGGGCTCACCTGTCATCGTCACCGCCGGTTCCGACGACAAGTGCGCCGCCTGTCTGGCGCTGGGCGCAGACCACGCCATCAACTACCGCACGCAAGATTTCGTGGCTGAAGTGAAGGCGCTGACCCAGGGCCGCGGCGCCGACGTCGTCCTCGACATGGTGGCGGGCGACTACATCGGCCGCGAACTGCAGTGCGTCGCCGATGATGGACGGATCGCAGTGATCGCGGTACAGGGAGGGGCGGCCAGTCAGATCGACGCCAGCCTGCTGCTGCGAAAGCGCATTGCCCTGACCGGATCCACCCTGCGCCCTCGCAGCATCGCCTACAAGACACGGCTTGCCCAGGCCCTGCGGCAGCGGGTGTGGCCTTTGATCGAGCAGGGTGCTGTGCAGCCGGTCATTCACCGGGTTTTCGACGCTGCGGACGCCGCGCAGGCCCACGCCCTCATGGAGTCCAGCACTCACGTGGGCAAGATCGTGCTGCGGTGGAGCTGAAGACATGAACAGACGTCGCCTTGTCGTCGGCAACTGGAAGATGCATGGCAGCCGGCCCGCCAACGCGGCCCTGCTGGACGGCATTCTTCAGGCGCGGCCTGTCGGTTGCGAAGTGGCCGTTTGCGTGCCTTTCCCCTATCTCTCCGAGACCGCGGCGACGTTGGTCGGAAGCGATGTCCGCTGGGGCGCACAGGACTGCTCCGCGCACGAGCAGGGTGCCTACACCGGCGAGGTGTCGGCAGTCATGCTCGCCGAGCTGGGTTGCCGGTATGCGATCGTGGGCCACTCCGAGCGTCGCGCGATGCATGCCGAGAGCGACCAGTTGGTCGCTGACAAGGCCAAGGCGGCACTGGGGCGCGGCGTGACCCCCATCGTCTGCGTCGGTGAGACGCTGGCGCAGCGCGAGGCGGGTCAGACCGAAGCGGTCGTCAAGCGTCAGTTGTCTGCCGTGATCCACACGCTTGCTCACTGTGCGGGTGAGATGGTGGTGGCCTACGAGCCGGTCTGGGCCATCGGCACCGGGCTGTCGGCCTCGCCCGAGCAGGCTCAAGCCGTGCACGCCCTGTTGCGAGCCCAGCTGCGCGCTGCCGCGCCGCATGCCGATGTGATGAAGATCCTCTACGGCGGCAGCGTCAAGCCCGACAACGCGCTGGCGCTGTTCTCCCAGCCCGACATTGATGGCGGACTCATCGGCGGCGCCTCCTTGAAGGCGGCGGACTTTGTGGCCATCTGCAGAGCCGCGGCTCAATGACGGCGCCGGCTTTCCTCTGACACACCTTTTCTCGGAAACAACCTCACCATGCAGATCTGGACGACCCTTCTTCTTGCGGTGCAGATTCTTTCGGCCCTGGTCATGATCGGCCTGGTGCTGGTGCAGCACGGCAAGGGAGCCGACATGGGCGCCTCCTTTGGCAGCGGCTCCTCGGGCAGCCTGTTTGGCGCCACGGGAAGCGCCAACTTCCTGTCCCGCTCCACGGCGGCTTGTGCCACCGTCTTCTTCGTCAGCACCTTGCTGCTGGCGCTGGTGTCGAACCAGGCCTCTTCCAAGGCGGGGGCCGGCACCAGCGTTCTGGATCGGCCCGGGGCTGCGGCTTCTGGCGCTGCTCCGGGGCTGCCGGTGGGCGTGATTCCCGGAGCTGTTCCAGCACCAGCGGCTGTGCCTGCTCAACCGTCGGCGATCCCTGCGCCGGCCGCCGCCAGCGGCAGCAAGTGACCTGCTGTTCCACTGCGTTTTTCCCTGGGAATCCCGAGGTTTCCCATTAGAATTTGAGGCTGTCTGGAGGGTGATTCTTCAAGCTCTCCAGGCAGTGTGAATTCAGTTTGACGTCATGCCGACGTGGTGAAATTGGTAGACACGCTATCTTGAGGGGGTAGTGGCGAAAGCTGTGCGAGTTCGAGTCTCGCCGTCGGCAC
>Ga0315907_10000688_pt1 | contig 47975 bp, 42 predicted proteins | sample LakEriMetagenome_3_FD_203525 | JGI IMG/M metagenome (GOLD analysis project Ga0315907, IMG submission 203525) | Freshwater fungal communities from buoy surface, Lake Erie, Ohio, United States - Buoy 12 MA123 | ecosystem: Environmental > Aquatic > Freshwater > Lake > Lake biofilm | place: USA... | reverse complement strand
TCAAAAAATACAAAATGGCTATGACTTTACTAGCTACTGTTCGTGGTATTCCGCAATTGTACTACGGTTCAGAAATTGGTATGGCAGGAGACAAAGGCAAAGGTGATGCCGATATTCGTCAAGATTTTCCTGGTGGATGGAATGGAGATGCAAACAATGCTTTTACCAAACAAGGAAGAACTGCAGAACAACAAAAATTCTTTGAATTCTCATCAAAATTATTCACTTGGAGAAAATCAAAAGAGGTAATTCATTCTGGGAAAATGACTCATTATTTACCTGATAATAATGTATATGTTTATTTTCGTCACAACGACAAAGAAACAGTAATGGTAATTATTAATAATGCGCCTGATACACAAAAAATAAATTCAACTCGTTTTCAAGAGAACATCAAATCATTTATTTCAGGAATTGACATTCTTTCTGGAAAAACAATCGATTTGAAAAATGAAATTACAATAGAAGGTAAATCAGCACTAATTTTAGAACTAAAATAATAAAATTATGATAAAAAAATTCTTTTTAATTGGATGTGCAATCGTTTTATTCGGTTGTAAAAAGGAATCAAATGACACTTCTAAAACTATTGCAAAATTTTCACCAGAAGTGGAAGAAAATGGTGTGATTTATGAAGTAAATATTCGCCAATATTCCCCAGAAGGAAGCTTTAATGCCTTTACAAAAGACATTCCACAACTTAAGGAATTAGGGGTAAAAATCATTTGGGTTATGCCTATTTTTCCAATTTCACAAACAAAGAGAAAAGCAACGGGTGGCGATAATAGCAAATTTGCATCGGAAATGCCCAAAGAAGAGCAACACAAATATTTAGGGAGTTATTATGCAGTATCTGATTTCAAAAAAGTAAATCCAGAATTTGGAACCATTGAAGATTTTAGAAATTTAGTACAAACTGCTCATGAAAATGGTATTTATGTGATTTTAGATTGGGTACCAAATCATACGGGTTGGGATCATGTTTGGATCAAAGAGCATCCTGAATTTTACACAAAAAACGCAAAAGGAGAAATCATCGATCCGATCAATCCAGAAACAGGTAAAACTTGGGGCTGGACCGATGTGGCTGATTTGAACTATGACAATCAAAACCTTAGAAAAGAAATGACTGCCGACATGCTACATTGGATAAAAAATGAAAACATTGATGGATTTCGTTGCGATGTAGCAGGTAATGTGCCTTTAGATTTTTGGAAACAAGCAATTCCACAATTACGAAAAGAAAAGAATATTTTCATGCTAGCAGAAGCTTGGGAACCCGCTTTACTAAAAGACAATTTGTTTGACATGGCATATGGATGGGATGGTCATCATACGCTGAACAAAATTGCTCAAGGAAAAGAAACCGTTAAAAATTTTGATGCTTACATTGAAAAAATCAACAAAGACTACGAAGCCAATGATATCTTGATGAATTTTGTAGATAATCACGATGAAAATTCATGGAATGGCACAATAAAAAGTCGCTTAGGTGCTGCGGAAGAAGCCATGACAGCCTTAACTTATTTTATGCCAGGTATGCCTTTAATTTATAGCGGTAACGAATATGGTTTAGAGCACAGTTTGAAGTTTTTTGAAAAAGATTCTATTCCTAAAACAAAAGGAAAACAATGGGAATTACGTGCTAAATTGGGTAAAATTAAAAATGAAATGAGTGCGTTAAACGGTGGAAAAAACAAAGCAGCATACAAAAAAATTACTGCTTCCAATGAAAACGTATTGGCTTTTGAACGTACTAAAAACGGCAAAAAAGTTATTTATTTAGCCAATTTATCAGCACAACCCGTAGAGGTTTCAATTCCAATAACAGGTCAGTTTAAAGATTTAATGACTGGAAAACCAATGGGATTAAATGCTACACAAATCTACTCGATGTTACCTTGGCAATATTATATTTTAACTAAATAATAGTTTACATACAATTTTAAAGTCCTGCTTATTCAAAGCGGGACTTTTTATTTTAAAATTTAACCGATATTTGCAAAAACAAATCCATTGAATTCAAAATACGACATTATAATTATTGGCGGAGGTGCTGCAGGTTTTTTTACTGCCATTAACATCGCCGAAAAAAATTCTTCCCTTAAAATAGCCCTACTAGAACGTGGAAAAAACGTACTAGAAAAAGTGCGCATTTCGGGTGGAGGAAGATGTAATGTTACCCATGCGTGTTTTGTGCCCAATGATCTAGTCAAATTTTATCCTCGTGGCGAAAAGGAATTAAAAGGGCCTTTTCATCAATTTTGTTCGGGTGATACTATTGAATGGTTTGAAAAACATGGTGTAGAACTTAAAATTGAAGATGATGGAAGAATGTTTCCAGTTTCCGATTCGTCTCAAACCATAATTGATTGTTTTCAAGAAGCCGTAAAAAAACTAAAAATAGACGTCTTTACCAATCATAGTGTTCAGGAATTATACAAAACCGAAACCCATTGGAAAATAACAACTACTCAAGACGTTTTTACTTGTGAAAAAATAGTAATGGCCACAGGAAGTAATCCTAAAATATGGGAATTACTTCAACATTTAGGTCATTCCATAATCGAACCTGTTCCGTCATTATTTACATTCAACATTAAAGATCCTCGAATTAAAGATTTAATGGGACTTTCAGCTTTAGCTTCCGTTAAAGTCAAAAAATCCAAACTAGAAGCATCAGGTCCATTATTAATTACCCATTGGGGAATGAGTGGCCCAGGAATTTTACGACTTTCAGCTTGGGGAGCTCGAGAATTAGCTGAAAAAAAATACCAGTTTGCCATTCAAGTAAATTGGTTGAATGAAACAACTTTTGAGGAAGCAATCGAGGCATTGAAAGACATCAAAGAAGAACATGCTAAAAAATTAGTGAGCAAATATGCGCATTTTGAATTACCAAAACGTCTTTGGGAAAACCTAGTCTTTGCTGCTGGAATTTCAGAAGAAACAAAATGGGCAGATCTAAATAAAACACAACTCCATTCGTTAATTGAACAACTTACAAACGGCGAATTTCACGTCAATGGAAAGAGCACCTTCAAAGAAGAATTTGTAACTGCTGGTGGCATCGACTTAAAAGAAGTCAATTTCAAAACGATGGAAAGCAAAATTCTTCCCAATCTATATTTTGCAGGCGAAATTTTGAATATTGATGCCATAACAGGCGGATTCAATTTTCAAAATGCTTGGACAAGCGGTTTTATTGTGGCAGAAAATATTATATAATAAATTTAGTAACAAATAAGTTACTTTGTGAAACTTTGTGCTTCACTTTGAGTTACTTTGTGTAACTAAACTATCGATTCAACCAAAAAATACTTGCTGTTAAAAGCGTTGCAAAACCTACCCATACCATATAAGGAATCAATAAATACGCTGCTTTTTTATCAATTTGTTTGAAGACGTGATAGGTTTCATAAATCATTAACCAAAGTAACACTATTTCAACTAAGGCCAACAAAAAATTGTGCAATCCGAAGAAAATATAAGACCAAAGTGCATTTAACGCTAATTGAATAATAAAAAACAACATCCCTTTTTTAACCAAAGGCATTTTAACCGCTAATTGATTCCAAACGAGTCCGCTGGAAATTCCCATCAATATAAAAAGAAGCGTCCAAACAGGTGCAAAAACCCAATTTGGCGGATTAAAAAATGGTTTCTTTATCATCGGATACCACGTTTCAATACTGGCTTGTGTTACTTTACTGGATAAATATCCAACTACTAAACAAACCATGACCATGTTGATAATTCGCAAATATTTTGTCATCTTTTAAAATTTATAAGCAAATTAACGAAATATCAAGGGAACAAATCAATGAAAATAGGTATTTTTGTCAAAATTTTAAGCTATGCTTCTTGAAAAAGATTTTATCGCAACTTCATATCAATCCATTGAAACCGCAATTTTTGAATGGAGTGCCCCTAGTAATATCGCTTTAGTAAAATATTGGGGGAAAAAAGAAAGACAAATCCCTGCCAATCCATCGATAAGTTTTACCTTAAAGAATTGTAAAACAATTACAAAATTAGAAGTAGTTAAAAGAAACTTCGACAAGCTCAGTTTGACAGGTATGGAATTTTCATTTGAATTATTGTTTGAAGGAAAACCAAAAGAAGATTTTAAACCAAAAATTCAAAAATTCTTTGAAAGAATCGAGCAATTTTGCCCTTTTTTAAAAGAGTACCATTTTAAAATCGATACACAAAACACCTTTCCACATAGTTCAGGAATTGCCTCTTCAGCCTCTGGAATGGCAGCTTTGGCAATGAATATTATGAGTTTAGAAAAAGCAATTAACCCGTCGATTTCAGACGAATATTTTTATGCAAAGGCCTCTTTTTTAGCCCGATTAGGTAGCGGAAGTGCTTGTCGAAGTATCAAAGGCGAAGTGGTAGTTTGGGGCAATCATGCTGAAATTTCAGGAAGTTCAGATTTGTTTGGTGTAGCTTTAACAGAAATCCATCAAAACTTTAAAAATTACCAAGACACGATTTTGTTAGTTGACAAAGGCGAAAAACAAGTTTCGAGTACCGTTGGACACGATTTAATGCACAATCATCCGTTTGCGGAAAGACGTTTTAACCAAGCTCACGAAAATTTATCAAAAATTAAAGCCATTTTAACTTCTGGAAACGTTTCAGAATTCATCAAAATTGTTGAAAGCGAAGCATTGACCTTACACGCCATGATGATGACTTCAATGCCTTATTTCATTTTGATGAAACCCAATACGTTAGAAATTATCAATAAAATTTGGAAATATAGAACCGAGACACAAGTTCCGGTTTGTTTTACATTAGACGCCGGTGCCAATGTGCACGTTTTATATCCTGAAAATGTGAAGGAAAAGGTATTGCAATTTATTCAAGATGAATTAATTGAATATTGCCAAAATGGTCAGTATATTTGTGATGAAATTGGGAATGGTGCACAAGATTTGAAATAATTTTATATCTTTACTAAAATATCTGATTACTATAAACTGTAAACTGAATACTAAAAATGAAAGGACCACTTTTTTACTCAAAAATATTACTTTTCGGAGAATATGGAATCATCCAAGATTCGAAAGGACTTTCAATTCCTTATAATTTCTATAATGGGGCTTTAAAGAAAGAGGAAAATCCTTCTGAAACAGCTATTAAATCAAACGAAAGTTTGAAAAGATTTGTTACTTATTTAGAGCAATTACAAGCAGAACAACCTGAATTAGTAACGTTCAATTTGACAGTTTTAAAGCAAGATGTAAACAACGGAATGTATTTTGATTCAAGCATTCCTCAAGGATATGGCGTAGGAAGTAGTGGCGCTTTGGTTGCTGCTATTTATGATAAATATGCCAATGATAAAATCACGGTTTTAGAAAACTTAACGCGTGAAAAATTATTGCAATTGAAAACGATTTTTTCTCAAATGGAATCGTTTTTTCATGGAAAAAGTTCGGGTTTAGATCCATTAAATAGTTATTTGAGTATTCCCATTTTAATCAATTCGAAAGATAATATTGAAGCAACCGGAATTCCAACGCAAAGCACGCAAGGAAAAGGCGCTGTATTCTTATTAGATTCTGGAATTGTAGGTGAAACCGCACCAATGGTATCTATTTTTATGGAAAACTTAAAAGACAACGGTTTCCGAACGATGTTGAAATCGCAATTCATTAAATATACAGATGCTTGTGTGGAAAATTTCTTGCATGGCGATGTAAAATCGTTATTAGAAAACACCAAACAATTATCTAAAGTAGTGTTGAACAACTTTAAACCAATGATTCCTGAGCAATTTCATCAAATATGGCAAAAAGGAATCGACACGAATGACTATTATCTAAAATTATGTGGTTCTGGTGGCGGCGGTTATATTTTGGGCTTTACACACGATTTAGATAAAGCAAAAGAATCCTTAAAAGACTATAAATTAGAAGTAGTTTATAATTTTTAATGTTTTTTGTTTGAAGGAAACTTTAAACTTTAAACTTTAAACAAAAACTCATGCTTACTCGTAAATCCAAAGTAACGCTCAAAAAAATGGCAAGCCTCTTTTCTGTAATTAGAGGGTATAACATTTGGGTGATTGTTTTGGCACAATATCTTTCGGCAATATTTATTTTGGCGCCTGAAAAAAGAGCATTGGATATTATTTTGGATTGGCGGTTATTTTTAATCGTAATAGCTTCTACTCTCACTATTGCTTCGGGTTACATTATCAATAACTTTTATGATGCTAAAAAAGATTTAATCAATCGGCCTAAAAAAGCGATGATAGACCGATTAGTAAGTCAAGAAACGAAACTGAAAGTATATTTTACCATAAACTTTATTGTAGCATTTTTGATGTTTTTCATTTCATGGCGAGCGATTTTATTTTTTTCAGCTTATATTTTCTTAATTTGGTTGTATTCGCATAAGTTGAAAAAAATATTTCTAGTAGGAAACATTACAGCATCCGTTTTAGCCGTTTTGCCCTTTTTTGGCATTTTAATGTATTACAAAAACTTTTACGAAGTAATTTTTGCGCATGCACTTTTCTTGTATTTGCTTATTTTAATTCGTGAAATGATTAAAGATTTAGAAAATATTGAGGGCGATTTAATTACCGATTATGAAACAATTCCTGTTGTTTTTGGTGAAAAAATGGCCAAAATTATCATCACAATTTTAACTTTTTGCACCTTAATTCCTGTATATTTCTTAATTGAAATTTACGATGTCGGCTACATGGACCTTTACTTTTACCTTAGCTTGATCATGCTATTGTTTTTTGTGATGTTGTTATGGAAATCAAGCTCTAAAACCGAATTTTTAAAACTTCATTTTTTATTAAAACTCATTATTGTATCGGGGGTGTTTTGCATCATTCTCATCGAACCTTCCGTTTTGATCCATGGAAAAAAATTGATTTCAACATATTAGTTATATCTTTGCAGAAATTTGTTTACAATTATGTCACGTCATCAAGATAACGATAAAAGCCGTCCGGGTTCTGCAAGACAAGGAGGATACAAAAAAGCCAGCAATTCAAGAGGAAATGCTCCTGTTAGAAAAGCACCTTCAAAATTTACTACAAAACCTGAAGCTGCTAAAGAAGCACCTAAGGCACCCAAATCTCCTAAAAGACCTTCAAATCCAGACGAAATGCGTTTAAATCGCTACATTTCTAATTCTGGAATGTGTAGTCGAAGAGATGCTGATATCTACATACAAAGTGGCAATGTAAAAGTAAACGGAGAAGTTATTACAGAAATGGGACATCGCGTTAAACTAACCGATGTGGTCCAGTTTGATGGCGTTAACATTACACCCGAAAAGAAAGAATACATTCTATTGAACAAACCCAAGAACTTTTCTACAGCAGGCGATGATGCCCCAGGTTCGGCAAATGTATTAGACTTGGTTAAAAATGCTACAAAAGCAAATTTAATACCGGTAGGAAGAATGGATAAAACCACTACAGGCTTGTTGTTGTTTACCAATGATACTGAAATTGTTCAAAAATTCACCGTTCCCAATCAACGTTCGTCTAAAGTATATCAAGTAACTTTAGATAAAAACTTAAAATATGAAGATTTAGAACGCATTCAAAAAGGACTAACTATTGACGACCACAAGGTTTATGTGGAAGAAATTACGTATATCGAAGACCAACCAAAAAGCGAAATCGGTATTAAAATGAAAACGTCTAATGTTAAAGTGGTTCGTAAAATTTTCGAACACCTAAAATATGATGTTTTAAAAGTAGACCGTGTAACTTTTGCTGGTTTGACCAAGAAAAATTTACCAAGAGGCGATTGGCGATTCTTAACCGAACAAGAAATCATCAACCTTAAAAATGCTTAAACGTATTTTGTAAAACACATAGGCACATAGGATTTTTTCTTTGTGCCTTTTTTATTTAGTAATCTGTGCGAACTTTGCGAAAAACTTAGCGCTCTTTGCGTTTAAATTTAAACTTTATGCCCAATCAACTACAACAAATTGCACTTAGATGGTTTGATGCGTTCAACGCAAAAAATCTTGAGAAATTATTAGCTTTATACGACGACGAAGCCCAACATTTTAGTCCTAAATTAAAAATACGCCAACCCGAAACCAATGGATTAATCATTGGAAAAGAAGCCATGCGCGTTTGGTGGCAAGATGCTTTTGATCGATTACCAACGTTACACTACAAAGTTACTTCATTAACCGCCAACTCAGATAGAGTTTTTATGGAATACATGAGACAAGTCGAAGGCGAAGCAGACTTATTAGTTGAAGAAGTATTAGAAATTAAAGACGGGAAAATTGTGTTTTCTAGAGTGTATCATGGGTAAATTATACTATTCCTGAAAAACATAATCCGCATACAGCTGTTCAATTTCGGTAAATACATCCAATAATTGATTGATCCCATCAGTGGTAACCAATTTTTGCTTGTACTCTTTAAAACCGTGAATGCCTTTGAAATAATTCGTGTAATGACGGCGCATTTCGTTAATCCCTAATCGTTCGCCTTTCCATTCCACACTCCAAATTAAGTGATTTTTGGCCGCTTCAATTCGGTCGTTCATGCTGGGTGGTGCTAGTTTTTCACCCGTGGCAAAATAATGTTTAATTTCATTAAAAATCCAAGGATAACCAATCGCAGCACGACCAATCATCATGCCGTCTAACCCATATTTATTTTTGTATTCCAACGCTTTTTCAGGCGAATCGATGTCACCATTTCCAAAAATAGGCATGGTAATTCTAGGATTTTCTTTAATTCGTTGAATGTGTGACCAGTCCGAATGCCCTTTATACATTTGCGCTCTAGTACGCGCATGAACCGTTAAGGCTTGAACACCAATGTCTTGCAAGCGTTCGGCAACCTCATCTATGTTGATTGAATTGTCATCCCAACCCAATCGTGTTTTTACTGTTACCGGAAGCGTTGTTCCTTTAATAACCGCTTTGGTTAAGCGCACCATCAAATCTACATCTTTTAAAACCCCTGCTCCTGCTCCTTTGCACACTACTTTTTTTACGGGGCAACCAAAATTAATATCGACCAAATCAGGTTGCACGGCATCTACTATTCGTGAAGATAGCTCCATAGCTTCTTCGTCACCGCCAAAAATTTGAATTCCCACAGGGCGTTCATAATCGAAAATATCCAATTTTTGCTTGCTTTTCACAGCATCCCGAATCAATCCCTCCGAAGAAATAAATTCAGAATACATCAAATCGGCACCATGCAATTTGCATAATCTACGAAACGGCGGATCGCTCACGTCTTCCATAGGAGCTAAGAGAAGTGGAAAATCAGGTAATATGATGTTACCAATTTTTGGCATGATGCAGCAATTTTTTTGCAAAAATACGATAAGATTTTTGATTGAAGATTTTCGATTGAAGATTTTTGAATTTTTAACGATTCAACTACTAGTTTCAGTCTAATAAATCAAATCTTTGGTTTATATTTGCAGTCTAAATGCCTAGCTTTCGCTAAATAAAGGACAGAAGACGAAGATGAAAAACATTAGAAATTTTTGCATTATTGCACACATTGACCACGGAAAAAGTACGTTGGCAGATCGTTTATTAGGCGCAACACAAACCGTAACCGCTCGCGAAGAAAAAGCACAGTTATTAGATAACATGGACTTAGAACGCGAACGTGGTATTACCATAAAAAGTCACGCGATTCAAATGGAATACACCTACAAAGGTGAAAAATATGTTTTGAATTTAATTGACACACCCGGTCACGTGGATTTCTCATATGAAGTTTCTCGTTCTATTGCCGCTTGCGAAGGCGCTTTGTTGATTGTAGATGCGGCACAAAGTATTCAGGCACAAACGATTTCAAATTTATATTTGGCGTTAGAAAACGATTTGGAAATTATTCCCGTTTTAAACAAAGTAGACTTACCAAGTGCTAATCCTGAAGAAGTTAGCGACGATATTATTGATTTATTAGGTTGTAAATTAGAAGATATTATTCATGCTTCGGGAAAAACAGGATTTGGTGTTGAAAATATTTTGGCAGCTATTATTGAAAAAATTCCAGCTCCAAAAGGAAATGTTGATGAACCGTTACAGGCCTTAATTTTTGATTCACATTATAATCCATTTCGTGGCATTGAAGTAATTTTCCGTGTAAAAAACGGTGAAATCAGAAAAGGGCAAAAAATTAAATTCATGGCAACAGGCAATGAATATTTTGCCGACGAAGTAGGAACTTTGAAATTAAATCAAGTTCCAAAAGACGTAATTTCAACAGGAGATGTAGGCTATTTGATTTCGGGAATAAAAGAAGCAAAAGAAGTAAAAGTTGGAGATACCGTAACCGATGCGAAAACGCCAACTACCAATATGATTCATGGTTTTGAAGATGTAAAACCAATGGTATTTGCAGGAATATATCCAGTGGATACCGAAGATTATGAAGACTTGCGTGCTTCTATGGAAAAACTTCAGCTAAACGATGCTTCATTAGTATTTACAGCAGAAAGTTCGGCTGCCTTAGGATTTGGTTTCCGTTGTGGATTCTTAGGAATGTTACACATGGAAATCATTCAAGAGCGTTTAGAACGTGAATTTAACATGACGGTAATTACAACCGTGCCCAACGTTTCTTATTTAGCGTATACTAAAAAAGAACCCGAAGTTGCAATGATTGTGAACAACCCTTCCGATTTACCAGAACCTTCTCGTTTAGATAGAGTTGAAGAACCTTATATCAAAGCAACCATCATTACTAAAGCCGATTTTGTGGGTAACGTAATGAGTCTATGTATTGAAAAACGTGGATTGATTACCAATCAAACGTATTTAACTACAGAGCGAGTGGAATTGAATTTTGATATGCCGCTAGCGGAAATTGTATTTGATTTTTATGACCGATTAAAAACCGTTTCTAAAGGATATGCCTCTTTTGACTATCATCCGATAGGAATGCGTACGTCAAAATTAGTAAAATTAGACGTGTTGTTAAACGCACAATCTGTTGATGCGCTATCGGCATTAATTCATGAAGATAACGCCTACAACATTGGTAAAAAGATGTGTGAAAAATTGCGTGAATTAATCCCAAGACAGCAATTTGACATTCCTATTCAAGCGGCTATTGGAGCAAAAATTATTGCTCGTGAAACCATTAAAGCACTTCGTAAAGACGTAACTGCAAAATGTTATGGTGGTGATATTTCTCGTAAACGTAAATTATTAGAAAAACAGAAAAAAGGTAAAAAACGCATGCGCCAAGTAGGAAATGTAGAAATTCCGCAAGAAGCGTTTATGGCAGTTTTGAAGTTGAATGATTAAATAAATTATCTAAATAAAAAGTATCAAACTCAATAGCTTCGGCTGTTGCCTTTTTTTATTAACATTAACAATTGACTCGTTTTCTTTTTGTAAAAGTTAGAGTAACTTTACAAAATGTATGCTTTAGTCGATTGTAACAACTTTTACGTTTCGTGTGAACGTGTTTTCCAACCTCAATTAAATGGCAAACCTGTTGTGGTATTGTCTAATAATGATGGTTGTATTATTTCGCGCAGTAATGAAGCTAAAGCATTAGGAATTCCCATGGGCGCGCCCGAATTTCAAGTTCGCGATTTGATAAAACAACATGATATTCGCGTTTTTTCTTCCAATTATGCGCTGTATGGTGATTTGAGTCATAGAGTGATGAAAATCTTGGAAAATTATACACCAAATGTTGAAGTGTATAGCATTGACGAAGCTTTTTTGAATTTTTCAGGGATGACTATTCCCGATTTTAATGCGTATGGTGCAGCAATCCAACACAGAATTTTGAAATGGTTGAGTATTCCAATCGGAGTCGGATTTGCACCTACCAAAGCACTCTCAAAAGTAGCGAACAAAATTGCTAAAAAATTTCCAGAACGCACTAATGGAGTCTATGTTATCGATACCGAAGAAAAACGAATCAAAGCCTTAAAATGGACTAAAATTGAAGATGTTTGGGGTATTGGTTTCCGATTGACTAAGAAAATGCAAGCTAAAAACATCAACACGGCTTATGATTTTACACTTCCGCATAACGAAGCTTTTATTCGGAAAGAAATGGGCGTTGTAGGTATGCGTTTGAAGTATGAATTAGAAGGTAAATCGGTTTTAGAAATGGAAGAACCTAAAGCCAAGAAAAATATTGCGGTTACACGAAGTTTCGAGAAAGATATTTCTAATTTTAACGAATTAAAAGAGCGCGTAGTTACGTTTGCAAGTGTTTGTTCCGAGAAGTTGCGTAAGCAAAATTCGTGTTGCAATACCGTTACTTTATATTTACGAAAAGATCCATTTAATGCCAACGGTGAAAAGTATAGCTTTTATCGTATGCAAACGTTACCATTTCCCTCTAATACTTCCTTTTCAATTAGTCAAATAGCGATTTCTATGTTGAAAGATTTATATCAAGACGGAACTGCTTACAAAAAAGCAGGTATTATAGTTTCAGAGATTATGCCTTCTTCGCAACGTCAATTTAAACTTTTTGATGAAGAAAATCCAAAGTATCAAAAACTCATGGAAGTTATGGATTTGGTTCAGGCAAAAACGGGCGAACGAAAACTTAGATTGGCTTCGCAAGATTTAAAACGTACTTGGAAAATGAAACAAAATCATTTATCCAATCGATATACCACAAATTGTAACGAATTATTAGAAGTAAAATGCCAGTAAATCCAAAAATAACTTTTTTTGTTCCCGATTTTGAAAGTCCTATTCAAACCACATTTATTTCAAGTGAAATTAAAGCAGGATTTCCATCGCCTGCAGCTGATTTTGAAGAATCAAAGGTAAGTTTAGATCATCTGTTGATTAAGAACAAAGAAGCAACTTTTTATGCCAAAGCAAGCGGAAATTCGATGACAGGAGCAGGAATTGACGATGGCGATATTTTAGTAATTGATAGAAGTCTTGAACCAAGAAATAATGCCGTTGCAGTTTGCTTTATCGATGGTGAATTTACCGTTAAGAGAATTAAGAAAACAGACGAGGCTGTTTTTTTAATGCCCGAAAATTCAAATTATGCGCCCATTCAAATAGCACCACATAATGAATTTATTATTTGGGGCATCGTAACTTATGTCATCAAACAAATCAAATAAAAAAGGCTATCTGAATTTAGATAGCCTTTTGTTTTTTTTTTAGAACAACTATTAGAAATTTGCTCTGTTATCTTTAATATCTGCTTTATCTTTTATGGCTGTATACGCTTTTGACGAAGCATAAGACTGATTTTGAGTTTTCTCTTGGTTGATATAAGTTGTATAATCTGAGATAGCTGGTGCTTTAACAACATTCTTAGTTCTAATCATAAACATACCGCTAGTTCCTTCTATAATTTCTGAGGTTTTTCCTGCCGCTAATCCAAATGCTTTTCCAACAACTTTAGATTCCATACCTACATTAGGGATGATTGGATTTTTAACAGTGACACCCGTTGCAGTTAAAACTGAAGCTCCAGATGCTTTTGAAACCGCTTCTAAAGAACTTCCGCTCATTTTCTTCTTAATGATTTCAGCTTTTTTCTGATTTTTAAGGATTGGTTCTACAGATTGTTTTGCAATATCTAAAGGTAGTAAACCAGAATCATTGATGTCTTTTAATTTTGCAACTACAAATCCTTGAGGCACTTCAAAACGTTTGATTGCAGCTACTTCTGTATCTTTATTAAAACTCCAACGCACCACTTCTCTTTGAGAACCTAAGCCTTGAACATATTCGTCATACGCTTTGATATTCGTTGCAGGAGTAACTACTAAACCTGCTTTTTTAGCTACTGCAGCAAAGTCTTTATTTTCTAATGCACCCGCCTCTAATTGACTTGCTTTAGTATACGCCGCATCAATAGTAGCGTCAGAAGCTTGAATTTTTTGAGCAATTGTTCCTAATAAAACTGCATCATTTTTACCTGAAACTTTCATTACGTGGAAACCAAATTCTGTTTCTACCACGCCCATTGTCCCAACAGGATTATTAAATACGAAATCGTTAAATTTTGGTGTCATTTGACCTGGTGCAATATTATCATATTCCCCTCCATTATTTTTTGACCCTGGATCATCTGAATTTGTAATCGCTAACATGGCAAAATTGCCTGGATTTGCTTTAGCTTGTGCTAATAAATCGTTAGCTAATTTTTGTGCTTCTTCTTTTGTTCTAGTAGCCGATGAGCGTTCTGCACCTTTATAAGCTAATAAAATGTGACTTGCTTTTGCAGTTGCATTTGCTTTTCTACCAATCATTCTTGATAAACATTGGTGTCCATTGTGCACATAAGGCCCAAAAACAGCTCCAGCTGGTAAATTAAATAATTGTTCTTGATAATCAATTGGTAAATCTTTTTTAGCTAAATAGGTTGAATCAAACTTGATATCAGAATTTGCATTTACAAACTCTCCTACATTTGAAACCGCTCTAAAACCAGGTAATGTATCATTCTTTTTGGTTTGTTCGTTGTAAACTACTTTTCCTGTTAAAACACTAGTTATCGATTCTAACATTGCTGCTTCATCTTCTTTAGATGGCTTATTTTCCACTAAAATAAAATCAATACTTCTTGTGTTGTCTGATTTATATTTTTTAGGATTTTTCTTCATAAATTCAACAATTTCAGCATCAGTTACCTTAACTTGATCATCGTTAACCGTTGAAAAAGCAACCGTTACATAATCAAAATCAGCTTTAGTAGCTTCCATTTGGTATGAGAATTTACCTTCTGCTTTAGTTGTTACAACACCCGATTTAATCATAGTGTTATACATTTGCTCCACAGCATAGGTTTCAATATTTTTTTCAAAATCTTTCCATTGCAACCATTGTTCTTGGTTTGGCGCGTTTTTTAAAGACTTGATGTATTCTTTGAATTTATTTTCGTCAAACTGACCTGCAGCATTTAAAAACTGTTGGTTTTGAGCAAAATTTGGATTTTGTTTGATTACGTTGATTAACTGTTCGTTGCCAATTGCAAGACCCAATTTCTCAAATTCTTCTCCAAGAATAATAGTTCTTACTTTTTGATCCCAAGCAGTATTAATTGCTTGTGTATTACTCATTCCTTGACCTTGCTTTTCAATCATTGCAACTTGCTGCATGAATTCTTGTGCGGAAATGTCTGTTCCGTTAACAGAACCTACACTATTTGCGCTACTTCCAAAAGTTCCACTCTTGATTACATCTGCTAATACAAATGAAAATAATGCTAATGCAATAATTACAATTAAGAAGAATGAACGTTGTCTAATTTTAGATAAAACTGCCATTTTTATTTGTGTTTAATTTTTTTTCAGAGGGCGAAAATACGATTATCTATTTAATAATAAAATAGAAAAAGCACATTTTCGTGGATTTTTTATGTTTTTATTTTTTATTTTGGTATTTATTGTAAAAATGTCTTCTAAAGAAAAACATTCCTAAAGAAACCAGCGCTATTATGATACTCAATACATAGCTTTCTTTGTTTGTATATTTTGCAAATGCATCATACGCAAAAAAGGCTGCAAAAGCCAAATAAAAGTACTGTACAAATTTTAAATAATTCATTGTTATATAATTTAAATTTTAATCAATATTGTTTACTTCTCCCATACTGCGTTGCATGTTAAAGATTTTGAAATCCTTACTAAAATCAACACCCGGACCTTCTAAATACCCACCTGCTTCATCAGTATATTTGAAAGGTTTTTCAGTAAAAAACCATTCGCTACTTTGATCATAATACAATTGAGAAGTTTCTAATTTTTTTCCGTCATGAGCGGTAATTATTACATTTCCTTGTAAATCAATTATTTTAGTTTTCTTGTATGAAATCGCATAATCAGAAACTACTGTGCTTCTGTTCCCTTTTTCATCGATTAAAGTTAAATGAATTCCTACTGGAAATTCCGTAAACGGATTGGCAATTGAACTATAATCGAGCATTTTTGGGCTCTTTAAAATTGACTTTATTCGACCCGAGTCGGTGTATTTTAGATTAATAGTATCTGCTGATCCAGAAGGCACAAAGGAAGTTTCGGTTAATTTTTTAACTTTTTTCAAATCGCTTTCACAAGATAAAAATAATTGCATACCAAGAAGTACTACAACACTTTTACATAAGTAAATAAAGCAATTTTGAACCTTCATTATATAAGTATTAATTAGTCTATTTTTCTTTTAATAAACCAAAGATCGCTTAACGATAATCCAACGGTTACATTAATATAGTTTTCTTCGATCAAACCATTTGAAGTTGTTCCTTTTTTACCAAGTTCTACTCCTAAATTAATTTTTGAAAGTCCTACTGGTAAACCCAAACCAAACGTAAAAGCATAATCATTAATACTTTGATTATTAATTACTAAACCGGTGTTTTCATATCTAAATCCACCACGATAAATTATTCTACTTAAATAATTGCTGAATGAATCGTATTTTGGAACATAAAAACCTCCAACGGCAACTTTTGTTGAATTCTCGAAAGATACATTTTGAATCGAACCAAATCGATTTGTCATTGAATTATTATTAGCAAAAGTCAACTCTGAACCAATGGCCCATTTTTTATTTTCGCCAATTCCTAAACCAAAACTGAACTTAGTTGGAATTTTCAATTTAGTATCATTAACCGCAATTTCATTTTCCTCACTGATTAATTCTGCTCCATTAATATTGTAAATAATGGTTGCTATTTTTCGTTCGTTCTCTGAATTCAACGTTGCTTCTGGTTGATATGTAATTCCTGCATTTAAATCTAACTTCGAATTGATTTTAGTTTTATACAAAAAACCGGTGTTTAATGAAATTCCGTTAATTTTAGAATTATTTTTTTCTCTACTTCTTAATTGCAAAACAATTGGCGAATAAATTGATTCTACATATTGAGTAGTAATATCTCCAAAATTATATCCCAAGTCAAATCCAAAACTTAATTTTTTATTTATTGAATAGGCCGCTCCAAAGTAAATTTTGTTTATATTACCTTCACCTAAATTTCTATAATTTCGTTCGGTATTATCGGTTTGAATAGCAGTATTTTCTATTTTAAATCCAACAGCCGAATAAGGCATTATTCCAAAAGTAAATCCAAATTTACCATAAGGAAACCCAATGGCTAAATAATCAATATTTGTGCGTTGTGCTTTTTCAATAACTTCGTTAGTATTGTATTTTGAAAAAGAAGAATTTGCCCCAATCGTAAATGCCGTAGATTTTAATTTTGAAAAAGAAGCCGGATTTGCAATATTCAATTGTATACTATCATTAAAAATGCTAACTCCACCCATCGCTCTCACATCATGAGTCCCTTTGAATTTAATTTCACCTAAACCATAATATGAATAAGGAGATGCTGTATTATCTTGAGCCCAAGAAATTGAAGAAATTAGTAATAGTACTAACGCAGAAATTTTTTTAATCATTTTGATGTATATAAGTTGATAAAAGTCGTAAACTATCTAGTAAGAAATTTGAATTGGCAAATATGGTGTTTTTTAATCTTTTAGCCAAAAATTCTGCGTCTCCTCCTGTTAAAATTACTGTTAAATCCTGATATTTAAGAAAATATTGGGAAATAAAGCCGTCAATTTCATAGGTTAATCCGTTGATGACACCACTGTGAATTGAATTTTCGGTTGAATTTCCAATAAATATTTCGTTACTATTGCTTTCTAAAAACGGTAGGTTTTGTGTATAATCATTTAGACTTTTATAGCGCAAAACTATACCTGGCGAAATTGCACCTCCTAAATATCGATTGTTTTGATCTATAAAATCATATGTGACACAAGTTCCAGCATCTATAACCAACCTGTTTTGTTTAGGATACAATAATGTTGCTCCTGCAGCAAGAACCATGCGGTCTACTCCAAGTGTTTTTGGTGTCTTATAATTATTTGTAAACGGCAATACGGTAGTGTGATCGATAATTTGTATTTCAACATGTTTTTGAAGGAGATCTAAAACCTCAGCTTCTATTTTTCCAACTGATGCATAGATGGCACTTTTAATTTTTGGATATTTTATAAAAATTCCAGAAAAAAAAACAGCAGCTTCTTTTGGATCGGCAACAAACAATTCTACTAGGGTATCTTGTTCAAATACAGCCGCTTTAATTCTAGAATTTCCAACATCAACTGTTAAAAGCATATCATGGTTTTTAGTTTGGCAAATATACAAATTGATTTTTTTTAAAATTTGTTTTGGATTATATAAAATAGATTCTATATTTGCACCCGCAATGAACAAGTAATACTACTATTCATTGTAAAGGTACCTTAGCTCAGATGGTAGAGCAATGGACTGAAAATCCATGTGTCCCTGGTTCGATCCCTGGAGGTACCACAAAAACATCCGTAATACACTTGATAATCAAGGAATTACGGATTTTTTGTTTCTTATACGGACTTGAAAGGGTACTCAAAAAAGTTGATTTATTTTTTTTACCTATTTTAACGAAATTAAAAATGCTTATTTATGAAAAAAACAAATTTATAGTTTTTTTGTTTTTATCTGGCAGAATATACTTGAGCAAGTAACTATTTATAAACTATCGTTTTGTTATAATAAATTCGCTTCTTCTATTGGCTTGATGCTCTTCTTCAGAACAAGGAACATCATCTGCACAACTATTCAACAATTGGGTTTCTCCATAACCTTTACCTGTTAATCGATTTGGCGCTACACCATTTTCTACTAACCACTTTATTGTTGATTTTGCTCGTCTTTCGGATAGACTAATATTGTATTTTGAAGTCTGACGACTATCAGTATGAGAACGAACATCTATTTCAAGAGTCGGGTACTCTTTCATGACTTCCAATATTTTGGCTAATTCAACAGCAGCATCAGTACGAATATTTGATTTATCTAAATCAAAATAAACGATATCAATCCCCAATGTCTTTCTTAAATCTCTTCCAACTTGTAAGGGTTGTAATTTTGGTGTTAACTCAATTAAAACATCTGTAATTCCAGATTCTTTTGGAGTAATTACAAAACTCTCTTTTGCAGTATATTCCTCTTTCTCAAATTGAAGTCTGAATTTTGTTTCACAGGCTACTTGGCCAAAATCAAATTTACCATTTTGATCAGTGGTTAATTCCTCAATTTTAACATAATTAATGTCATATAGAACAACTTTCGCATCTGAAATAGGTAATTTGGTTTCGGAATCAACCACTAAGCCAGTAAGACTTTGTTGGCAATCTTTTGGTATTGGTATCGTTTCAGTACATTTATAAATATCATCAAATCCTAAGTTATCTTCTTTTCTATTTGAACTAAAGAACCCATTTTTTGTTGCGTTATCCATAATAAAAGCAAAATCATCTGAATTACTATTGACTGGTGCTCCAACATTTTTTATTTTTCCATGTGTTCCATCTTCATTGAGTTGTGTTATAAAAACATCTAATCCTCCTAAACCTGGATGGCCATCTGATGAGAAATACAATTCATTAGAATTTGAAATAAAGGGAAATGTTTCTCTTGCTTCGGTATTAATTGATCCTCCTAAATTTACCGGTGTCCCATAACTCCCGTCAGAAAGTATAGCAACTTTATAAATATCCGAAAGTCCTTTGGTACCTGGCATATTTGAAGAAAAATATAATGTTTTCTCATCAGGACTTAAAGCTGGGTGTGCACAATTATACTCGTTGCTGTTGAACGGTAATTCGACAATATTATCCCAAGAATCTCCAATTTTAGTAGCTTTATATAATTTTAAAAGTATCGTTTTATTACTATCTCTCCCTTTTTTACCATTTAAAAAATTATTACGAGTAAAATACATCGTTAAGCCATCATTAGTAAATACAGGTGTTGATTCATGATATTTTGAATCAATTTTTTTAGAAAATTTCACCGGAGCTTCTAAGTTACCATTGTCTGAAATTATTGAACCATACAAATTAGTGTAAGATTGATTGGTCCAATTGTGTTTTTTTACAAAAACGCCTCCAGTATCTCTTGCAGATGTGAAAACTAAAGTATTTTTGTGAAATGACGTTCCATAATCAGAATACTCTGAATTGATTCCTGCATTTTCTATACGATACCTTCCTGAATTCTTTTTAATTTCTTCTAAATAATTAGTTTGATTTTTAGATAAAATCGCACGTAAATCAGCAGCATTAAGTTGACTAAATTTAGCCATCATAACATCCGCTTTTTTATAATCACCGACCGATTTTAATGTTTGTGCATATCTAAAATAGTATTCAGCATCTACTTTCTCATTTAAAGAAAACAACTGTTCATACCATTTATTTGCGTCTATGAGATTAGATTGAAAATAGTAAGAATCGCCTAATTTAGAAAACAATTCTACTGATTTATAACCCTTATTAGCAACTTTTTCATATGTTTTTATCGCATTTACATAATGAAATTGATCATAATTTGCGTCGGCTTTTTTCAGTTGTACATTTTGCGAAAAACTAAAAAATCCAAAAATCAAAAAACAAACTATAAAACTATTTTTTATTTTCATAATATTTATAATGTTAGAAAAATCTAGGTGAAACAATTTTTTCTTGTTTACCTTTAAATTCATATCTTAAAAAGAATTCGTGTGATCCAGAATTATAATTTGCTAATTTGGTTGTATCAGTATCGTAAGTATATCCAATAAACCAATTTTCGTTAACTTGAAAACCCACCAAACCACTCATCGCTGCACTCCAGCGCCAAGCTCCACCAACTACAAATTTATCATTAAACATAAAATTTGCAGTTAAATCAAGTTGTAAGGGCGCACCCTTTACAGATTTAGCTAAAAAAGCAGGCTTAAATTTTGTGGTTTCAGAAAGATCAAAAACATAACCCCCTATAAAATAATAATGTAAAGCATCTTTTGCAACTGAAGAAGCATTATCATCATAATGTTTGGTTTCCAAAATAAAAGGTACCGAAACTCCAGCATATAATTTATCCGAATGATAGTAAACTCCTGCACCTATGTTTGGCGAAAATTGATTGTCAATATTATTTTGAAATCGAGGATCATTTAAATCATATCTATTTAATTTTGTATAATCTACATTAAATAAACTAGCTGTACCTTTCAAACCAAATGATAATTTATAATTCTCAGAAGTATTTAAAGTATAGGAAAAATCTGCTGAAATAGTACTCTTATCTGAAGGTCCAATCTCGTCTTGAATAACAGAAACTCCAAGTCCAACATTTGAATTATTAATTGGTGTGTGAATAGAAGCCGCCTTAGTAGTGGGCGCTCCCTCAAGGCCAACCCATTGTGCTCTATATACTCCAAATACACTCATAACACCTCTTGAACCAGCATAAGCAGGATTTACATTTATAGTATTATACATGTATTGTGTAAATTGTGCGTCTTGTTGAGCTTCAACATGAGAAACACCAAGAACTACAAACAAAAAAAGTATTTTTCTCAATATTTTAAAAATTTATAAACCTTAATTTGAAATTGTGCAATGAAAAAACTTGTTTTTTGATATTTGACAGTTGGAATAAAAAAATGCACTTTTTACTGTTGAGCATATGAAGTATTTAAAAACTATGAATATACTATACAATCTTAATTCGCATTAAAATTGATTAGATATAGGGGATTTATTTTCATTATTGCTTTATGATCTTGGCGGCGTATTCAAAATTCCCCGACGTTAATCGTATCAGGTATTCGGCACTGGAGAGACGGGAAAGGTTTAATTTTATTTCGTTATTTTCATTAACTACTACTTCAGAATGGATTAATCGACCTAATATGTCAAAAACCATTGCATTTATTTTTGCTCCAGGTGAACTAGAAAAAGTAAAAGTAATCTGTTCAACAAATGGATTTGGAAATAGAGTAGTTTGAATTGAACTATTATTGTTGTTTATTATTTTACTCCAGTTATTTTGTTGAAATCCTTGTTGAACAATATAGGCCCCTGAGGATGTTCCTGTTACAGATTGTTGACCCACTGTGTAGTTTACTTTATAACCTGAAGCTGTTACAACACCGCCTCCTTGAGCACTTAACATTTCATGGTGCAATGATTGAGCAGATGCAGAAACTATAAATAAACAAAATAATAAATTTCGCATAGTACGATGAGTAATTTATTTTAAATTAACCGCAAATATATATAATTTTCTTTAAAAAAGACCTTTGTGGCAAAAAAAACGATTCCTTTTGTTCAAGTAAGTGTTTGAAAGTGCTTATTTTATAATGCTACCTCATCATATTTTAATACTACAGCATAGCCTTTTTCTGTAAAATACTTTTTCGGATCATCTTTTGAAAGTACCATGATAAAGTCTCCTCCCCAAGCACCCAAACTTTTAATGACTCCATTAAAATCTGAAAATAATTGTTCTTTTATAGTCGTAGTTTCTAAGACTTCGCTCATCAATATTTCGTGGTATTCCATCAATTGAGCAAACGCTTCCGGGGAAGTACAATGAATAACTTCCTGAGTAATCGTATTTATTTTGGAACAAACTGAGAGCGATTTATGACGTTGCGTTAAATAAGTTGTGATAGCCGATTTACTACTTTGCTTTTGATTTAAATACACAAAATAAATCTGATCCATAAAAGTAGGATTGAATGAGACGGTTTTAAAGTTGGGGATTTCGTTTTCTAATTGGTAAATAATGGGAGAATTTGATTGTGCACAAGCGATATCATAACCGCTTCCGCCAAAACTTTTTCTTAATAATTCAAATGCATCGACTTGAAACCATTGCGCAATATTATTAATTAGTGTTGATGAAGTTCCTAAACCCCAATTTCTAGGAAATGTTAAATGGGTTTCAATTTCATAACCATGCTCATTTAAAATAGTGGGATTTTGCAGACTAGCATGATGTAAAATTTCGATTAAAGTATTTTTTACCGAATCGTTTTTCTCTGAAACGTCTTTATTTTTAATTTCCGAAAACGTAAGAATATCTTCAAACCAAATACTTTTATCTGCATCAAAACTGGTCCATTTTAATTTTTGAGCAACGCCTTGTTTTATTGTGAGATTTTGTCCAAAACGTGTAGGAACCGCTAAGGCTTCAGCACCATCAAGCACAACATATTCTCCTGTGAGCAATAATTTTCCGTTACTATAAAACGTTTGGGTTGCCATTATTTTCTGATTTGTTCTAAATAATCAACCACTAAACTATGCGAAATCGTTGTGTCTTTGAAAAACGCTAATACCTTTTGCTTTTCTTCTTTGGTTGCTTGATGTTGATTTAAAATATTCATCAAATGCATTTTCATGTGACCTTGCTGAATTCCGGTGGTGGTGAGTGAGCGCAATGCTGCAAAATTTTGTGCCAAACCAGCCGCGGCTACAATTTGCATCAATTCTTCTGCCGAAGGCTTGCCTAATAATTCCATTGAGAATTTTACTAATGGATGTAACGACGTTAATCCGCCAACTGTTCCTAATGCCAAAGGAATTTCCATCCAAAAGGTAAAAATATCATTTTCAATGGTAACATGTGATAAACTCGAATAACGTCCTGATTTACTAGCATAAGCATGAATTCCGGCTTCCACAGCTCTAAAGTCATTTCCTGTAGCTAATACAACCGCATCGATTCCGTTCATGATGCCTTTGTTATGGGTAACGGCTCGAAAAGGTTCTATCTCGGCAATGCGCACCGCCGTTGCAAATTTTTGAGCAAATTCGTTTGCATCAATGGATTGATCTTCTGAAATTTCAGCAATCGGACATGAAACTTCTACACGCACCAAACAATTGGGCACATAATTACTCAAAATACTCATTATGACTTGAATATTTTTCTCTTCAAAAGTAAAATCAGCATAGTCTTGTGCTTGATTTTCTAATGTTTTGGCAAATTGTTCCAAGCATGTATTAATGAAATTCGCTCCCATGCTGTCTTTAGTATTAAAAGTAGCATGCAATTGATAATAATTTGGAATTTCATTCGTCTTGTTTCTGAGTTCAATATCTAAAATTCCGCCGCCACGCTTTTGCATGTTTTTGGTAATTTCTTGCGTATCATCGAAGAATGTAGCTTTTATTTTATTGAAAAAAGTAGTTAGTTTTTCTGCATTTCCATGGAAAAGAAAATGTACCTGACCTATTTTTTCGGTATTAATGATTGTAGTTTTAAATCCGCCGCGTTCTCCCCAAAATTTTGCTGCCTTTGAAGCGGCTGCTACCACCGAACTTTCTTCAATAGCCATTGGGATGGTATAACTTCTGCCATTAATGATAAAATTGGGCGCAACACCATAAGGAAGATAAAAATTTGTCAATGTATTTTCGATGAATTCGTCGTGTAATTTTTGCAAATTTTCATCCGCATTCCAATACTTTTTCAAATTGGCTTTTGCTTCGGCATCATTTGAAAAATAAGTTGCCGTAATCCAATTGATTTTTTCTTCTTTAGATAGTTTTGAAAAGCCTTTGATATTTTGTGTCATAAATAGTACCTATTGAACGGCAAATATAATGATTTTTTAAACCCATTTTGCTATTCTAAACTCTGCTTTCTTATTCCGCCCCAGAAGCTTCTGAATGTTCCAAAATCTTTCGCTCTGCTTGTGCCTAGAGCTTCATTACACTCCTTGTTTTTAAGAATTTCGGTTTCCCTTCATAAAAGAATCGATAAAAATTATGGTTAATTCATATATTTTCACTAAAATTGAACAGTTTTTAAAGCATATTTTCAATGAAAAAAATAACATTTGCCCTACTTTTATTTGTAGTGAGCTCAGTATCAGTAGTAGCCCAACAAAAAATTACGTTAGAAGAAATTTGGGGCGGTGCTTTTCGCACAAAAGGAATGGACGAATTAAACGCAATGAAGAACACCAACCAATACTCAGTGTTGAATTTTGACCGTGCGTCTAAAAGTTTTCAAATCGATTTGCATGATTTTGCCACTTTAGAAAAAGTGAGTACGCTTTTTGATACTAAAAATCATCCCGAAATAAAATCAATCGACAGTTATACTTTTGATAAAAGTGAAACTAAAATTTTAATCGCCACCAATTCAAATTCTATTTTTCGTCATTCGTTTACCGCTGATTATTGGATGTATGATCTTGCTACTAAAAAAGTGAGTTCGTTTACAAAAAATCAGGTGCAAGAGCCTACTTTTTCTGCAGATGGAACAAAAATAGGTTATGCGTTTGAAAATAATTTATATGTTTATGATTTTACATCAGGGGCAACGACTCAAATTACAACTGATGGCAAAAAAAATCAGATCATCAACGGAATTACCGATTGGGTTTATGAAGAAGAGTTTGCGTTTGTAAAAGCATTTGACTGGAATGCTTCGGGCACTAAAATTGCTTACATTAAATTTGATGAAACCGAAGTTCCTGAATTTTCAATGGATATGTATAATCAAGGATTATATCCTACGCAATCGGTTTTTAAATATCCTAAAGCAGGAGAGAAAAACGCAACGGTGTCCTTACATATTTTTGATGTAAAATCGGGAAACACAACACAAATCAAGTTAGGCGATTATACCGATTTTTACATTCCTAGAATCAAATGGACGAGCGATGCAAATACGTTAAGCGTTCAAGTAATGAACCGCCATCAAAATAATTTAGACCTCCATTTTGTTGATGCCACTTCGGGTACTACAAAAATTGTTTTAAACGAAAAAGATGCTGCGTATGTTGATGTAACTGATAACTTAACGTTCTTAAAAGACAATAGTTTCATCTGGACTTCAGAAAAAGACGGCTTCAATCATATTTACCACTACGATAAATCGGGTAAATTAAAAAAACAAATTACCAAAGGAAATTGGGAAGTAACTGCCTATTATGGTTTTGATGAAAAGACAGGAACTGTTTATTATCAATCGGTAGAAAACGGATCAATCAATAGAGATATCTATGCTATTAAAGTAGATGGTAAGTCAAAAGTAAGATTGTCGTCTAAAACTGGAACTAATTCGGCGACTTTTAGTCCGAATTTTCAATTCTTTATCAATACCTATTCAAGCGCAACTTCGGCACCAACTTACACTTTAAACAATTCAAAAACAGGAGCAGTTATTAAAACGATTGTTTCAAATGAGACGGTAGAAACAAAATTGGCTAAATATGAGGTAGCTCCAAAAGAGTTTTTTGTTTTAACTACCGAAAAAGGGCACCAATTAAATGCTTGGATGATCAAACCAAAAAACTTTGATGCCACTAAAAAATATCCGTTGTTCATGTATCAATATTCGGGTCCAGGATCGCAACAAGTAAATAATGATTGGAACGGAACAGACGATTATTGGTTCATGATGTTGGCGCAACAAGGGTACATTGTAGCTTGTGTTGACGGAAGAGGAACTGGTTTTAAAGGAGCTGCGTTTAAAAAATGTACGCAAAAAGAATTAGGAAAATTTGAAGTAGAAGATCAAATCGATGCGGCAAAAGTACTTGGAAAATACAACTATATTGATGCGTCAAGAATTGGTATTTTTGGTTGGAGTTATGGTGGCTTCATGTCATCTAACTGTTTGTTCCAAGGTGCTGATGTGTTCAAAACAGCAATTGCAGTGGCGCCAGTTACTTCATGGAGATATTATGATAGCATTTACACCGAACGATACATGCAAACACCACAAGAAAATGCTAGTGGCTATGATAATAATTCACCCATCAATCACGTGAGTAAATTAAAAGGAAACTTTTTATTAGTTCACGGAACAGCTGATGATAATGTTCATGTTCAAAATACTATGAAAATGGTTGAGGCTTTAGTTCAAGCTAACAAGCAATTCGATTGGGCAATTTATCCCGATAAGAACCACGGAATTTATGGGGGAAAAACCCGTTTACAATTATATACAAAAATGACTAATTTTATTAAAGAAAAATTATAATAAACCAATAAACTAAAACAAATTATATGAGCGAAGTAGCAGCAAAACAAAGTCATCCAAAAGGCCTTTGGGTCTTATTTGGAACCGAAATGTGGGAGCGTTTCAATTTCTACGGAATGCGAGCGATCTTAACCCTATTTATGGTGAATTCGTTATTAATCAAAGAAGCCGATGCTGCCATTATTTACGGCGGATTTTTAGCCTTGTGTTATTTAACACCACTTTTAGGTGGATTTATTTCTGATAAATACATTGGAAACCGATACAGTATTATGCTGGGCGGAACGTTAATGGCTATTGGTCAATTTTTATTATTCATTAGTGCTTCAACGTTTGATTCAAGCATTAGTAGTGCTAAAATATTCATGTGGGTTGCTTTGTTTGTCATCATTTTTGGTAATGGTTTTTTCAAGCCAAACATCTCATCAATGGTAGGAAGTTTATATCCTAAACAAGAAAAAAGCAAACTAGATTCAGCTTTTACCATTTTCTACATGGGAATTAATATTGGTGCTTTTTTAGGCCAATTTATTTGCCCATGGGTTGGTGATGTTAAAGATGCTGATACCGGAATAAGAGATATTTTTGCTTTCAAATGGGGATTCTTAGCTGCTTCAATTGCAATGATTATAGGAACTATTTCGTTTTTTCTCTTAAAGAATAAATATGTAGTTACTCCAGAAGGAAGACCTATAGGAGGCTTGCCAAAAAATAGTGTGAGTGATGATTTTGAAGAAGGAGAAACACAAACTGCAAAATTTACAGGCAAAGCTATCGGAATTGCTGTAGTGTTATTTGCCGCTTTATTCTTTATTTTTAGATTTATATTAGTGGGAGAATTTGGCTTTAGCGCTGTAGAAATGGGTCAGTTAATTAAAGGAATAATTTATCCGTTTATTTATGCTGCTGGTATTTCATTAGCTTATTTAATTATGAGTTCTGCCGAAAATAAAGTAGAAAGACAACGAATCTGGGTAATCTATATTGTATCATTTTTCATTATTTTCTTCTGGGCTGCCTTTGAACAAGCGGGCTCTTCGTTAACTTTTATTGCAGACAATCAAACAGATAGAAGTATTTTTGGATGGAATATGCCACCATCAATGGTTCAAATTTTTAATGGACTATTTGTAGTAGCCTTAGCGTTGCCATTTAGTTTGTTGTGGGATAAACTTAGAGCAAAAGGAAAAGAACCTGTTTCACCTTTAAAACAAGCCATAGGATTAGCTTTAATTGCTTTGAGTTATTTTATTATTGCTCACAATGTGAAAGATTTAGGCAACTCTGGATTATTAGCAATTAAATGGTTGATGCTTTTATACTTAATCCAAACAATGGGAGAATTATGTTTATCACCAATCGGATTATCATTAGTTGGTAAATTAGCGCCAAAACGTTTTGCTTCTTTATTGTATGGAGTTTTCTTTATTTCAAATGCTGCGGGTTATGCATTAGCGGGTTCGCTAGGAGCCATTATTCCTGCAACAGGTGATAAATTTCAAAAAGCAGAAACGTTAGGAGTTAATCTTCAAGATGTATTGGATAAAAAAGTAACCTTAACAGCTGAACAAGTTGCTTTATTTGAAAAAGAACAATTGCCAATCGAATATACTTCTTTTGGTGGATTTGAAATTCATAACTTATACGAATTCTTCATGGTGTTTGTAGTGTTGTGTGGTATTGCAGCTATTATCTTAGCCTTTTTATCACCTCGCTTGAAAAAAATGATGAACGGCTTAGGCTAAAATATTTAAAATATTTTTTATATCTTTCAAACCTACAAGAAGCCCTTGTAGGTTTGTTTTTTAAATACAATACATTATGTGGAAAAGTCATCCTAAAGCATTGCCTTACTTATTTTTATCTGAAATGTGGGAACGTTTTGGTTATTATTTAATGATTGGTATTTTTACCTTATATCTAAAAGATGTAGAAGCCGGATTTGCCATGACCGAGAAAGATGCGTCCGATTTATATGGAACGTTTATCGCCTTGGTTTTCCTAACACCTTTTATTGGAGGATTAATTGCTGATCGTTATTGGGGCTATAAAAAATCTATTATTATTGGCGGAATCATGATGGGTGCAGGTTATTTCATGATGGGAATTCATGATATCACAATGCTATATGTCGCTATGACCTTAGTAATTGTGGGCAATGGATTTTTTAAACCTAATATTTCAACTCTTTTAGGAAACTTTTATTCGGAAGACAAATACAAAGAAAAGAAAGACGAAGGCTACAACATTTTCTATATGGGAATTAATGTGGGTGCATTCATTTGTAATTTCTTTGGTGCTGCTTTGCAAATTTTATTAGGTTGGCAGTATGCGTTTATGGCCGCTGGAGTTGGAATGTTTATTGGTGTTCTCGTATTCATATTAGGAACCAAACACTACGGGACTCAAACCGAGAAAAAAGGAGTACAACCTGGCGACATGCCGTTCTGGAAAATTGTGATGTTTATCTTAGTGCCATCAGCGGTTTTTGGAGTAATTGGTTGGTTGATTAAAGGAGTTACTTCTGAAGCAAATCCAAGTGGTTATATTTTTGGTTCCGATAGTACCGATGCTTTTATTTTTGCTTGTATCCCCGTGATTTTCTTCTACGGAAGTTTGTATTTCAAAGCCAAAGTGGAAGATAAAAGACCTATTGGCGCTTTATTAACCATTTTTGCTGTAGTAATTTTATTTTGGGGGGTTTTCAAATTGAATGGTTCTGCATTAAATACTTGGGCAGACCGATATACGGATAGAGAAATTAAAGGAAATACACAAGCGGTTTTCAATGGTTTAAAACTAGCCAAAGAGGTCGAATACAAAAAAGATTCGGTTGAATTGTATGATTCGAGTTTCCGAATTCAAAAAGTAGATGGTGAAGTTCAAAAAACAGTCGATTACCCGGTGTATTTTAGAAACGTAGCCAAAGATAAATTACCAGAAGAAGGTTCAAAAGTATCGCTTTGGGCAACCAATTTAAGTCAGTCGATTAATCCAGGTTGGGTAATTATTTTAACACCTTTAGTTGTAGCTTTTTTTACTTTCTTGAGAGGAAGAAAAAAAGAGCCATCAACACCTACAAAGATTGCCTTCGGGTTATTAATTTCAGCTTTATCGGTTTTAGTAATGATTGCTGCTGTTAATATGGGCGCAAATGGAACTGAAAAAGTAAGCGTTTGGTGGTTAGTAGCTAATTATGGTGTCATTACTATTGGTGAATTATTTTTAAGCCCAATGGGATTATCAGTGGTTTCCAAATTGAGTCCAACAAACATTACTTCCTTAATGATGGGCGGTTGGTTTTTAGCTACATCGATCGGAAATAAATTAAGTGGCGTTTTAGCGAGTCTTTGGGATACCTACGATAACAAACAAGATTTCTTTTGGATTAACTTCGGATTATTACTATTTGCTACTTTATTAATGTTCTTGTTATTGAAACAATTGAATAAAGTAATGCAAGAAAAAGGGATACATTAAGATGCAAACAATAGAACAAATTCAAGATTTTAAAGGAAAATATCCAAAACAATTGTGGTATTTATTCTTCAGCGAAATGTGGGAACGCTTCTGTTTTTATGGAATGCGAGGTATGTTAGTAGTTTTCATGGTAAACCATTTAGCCATGGATGAAAAAACCACAAATTTACAATATGGCGCCACGCAAGCCTGGGTGTATGCTTTTACGTTTATTGGTGGTTTATTTGCTGATAAAATTTTAGGATTACGAAAGTCACTTTTTTGGGGTGGAATTTTGATGATTTTAGGAAGTGTTATTTTGGCAATTGATCCAAAGAATTTCTTTTTTATCGGAATCAGTTTTACCATTGTGGGTACTGGATTTTTTAAGCCAAATATCTCTTCTATGGTGGGTCAATTATATAAAGAGGGAGACCCAAGACGCGATGCCGGATTTTCATTTTTCTATATGGGAGTAAATCTAGGGGCATTAATTGGGGGTTATATTTGTATCGCTGTTGCCGAAGGATCAATGTGGCAATCCTTAGTTCCAGAACATTTACGATGGAATGTAGGTTTTGGTTTTGCCGCCCTTGTAATGGTCATTAGTTTATTGACGTTTACTCAAACACAAAAAACGTTGAGCACCATCGGACTTTCGCCTTTACAAGAACTTGCCACTTCTAAAAGAAAAATTTTAGAAATAGCGACCTATTTAGGTTCCTTATTAGTAATTCCTGTCATTATCATTATGGTTGCGAATACTAAGTATACTGATTATTTTATGATGGTTATCGGACCTGCTTCTATTTTGTATTTGTTCTATGAAATGAAAAATTTCTCGATTTCAGAAAATAAAAAACTACTAGCAGCATTGGTTTTCATTATCTTTTCTATTTTCTTTTGGGCTTTTTTCGAACAAAGTGGTGGTTCGCTAAGTTTATTTGCTGCAAATAATTTGAATAATACGATTGCAGGAGTAGAATTAAGTCCGAATGGCGTTAATAATTCAGCAAACTCTTTATTTGTAATTGGTTTTGCTGCCCTGGTTGGTTTAGTTTGGTTGTGGATGGCAAAAAGAAAAATTGAACCTAATACCATTATCAAATTTGGATTAGCATTTTTATTTTTAGCAGGTGGTTTTTGGATCTTTTATTACACCCAATTTTTTGCAGATATAAACGGAAAAACATCTTTAGGAATATTTACTTTTGGTTGGTTTGTAATCACATTTGGTGAATTGTGTTTATCCCCTATCGGAATGAGTGCCATGACCAAATTATCGCCTCAAAAAACACAAGCCGTTATTATGGGAATGTGGTTTTTAGCTAGTGCTTATGGTCAATATTTTGCTGGAATTTTAGGTGCAAATATTGCAAGTGCTTCTAAAAATATGACGAATTTAGAAAAATTAAACACCTATGCAGATGGCTACCTGCAATTAGCAATTTATGCTTTAATTGCAGGAATTGTTTTAATAGCAATTTCGCCATTGGTTAAAAAATTAATGCAAGAAGTTAAGTAGGAACTACTTTTTGGCATTCAAATTGATTATTTTTGCTTTATAAAATTTAAAAAATGAAAAAGATTTTAGTTATAGCGTTTTTAACTTTGACAACGATGTCAACGCAAGCGCAAGAAGGGTTAACTTGGCATACCGATTTAACCAAAGCAACCGATATTTCGATTAAAGAAAATAAACCACTTTTCTTGTTTTTTACAGGTTCAGATTGGTGTGGATGGTGCATTCGATTACAAAAAGAAGTTTTTAAAACACCAGAATTTGTTAAATGGGCTAAAGAAAATGTGGTTTTAGTGGAGCTAGATTTTCCAAGAAAGAATGAACAAACAGAAGCTGTAAAAATGCAAAATGCGCAGTTGCAACAACAATTGCAAGTTAGAGGATATCCTACCGTTTGGTTTGTTAGCGCAACAAAAACTGCTGATGCAAAAGTTAACTTAAACGCATTAGGAAGTTCAGGCTATGTAGCAGGTGGACCACAAGTTTGGATTGATGGTGCTAATCAAATTATCAAAAAGAAATAAATTATTTCAATCGATAGAATCCCTTTTCGGCAATAGCATGAAAAGGGATTTTTGCTTTTCTACAGGTAGCTTCCCAACGTTTAATGCTGTTTTTATAGTTACTTTTATCGGCAATAATAACTTTTGGTTTCGTTGTTTTAATTAATCGGTCAAGATTTATTTTTGGATTTTGAATAAGCAACACAATATCTGGTTTTAATCTTGTTTGGTAAATCCCAATGCTGTCAATAATTAAAATTCGCTTTTGGTTATAAACAAGTACATTTTGCATCGGAAAAACCGCTAAAGAATCTGAAAATGTGCCTCTTACATAATGTTGTACTGTAGCATAATGAGAAGAAGGTGCGTCAGTGTAGGCCATTACTTTATTTTTTGTCTTTATGCCAATAAGAGTTTGTTTTTCATTAAAAATAATCAATTCGGAAGACTCATTTTCATTCCATTTGACCACAAGATAACTCAATTGAAAGCAAAAAAGTGCCAATAGTACATAACTAATTTGTTGATTTTTTTTGGAATACATCCAAAATATCAAAGCGATAAGCACTAAATATAACGTTAAAACCATTAATGCTGAAAATGAAATATTGGAAATTATTCCCTGTTTAAATTGGGCAATCCAATGAATATAATCATTCATAATTGTAATGGATAGTTTTAATACTTTCCCTAAATACACTGCAAATTCAGGCAATATGAAATTTAACCCTAAAAGAATAATCCCATAGATTAACACAAAACTTGACAAAGGAATGATGACTAAATTTGCGAGCAAAAAGAGTAAGGGCATTTGATTAAAATAATATAAACTTAAAGGCAAAACGCCTATTTGAGCTGCCATGGAAACGGCCATCATATCGATAAAATACAACGCAATTTTATTTTGGGTAACATGAAATTTCTTGTAAAAAGGTTGGAATAAAACAATCGACAAAACCGCTGCATAACTCAACTGAAAACCAATATCAAAAATAGCGTTTGGTGAAAACAACAAAATAAGCAAAGCCGAAGTAGCCATGGCATTATAAATCGCTTTTGATTGGTTGAAATACGTTCCAATGCTCATGAAACTAAAAAGAGTAACAGCTCTAGTAACCGATGCAGGAAGTCCGGTTAGCAAGGCAAACAACCATAACACTAACAAAACCAGTACTAATTCAATTTCTTTTCCATATCGAAAACTTCTCAACGGTTTCAATAAAAAAACAAGAAAGAAATACAAGATGGAAATGTGCAATCCGGAAATGGCTAAAATATGAATCACACCAGCATTGGAATAATCAGTGATAGTTGCTTTATCAATCGCTACACGCTGACCCAAAAGTAATGCATCAATTATTGCTTTTGTTTTTACATCAAAATGGTGAATGGCAAAACTATCGCTTAACGCATTGCGCAATTTTTCAATATAATAATTAAAGTTTTGATGTTGCTTTATGATTTTTATCGGGGAATTATTGAGATAAATTTGATGCCCAATGTTTTGTTTTTCTAAATAATTTGCATAATCAAATTGGTACGGATTATAAGCCTTTGGAATCGGATAAATGGACTCGTTTAAAGAAATTTCGGCACCAGAATGCAATACAATTTTAGATTGTTTAGGCACATAAAGCAGTATTTTTCCCGAAGCAATTTTGGTATTAAACCCGTTTATTTCAAGAACATATTTTACATATCGCTCGTTAGGCTTTAATGCAGTTTGAATAATCCCTTTAATAGCATTTGTAGTTTCAAAAGTTTGTTTAGAATAATGATTTGCAGCATTCTTATTCACATGAACAAAATAAGTAAACATGCCTAAAGTAGCAGAAAGAAGGTACGTTGCAAACCCAAAACTGGTATTTTGAATTTGCGCATTATGATTTTTATACCACGCAAAACAAAATAGGATAGCACTTATAAATATGCCATAAATAAGAAATGTCAAGGGAAATGCGACATACTCTTGAAAAATAATACCAATTATAAAACTGATCGTTACACCGATTAAAGGAAATTTTAGGGGAGTCAAATGGTAGGGGATTTAGGTGTTCTACATTTTTAGGAATTTACAATTAATTCGGCGGTTTTTTTACTAGCGCCTTCTCCGCCCAGATTTTGTTTTAATTCGGCATAATTTTGAAGTAAAACTGCACGATGATCAGGCTTTAAAATTTTATGGAGTTCGGATTTCAAATTTTTTGAATTCAATTCGTCCTGAATCAATTCTTTAACCACTTCTCTATCCATAATTAAATTGACTAATGAAATGTATTTTAAGGTAATGATGCGTTTCGCAATTTGATACGAAATCCAACTTCCTTTATAACAAACCACTTCGGGAACATTAAACAAAGCGGTTTCTAAAGTTGCCGTTCCAGAAGTTACTAATGCAGCATGAGCATGACTCAATAAATCATAGGTTTTATTCGAAATGAATTTCACGTTTTCATTGGTCAAAAATGGTTTATAAAATTCGTATTCCTGACTCGGAGCGCCGGCTATTACAAATTGATAATCTGGAAAATCATTCACTACCGAAAGCATAATGGAAAGCATTTTTGCAATTTCTTGTTTTCTACTTCCGGGCAACAAAGCAATAATTGGTTTATCTGATAAATGATTTTCTTTTCTAAAAATTTCATCAGATATTTCATTTCTATTAGCAATAGCATCAATTAAAGGGTGACCAACAAAATGAACCGGAAAATGATGTTTTTGCTCATAAAAATCTTTCTCAAACGGAAGAATTACGTACATAAAATCAACATCGCGTTTGATGGCTTTGATACGATTTTCTTTCCACGCCCAAATTTGAGGGGAAATATAATAATGTGTTGGAATATTTCTTTCTTTGGCCCAAGTGGCAATTCGCATGTTAAACCCGGGATAGTCTATGAAAATAATAGCATCAGGCTGAAATGATTCAATATCTTTTTTACAAATTTTGATGTTGTTCAAAATCGTTTTTAGGTTCATTACTACTTCTATAAAACCCATAAACGCTAATTCGCGATAATGTTTTACCAAAGTACCGCCAACATTTTGCATCAAATCACCTCCCCAAAAACGAATTTCGGCAGAGGGGTCTTTTTCATACAAGGCTTTCATTAAGTTAGAACCGTGTAAATCGCCCGAAGCTTCTCCTGCTATGATATAATATTTCATGCTGTTTTGTTATAATTCCCAAGCATTCAATTGTTGAATGGCATGATGGGCGGTTAAATCAAATTGTACCGGAACAATTGAAATATAGCCGTTTTCCAATGCCCATTCGTCAGTATCTGTTCCTTTATCTTGATTAACAAATGTTCCTGTTAACCAGTAATATTCCTTTCCTTGCGGATTGGTTCGTTTGTCAAATTCCTCTTGCCACATGGCTTTTGCTTGTCGACAAATTTTAATTCCTTTAATTTCTTGAGAAGGTAATTTTGGAAAATTAACGTTTAAAACTACTCCTTCAGGAAGTCCTTTTTTCAAAACTTCTAATGCAATTTGCTTGATATGATTTTTTATGGGTTCAAAATTGGCATCCCAACTGTAATCTAACAATGAAAATCCGATGGCTGGAATACCTTCAATACCAGCTTCAACAGCAGCACTCATGGTTCCTGAATAAATAACATTGATAGAGGAATTTGAACCGTGATTAATTCCAGAAACACATAAATCGGGTTTGCGCTTTAAAATTTCATTGACGGCAATTTTAACACAATCCACGGGTGTTCCGCTACAACTATATTCTTGCTCCAAAGTTCCATCAATATGAACACGTTCTAGTTTCAGCGTGTTGTTTATTGTTATAGCGTGCCCCATGGCGCTTTGCGGGCTATCTGGAGCAACCACCACTACTTCGCCAATTTCTTTCATTACCGCAATTAATGCTCTAATGCCAGGAGCAACTATTCCGTCATCATTTGTTATGAGTATGAGTGGTCTTGTCATGAATGCATTTTTTGCTAAATTAATTAATTTAATTCGAAACCCTTTTCATGATGTAAAAAAATTATGGCTTTAACAAAAATTTATCGTTAATTCATTTTTTATGGCATGATTTTTTATGTAATTTAGTTGAAAATTTTTTAATGAAACGTATCGTGGAATTTATGAAGAGAAATTATAAGGTTATTTTAGTAATCACTGCCTTATCTGCAGTATTGTGGAGTTTTATTCCGTCGGAAAAAAAATCAGATCCTGAAAAAGATAAATTGTTATTGGAACTTTTAACAATGGTTTTAGAAAGAGGACACTATAGCCCTGTTGCTATTGATGATGCCTTTTCAAAAAAAGTTTATGCAAAATATTTAGATAATATTGATCCTACAAAACGCTTCTTTTTACAAAGTGATATTGAAGAGTTTAGTAAATATGAAACTAAAATTGACGACATGATTAAAAATAAAGATTTAACTTTTTTTAATCTTACCAACAGTCGTCTGATTCAAAGAATGCAAGAATGCAGAGCCATATATGATGATATTCTTGCAAGTCCGTTTGACTTTAATGCCAATGAAAATATCAATGTAGATTATGAAAAATTGCCTTATGCTAAAAACAAAAAAGAACTTGTTGATCGCTGGAGAAAGCAATTAAAATTACAAGCGTTATCTTCTATTACAGACAAACAAAAATTAGAAGACGATAAGAAAGAAAAAGATGCTAAATATGTTGTAAAATCTTTTGAAACCATCGAAAAAGAAGTGCGTGAAAGTTCATTAAAATCGTTAAATGAATACTTTGATTTTATCCAAAAAGAATTAACCCGTAATGACTGGTTTTCCATATACTTAAATTCAATTGTAGAACGCTTTGATCCGCATACCTTCTATTTTTCTCCAGAAGATAAAGAAAAATTTGATGTGAGTATGAGTGGAACTTTTGAAGGAATTGGTGCCCGACTTCAAAAGAAAAATGATGCAGTAGAAATTTCTGAATTAATTTCAGGCGGACCGGCTTGGAAAGGGAAGGAATTAGAAGCAGGAGATTTAATACTAAAAGTTGGTCAAGGAAAAGACGAACCTATTGATGTTGCCGGAATGCGACTTGACGATGTGGTTAAAAAAATAAAAGGGCCAAAAGGTACCGAAGTGCGATTAACCGTTAAAAAAGTAGATGGCACAATTAAAGTGATTTCCATTATTAGAGATGAAGTTGAAACCGAAGAAACCTTTGCAAAATCATCAGTTGTAGAAAAAGACGGAAAACGTTTTGGAATCATTTATTTGCCAAAATTCTACATCAGTTTTGAAAATAAAGAAAATAGAGATGCCTACAAGGATGTTGCTGCTGAAATTGAACGATTAAAAGCACAAAATATTGATGGAATCGTAATGGACTTACGTGATAATGGCGGAGGATCTCTTGAAACTGTTGTTAAAATGGTTGGGTTGTTCATTCCTGAAGGACCAGTTGTACAAGTAAAAGCTCCTGGAAGAGAGCCTGAGATTTTACCTGATCCAGATAAAAAAGTACAATATGATGGCCCGTTAGTAGTGATGATTAATAATTTTTCGGCATCTGCATCAGAAATTTTTGCAGCCGCAATTCAAGATTACAAAAGAGGAATTGTTTTAGGGAGTAAACATTCTTATGGAAAAGGAACGGTTCAAAATGTAATTGACTTGAATCAATTTATACGAGGTAATTCTTATGGCGATTTGGGCGCATTAAAAACAACCATTCAAAAATTTTATAGAATTAATGGTGGGTCAACACAACGCGAAGGTGTTTTGAGTGATATTATTTTTCCAGATCGTTATACCTATTTAGACATGGGAGAGCGCGATGAGGAAAGTGCTTTACCATGGGACAAAATAGCGCCAGCAAAGTATGAACCGCTTCCTATTAACTATGACCAAATTATTGCAAACAGTAAGAAAAGAATTGCGTCAAACAACTATTTCAATTTGATTGATGAAAATGCAAAATGGATTTTTGAACGCAAAGATGAAAACACCTTTAGCTTGAATTTAAACCAATTCAAAAAAGAAATGGCACTATCTGATGCAAAAATCAAAAAATTTAAAGCCATATCTGACTATAACAATAAATTAAAATTCAACTCTTTACCAAATGAAATAGCTCTATTTGAAAAAGATAGCTTATTAAAACAAAAGCGTGAGCGTTGGCATGAAGACTTACAAAAAGATTTGTATATCGAAGAAACCTTAAATGTTATTGCCGAAATTCGTGCAAGTCAAAACGGAAAAGGGTTACCTAAAAAATTAAGCATTAACTAAACAAAAAAACCTCAATATAGTTGAGGTTTTTTTATGTGAAATTTTATGTAATAAATAATTACCATTCATTAACTTTATTAGCGTCTAATTTAATAAAGATGAATAACAAAATGGTAAAAGCCCATAAACTAGAGCCTCCATAAGAAAAGAACGGCAATGGAACACCAATTGTAGGGAATAACTTAATAAGCATGGCAATATTTACAAAAAAGTGCATGAATAGATACGTTGCCACACAATAACCATATACCCTGCTGAATTTTGTTTTTTGATTTTCGGCTAAATAAATAATCCTCAAAAACAAAGTTACAAACAACGCTATCACTAGAGTTGATCCTATGAATCCCCATTCTTCACCTACAGTTGTAAAAATATAATCGGTGTGTTGTTCAGGTACAAAACCCCCTTTTGTTTGTGTTCCTTCTAAATAACCTTTCCCAAAAAATCCTCCAGAACCAATGGCTATCATAGACTGATCCAAATTATACCCTTCTTTTTTCATGTCTATGTCATCGCCAATTAATACGTTGATACGATCTTTTTGGTGTGCTTCCAAAACAGTATTGTAAACAAAACTTACCGAAAAGGAAAACGCTACAATAGCTAGATAGATTAATCCATAAACAACAGGATTTCTTGTTATTTTTCGATTAAAAACATAATGAATGATCATTATAACCAAAACAATACTTATTAAATATGTTGGCGGAATAATAAGCGAAAAGAAAAATAATCCGACAGCCACTATTCCAGAAATGAAATACCAACTGGGTAACCCTTCTCTATTTAAAACAAAAATTAACGAAATAAAAATCATTGCACTTCCTGCATCAGGTTGCAATAAAATTAGAAAAATTGGCAATCCTATAATGGCCAATCCCATTAATTGGTGTTTAGTATACTTTAGATTAATTTGGGAATAACTTAAAAACTTGGCTAAAAGTAATGCAGTAGCTGTCTTTACAAACTCTGAAGGCTGAAATCCAAAACCTCCAAATTGATACCAGTTGGTTTGTCCTTTAATTGTTTTTCCAAAGGCAAACAACCCAAGTAATAATATAATTCCGACACCATAAAAGACAAAAGAAAACCGTTCAAATAACTTGGCATCGGTAAATAAAATAATAAAAATGATGGGTATTGTTAATCCGATGAAGAGCATTTGTCGGCCATAAATTTGAGAAAGATCAAAAAGCGATGTTTCTTCTATGGGTAAAGATGCCGAATAAATAGTCATCCACCCCATAATTACTAAAATAATGTATAGTAATATGGTAATCCAGTCGATACTTGAACGAACACGTTGATTTTTCATTTTAGTCGTTTTCTTCTTCTTTTTTTGCTTCTCCTACTTGTGCCTCAACGTTTGACAATGCCGAATCATTTTCTGTAGACCGATCTGGGAAACGTTGGTAAATAATATTTTCAATCTTTTTGTATTCAGGTGCTAAACTCCCATTTAGCATGCGCTCTTCTAAATCAGTACGAGAAATTTTGCCATTGATGTATTTTTCAATCATTAGTGTAGCAATTGGTCCAGCCCAAGTAGCTCCATATCCAGAATTTTCAATAAACACAGCAATAGCTATTTTAGGATTATCTCTTGGTGCAAAAGCCACAAAAATTGAATGGTCTTTTAATTGATAGGTCTTGCCTCCCACCCTAATTTTGTTTTCGGCTGTTCCTGTTTTTCCACAGATCTTGATGCCTTCCACTCTAAATCCGGCTGCGGTTCCATGATTATATACATCTTCTAATCCTTGAATTACTGGCTCAAAATATTGTTTGTTTATTGTTGTATAATGACGGGTTGTAAACTTCTTGTCTAATTTTTGATCCTTAATATTTTTAACAATATGAGGTGTGTAATAATATCCTCTATTGGCTACAGTTGCCATCATGTTTGCTAATTGCATAGGTGATGTTAAAATTTCACCTTGACCAATGGCGTTTGAAATAATATAAGAACTGCGAATAGGCGCTCCTTTATACATTTTTTTGTACATTTTAGAAGTTGGAACAAGTCCTTTTGCACCAATGGGCATATCGGTTCCTAAATATTGACCTAACCCAAAACTTTTTACATGTTTTGACCAATTATCTACACTATAATAGGAATTTTTATATTTTTCTATGATACGTTTATAAGTGTTTCCAAAATAGGAATTACATGATTTATAAATTCCATTATTCAATTGCAATTCGTGTAATCCACAATGGCAGCCCATGAATCGCCCAAAATTTGCACCATGATTACAATAAAATAGACTTTGCTCATCGATTACTCCTTCATGTAAACCAATCAATCCCGTAATAATTTTAAATGGTGATCCTGGTGGATAAGTAGCTTGAAGTCCTCTGTCGTATAATGGTTTCGAAATTGAATCGTTGTATAAAGCCGTATAATTTTTAGAGCGCTGTCTTCCTACTAACATGGCTGGATCATAAGTAGGTGCAGAAACTAAAGTTAATATCTCTCCAGTTTTGGGTTCAATGGCTACGATTCCACCACGCTTGTTGATCATTAATTCGGTACCATATTTTTGTAATTCATGGTCGATGGTTAATGTTAAATCTTTTCCTTGTTGTGCAATAGTGTCAAATTCACCTTCTTTATAAGGGCCTATAATTTTATTGTGTTTGTCACGAAGTAAGTATTTTACCCCTTTTATTCCGCGAAGAATTTCTTCATATTCTTGCTCAACTCCTTGTTTTCCAATCAAGTCACCGCTATTGTAATATTCGTTTTTCTTTAAAATAGCATCGTTCACTTGGGTGATGAATCCAAAAATATTGGCACAATCCTTTACTTGATAATCTCGAAGTGATCTTTTTTGAGAATAAAACCCTTCAAATTTTCGCTCTTTCTCTTGAAAAGCAGCATATTCTGCTTTGTTTAATTGGGCTAAAAAAACCGAAGGAAGCATTGGACTATATACTCTAGCTTTATTTACTTTTCTAATAAAATCAGCTTTTGAGATGTGCAATAGCTTGCAAAATTCTAACGTATCAATATTTTTTATTTCGCGCGGAACCACCATAATATCATAAGATGGTTGATTTGCAACTAAAAGTTTTCCGTTTCGGTCATAAATATATCCGCGTTCTGGAAAATCAAAAATCTTTTTAATAGCATTATTTTCAGATTTTAATTTTAGAGAATCGTCAATTACTTGCAAATAAAAAATGCGTATAATAAAAATAAAGGAAGAAATAATTATTACAGCGGGCAATGCAATTTTTCTCATCGTTTATTTGGCTTAATTAAGTAAACTATTAGCAAACAAATGGTAAATGTAAATAAAGTACTTACAATGGTGCGTGATAAAATAGTAAATAGCAATCCTAATCTAAAATATTCTAAATAAAATAAGATGAAATGATGAATCACAATGGCTAATAACAGCAGTGTAATTCGCTCGGGCGACATCTTATCGGCTATTTTAACCGTTTGATATTCATAACTTAATCCGAAAGAGAATTTAAACAATGTAGGGCGCATAAAAGCCAATACAATTGAAGCCGTTGTGTGAATTCCGCCCGAATTACAAAACATATCTAACAATAATCCTAAAAAAAAGCTTCCTAACAATAAAACATTTTTGTTGCTATTAACCGGATATAAAATGATAAATAAAACATATGGATACGGATTGATGTATCCAAACAAATTGATGTTATTAAAAATCAATACTTGTAAGGATAAAAAAACGATAAATCGAATACTATTTAATAAACTATTGTTCACTTATTTTTTTGGTGCTGTTGTAATTGCTTCTAGTTCTTGTTTTTGTTTTTTCTTTTTATTTTCTATTATATATACATAACCTAGTGCAGTCATATCATTAAACAAGCGCACATTGATTGTATAATAATTGGTCTTTCGATCAATAAAAATTTTATCAATTTTTCCAATAGGAATATTCTCAGGGAAAATATCAGAATTACCTCCTGTCACTATAGAATCGCCTTTTCGTAAAGAGGCTAATCGAGGCACATCTATTAATTGAGCAAAACCTACATTTTTACCATCCCAAACTAATGACCCAAAATGATCAGAATTTTTAATCTTGGCATTAATTTTTGACTTAATGTTTAACACACTTTGAATGGTTGCAAAATCTGGTGATGTTTTTTCAACAATACCCACAATTCCTTTGTCGTTAATTACCCCCATATCTGTTTTTATTCCTAGAACTTTTCCAGCGTTAATGGTGATGTAATTTTCTCGAGAATTGAATGAGTTTTTTACTACTTTCCCAACCACAACATTATAATTATTAAGGTCGTTTCTAAAAAGTGTTTTAGATGTTACTAACGTATCTTTTTTATTGAATAGCAATTCTTTTAACAAGGCGTTCTCTGATGCTAATTCTCTATTTTTTTCTTTTAGACTAAAATATTCATTGACATCATTTATTTGTTTATACACTGATCCGGTGATTTTGTTTGCCGAATTAATATATTCACTTCGATGATAAGTATGCGATTTTATAGTAAGGGTAAGTGAAAGGGCCAAAAGCAGCAAAAACAGCAATCGATAGCTGTTTTTTATGATAAAATTAATTATTTGCTGCATGGATTATTTTTTATTTAATCAGAATTCCTTTGTACTTATTGATGTTTTTTAGTGCCATTCCCGTTCCTCTAACAACTGCTCTAAGTGGATCTTCGGCAATGTATACAGGTAAATCTGTTTTCAATGAAATTCGCTTATCTAAACCTCTTAACATTGATCCTCCACCAGCAAGATAAATACCGGTATTGTAAATATCTGCAGCTAATTCAGGAGGCGTTTGAGATAACGTTTCCATAACTGCATCTTCAATACGTTGAATCGATTTGTCTAAGGCTTTTGCTATTTCTCTGTATGAAACATCTACTTGTTTTGGTTTTCCAGTAAGTAAATCTCTACCTTGAACCGACATATCTTCTGGAGCATTATCTAAATCTTCAATAGCAGCTCCTATTTGAATCTTAATTTTTTCTGCTGTAGTTTCTCCAACAAATAAATTGTGTTGGGTTCTCATGTAGTAGATGATATCATTTGTAAATACGTCTCCTGCAATTTTTACCGATTTATCACATACGATTCCACCTAAGGCAATCACTGCAATTTCAGTTGTTCCACCACCTATATCAACAATCATGTTTCCTTTAGGTTGCATAATATCTACTCCAATACCAATAGCAGCTGCCATCGGTTCATGGATTAAGTATACTTCTTTTCCGTTTACACGTTCTGCAGATTCTTTAACCGCACGCATTTCCACTTCAGTAATCCCAGAAGGAATACAAATTACCATACGAAGCGCTGGTGTAAAAAATTTCTTTTTTAACGCTGGAATACTTTTAATAAACATTTTGATCATCTGTTCAGAAGCATCAAAATCTGCAATAACCCCATCTTTCAATGGGCGAATTGTTTTGATATTTTCATGCGTCTTCCCTTGCATCATATTGGCTTCTTTACCTACGGCAATAATTTTACCAGTCACACGATCACGAGCAACAATAGACGGACTATCAATAACAACTTTGTCGTTATGAATGATTAGGGTGTTTGCGGTACCAAGGTCGATTGCGATATCCTCGGTCATGAAATCAAAAAATCCCATAGTTTTATAAAGGGTTTAACGTTTTTTGCTTAAATAATATACAACTAACAAAACTATGAAAATAATCTGGAATAATTCCAATTAAAAACGCATTAAAAAAAATATTTTCAATGCGTTTAAAATTAGACTGTAATTTGATTAAAAAAATTAGTGTTTGAAGTGGCGTATTCCCGTAAAAACCATTGCCATATTATTATCATTACAATAATTGATGGTCAACTCGTCTTTAATAGATCCACCGGGCTGAATAACTGCTGTAATACCCGCTTTGTTTGCAATTTCTACACAATCTGGAAATGGGAAAAAAGCGTCGCTGGCCATAACCGCACCTGTTAAATCAAACTCAAATGAGGTCGCTTTTTCAATAGCTTGTTTTAACGCATCAACACGTGAAGTTTGACCGGTACCCGATGCACATAATTGTTTATTTTTTGCAAAAACAATCGTATTTGACTTCGTGTGTTTGCATATTTTAGACGCAAACAATAAGTCTTCAATTTCATCAGCAGTTGGAGCTGAATTAGTAACTGTTTTCAGATGAGATTTAGAATCGGTAACATTGTCTTTATCTTGGACCAAAACACCATTTAAACAAGTTCTTACATTTTTTTGAGGCAACTCTACTTCATTTATAATCAATATAATTCGATTCTTTTTTTCTTCTAACAAATCAATAGCTTCTTGATCATATGCTGGCGCAATAACTACTTCGCAAAATAATTTATTAACTTCTTCTGCCGTTGCAAGATCAATTTTTCCGTTTGCAATAAGAACACCTCCAAAAGCAGAAGTAGGATCTGCCGCTAAAGCGTCTAAATATGCTTGTTTCATAGTGCTTCTAGAGGCTAATCCACAAGCATTGTTATGTTTTAAAATAGCAAACGTAGGCTCATCACCTTTAAATTCGTTCATCAAGTTAACCGCAGCATCAACATCTAATAAATTATTGTAAGACAATTCTTTACCATGAACTTTAGTAAACATTTGATCAAAATCACCAAAGAAAAAACCTTTTTGATGCGGATTTTCGCCATATCTCAGAATTTGTCCATTGGCTACACTTGTTTTTAAATACGTTTCATCGGTGTTGAAATAATTGAATATAGCACCATCATAATGTGATGAAACATGAAAGGCTTTAGTAGCTAATAATCTTCTGTTTTCTAATGTTGTAGCGCCATTATTTTCTAAATAAAAATTCAAAAAAGCAGCGTATTCTTCTACCGAAGGAACAATTACGGTGTCTTTGAAATTTTTTGCTGCTGCTCTAATTAATGAAATTCCTCCAATATCAATTTTTTCAATAATATCGGCTTCACTAGCTCCTGAAGCAACTGTTTTTTCAAACGGATATAAATCAACAATTACTAAGTCGATTTGTGGAATATTGAATTCTTGCATTTGTTGCACATCTCCAGAATGATCTTGACGGTTTAAAATACCTCCAAATATTTTTGGATGCAACGTTTTTACCCTGCCTCCTAAAATTTCGGGAAAAGACGTAATATCTTCCACGGCAACAACTGGAATATCTAAATTTTTAATAAAAGTTTCTGTTCCGCCAGTAGAATAAATGGTCACATTGTTTTGATGTAACGCTTTAACAATAGGCTCTAATCCTGTTTTATCAAATACAGAAATTAATGCCGATGCAATTTTTTTTGTTGTGTTCATTATGTTGTGTTGTTTAAGATGCAAAAGTAGTTATACTTCTTAAAACTTTCAAACATAATTTAAAGTGATTTTAGGATTTTATAAACAAAACTATAGGTTAAATTGAAGTTCAGCATAAAAATGCAAAAAGCTCTAAATCATTTCGATAAAGAGCTTTTTAAGTGCGGGTAAAAGGACTCGAACCTTCACACCTTGCGGCACCAGATCCTAAGTCTGGCGTGTCTACCAATTTCACCATACCCGCGATAATTGGAGTGCAAATATAACGCTTTCGATTAAAATTGCAAAACATATTGTATTTATTTTGGAACTAAAAATAAAAAAACCTCCCGAAAAGAGAGGTTTTAAATATGTTGCAAAATAAATTATTAAGCTTCAAATGGAATTACAGATACAAATGATTTGTTTTCCGCTTTTTTCTGGAATTTAACAACTCCATCAACTTTAGCATGTAAAGTATGATCTTTTCCCATGTAAACATTTTCACCTGGGTTGTGCTTAGAACCTCTTTGTCTAACAATGATGTTTCCAGCAATAGCAGCTTGTCCTCCATAAATCTTAACGCCTAAACGTTTCGATTCTGATTCTCTACCATTCTTCGAACTACCGACACCTTTCTTGTGAGCCATGATGTTATATTTTAAATGTTATTCTTCTGTTTTTGGTTTTCTAGTTGCTTTAGCTTTTGGCTTAACTACTTCAGCAGTTTCAGTTACTTCAACCTCAACTTCTTTTTTAGCAGCTTTTTTCTTAGCACTAGCAGCAACAATTCCCTCAATTACAATTTGAGTAAATGATTGTCTATGACCGTTTTTCTTTTTGTAACCTTTTCTTCTTTTCTTTTTGAAAACAATTACTTTATCACCTTTTAAGTGTTGTAACACTTTGGCTTCTACTGAAGCACCTTCTACAGCTGGGGCGCCTAAAGTTACGTTTCCGTTATCATCTAACAAAAGAACTTTATCGAAAGAAACTTTCGAACCTTCTTCTGAAGCTAAACGGTGAACATAAACCTTTTGGTCTTTGCTTACTTTGAATTGTTGCCCTGCTATCTCTACGATTGCGTACATAACAATGAGTTTAGTTAAAAATTTTAAGGTTGCAAATATACAATAATTTATAAACCAAACAACACATTAGTCTAATAAAATTATATTTTTTTTGATTGAATAAAAAAAGTTGAAAAAATTTAACCACTTTTGTAACAATATTTAAAATAAACTACCAATAGTATTATCAACAAATTAATAACGTATGAAAAAATCTTTAATGGCTTTGGGAACTGCACTAATGCTAGGCGGAACAGCTTCTGCTCAAAAGGTAACATTTGAAGAGTTTGATTTAGACAACGGATTACACGTTGTACTTCATCAAGACAATTCTGCTCCAGTGGTAATTACATCTGTGATGTATCACGTGGGCGCTAAAGACGAACAACCAAACAGAACTGGTTTTGCACACTTTTTTGAACACCTTTTATTTGAAGGAACAAAAAATATTGCTCGCGGTGAATGGTTTAAATTAGTAACTGCAAATGGAGGGAACAACAATGCAAATACTACTGACGACAGAACGTATTATTATGAAGTATTCCCTTCTAATAATTTAGAGTTAGCACTTTGGATGGAATCGGAACGATTAATGCATCCGGTAATCAATCAAATTGGAGTAGATACTCAAAACGAAGTAGTAAAAGAAGAAAAAAGACTACGTGTTGACAACCAACCTTATGGAAATTTAATCAAAGCCGTTAAGGAAAACATGTTTAAAGTGCATCCTTATAAGTGGACTACCATTGGTGAAATGGAACATTTAGATGCTGCTACTTTAGAAGAATTTCAAGCGTTTAACAAAAAATTCTACGTGCCTAACAATGCTGTTTTAGTCGTAGCAGGTCAGTTTGACAAAGCACAAGCTAAAGAATGGATTACTCGTTACTTTGGAGCAATTCCAAAAGGTGCACCAGTAACTCGTCAAAAAGTTGAAGAAGCACCAATTACTCAAGAATTTAAAGCATCATGGGAAGATCCTAACATTCAAATTCCAATGTTAGTAGCTTCTTACAGAACTCCTTCCATGAAATCGCGTGATGCAAGAGTTTTAGACATGATTTCGACTTATTTATCAGACGGTA
>Ga0315907_10000687_pt1 | contig 47979 bp, 59 predicted proteins | sample LakEriMetagenome_3_FD_203525 | JGI IMG/M metagenome (GOLD analysis project Ga0315907, IMG submission 203525) | Freshwater fungal communities from buoy surface, Lake Erie, Ohio, United States - Buoy 12 MA123 | ecosystem: Environmental > Aquatic > Freshwater > Lake > Lake biofilm | place: USA... | reverse complement strand
CTCGCGGCTTCGACGATCGAATGGACGATCGACGCGCGGGTTATCTCGAACTGATGTCGGATTGGATCGACGTTCCACTCGATGCCAAGATGTTTCAGAACGTGGACGAGACGGCGCTTACCCGCGCGCACGCCACGCTCGAGAACGGGTTTGTCACGGAAGCCGCGGGCTTCTCGCGCTGGCCCGGCCTCGTCGATTTCTGCGCCCTGCCGTCGCAGGGCCGCATCTACCTGACCTTCTGGGGCGACGACATGATCGCCCAGACCCAAGCGGGGCGGCTCTACCGGATCAACCGGGCCGGAACCGCGCAGGATATGACGGACGTGGTGCTCGGCGGCGGATTGCGGCCGACCTTTGCGCAGACCGACGACTATCTGGCAATGGCGGCCGGCAGTCAGATCCTGGGCTTCGACGGCAAAAAGACGTTCGTGCTCTCCAACGATGCGCCCGAGGCAACCCATGTCGGCTTCCTCGACGGGTTTCTTCTGGCGAACGAGAAGGACAGCGGGCGGTTCAGCTATTCGACGGCGGGCGACGTGCGGACCTGGGATGCGCTCGACACGATTGCGGCTGCGGGTTCGTCCGATCCTGTCACGGCACTCTTTGTCACGCCGTTCCGCGAAATCCTGGTCTGCGGTCCTCAGTCGGTCGAACAGTACGAGCGGCTTTCCTCGGGCGATGTCCCGTTCTACCGGCGCTGGTCCGTGGCCGAAGGCATTGCGCACCCCTACACGCTGGCCTTTGGCGACAACGCGGCATGGGGCGTGAACCAGAACGCGGAGTTCGTGCGCTTCTCGGGCCAGATCAGCCAATCGGTTTCGGATGATTTGGGGCGCACCCTGTCGGGCATCGACAATTGGGACGAGGCTTGGGCCCAGGAAATCCAGATCAAGGGCCAAAAGTTCATCCTGTTGGCCGCACCCAACGCGACCAACGTGTACGGCTCGACGGGAATCACCCTCCTGTTCGACTATCGGCAACAGCGCTGGACCTCGCTTTGGTCCTGGGACAGCGACCAAGGAAAACCGAAACGCTATCCGGTCTGGTCCTTCACGCGCATGTGGAACCAGAACTTTGTCGGGGCCGAGAACGCCATCTACCGCGTCGATACCGGCACGCACTACATCGCCGGGGGAACTGCCCGGATGCTCCTGCGCACAGCGCATCTTGCCGAGCTGGGCGAAACCCGGATCGACAATCTGCGGCTTCGCGTAAAGCGCGGGGTCGGATCGTACACCGCAAGCCAGATGATCGGCGTGCGCGCCAACCGCGACAATCGCGGGTTCGGGAATTGGGTGCGCAAATCCCTCGGGCTCGCCGGTCAGCGCGAAATGTTCGTGGAGTTCGGCGGGTTCGGCTGCGCCTCGACTTGGCAATTCGAGGTCGAAGTGACCGACAATTGCGAGGTCGAAATCGTCAAGATGCAGACCCAGCTTACCCCGCTCGGGCGCCGGGGCTGACATGGCCGGCACCGCAAACGTCCCGCCGCCGCCGCCGAGATCGACCGGGAATGCGCAGACCGATGCAGCCGCACTGGCTCAGTGGGCCAACGATTTCTACACGGCAGCGGTGCGCGGTGGGTATTTCTTGAACGTCCAAGAGCAGAGCCAGGGCGGCTCGTTTGATCCGGGCTCGCTTCCCGATCCCGCAAGCACTACGCTCGCCCAAGCACAGACGACGGCGAACGAAGCCTATGCCAAGGCCGTTGCGGCAGGCGACGACGCCAACCGCATCGACAATTGGTACAGCGGCACGGCAACGGTCACAGGTGCGGCGACGACGGCGGCCGTCACGTTCCCCGCCGACAAGCAGCAACCCGACACGACCTACAAAGTGTTCTTGAGCGTGGTGTCGTTCACGGGAACCCCAGGCATCGGCGCCTTCGTGCCCGTCTCCACCACCTTGCTCGCAACAACCGGCTTCACGCTCACCGTCCAGGCCGCTCCCGGCTTGGGCAACAGCGTCACTTTCAACGTGCTCATTATGAGGACAATCTGATGGCCGAATCTGTTTTCCAGTCGATCCGGGGCGCACAGTTCCGGGGCTCGCGCTTCCCCGGCTTCCGCTCGACCGGCCAGCAGGCCGATAGCGGTGTCGATCCCGCAACCGCAGCGCTCGCGTCCGAAAACGCGCAGTCTTGGACCGGCCCGCGCGCTTCGACGGCGCTCAACGCGCAGAGCTTTGGGGGATCGGATTTCTCGGCATCGACAGCACCGGCAGGGGCGCCCGCGCCCGATGGCGGGCCCAATCTGGCCGGGGTAGGCCAGACAATCAGCAACACGGTGCAGAGCGCGTTGCCGGATTTCACCACGACGGGCGGTATCATCGGCACGGCGGGGCGCATCGGCGGTGTCCTCGCGGGAGGGGGGCTTGGTGCGGGGATCAGCGCAGTAGGACGTGGAATTGGGGAGCTTATCGACGCCGAAAACTACAACAACGACCTTCGGGAGCGCGGATCGGCGCCGATCAGCCCGACGACGGCGGCCGTCAATGCAGTGGCGGGCGGATTGACATTCAATGCATTGAATGATCCCGATAAAACGGCCAGAGGGCAACGCGAAACCTCGCTCGAGCAAACTCGCGAGACAACGCGCGCCGGGGCTCTTTCCGGTGTTGCGCGTCAAGGTAATTCAGACGAGCAGAACAATTCCGAAAGCATTGAAGATACCGGCAGTCTGTTTGGCGGACAGCAAGGGCCAAGCGAGGCGCCTGCCACCGGTCCCGCTTCCGATCCTTTCAGCGGCGGCGATCCGTATGGCGGCAACGATCCAAACGGCGGCGGCGGCAGCACGGGCGGCGGTGTTGGCGGTGCCAGCGACGGCAGCAACGACAGCGGCGGCACTGGCTTTGCCAAAGGCGGCCACGTCACGGCAGATCGCCTGAAAGGCCCCAACCCGCCCGGCCCCGACGACGGCTACGCGGCGCTCGACGTGGGCGAAACGGTCATCACCGCAGAAGCAACCCGTCGCTACGGCAAAGACGTGATGATGGCTCTCAACAAGGGCTTGGTAAGCCCCGAGGCGGTTCGTCGGCTTCTCGGGTAATCAGGGCGGGCAGATCGAGCCGTCTGGGTCGTCGGCGGCAAGAAACTGCGTAAGGCACGCACCGTAGGTTCTGACGAAGGCGGGAGTGTCCATCGCATAGTGTCCGGTCACGCCGGGCGGAACTCGCACCATTGCGTTGCGACGGCCATCCAGTTTGGATCGAGATATCCTGACGGCCTCGTTGTGCCAGCGGCCAAGGATTTGGTCGTCTCTAAAGTGGAATACCGCAACCCGCGTTGCAGGAGTTACTTCGCGCACGATCAGTTCGTGGAATTGAAGATTTATCTGAGCCGTCTCGTTACCACTGAAGCCGCCTACCGCAATGGCAATTGCTCCGTCAGACTGAACAGAACGATGTTTCTCTGTTGAAACAAGTGCCGCGACCCCGCCGGCCGATTGTCCGACAACATACACGCGCCGGTAGTTTTGGCGCCGCATGTCGAAGATCGCTCGATCCATAGCAGCAAAAACACGATCAGATGGATCTTGATCTTTGGGAGCAAGATCGACGCGGTACACGTCAAAGCCACCCCCTGCAAACCAATGCAGAATGTCAGGCGTTTCTTCGTCGGCGTGGTGCCGAAGATTTCTACCATCGATCCCGTTGATGAACAGCACCGCCCCCTTTGCAATCTGCGGCCCCTTCGGCTTGGCGATTGGATTGACCGACGTGGGTCGGGGATCGTCGGCCTGCTTGGTCGCGAGCTTGTCGGTCTGGCACGCGCCCAGCAGCAGGGCGGCGACGAGGACGAAGGCGGCCTTCATGGGTCTGTCTCCGAAAGGGGCTTGATGGTCTGGCCGTCGAACACGGCGACCTTGAGCACGATCGCCTTGGCGAGAACGTCGGCAAGATAGTTTGCTTCAGTCGCACGAGCGCGCAAGGCATCGATAAGCTGGGCAAGGCGCTTGGGCGGCAGAGGTTGATGACCTGCAGCGTAGTACTGCGCGTTCCGAAGGTTCATGCCCCAGATGCGGGACATTTCGGATGGGCCGCCAAGCAGGTCAATCGCAGCGCGGATATCTTCGTGTCGTGCGGTCATTCGAGTTGCTTCCAAACCGTGCCGATCCCGTCGTCGATGGCATCGAGGGTGATGTGGCGCCCGGCCGCCTGCGCCTTGCGGGCCAGCGTGTCGCGCGCGGCGAGCAACGCCAGCATGGCATTGCCGAGTTCTTGGGTGGTCTGCTGCCGAACGGCAAGCATCATGTCATGGGGCATGGGAAACCGCCTTGTTGGGCTGTTCTGTTCGACCGCAATTAGTCGAACAGCATCGTATTTTTACGATGCTGGCGAATTTCTGTCAAGGATCATGTCAACGCAGATCGAATCAATTCGAACACTTGGTCGATCAGGTGGTCGATTTTGTGAACGGTGCTACTGACAAAGGCATATCCGACCACGGCAAATAGCACCCAAGCCATCCAGTCGTAGGTAAAGGCAAGCCTCACCCAACCGACGATCACGATCAGCACGATAGCGGCAAACAGCCAAGGTTCCATTGGTTGATGCAATCACGCCCCGCGCGTGAAATTCAACCGGCAATTTTCGTACCACGATGTTACGCTACCCCAACCCCGGAGCACCGCCATGTATGCCGAACCAGCCGAACCCATGGAAGGCAACCTCACAGCCGACGAAGTGCAGGAGCTGCAAAGCCTTCTGACGCCCCGGCTGATGGACCTTCTGACCAAGGTGCTCCCCGAATCGGCTGGCGTGCTGGCCGAGTACGGCGGGGCCGGGGAAGATCCGTTCGACGATCCGGGGCAAGCCGCGATGAACGGCGAGCAGGCGCCCATGGACCCCGCCGCCAAACTCGAAGCGATGCGCGCCGCCGCCGCACCGCCGATGCCCATGCCCGGCGCACCCATGCCGCCCGCACCCATGGGCCCGCCCGGCGCCGTCCCGATGGCCCAGACGGGCTTGAGCCGCATGAAGATGGGGGCGCGATAATGGGCTGGTTTTCCGACTTTTTCGACACCGGGGATTGGGTCGGGGCGGCAATCGGCGGCGTGGCGTCGGTTGCTGGCGCCGTCATTTCCTCGAACGCCAACCAGCAGGCGGCCGAAAAAGCCTCGGCCGGTGCGCAGGCCCAGGCCGATGCGATCAAGCAGGGGAACGCGCTTGCGCAGCAGCGGTTCGAGACGGTGCAATCCCAGACCGCCCCGGCGCTTCAATACCAGCAAGAAGTCATTGCCGGTGCCAACGGGCTGACGCCGCAGCAACAGGCGGCCTTGGAAGATACGCGCCGCCAGACCAACAACGCGCTCGCCGTCTCAGGATTGCGGGGATCGGGCCGGGCCGCCGTCGCCGCCGTGCGCAAGACCGAGGCGGATTTCACCAACAACGCGCTCGACCAGAACAAGCGCCGCGCCGATCAAGCGGCTTCGAGCCTGTCGGGCCAGTATTTCAACGCCGGGAACCAAGCCGCCAACACCGACATTCGCTCGGGGCAGGCGCAGGGGCAGGCCAATTTCCAGACCGGCATGATCGGCGCCGACTACAGCATTGCCGATGGCACCCAGCGCGGCCGGGCGATCGGCGACATCGCCTCGATCATCAACGACACGGCCAAGGAAGGGCGGCGCTCGAACTACGGCGCCAGCGCCCGTCCTTCGGAATCCGTGAACCGCGAACCCGAAACAATGGCGGGCTGAACCATGGCAAGCGGACTGCAATTCATCACCTTCAATCCCGCGTCGGCCGCCTACAACGAGGGGCAGGACCGCACCGAACGCCGCCGCGCGCAGGATCTGCAGATGCGCCGGGGCGAGTTCGATCTGTCGGAAGCCCAGCGCCAATCCGCCGAAAACCAGGGCGTCGATGCGGCGATCCGCGAAGGTCTGACGCCGCCCGCCGCACCCCGTCCGCAAGCCCCAGCACCGGGCCCGGTCGATCAGGTCCGGGGCCAGGGGGAAGGCCGGATCGAAAGCGCACCCCTGCCGCCGACGCAAGGCCAGCCCGCCGCAGCCCCGCAGGCCGCCGCCGCGCCCCAACAGCGTGTAGGGACTCAGGTCGCCAACCGCCTTGCCCAGACGCCGGGCGGCGGGCGCGCAGCCCTCGCTTTGCGCCAGGGCGACGAGCGCCAGCGCGACGAGGCCGAAACCCGCGCTTTCCACTATTTGTCGAACCCCGCGACCGCCCATCTGGGGCTCGAGCTTGCCAACAAGATCGGCATGCCCGTTCCCCCGCAGTTGGCAAATAACACGGCGTTCTGGCAGGGCACGGCCATCGCCAAGCAGCTCTATCCCGACGATCCGGCGGCGGGCCAAAAGTTCGTGTCGGCCTTCGTCCAGGGCGGGGGCGGCGACGTTCAAGCCTCGACACAAGCCGGTGTGCAGGCGGCCGGCGTGCCGCCCAAGCGTCGGCGCTACGGCACGGTGCAGGGCGACGACGGGATCGTGTTCTACGACCTCGAAAACCCCCAGCACCAGATTGCGGGCCCGCAGCGCACGCAGGGCCAGTATGTGACCGGCAACGACGGCAATATGCTGTTTTTGCGGCAGGGCCGCACGCAGGCCGAACCCGTCACGGGCGTCGATGGTCAGCCGCTTGCCGCCCAGCGCTTTGGCGCCGCGCGCGGCGCGCAGGCGAGCGTGTTCCAGCAGAAGCAGCAGGCGTGGCTCGCCGCCAACCCGGGCGACGTGCAGGGTGCTTTGGCCTACGCCTCGGGCACCAAGCAAGTCGATCCGGCCACGGAACTGCGCATCGCCTCGGGCATTGCCAAGGTGGAATTGGGGAACGCGCCCGATCCGCTTCTTTCAACCCCGGCGCAGCGCGAAGCCTACCAGCGCTCCTTGCAGGCCCGCGCGCAAGAAATCGTCCAGGGCTGGCGCCAGCAGCAGCCGGGCGGGCAGGCGCCGCAACCCGGCGCCGCTCGACCGCCGCAGGCCGCACCGCAGCCCGGCGCACCGCCGCCGATGGCGGCCCCGGCCATGCCCGCCGTGGGCGGCACGCGCGAAAGCCCCGCCATGCCGCAGACCGAGGACGAGTTCAACGCGCTCCCCTCGGGCTCCGTCTATGTCGATCCCGACGACGGCATCCTCTACGTCAAACCGTAAGGCTCAGACCGTATGGCTCGTTTCCAAGGTATCCCTCTCGACCAAGCCCCGATCGAGCAGGCCCCGTCGATGGCCGCCCCGCGCGCACCGCGATTCCGGGGGACGCCCCTTGAAGGGCCCAAGCCTGTCGCCGCTCCCGCGCCCGTGGCAGCACTTGCCCCGCCGCCGATCGCCGAGGCGCCCGCACCCTCCGAAATGCCCGACATCAACCCGCCCACCATGCCGCAGGCTGCACCCCAGCCCGCAGCGGGCGGCCTTGGCGCGCAGATTATGCGGTTCGGCAAGGATGCCGGCGCCTCTGTCGTGGCTGGCACGGGATCCATCATGCAGTTCCCCGGTCAGGTCTATGGGCTGGCAACCGGCGATTTCGATACGATGTCCACCCGGGGCGGCGAGGCCGTTCGGCAATTCGGCCAATCCCTCAAATCGCCCGAGCTGCAAGAGAAGGAACGCCAAGCCCAGGCCGTCATTGCCGAGGCCGAGAAAGACGGCTTCGGGGCCGAGGTCGGCGCGGTCCTCAAAACCTACCTCAGCGATCCGGTCCTGCTTGCCAATTTCACGGTCGAACAATTGCCGTCGCTTCTGGCGACGATGGGCTTCGGCAAACTCGCGCAATGGGGCACCCAGGTTGCGGCCAAGGTCGCGCAGCGCGGTGCTGTATCGGCGGCCACACTGTCCCGCGCCGGGCAGGCCGGGGCCATCACGGGCGGTGCCGCGATGCAGGGCGCATCCGTGGGCGACGAAACCCGCGATGCAATTCTGCGGCTTCCCGACGCCACTTTTGCGGCCTCGCCCGCGTTCCAGGCCCTTGTCGCGTCCGGTATCGACCCGCAGGCGGCCAAGGAACAGCTTGCGCTCGAGGGTGCTCGCCTTGCCGGTGCGGCAGGGGCCGGTATCTCCGGGGCCACGGCGACGTTATTGCCGGGCGTGGAGCGCATGGGGTTCGGCCAAGCGAGCACGCAAGGCATCATCCGGCGCGTCCTGACGGGCGGTGCGGCCGAAGGCTTCCAAGAAGGTCTGGAAGAAGGCGGCGGCCGGTTTGCCCAGAACGTCGCTGTCCAACAGATCGATCCCGACCAATCGCTCTTGCAGGGTGTGGGTGCACAGGGCACCATGGGCGCCTTGCCGGGTGCCGTCACGGGCGCTGGCGTCGCGGCCCTTTCCGGCCGTGAGGATGCGCCTATTACCCCCTCAATCGCGGTCAATGGCGGCCCGCCGGTGCGGGTTGAGCCCACGTTCGACGCTCCCACCCAGCCCCCGCCCCCGCCCAACCCGCGCGCAGGTGCCCGCTTCGGGACCGGCGATACCGTCCTGCAGCCCGCCCCCCTCTCGACGCCGCGCTCGCGCAGCGACCTTGCCGCCGACTTGGCCGACCCGCGCCCGATCGCGGAAATCGACGCCGAGCGCCAGCAGCGGGCCCGTGAGCAGCAAGTTCAACTCGCCAGCCAGTACGGCTATCCCGCGATCGGGAGTGCCTTCACGTTCACCTTGCCCGATGGCGAAACCGTCCAGGGCGTCATGGAAGGCGTGCAGCAGACCAGCACCGAAGGGCTGGCGCGCATCCGGGGCGCCGATGGTCAGATGTACGTCCTCGGGGCCGACGAGTTTACAGTCACCGAAGGAACCGGCGACAAAGCGGACCCCGTGGTTGTCAAAACCGCCGAGGACGTTGACATCGCGGCCCAGCAGGTTGAGGCCCCGACCCCTGCCCAGGCCAAGGCCGGAAACTACAAGCACGCCCATCTTGAATGGGAAGGCTTCGACATCGCCATCGAAACCCCGCAGGGCGGAACGCGCAGCGGCGTGGGCAAGGACGGCAAGCCGTGGTCCGTCACCATGCCCCACCATTACGGACGCCTCAAAGGCACGATCGGCGCAGACGGGGATCAGCTCGACATCACGATCGGCCCCAACCCCGAGCAAAACGGCGTTGTGTGGGTGATCGACCAGATCGACCCCGATACCGGCAAGTTCGACGAACACAAAATCATGGCCGGGTTCGAGATGGGCGAGGAAGCCGAGCAGGCCTACATCGACGGCTTCTCGGACGGGCGCGGCATCGACCGGATCGGCGCCGTGGAGCGCATGGATCTTGCCCAATTGCGCCAGTGGATCGCCAACGGCAACACCAAGAAGGCGCTCGCCTACAACGGCACGCCCAAGTATCGCGAGTACCGCATCCCGGCGCCAGCGCAGGCCCCCGGCGACAATTACCGTGGCGGCCAGCGCGGGCCCGCCTTCGACCTTCCGGCCTCGCAGCCGGCGCCTGCGGCTGAGCCTCCGCAAGCGCCCGCCGAGGGTGCGCCGTCCCGTGAAAACGGGGCGGCTGCGTCCCCCGAGCCTGCCCCGGCGCCCGTCGTGCGCCCCGTGCAGCCGAAACCGCAAACCCTCGCAGAGCCGGAACAGGCCCCCGATTGGTACAAGGAACTGACGGAGACGGGCCGCCGCTTGCTTTATGTGCGCGCTGGGTTCACGGCAGGCGAGGTCAATCGCCGCGCCAAAGTGACGTGGAACAATATCAGCCCCGAGGTTCGCAAACGGCTGGAAACGGCAGCCAAAGCGCCGCAGCCGGAAGCCGCACCCCGACCGGCCTACATAGGGAAGGGGCCGGATTTCGCCAGCGGGCGCAATGATGCCCTCGCTGGCAAGCCGCGCGTCATGCCCACCTACTTCACTAAGCCCTACGGGAAAAACGCAAGGAACTGGTTGCTTGGATGGGATGCCGGTAAGGCCGAGGCCGATCAAACTAAGGCGTCGGAGGCGCCCCCCGCCGCCCCTCAGAAGGCGCCGCGCCCGAACGACATCTTCTTCAACAACAAGCAAGAACTGGTCGAATACCTGACCGACCGCTTGCCGAAGGGGTACGAGGTTGACCGTGGCGGTGATGGCCCTGGAAGCCCCGTTCGGCTGTTCGGTCCCGGCGACAAGCTGATCGACGAGTGGGTTGGCAGACCCGAACGCGCGCGGATCGACAAGGTGATCGAGCGTGCCAAGAAGGCCGCCGCCGACGCGGCCAAGCCCGCCCCCTCGCCAAAACCCGCCGAACCCGATATGCTCCCGGCACAAGCGGAGAATGAAGATGTCGTTCAGCCGAGCGCAGTACCTTCAAGCCCTGCAGGATCAGAACCCGGAGCAAGCGCGGGAACTGCGCCGCAGCGGGCAGATGTCGAAGCACCTCGCGGACAAGGCGAAGGAGTACGAGGCGACGGAGCGCGCGGCGATGGCGAACGCCGACCCGAGCGACGAGAACCTCGCACGGATGATCCGCGAGCAGGTGCAAGCGGAGACGTTCGACCTGCCGATGCAGCGGTAGCCGACAAGCGCCCTGACGCGGAGGTCAAGGGCGAGAACCACGTCATTGAAGCCGGTGCGCTGGGCGAAAGCCGCCCGTGGCGCCAGAAGGCACTCGACAATATCCGCGCCATCGAATTGATGCGCCAGATCGAGGCAGAAGGCCGCCCGGCGACCAAAGCCGAGCAGGCCGAGCTTGCGCTCTATGTCGGCTGGGGCGGTATTCGCAACGCCTTCCCCGATGCCCAAGGGGCTTACGGCAAGGGCTTCGAGACGATCGGCAAGAAGCTGCGCGAGCTGCTTTCGGACACCGAATACAAGACGGCTCAGCGCTCGATCCAGTACGCGCACTACACCAGCGAAACGATCGTCCGCGAAATGTGGCGCGCGGCCCAGCAGCTTGGGTTCAAGGGCGGCAAGGTGTTCGAGCCCGGCATGGGGGTGGGCAATTTCGCGGGCATGATGCCGACCGACGTTTCGGCGGCCAGCACCTATCACGGGCTCGAGCTTGACCACACGACGGCCCGCATCGCGCGCTTGCTCTATCCGCGCTTCGGCATCCGGCAGGACGATTTCACGAAGGCCCCGATCCCCGCCGACACCTACGATCTGGCGATCGGCAACCCGCCCTTTGCCGACGTGGCGATCAAGTCCGATCCCGCCTACGCCAAGCATGCGTTCCTCCTGCATGACTATTTCTTCGCCAAGTCTCTCGACGCGGTGCGCCCCGGTGGGCTCCTGATGTTCGTCACGTCGGCGGGCACCCTCAACAAGATCGACACCGCCGCGCGCGAATACATGGCCGACCGGGCGGATTTCGTCGGCGCCATTCGCCTTCCTGGCGATGCCTTCGAGAAGAACGCCGGAACCAGCGTCACGACCGACATCATCATTCTGCGCAAGCGGCTCCCCGGCGAGACAGCCGGCAGCAAGGCTTGGACCGAAACCGTCGAACGCACCCTGCCCAACAAGGACGGGGCCAAGCAGTCCGGTGCGGTCAATCGCTGGATCTCCGAAAACCCGGAAATGGTGCTCGGCGACGAAGGCTTTTTCGACAAGCTCTATCCGGGCCGGTACGGCGTGCGATCGAGCGAAGGCGACTTTGCGCCCAAGCTCAAGAAGGCCGTCGATGCGCTCCCCGCCGACGTGATGACGCCGTGGCAGGAAACCCAGGCCGAACGCGCCGAGGTCGATTTCGGGACCAAAGAGCGCAAGGACGGCTCGTTCTATCTCGACGCCAGCGGTCGCTTGATGCAGATGCGCGACCGCGTAGGCCAACCCGTTCCGCAGCGCGGGAAGGGTGCCACGGGCGGCAAGACGGGCGCGGAAATGGCCCGCATCAAGAAGCTGGTCCCGATCCGCGATGCGCTTCGCGCCGTTCTGGACGCGGACCTGTCCGAAGATTCCGCCAATGCGGCCAAGGCCCGCAAGCGGCTCAATGCCGCCTACGACGAGTTTGTTGCGGAGTTCGGCCCCATCAACAAGGCCGAACTGTCCGAGCGCCGCCCCAGCGTCGTGCAGCAGGAAAGTGCGCGCTCGGACGCGCGCGAAGAAGCCCGGTTCAACGGTCTGCCGTTCGACGAAGGGACGTTCGATCCGCGCCAGATGATAGTGCAAGGCAAGTCGCTGGCCGAAATTGCGCGTGCCCGGAACGCGATGCGCGAGGAATACGCCAAGGCCGGAAAGACGTTCGACGAGGGCACGTTCGATCCCGACGACATGCCCGACATCATCATCGACAAGCGCCCCAACGTCGATGCGTTCATGGACGACCCAGAGTCCTATCGCTTGCGCGCGATCGAGGACTACAACGACAACACCGGAGAGGCCAAGAAGCGGCCGATCTTCGAGCGCAACATCATCACGCGCGAAAAAGAGCCCGAAATCAAATCGGTCAACGACGCCTTGCTCTACGTCCTCAATCGGCGTGGGCGCGTGGCGATCGACGAAATCGCGGCAGCGGTCAACATCACCGTCCCGCAGGCCATCGAACAGCTTGGCGACCGCATCTTCAAACTGCCCGGCACCCAGGACGCCTACGAAACGCGCGACGCCTATCTGTCGGGCAACGTCCGCAAGAAGCTGCTTGAGGCCCAGGCGGCGGCCGAGCGCAATCCCGAGTTCAAGCCGAACGTCGAAGCGCTCGAGGCTGTCCAGCCGACACCGCTTACCCCGTCTGAAATCTCGGCCAATCTCGGCATGCCGTGGTTGCCGACTGACGTGATCGAATCCTTCGGCACGGAAATCGGTCTGACCAAACTGAAAGTCGGCTATCTGCCCGCCTTGGCGTCGTGGAACGTCTCGGGCGACGATAGCTCGTCGGCCGCGCGCACCGAATGGGGCACCGCCGAACGCTCGGCGCCGGAACTGATTTCCGACGCGCTCAATCGGCAAGATCCGAAAATCTACGACGAGGTTCGCCAGCCTGACGGCACGAAAACCCGCGTTCTGAACACCGTCGCGACCCAGGCCGCCCAAGACAAACTGCAAGCCATCAAGGCCAAGTTCTCGGAATGGGTCTGGTCGGATGCCGCCCGTGCGGATCGTCTGGCGACCCTCTACAATGACAACTACAACAACCTCGTTGTGCGCCAGTACGACGGCGACTATCTCACCACCCCCGGCATTGCGGCCGGCTGGTCCTGGCGCCCGCACCAGAAGCGCGCGATTGCCCGCATCATCCAATCCGGCAACACCTACCTCGCGCACGCGGTCGGGGCGGGCAAAACGTCCGAAATGATCGGCGCCATCATGGAACAGCGCCGGTTGGGGCTCGTGCGCAAGGCCATGGTCGCGGTCCCGAACCACATGCTCGGCCAGTTCACCAAGGAGTTCTACGAGCAGTATCCCACGGCAAAAATCGCGGTTGCCGACGAGCGACAATTCCACACCGACCGCCGCAAGCAGTTCGTGGCAAACGTGGCGAATGACGATCTGGACGCGATCGTCATCACGCACTCGGCCATGGGGCTTATCCCCGTATCCCCGGAGTTCCAAGACGCGCTGATCCAAGAGCAGATCGACAATTTCCGCGACCTTCTCTCGGAGTTGGACAAAACCGACCGCATCACGCGCCGCCGCATCGAGAACGCTATCGAACGGCTCGAGCAGCGCTTGTTGGGCAAGGCCAAGAAGCAGGATCAGGTTTACACGTTCGAGCAAATGGGCGTCGATCAGCTATTCGTGGACGAGGCCCACCTGTTCCGCAAACTCGACTTTGCCACGAAGATGTCGGGCGTGAAGGGAATCAGCCCCGAGGGGAGCAAGGCGGCCTTCGATCTGTATGTGAAGGCCCGCTACCTCGAAACCATCAATCCCGGTCGAAGCCTCGTCTTGGCATCGGGTACGCCGGTCACGAACACGATGGCCGAGCTTTACACCGTCAGCCGGTACATGCAGCCGCAGGAACTTGCGGAGCGCGGCTTGGCGCATTTCGACGCCTGGGCGGCGGCGTTCGGAGACATGGCGACGGAGTTGGAGCAGGACGCAGCCGGGGGCTACAAGCCGGTCACGCGCTTTGCGCAGTTCGTCAACATCCCCGAACTGTCGGCCATGGTGCGGCAGCAGATGGACGTGGTTACGTCCAACCAGCTCGAGCAATACGTCGTGCGCCCGAAGATCAAGGGCGGCCGGCGCGAGCTGCATATGTCCGAAAAGTCGCCGGAATTGGCCGACTATCAGGAACAGCTTGCCGGTCGCATGAAGGCGATCGCCAACCGGAAAGGGCCGCCGAAGCCGGGCGACGACATCATTCTGTCCGTCATCAACGACGGGCGCCATGCCGCCATCGACATGCGCTTGGTCAATCCCGACCTTCCGGCCGATCCCACGTCGAAGCTCAGCCGCATGATCGACCGGGTGTTCGACATCTGGCAGAAAACCAAGCGCCAGCCGTTTCACAAGGCCGAAGGCGGCAAGTACACCGAGAAGCCCGTCGATTACGGCCCGGCCACGCAGATGATTTTTTCCAATCTCGGCATCGGCGGATCGCGGCCCTTCAACGTGCACACCTACATCGTCAACGAACTGGCCCGGCGCGGCGTGCCGCGCGCCGAGATTGCGCAGATCGCGGATTTCAAAACCCACGTCGCCAAGCAACGCCTGTTCAACGACATGAACGAAGGCAAGGTGCGCGTGCTGATCGGCTCGACGGCCAAGATGGCAACCGGCGTCAACGCCCAGCGCCGCCTCTACGCGCTGCACAACCTCGACCCCCTCTGGTATCCGGCCGACGACGAGCAGCGCAACGGTCGCGCCTTGCGTCAGGGCAACATGAACCCGGAAATCGAAATCAACGACTACTCGACCAAGGGCACCTACGACTCAACCATGTGGGGCATGATGGCCCGCAAAGCCGGGTTCATTCAGGGCTTCTTCGAGGGCGACAAGTCGATCCGGTCGATCGAGGATTTGGGCGAGGCGAGCTTGTACGAGCAGGCGAAGGCGCTCACCACGAACGATCCCCGCCTGATCCAGTTGACGGAAACCAAGCAGGAATTGGAGAAGGCGCGGCGCCGCCGTTCCGCGTTCGAGTCCGAGGTCTGGTCGGTCAAAGAGAAGATCGCGGGCGCCAACCGCTCGATTGCCTACGCCAAGCGCCGTATCCCCGATGTCGAAAAGGACATCGCCCAGCGGATCGAAACCAAGGGCGATGCGTTCAAGGGAGCCGTCAACAGCAAGAAATTCGACGAGCGCCCCGAGTTCGGCAACGCCTTGCTCGCCCAGATGAACGACATCGCGGAACTGGAAAGTCCGACCAAGGCCAAGAAAATTGCCGAGGTCGGCGGCTTCCCGGTCATGGCGTCATCGCAAAAGGCTTGGTATGCGAAGCCCGGCGACCCGTTGAAGGTGTCGGTCTACCTCGACCGCAACGGCGATTTCCAGACCGACATTGCAGAGTCGGAATCTGCCCTTGGTCTGGTTCGCAGCATCGAATATGCGCTCGGAAAGTTCGAGTCCGAGCGGGACGGCTATCAGAACAACATCGCGGCGGCCGAGCGCACGATTAAGGACTACACGCCGAAGCTCGAAAAGAAATTCGACGGCGACGAAAAGATCAAGGAACTGGCGGAAAAGCTCGCCCGTCTCGAAGCCGACATCAATGCGGACGCCAAAGCGCGCGATGCGGCGGCGGCGGCACAGCAAGCGGCGACCAAGGCCGAGGATGAATCCGGCGAAGAAATGCAGTCGCTGCGCAACACGGGCCGGGCGCGCAACGGCGAGAAGGTCAAACTCGGGGCGCCCATCGTCGATCGCAGCCTTGATACCCTGCGGGCCGAACTCTACGCGGATCTTCGCGAAGAACTGGACCGGATCGGGCTCACCGACGTTGCCCTGAACCTTCCCGACTATATCGCGCGCGGGGACGGGGAAGGCGGGGTCCAGTATTCGGCCGGCCGCCAGCGGTTCTGGGGCGACGCGCAAGTGCTGATCGAGATTGCCTTGACCGAAGCGAACGGCGCCGAGGTTCAAGTCGATCCAAACTCGACTCTGCACCACGAAGCCGTCCATGCCATGAAGCGGCTCAACCTGTTCAGCCCGGCCGAGTGGAAGGTGCTGGCTGCGCGGTCGGAAGCCGTGTGGGTCAAGGAATACGGCCTGACCGACAAGGACTCCGGCTACAATAACCTGCCCAAAAACCTGATCCTCGAGGAAGGCATCGCCCGAGCCTACGAGGCTTGGAAAGAGGGCCAAGAGGGGGCGATGAAGGGCGGCCTGATCGCGCGGGCCTTTGCCAAGATCAAGCGCTTCATCGAGGCGATCGGCAACGTGTTCCGGGGCCGGGGCTTCAACACGGTCGAAGGGCTGTTCGAGAAGATCGACGAGGGCAAGATCGGCCGCCGTGGGCGCGAGGCGCGGCACGCAGATCCCGATGGGCCGCGCAAGAATTTCAAGCCCATGTATGCCGATGTGCCGGGCGAACCGGCGCCGAAGACAATGGCCGAAAATCTCGCACGCGGACGGGCGGCGATTGCGAAGGTGCTGGCCGAGCAGACCGATGTGCGCCACGCCGCTTGGCGTCCCGAACTCGGCTGGATCGATTTCATCTGGGGCGACGACGCCAAAGGCATCGCGCACGCCATCAAGGGGCGGATCGAAAAAGACGGCATGTCCCGTGCCGACGCCGAAACATTGGTGCGCCGCATCCCCGATGTCATCGCGCGCGGTCGTCTAAACCCATACTTCGTCACGCCAGAGCAGCGCGTTGGACGCACGATTGTCTGGAACAACCAGACGGTTGTGCTGCGATTTGAAATCGATGGCGTTGATCGCCGCTGGGTCATCACTTCGCACGAAGGCATGAGCAAAATGCCGAGCGGCGCCAAACAGATTTCGGAACAGCGGGCGGAGGAATTGATCGCCGATGCGACGGTGAGGGGTTCGGGCGCCTCGTCCGTTGCTACGCAGGGTGAGCTTCGCGCGAACCTACGTGACCAAGCCAAAGCGGCTGCCAGTGGCGACACTGGACCCGGTATTTCGACCGGGCTAGGTACGGCTAGCGGTTCCCGCCGAAGCGGCATCTCGCCCACCCAGGGAGCGGCGACGGGCAAAGATATACCCGAAACCGACTCCGATGGCAACCCGGACGGCAGCAACGACGACGCCATGTACTCCCTTCTGCCGAAGGACCAAGCCTCGCCGGCAGAGTCCGAGCGCATGGCGGAACTGGCCGGGGAAGAAATCGTCTCGGGCACCGAGCGCGATTTCGTCAACGACGCTGGGCTCGTCAAGCGCTGGGTTGTGCATCCCCGCACCATCGCGGCCTACGACAAGGATTTCGTGCCGGTCTATCGCGCCGCCGTTCGCCAGTTCGAGACGCGCGACGAGTTTGCGGCCGAAATCGCCCGCAAGGCCCAAGCCTATACGGACCTGACGCCCGAGGACCGCGCCCAGGTCGATAAGCTGCTTGAGCTTGGTCGCCTGGAAGGGACGGTCTATGGCGACGCCGCGCTGAAAGACGGCGTGACCAACGATCCCAGCGCCAACGAGGGCCGCACCGAAAACGCCGTCCTCACCAAGCCCGGCGAAACCGTCACGCTCACCGACCGGCAGATCGAGGGCTACAAGGCTGCACGGGCTTCGATGAACACGGCCTTGGACCTGTTCAAAGCCCAGATCATCGAAGAATGGGGCTACGATCCGACCGAGATCCGCTCGAGCGCCGACATCCTCGCCCTCATCACCGACGAAACCGGCGACCGGGAAGCCGAGCAGCACAAGGATGCTGCGAAGATCGTGCGCGAAATCGAGCAGGCGCAGCGCACCGGCTACGTCCCGTTCACGCGCTGGGGCCAGATCGGCATTGCGGTTCGCAGGGCCGATAGCCGCCAGATGGCGCTCGGCATCGACGGCGAAGCCTCGCGCCCCTACACCACGATCCACTACGAAATGATCGAGGTCGATGGGGCCGTCTCGCGCCTCATGCGCGCCGCCCGGAAGCTGAAAGGCCGCAAGACGGCCGAACAGCTCGGGCAGTTCCCCGAGGTCAAGGCCCGGTTGGACGCGCTCAAGGCCAAGTACGAGGGCGACCCCGACGTGCGGTTCAGCGTGTTCCAAGTCGGGGAGGGTGGGCCGCTCGAGCAGGGCGTGAAGCTGTCCGATCTGGACATGCTGGCCGAGGTCGGGCGGATCGACGACAAGGCCTGGGAGCAGGTGCGCGAGCAGCTTGAAAAAGCGATCAAGATGCGCGGCTTCCGCAAGCATTTCTTTGGCTCGAAGAACCTGCCGGGCTACTCGGTCGATTTCGAGCGCGCGATCGCCGACTACACGATCGGCATTGCCGGGTATCTGGCCCGTCGAAAGTACGGCTCGATCTGGGATGGTGCAGTGGGCAAGATTCCGACCACCAAGCCCAAGCTTCGCGAATACGCCCAGAAATACCGGGACTACACGCAATCGCCCCAAGAAGAATTGCAGATGCTGCGGCAGTTGGGGTTCGTGTTCTACCTTACCTCACCCGCTTCTGCCTTGGTCAACACGACCCAGGTTCCGCTTGTGACGGTGCCCTGGCTATCGCAGTTCGCGCCTGGGCCCAAGGTGATGTACCACGTCACGAAGGCCTACAAGGACGCCTTCGCGATGACGACGGCAAGCCGTGGCATGGACGTGTTCGACCCCGCCAAAGCGCCGGAGGACGTTCGCGAAGCCTTCCAGAAAGCGTGGGACGAGGGCTTCTTTGTCCCGTTGAACACCTGGGAAATGATGGGCACCGCGCAGGCCCGCAGCCAAGTGGTTCGGCGTCTGTCGAAAGTCAGCCGCACGGCGGTCGATGCCATCGCGCTTGGGTTCACCGTAGCCGAGCGCTTGAACCGGATTGTGACGTGGATGGCGGCCTATCGTTTGGGCAAGCAGGAAACCGTGCGGCAGTCGGCCCGCACCATCCTTGCGAAGAACGCACTCGCCCGGTCGGACGAGCTGTTGCGCGGCTACACCCCGGAAAAGTTCGCAGGCTTCGCGATCGACGAAACCCAATTGCGCATGGGCAAGGTCAACCGTCCCGCGATGATGCGCGGCGCCGGGGCGGCGATCTTCCAGTTCAAGGGTTTCACCATGCAGATGATCGAATTGCAGTTCCGCATGGTTCAACAATATGCAGGCCGCCGCCCGAAAGTCGCAGTCGGCGCCATGTGGTTGCTGTTGATGCTGACGGCTGGCATCTGGGGCGCCCCGTTCGGAGACGATCTGAAAAACATCTTGGAGTGGATGAAACGCAAGTTTGGCGGGACCGATCTCGACCTTGATACCGAACTGCGCGAGTTGGTCGTCGAATTGACCGGCTCGCCGGGGCTTGCAGAAGCGTTCTCGCGCGGTACGTCGCGCGCGGCCGGCGTCGATCTGCAGCGCATTGGCATGGGCAACGTCCTACCGGATGATGCGCAAGAACTTGGCGGTATTCCGCTTGATCTAGCCTGGGGGCGTCTCTCGCAGGCAATCGAACACGGCAAGCGTGGCAACTGGATGCTGGCTTTGAGCGAAATGATGCCCGCGTTCCTCAAGAATCCGATCGTCGCCATGTCGTGGGGCACGGAAGGCGTCAGATCCCAGACATCGGGGCGCGTTGTTATTCCGCCCGAGAAAGTCACGGCGGGCGATATCGCACAGAAGGCGATTGGCTTCACCCCGGCCGCCATCGCCAACCAACGGGAGTCCGAACGCGCCCAGACACGGGCGAACACCGCGACCAAAGAGGTCAAGGACCGCTACATCGGGGAACTGGCACGCCTTCGTGCGGACATCCTGCGTGCCGACACCGCCAACGACGCGGCCAAGTCTCGGGTGCTCGAGGAACGGTTCGCGCGCACCCTCGACGAGATCCGCGCCTTCAACGAGGGCCGCCCGCTGCACGAAATGGTCATCGTCAATCCGAAAACCCTCAAGGATCGGATCAAGGAAGAACTGTCCGGGGCGGCGGTGCGCGACAAGAACGCCCCCAAACAGGCCCGCCCGCGCCGCGAGGAAATCGAGCGAATCTACGGCGAGCAGCCCCGATAGTGCGATCCAAACAGAGGAAGCCGAAATTCCGGCCGGTCGCCAATCGATCGGCGGTTTTCCGGTTCTGGCCCATCCACAAACCCATCCCAAAAGGATGGGTTTTTTCTTGCCCGCTGACCGACGTGCGCGGACGGCCGACTCATCACGCGCGACACTCGATCCTCATCAAAAAGGACAAATCGACATGAGCGACTGGCCCTACCGCTATTTCTCTCGCGCTGAAATGGCGTGCAAGCACACTGGTAAGTGCGAAATGAAGAACGAGTTTATGGTGATGGCCGACGCGCTGCGCGAAGCCTTCGGCAAGTCGATGATCGTCACGTCCGGCTATCGCGACCCGTCGCACCCCGAAGAAGTGAGAAAGCGCGAGGACCGCGCTCGGCGTGGCCTCCCGCCGCCGCTTTCAACGCACTCGGAAGGCATCGCCATGGATGTTGCTGTGCGCGGTGCCGACGCCGTTCGGTTGCTCGAGCTTGCGCTGAGCATGGGCTTCCGGGGCATCGGCGTGCAGCAAAAGGGCGACACCCGATTCCTTCACCTGGATACCCGCAAAGAACCGGCAATTTGGAGTTACTGAATCATGCTTGGAGCAATCATCGGGGCCATCACCGGAATCCCGGCGCTGATCGACGCTGGCAAGGCCATCTTCCAGACAGTCAGCGGAAAGCCGTCCACGGCCACGTCGGCGCCCGAGCTGAATGACGAGGTCCAAGCCCTTCCTGCCGACCAACAGAAGGCATGGGCAGAAGCCATGCAGGCCAAGATCGACTTCTACAAAGCCGAGAGCGCGCGTATCCAGAACGAGCAGGGCGACGTGACGGCCGAAATCCTCGCCGTGCTCGACAAGCCTGCGGCGGCCAAGGTCGCTATCGAGCGCATGACAACCCGGCCTTGGGTGGTCAAGCGCATGACGCATGTGATCCTTCTGCCGGTCTATGTGATGGTTCTCGACAGCCTGTTGATGGTGTTCAACGGGCTCTACCGCATGGCGACCGCCCAACGGGATCTGGCCCCCTTCGACCTTTTTGCGGAAAAGCTGTTCGGGGAAGGGTCGCTCTACGCCTCGATGTATAACCTCGCCGCCCCCACGGCTGCGGTCGTGGTGGTGTCCTACATCACGGCCAAGACGGTTGAGACGGTGCGAAATGGTGCATCGGCTGGGGACGGGCTGGCCGGCACGATCGGGCGAGCTGTGCAGGCCGTGGGCGGTATTGTCGGGGCGGTCAAAGGTGCGCGCAAATGAGGCCGCTCACCTTCGTCACGCTGTTCTTGGCGGCGTGGGTCGCGCTGACCTATCTCGGGGCGCCAAAATAAGGGAAGGGGGTTGTGCGAGGGGACTCGAACCCCCAACCACCGGAGCCACATCCCGGTGCTCTACCGTTGAGCTACGCACAAACCAGTGACGCGGCGACGGGCGGGGCGTCATCCCCGCATTGTGTGATCCGGCTGTCCGTCGCCAAAGCATCCGTCCGATAACGGGCTACGGTGTGCCTACGCGCGGTCCGGCTGAGAAGTTGCTTTCCCCTTCATTCGGAAGCCGTTTCCGTCGTCACCGGCTGTTCGCCGGGCGGTACGGGGCACGCCGCCGCGTCGGAGAGCACAGGGTCTTTGGCGTAAACGCCGGGCTTGCCGATAATCTCGATGCCCTGAGTCCGGCCCTGTGCTCGCCGCCGAAGCGGGAGTAGATGACGCGGGCCACGCCCGAAGGCAGGCGTATCCCAAAAGGGGCCGGGTCGAAGGTTTTTCGTCCACCCCTAGTCTCCGCAAGATGCGGCGCTTTATGGCTTTAAGCTACGACCGTATCCCTGCCAACCGCCGCCCGCGTCACGGATTGTGTATCATAATGGCACGCTCAATCCAAGAGCCCCCGTGACGGTTTTCTTCGCGGGGAAATGGTGGGAAGAAACAGGAATATTTCGTAACATTATGGCACGGTCGCCAGCAAAGACATTGATTTTGAACGCAAAAATATTCAAAGACGGCAAGTACGCCGAGATGTAAATCAATGAGTTAGTCATTCTGGCGGCGCGGTTTGTTTCCAACCGGAAACGCGAGGATCGCAGGCCGCGCAGCCAGATGCGCTTTCAATTTACGGTACGCGGCGATCGAGAGCCCGTCCGTGCGCGCCGCGTACGCTCGCAACATGGACCGGCCGCCGATGCTGTGCCCGGTGATGGCCGCCGTCTCGGCGTCCGTGCACCCAGCCTCGAGCAATTGGGTTGTGACCGTTCCCCGGATGTCGTGAAAGTGCCGGTCGGCGTCCAAGAGCCCGGCTTTGGCAAGGGCCTCTTTCCAGCGCGCATTGAAATTCGGGGTGCCCCAGGGGATTCCTCGCGCCTCGGTCGCAAGGATCGTCTCGGCGCCACTCTTGCGGCATTCCTCGAGCAGCTCGCCCAATTGCGGAAGCTCCATCACGGGCAGGCGCACGATCGGCGGCGGAACCATTTTGGCGGTTTTCGACGGCGTGTAGGTGATCCAGCCGTCCCAATAGTCCGACCAGCGCAAGCGGCGCAGATCCCCGAGCCTTGCGGCGGTCAACAGGGCAAGCCTCACCATGCGCGACAGATCGGGGCTGGCATGTGCCAGCAATTGCGCCAGCATCGCCTCGTCCCAAATCTTGTCGGCCCGCCGGCCGCCCCTGCCCAGCCGATCGATCCCCTTGGCGTGGTTGACGGTCACGATCCGGCGTTCATAGGCCCAAGAAAGGACCGTCCCCAAGACGCCTGTGATTTTGTCGGCCTTGGCCGGGTGCGCGGCGTGCTCGTCGCGCAGGGCGTAGAACTCGGTCCTTATGCGGTGGTCGCAAAGGTTCTCGATCGTCGCCCAACCAAGCCGATCCTCGATGATTCCCAAATAGTAGAAGGTCGCGGCCTGCCAAGATTGCGAGAGCGCCTTGAACTCGGGCGACTTGGTGTAGGCGGCGTTGATCGACCGAAACCCGTGCCCGGTCGATTGCAGGAAGCGCGATGGCTCCTTCGCCTTGCGTTGGTAGATGTATTCTTTGATCGTGCCGTCAGCGAGCTTCTTGCGGACGACGTTTCGACCAGCGGGTTTTTCGGGCTTCAAAGTCGTCATGGGCGACACCATTCTTGATCCCGGCAATACGGTCAAGGGCTTGGTCTATCTGGCGGCTGTCCCAGCGCGACGTTCCGGGGAGCGGGGCGGGGACAATGCCGAGGTCTATCCAACGATAAAGCGTTGAACTCCCGACCTTTAGATACGCCATCACTTCAAGGCGGCGCATCAGGCGCGAGGGCTCACTTTCCGCCACGGCGCTTCCTCGCTGCGGTTCGCCACGCCAGAAACGCGACCGCCAGTATTGGCAGGACGATTGGTGCCAGAGCGATCGCGATCAGCCAGCCGTTCATGCCGTCACCAGTTTCCGGCGATGGGGCGACAGGCGTGCGAACTCGCGCGCGAGATCCTTCATGTCGATGCCGTGCTTGGCCTCGAACGACGATTCTCCAATGGCATGCTGTTGGGCGTGGCAAGTGAAACAAAGACTCAAGGTCCATTGATCGCCCGGCTTGACCGATAGAGCGCCGTCCGTGCCGGTCCTGACGTGAGCCGCAACGATGTCCCTGTTCTCGCACCCCGGAACGCAGCACCGATGGGTGCGGACCCATTTCAAATGGGGAGCACAGCGGATCGGGCCTGCGCGCCGGCCGATGTCGATCCGGGGGCGGGCGGGGCGCTTTTCCTTGGGGAGTTTGCGGGGAAGCATGGTCAACCTTTCGGCCCGTTCAGAACGCAAGTACGGAGCTTGTTGTGCGCTGCTGCTGCGAATCCGTATGACGCATCGCGGATCATTCCATCGTCCGGCAGCGCATCCGGCACGCGCCGCGCCAAGAATGCGGAGAGGGCTTGGCGCAGCCCCGTTCTGGAGTTGATTGCAGCGCGCGCGGCATCAAGCTCCGCATCGCTGATATTGACTTCGCTCGGGTCGGTCATTTTGGCTCCTTGTCCAAAGCGGCAACGCGCATACCGGCAGCAAAACCAGCCATCCACGTTGCCTCTGCAAAGTTGGCGATGCCGTGCGCGCGGCCCCATTCAATCAAGTCATTCGGACATTCGCGCTCGGCAAGCAACCGGGCGGCGAAGGCGTCGGCGCGTTTTTTTGCTTGCGATATCTTGGCTACAGCGTCGCTTGTTCCTTTGGCCTCGGCATCGTCCCAATAGAACGGGCGCGCAAATTCTGCTTTGCTCACGTCGCACCGCCTTGCCCGCGCGCTCGGATGGCGTAAATCGTTTCGGCCTTAAACATTTCCAGAAGTCCGCCACCTTCGCTTTGTCCACCTTGGACGACGCGCATTGAATTTATGATCTTGATGCAGCGTTCACGTTCCGCCGCAACGGCATCTGCTGTCGACACGGCCGGCCTTGCGGTCAGCGCGGCGATGAGGGCGGCTTCTGCCGCGTTCATTGCCTCGCGCGCCGGTGGAAATTCGGCGGTGTATTCCTGCCCCCTGAACTCCAGTGCCGCCATATTCAGCAGCGCGTCTTTGTAGCGTCGAACCAAATCGTAGGGCGTCATCGGGGTTGCTCCTTTGCGAGTGCTTTGGCCGCGAGTTCGGACATGCGTGCAAAGGCGCGGGCAACGCGCTCGCTGCCTTCCCATGCGCCTGTGCGGCGGTCGTCGCGCATCATTGCCGCCGACATTTCGCCCGCGCGTTTTAGCCGATGCAGCAAGGCCCGCGCCTCGGCAAGCTCACGCTCTGCGTTTTGCTGGGCACGCCATGCCGCGTTTGATCGGTCGCGGGAAGCTTCAAGGCCCTTGAGCAACTCGGCAATCTTGGCCTCTGCGCGTTCGGCGCGGGCGCGCATATCGGCCAGCGTCTTTAGTCGTTCGGATAGCGCAAGGTTCGTGTCGGCAAGCTCGGCCCGCAGCGTGTCGCACTCGGCGCGCATGGCAACCACATCATCTGCAATCTTGGAATTAAGCTTGATTTGCGCGTTAAGCTGATGTTCGGCTTGAGTGGTATTTAGGACACGCATATTCCACGCGATAGCGGCGCAATCTTCTGCGGACGCCATGCCAGGCGGCCCGTGAAATCTCGGCGGCCCGCTTCCCATGCAATCTCGGTTGGAACAACAAATCTTTCTGCCGTCTCGAATATAAGCAGATTGTGCTTTGCCCCCACAAAACGGACACGGCAGCAGTTGCGTCGGCGTCTTGCTCATTTCGCGCTCCGTTTCAAAGCTTGCTTGGCCGCGTCCTGTTGCCACTTGCTATCGTTGCTCCATTCGATAGCGCGCAGCGCCGCTTCCAGTTCCGCCACGCGGTCAACAAGCCGCGCCTGACTTTCGGACAGCGCGAGATACTGGCTCGTTATTTCGCACGCTTCGGCCTCCAGTTCCGCCGCGCGCTTTTCAAGGGCGTCTGCGCGTGCCGTTTCAGCGTTGGCAAACTTGCGTTGGAACTCCGCTTCTGCCGACATCAACTTCAACTGCACTTCAACGGCAGCGTTTGTCGCGTCGGCTGCGGGCGGCGTGGCGGCGCTGGCTGGGCGCCACAGAACGTCGAACTTTCCGTCGTCATCAAACGACGTGTATTCGTAGCGCCAGCGATGGCCGTCGAACATGAATGCGTCATCGTGGGGCGCGTCTTGCGGAAAGCGCGCTTTCAAAAGAAGGCCGTATTCTGGCGTGCCGTGACGCACTGTGCGCGATACACCCTGCTTCTGCCCCGCCTTCGCCTCACCCTCCCGGCGCGCGGCTTCTTGCTCAAGAATCTCGGTCATCGTGTACGGGTTGACCTTCCAATCGTTGAAAAGCGCCGCCAAATCCCGCAACTGCCCCGGCGTCAGTTTGTCGATGTCACTTGACCCTCTTTTGTGTTTTGCGAAGCATCTGAGAACTGGACTCGTACCCCTCGATCACGCCGAGGGGATACCGGACGTGGCCGCTGTCGCCGTTGGTGCGGAACCACGACGGACCCTTGTTCTGCATGCGCCAGCGCCGCAGGGTTTCCGGTCGGATGCCCCAGCGCTCGGCAAGCTGGGCGGTGGTGAGGGCGGATTCAGTCATGCCGCCTCGATTTTCTTCGGCTTGAGCGCGTCCATGCTGGCATCGGTGCGCCACGTCTCCCGCACCCACAGCCGATCGTCGGGGGCGAAGCGCAGCAGGTTCGGGTACTTTGGGGCGTCTATGACGTGTGTCGTCAGCCCCATGCGCGTCTTTGTCGCCTCGCGCAGCACCATGTTGCTGTCGCGCCGGACGCCTTTGATGATGCGCCGCGTCTGGGTCTTGCGGCCGTCGAGCAGGGCGCGCACCATCGGCGCCGCGAAGATGATCGGGCGATCAGTCATAGTTTTTGTCCTCGGCTTGTTTTGCGCGCCACGCATCGAGTTCCGCGTCGGTGATGCCGAGCGCCTTCTGCAGCGTTTCGCAATAGCGGTTCCGGTCGGTGAGCTTTATCCCGGCCGATCGGTTCGTCCGTGCGATGGCGATGCTTGACAGCACCTCGTGGCACAGCTTCGGCGCGCCGTCCTTGCCGTGGATACAAGCGCCGTTGGGCGGCTCGTCGCCGATCCAGGACGTGTAGACGTAAAGCCCGCACGTCTTGCACGATCCTTCGGCTTCGGTGAGGGCGGTCATGCGCGCACCTGCGGGTAATCGTCGTGGGTGCGACCGTCAAGCGTGCGGCCGGTGGCCTTCTTGCTGGCTTTTCGGAAATACTGATTTTCCATGAAGACGCCGACGCCCCGAATCTCTTCGTCTTCTTGGATCTCACTCGCCGGCGTCTCGACAGGAGCCCACGAACCCCACTGTTTGAACAGGAAGGCGACGCCCGCGTGCGCGCACTGGTCGCGCAACGACTGCGCCCAGGCAGGGTGCATCGGGCGCGCATCGGGGCCGGACTCGCCGCCGGCCACGACCCAATCGAGGCGAGGTACGCGGCCCGTCGGCTCGCCCATCCAGTCGCGGGCGTAACCTTCGAGCGCGTGCAGATTTTCGGCGCCGCGAAAGTTCATCGTGTCGATGCCGTTCAGATCGACCGGGCCCAGCAACGGCTCGGCGCTGATCCACCGCACGGCGGCGGGCGTGTCCAACAGGATCGGGATGCGCTCGTCGGCGCGGCGCTGGTCTTCGACCGACACGCCAAGCCAGACGTTCGGCAGGGGCATCACGTCGTCATGGCCAGCGTGATACGCAGAAGCTAGCTCTGCACCATCGACAATATCCACATGGCGACACGCCGCTTCGAGTATTCGATTCACCGCACCTGTCGCCCGCACATAATCCCGCATCCGCTCGGGCCGCTTGGTCAGCACTTGGAACGTGTGCTGCGGCGCCAGCGCCATCACGGCGAACACGCGGTCGATCGTCTCGTCGGTCACGCCGTAGGCGAATAGGTCTGACATGCTGTTGACGAAGACGCGCTTCGGCTTGCGCCATTTCAGCGGATCGAGCAGCGCCTTTTCCCAGACGCGCACCTCGCCGGTCCAGACCGGCTTTCCGTTCACAACGCGCGTGAGGCCTTTGTATTTGGCCTGGTCGAGCCGCTCGCCGAGCCGGTGCGCCTCGCCCATCGCGTAGCAATTCGTGCAGCCCGGCGACACGAGGCTGCAGCCCGCGATCGGGTTCCAAACTTGATCCGTCCATTCTATACTTGTCTTACCCATGATCGACCTCTTTGAATCCGCAGAACGCCGTTGTGGCAAATGCCGACTGCTCAAGCAGCCGACTGCGTTCACTCGAGACGCTTCTCGAAAGAGCGGCCTTAACTACGTTTGCGCGGATTGCAAAAGCAGCCGAGTGATGGCGGGGCCAACGATTAGAGAGAGACGGTCGCGCCGTGCTGCAGGGCTGGCGTGGTGCAGAACGTGCAGCGATTGGCTTCCGGCTCTCGACGTGAACAAGGGCGTGTGTCGATCTCACGCAAATGCCGAAGCGCGGGCGCTTTATCGTTGTTCCGCCACGTTTAGGGATGCGCGCCGTGCACATGCGGTACGGCGAAAGCGCGGTGTGGAGCGCGTTCCGGAAATCGGCAGGGTGTGTTTGCTGGAGTATTTCGAGGGCAGGTGCGCTTATTGCGCCGCTGCAGCCGAAACCTGGGATCACGTTGTTCCAGTCGCGCGAGGCGGCGAGACTACGCCCGAAAACATCGTCCCTGCGTGTGTGCGCTGCAATAGCTCCAAACGCGACAGTGACGTTTGGGAGTGGATGGCGCGAAAAGGGATCGAACCGACAGAGCTTTTGGTTGAGCGCCTTTCCGAAGGTGGCGCAGGCGTTTGCAGCTAGCTTCGCATCCGTCCATTCGATGCCGGTTTTCGTGCTCATGCCGCAGCCCTCTCGCGCTCGACGGGACGCAGGAAGCCGTCGTCGATCCAGAACGCTTGGCCGCCCAGGCGATCAATCGGGGGCAGGGAGTTGCGATCCGAGTAGGTCATGGCGACCAGTGCGGGTTTGCCCCACGCCTTGTTCAAAAGGTTGACGAGCCCGCCGCGACCGCCCTTGTCCAGAAGGTCGGCGCGGTCCATGACGAGAATTTCGGAGCCGTCCAGTTGGGCGCACGCAACCTGCATGACGAAGCGGACGCGCATCTGTTCGCCTTCGGAACAGGCTTCGTAGGGTCGCACGCCGTAGAGGCAATCGAGCGTTTCGCTAACCGTCACGGGCTTCCACTTGGCGGCTTCCCAGATGGGCCGAAGGATGCTCTCGTTGAACGCCTCGACCGCCTTTGCGGTACGGCGCTTGCGAAGGCCATCGGGCGCAAGCTGGTCGATCATGGCTTGGTTCTTGACGATCCGATTGTGCAGCGCGTCGGCGGCCTGCTTGTCCTCGGCCGCTTTCACTATCCTGGCTGCGTCTGCATGGATCGTGCGAAGAACGGCAATATCGGCCGGCGCTTCGTCGGACTGCTTGGCGTCGGCGCGGGCCTCGGCCAGCTTTTGCCCGGCGTTCTTGGCGACGGCGAGTTTGCCTTCGATGTCGGCAAGGGTTGCGCGCAGGCCGGGAAGCACCAGCGAGGATCGGTTGGTGATCGTGCCTTCCAGCTCGGCGCGGCGCTCGCGGGCTGCTTTGATCTGAGCCGATGTCATGGGCTTGGCCGGGGGCGGGGCGTGCAGCGTCGTCACCCCACCAGCCGACTTGACGAGGATCGGCTGTTCGCAATGCGGGCACTTGACCCCGCCATCTTCCCCGTTGACCGGGGGAAGGGCGGCAAGATCCGCACGGGCCTTGGACAGTTCGGCCTCGGCTTCGTCGATCTTGGCTTGGACCGCCGCGCGTTCTTCGGTGAGCGGCGCCAATTGATCGGCTTCCGCCTTCCAGGCTTCGATCTTCGCTTGGTCCACGGCGGTTGCGGCAATCCCGGCCTCGAGCGCCTTCTGGGCATCGTCCAGTTCGGCCTTCAATTGGTCGATGGGATCGCTCGTGTACCCGTCAGGCGTCCACGACCCGCCCTTGGCGCTGCCGTATTGCTCGTTGGTGACTTGCTTCCACTGGCCCTTGAGCGTGGTGCCGTGGTCGGCGGCCTTCTTGTGCGTGGCGTCCCAGCCGTTATCCTGCAGGGCCTTCCAGATGGCGTCGATGCCCTTCTGGTCGAAGCCCAAGTCGCCCATGGCGGCGGCAACATCATCCTTGTCGGGATTGGTTTTGAGCAGGGCGGCGAGGGCAAGCCCGCGCTTCTTGCTGTCCATGTCGGGGATCGACACCAACCCCGCAGCAAACGGCGACACGTTCGGCTGGGTGCCGTTCGCCGTTGCCGAAGCCTTGGGATAGGCGACCGTCAATTCGCCTTGGGGCGACTTGATCTTGATGCCCCCGGCGCTTTGGCCGGTGCGGACCAGAGCCCCGGCCTCGCCCTTCGTAAGCCAGGGCGGCACTATCTGCCCGGTGACGGCAAGCGCCAGGGCGCTGCAGATCGAGGACTTGCCAGATCCGTTCGGACCGGCAATGAGGGTAAGGCGATCAAGTGCAAAGTCGGCACGCTCGATCGCGCGGAAATCACGAATAGCGACGGTCAACATAGATCAGCCCTCCGATCCAAACAGAGATTCCGCGTCGTCTTGGGCGGGCGGTGTCGGTGCCGCCGCCTTCGGCTTGCGGTTCTCGACCTTCAAGTTCTCGGGGATCGGCGGCATGTCGTCGCCGGCCGGTGCGCTGGCCGCTGCCGGTTTTTGTTCGGCGGCCGGTTTCACCTCAGTCGCAGCGGGCTTCTGTTCGGCCGACGAGGACTTGCCGGAGTCCTTTTTCTCGGACTTCTCGCGCTCGACGATTCGGGCGTCTTCGAGCGTCGGATAGATTTCATCGACGACCGTAAGGCCTTCGTGAATGCCTTTCATTTCCATGTAGACGCGCGCGAGGTCGCGGATCGTCCATTTGTCGCGCGCACGACCGAGAACCGCCGTCACGCGCAGTTCCGCGATGTTGTGCCGCTCCATGACGCGATCAATAAAGCCATGGGCCTTCTGCTTGGCGTCGTCGGACTCGAATTTCTTCAGGAGTCCGGTTTTGGCCTCGTCGATCATGTAGTCGGCGAAGCCGCGCAAAGCGTTGACGATGACGTTTCGTGTCGCCTTCGACACGCCGATCTGGAACACGATGTCGGCTTGGCGATCGGCATCCTTCATGCCGGTGCCCTGCGACTTGCGCTGCTGGAACGGGCGCTCAAGCCCGAAGCCGGTTTCGAGATCGAGGAACTGCGCGTAGATGATCCAGTGCGAGCCGACATCTTCGACGCGCTGCCCGATTCGGCAGTTTCCGTACTCGCGCACGAGATCCATCGCGAGTTTGATGGTCGGACCTTCGATGATTTCGGTGCGCTTGTTCTTGCGGTCGTGCACTGGCCACGAATAAACGTAGTCGTCGCCGAACGTGTTGGCGTGGACCTGCAAGCGCTTCATTACGGACGAAACGTCGCGCGGCTGCACGATTTTGTGCGAAGTCAAAATGCCGCCATAGGTGTTGACCGTAAGTCCGCCAGTGCGATCCGGCAGGGCTGCAGGCAGACCGCCCATTCCAGCCATCCGTTCTGCGGGATCGGAGCGCAGAGGTTCGAGCAATTCCGGTGTTGCGGCGTTCATCTGTTTGAGCCTTCCTTTGGGTTAAGCGACGATCTGCCAGTCGTCAGCCAGCACGTCGGTCTGGCTGGCGAGCCACGGGACGAGCGCGCCCTGCACTGTCATCATGTCGATGTGCGGCAAGTAGTCGAACTTGGTGCCGACAGGCACGCCTGCGAGTGCAAGCGGACGACCTTCTTCGACAGTGAGTTGAATGCTGCCCGGCACGAGGACCAGCCACATGCCTTTGCCGTTCCAGCCGGCACGCGCAACACGATGGCCTGCCTTGAGGGCGGCGATCGCATGGCCGAAGCTCATAGCATCGATCGGCTGATAAGCAGCCTCGAACACGTCTTTGGGCGACCAAGAAACGTATCCGTCTGCGTATTGCACATGGTAGCCGGGCCGACCGTCCATCGCTTCCCACGGGTAAGCGGTGATGCGCTTCGTGCCGTAGTAGTCCTTGGTGGTTTCGGAAATAGTTTCGGCGTGCATTGTTCTGAGCCTTCCTGGGTTGGTTTAAGCAAGAAATTCGGGCACGCCTTCGCTGGCCTGCGGCTTCGGCGCTTTGGTGGGCCGAACGGATGCAGGGTCAAAAACGATGCGGAACAGGCGGTAGGTCGCGAGAAGGTCCGTCATGGCGTCGTGGGCGCCGACGTGCTTTTCCTTCAAGATGATTTCGACGGCCTCGGAGAGTTTCGGCGTCTTGAAATGCCGACGACCGGCGGCCTTCATTGCTTCGGTCGGGTCGATCTTGCACAGGCCCGTGCAGGGCGGCAGAACGTCGAATGTTTTGCGCGCCCCGTACCGATCATCCATGTTGGCGCGACGCAGCTCGCCGCGCATCATCTTGAGGTCGAAGGTGATGTTGTAGCCGACGATCAGATCGGCGGCGTCGTGCAGATCGGCCCAGGCCTGCAATACCTCGGCGGCCGGTTTGCCTTCGGCCTCGAGGCTGGCATGGGTAAGACCGTTGCCGAGCTTTTCCGCGAGTGCGTCGTCCATGCGCCAGCCATCGGGCTTGATCTTCTCGCAGAACGACTTGCTCGGCTTGTCGGCCTCGCCGTCGAACAGGGCGCCGGCCAACTGGACGATGCGCGGCTGAGTCGGATCGTCAGCGGGCAGGTTGAACTTGGGCAAGCCGCTCGTCTCGCAGTCGAACACAAAGATTTTCACTTGAGGAACTCCGCTATCTCTTGGGTTGGTTGGGGTCTGGTATCGAAACGCTCGACCTTGGTTGCGCTGTCCAGAACCAGCACCGATCCTGGCGTGTTGAGCTTTGCGATTTCGTCGTAAGAGAGCTTTCCCTTGACCAGAAACGGGGCCGCCTGTTCCTCTTGGCCGCCGTCGTGCTCACGGCAAAACGGCGTTCCCCACGCAGGGCACCAGCGCTCGCTGCACAGCTTCGACGAGGGGTTGGCCGGGAATGAAGCGGGGTCGCCGGGCTCGATGTTGCGGGCCGGATCGCCGTTGAGGAACGTATGAAGGGACAGATCCATGTGGCGGATCACGGACACCGCCGCTTGTTCGCACCCTTGCACGTCATAGGCGAAGGTCCGTGGGGCAGGCTGGGGCTTGTCGATCGCGCAGCGCTGCACGAAATCTTCGGCAATCTCCTTGATCGGAAAGCCGTGGGTGCGCCCAAGCAAGCTGTATCCACCGAACTGCGGCTTGTGAGAGCCGAAGCGCTGCTTGCCGGTCTTGAGGTCGCGCAAGCGCTCGGGCTCGCGCGCCAGCACATCCGATTGACCGGATAGGGCGAGGTTGTTTGCCGACCACGGGATGCGAGCCACCAAGCGCTGTTCGACCGTCAGGGGTTCGATTTCGGGAACGATGTGCGCGGCATAGGCTTGCGTCATGCGAATCACTTGGCGCTCGGCCACGGACTGCGACGGCGTTTCTTTGTCCATGCGCGCGTCGTCCTCGCGCATCTTCTCGTGCAGCGTGGCAACGGCGGCATCTTGGGCGGCCGAAAGGTTTGGGCTATCTGCCCCGCCAGCTTTTTCGCTGAGCAGCGTTTCCGCGCCCCGGTGGACGGCAGATCCGACCGACGCGCCGATCGATCCGGCCGGTTGACGGAGTTTGAAGCCTGCAGCCTCGATCAGACGCTTGAAGCTCCGCGCAGCACCCCGACGCGGGCAATCCGGCCAGGACGACAGGGACGAGCAGCGCACGGTAATGGTGTCGTCGATCATTCGCGCTCCTTGGCCGCCGACTGAGCGGGCGTGCGGGACGGGTGTTTGACGAAAAGATCGACGCGCCGGTAATTGATCGGCGGCGACAGATCGTTTGCCAGCCGAACGCAGGCGCGATGTTCGATGCTTGTAAAGCCAGGCCCCAGATCGGCGGTCTGCGCAAAATCCAAAGGCTTCTCAACCTTCACCAAGGCATCTTCCTCATGCGCAGGCGCGCATTGGCGCGTGTGGCCTTCTGCAATGAGGCAATAGGCGAGGACGCAGATTGCAATCGGGTTCATTCCGATTGCGTATCATAACGTAACGCATGTGGTCAACGTTATGTTACGGCAATTGTCTGCAAAGAAGGTCAATTGGCTGATTTGAAACGGAAGTTTTGCGCGCAACCGGAGTCGCGCGGCGAGCCTATTCGTGCTGGCCGAGAATCAGAAAATCGATGCTCTTACTCACGGCTCGGGCCATTTCGACAAGGATTTCAAAGGGCGGCTCGCGACTGCCGCGTTCATAGCTGCGATATCGATGGGGGTCGATTTTAAGCAGTTTTGCGAATTGCTCAGCCGAATCGTGGCCCGCTGCGAGGCGACATGCTTGGAGTCGTCGGGCAAAGGCCTTGGTGTACTGGCTGGGCGGTGGTGCTGCCATACGCGGTGTTTTACGCCGACTCCGGGGAGATAGCAAAGAGTTTTCCACATTCTGCGTTTTTGTCTTGACCACCGTAACGTAATGTCACACTAAATTATTTCATGATGTCTCCGAGTCTGCACTCCCACGCTCTACTGATTGACGCCCTCGGCGGGGCGACCGCAACGGCTAGGGCTTTGCGCGCCCTTGGCGCCGATCGCGTCAATCGGTCGGTTGTCCAGAATTGGCGCACGCGCGGCATCGCTTGGCGCTACCGCCCAGCCGTTGCCGACCTTCTGCGCAAGGCCCGCCATGCGGTGCCGGCCGATTTCCTCGCCCCCCACGAAAACAAGGATGCTGCCTGATGGCGAAGCCCAAAAAGTCCAACCCTGCCCCAGCGATCGGCCACAATTCCGGCGTCGATCCGACCACGGCAATGCGCCTCAAGTCGTTCGTCGAGCGCATCGAGCGCTTGGACGCCGAAATTAAGGACATGAACGCCGACAAGGCCCAGGTCTATGCCGAGGCCAAGGGCACGGGGTTCGATCCGAAGATCATTCGCGAGGTCGTCAAACTGCGGAAGAAGCCGAGCGACGAACTGCAGGAGTTCGACTCGCTGGTTGAGCTTTATCGGTCGGCCCTGGACATCGCCAACAGCGCCAAGCCGCCGATCACGGTCGCCGTGAAACCGACCGCGAACCCCGACACCGCTTTCCTCGAAGGTGCAGCATGAAGCCCGGCTTCATTGGCGCCGTTGCCGCAGCAGCGGCGGCAGCAGTCGCTTCCATGACGGCGGCAATGCCCCGTTCGCTGTCCCCGAACACCATTGCCCGCCGCCGCGAACTCACCGCCGCTTGGCGCTGGTACGAGCCGCGCAAGCTGATCCTGCCGAAGACCGGCCCGCGCCCGGCAAGCACCTATCGCGCCGCGCGCCGGAACGCGCACCGCAAGCTTGCTCGGGGTGCACGATGAAGCCCCTCAGCGCAAACGAGCAGGTTGTGCTGCAACTGCTGACGCGCGCCGCCGCTACCGGCGCCGTCGCCCCGAAGAACGTGGAGCTTGCGGCATCGCTGGGCTGTTCGACCCATTCGACGGGTGCGGCAATCGTGCGCCGCCTCGAAAGCTACGGACTGATCCGCGTCGAGCGATTCACGGATAGCCGCGTGATCGAGATCGTGGGCACCAAGAAGAAAACCGCCCGGCCTGTCGGTGCGAGCCTCTCGAAGCACTATCGGTATCGCGCATGAGCGACCCGTTCAAAATAGACGGGCCTGCGCTTGTGTCGTTCAGCGGCGGCAGGACCAGCGCATACATGCTTTGGCGCATCCTACAGGCCCACGGCGGCACGCTGCCCGCCGATGTGCGCGTTACCTTCGCCAACACCGGCAAGGAAACGCCGCAGACGTTGGACTTCGTGCGCGACTGCGGAGATCGGTGGGGCGTCGATATCGTTTGGCTGCAATACAAGGAAGCCGACGAAACGAAAGACCGTTGGGAGATTGTCACGCACGAAACAGCGGCACGCAAGGGTGAGCCATTCAAAGCGCTGATTGACCGCAAGGGGTATCTGCCGAACCCCGTCACGCGCTTTTGCACAAGCGAACTAAAAATCCGCGTGATGCGCGATTTCTGCCGCTCGTTGGGTTGGGATAACTGGACGAATGTGATCGGCTTGCGCGCAGACGAACCGGCGCGAGTAGCGCGGGCGCGAGTAGCGCGGGCGCGAGTAAATCGCGACGCTTGGGAAAACGCAATGCCGCTGGCGACGGCGGGCATCACAAAGAGCGACGTTCAGGAGTTTTGGGCGCGGCAGAATTTCGATCTGAGCTTGCTCAACATTGGCGGCACGACGCCAGCCGGTAACTGCGACCTTTGCTTTTTGAAAGGCGCGGCGACCATTGCGGGCTTGATCCGCGCCAATCCCGATCTAGCCGATTGGTGGGCCGAGGCCGAGGCCGCGACGCGCGCAAGCAAGCCAGACGGCGCGCGGTTTCGCAAAGACCGCATGGGCTATGAGGCAATGAAGCTGGCGGTTTTGCAGCAGCAGAATTTCGACTTTCCCGACGAAAACCGGATCGACTGCTTTTGCATGGATGACGCAGCATGAGCCGTACCTTGGACGACATGCCGCTCTTTGCCTATCGCGGGGCTCCCGGCGTCAAGTCGGACGACGCGACGACGCTGCGTGCCGCCCTCGATATGGCGGGACGGGCGCACTACCTGCGCGCCGCCGTCCTCAGCGACATGAAGGCCAACGGGCCGGGAACTGCCGACCAGATCGCGCGCCGCATTGGCGAAAGCATCCTCGCCATTCGGCCCCGGTGCTCTGAACTCCGTGCGGCGGGCTTCATTCGCGATAGCGGCGTTCGCTCGAGGAACGACAGCGGCAAGTCCGCGATCGTCTGGTGCTTGGCGCCATGAGCAGCCCCCACTATTCGCGCACCAAGGCCATCGTGCGGCACGCCGAGAAGCGTGCTGCGCAGCGCTACGGCGTCGATCCCTCTGTCGTGAAGGACTGCGAACGCCTGATTAAGAAGGAACGCAAGTTCCTCGCACGCTGGAAAGCCGACAAGTTCCACTCGAATGAAATTGACACGCGGAAGATCCAAGCGGTTCGCATCATCCATTGGCACGCCAGCTCGCGCGAACAGTGGCGCGTGGAAACCGAAAACAAGACCCGCTACCGCGTGGTGTTCGACACCGCGATCGAGCGCGTCGTCACCTTCCTGCCCCTGCGACCGGAGGACATGCCGTGAGCATTTTTTCGGATATGGATTTTCTCGGCGTGACGCCCGGCTCTGCACAGCAATGGTCCGTGCAAGAGCGGGCGGCCATTCAGAATCTGAGTCAGCAAGAGGTGCAAACTGCCATCAATAGGATTTGGTCGGAGCGATTCAACAATGCTCCCGAGCCGGTTTCATGGGGCGAGCGCAAGCGCCCTGGCGACCTGACCGCCAACCAGAAGGCTTGGTGCGACGAGAACCTGCGCTCCTTCATGCCGAAGGTGCTGCCGTGAGCGATGCAGAGCAGACGCACTTGATGGCCGTGGTCGGGACGCTGCGCGGCGATCCCGCGCTAATCGTTCGGCAGTCGTCGGATTTTGTGTCCGTGTGGCCGGTCGAAAACAGCAAGCGGTCAATCGAGGTACTTGAAGTGGTTTGCGACCGGATCAACGGCGTCGGCACGCCGGCCGCCGCACTCCTAGACCTGACACCGAAGCCGTCCGAGCCGACATGGGGCAAAATCGCAGGCTGGGTTTTGCTTGGATTCTGGTTTGGCGTTTTGGCGGTCTATGTCGCCCAAAAGGTGGTGACATGAGATTGGTCATCCTTGAAAGTCCGTATGCTGGCGACATAGAGCGCAACGTCGAATATGCGCGGGCGTGCGTCCGCGACTCCCTAAGCCGTGGCGAGGCCCCCATTGCATCGCACTTGCTTTACACGCAGCCGGGGATTTTGCGCGACGAAATAGACGAAGAACGCCAATGGGGAATTGACGCGGGGCTCGCGTGGCGCCGCGTTGCCGAGGCGTCCGTCGTTTACGAAGACTACGGAATATCTCGGGGCATGGAATACGGAATCGCTGCTGCCCTCGCTGCGGGGGTGCCGATTGAGTATCGCAATCTGCCAGGGTTTGCGCGATGAGCGTTCGCATCCTCCTTGGCGACGTGCGCGCCCGGCTGCGCGACTTGGAAGCGGACAGCGTGAATTGCGTTGTAACGAGCCCCCCTTACTGGGGATTGCGTTCATACGGCGTTGACGGCCAGCTCGGGCTCGAACCAACGGCGCAAGAGCACGTCGATACGATGGTCGATGTGTTCCGCGAGGTCCGCCGCGTCCTTCGCCCGGACGGCGTGTGCTGGGTGAACTACGGCGACAGCTACGCGACCGGCGTGAACGGTCGGAGCGCTGCAGATACCAAGGCGGCCGGGAACGACGATCGGACGTTCCGCGACAAGCCGTTTTCGACGGCGGTGGGCGGGCTCAAGTCCAAAGATTTGTGCATGGTCCCGTTCCGGTTCGCCATTGCGATGCAGGCCGATGGCTGGTGGCTGCGGTCGGTCCTTCCTTGGGTGAAGCGCAACGGGATGCCCGAGAGCATTTCGGATCGGCCGGCAACGGCGGTCGAGTATGTGTTCATGTTCACGAAATCCGCGCGCTACTGGTACGACGCGGAAGCCGTGCGCAAAGCTGCATCGGTCAACACGCATGCGCGCATTGCTCAGCCTGCTGGTTGGAACACCGCGCCTGGGTCGCATGGAAACATCCACCCGGACGGGCGACGCAAGAAGCCCGTCGTCCGCACCCCGAAATCCGTCGAGCCGGGGCAGGGCATCAAGGCCAACCACAGTTTCGAAGCCGCGAGCAGTTCCGAGGTTTTGCTGGACCGGAACTTCCGCAACACGGACCTGTTCTTCGACAGTCTGGACGACGAGCAACCGCCTGCACCCGTTGCCAGTGCCCCGGCAAAGCCCGACAAGCAGCGCGGCCACGGTCGCCGCCACCAAGGCTTCAACGAGCGCTGGGACCAGATGGAGCGGGCCGAGCAGCAGGCAAACGGCCGCAATTTCAGAAACACCGATCTGATGCTTGAGAGCATCGACGGCGCCCACGGCCTGATATCGGACGCCGAGGGCAATCCCCTGGCCCTCGATGTTGCCCCCCATCCGTTTTCGGGCGCCCACTTCGCGACCTTCCCGCCCAAGCTGATCGAGCCGCTTATCAAGGCCGGTTGCCCGGAAGGGGGAACGGTGCTCGATCCATTCGGGGGAGCCGGGACTACAGGGCTGGTTGCCGACCGCCTCAAGCGCAATGCCGTGCTGATCGAACTCAACGAAGAATACGCAAAAATTGCGGAAAATCGCTTGCACAGCGACGGCGGGATGTTTCTGGATTTCGCAATCGAGAGTAACAAGACCACAAAATATGGATAACGGCGCGACCTACCATTCAAGATTTAGGAATTTCGCGTAACACCTTGAAATTGCTACCCCCCCCCTCAAATTTCATGCAGTAAGTAAAAAACAACCACCGGAGCCGGGCATGAACAACACCTGCGGAAAGCAAATCGGCGCTGCGATGCTCAAGTTCATCGACGCGATTGAGCAGTTTGGTCGAGATCTGGCTTCGGCCGGCGCCCAAGTGGACCTTGACCCCGTGCGCCGGGGTTACGACCGGGTTCGGGTCGAGATTGATTCGGTTATTGCCAAGCACCCCGAAACCCCAAGGAAGGACGAGGCCGCATGAGCCGTATCAGCATCATCAAGGATGTCGTGGCCGGGTACTTCTCGATCACCCGGAACGATTTGATATCGGATCGGCGGGCCGAGAAGGTCGCGCGCCCCCGGATGACGGCAATGTGGATCTGCCGCCACGAGACGCCGCTGAGTCTGCCCTTCATCGGGCGGGCCTTCAACCGGGACCACACGACCGTCATGCACGCCTGCGAGCGCATCGAAGAACTTCGGGCGGCCGATCCCCTGTTCCGCGAGGCGACCGACAATCTCCGCGTCCGAGCCCGGTCCAAGCTCCTGTCGGCGGGCGACCTGACCCCGGACCAGAAATCCATGATCGAGCGCGAGCTGACGCGCCAGCGCGCGGCCCTGGTCCGCATGGCAATCGCCAACCCGGCCAAGTTCGAGCGCCAGTACGGCGAGCTTGAGCCCTCGCCCGAGCAAGTCGAGCGGCAGGCGGAAGGGGTGGGGGCGGCGGTATGAGCAACCGGAAACCGATTCCGAAGGGAACCAGATTTGAGGTTTTCAAACGGGACAAGTTCACCTGCCAGTATTGCGGCTCGAAAGCGCCGGATGTGGTCTTGCATGTCGATCACATCGACCCGGTAGCCAACGGTGGCGGCAACGAAATCATGAACCTCGTCACGTCCTGCGTGGCGTGCAACGTCGGCAAGTCTGACAAGAAATTGTCGAATCAATCTGCGCTGTCGAAACAGCGTGCCGAGATTGAGGCTTTGGAGGAGCGACGCCAGCAGCTTGAAATGATGATGGAGTGGCGCCGCGCCGCGACCGATTACGAAGTGGATGAACTAGCTATCCTGGCAAAAGAAATCGAATCTATCACGCATCGATCGCTGTCCAAATTCGGCATGCAGCAGCTTAGCTCGTTTCGCAAAAAGTACGAGGTAAGTGAAATTCTGATGGCGATTGATGATCTGTTTCCTGGGCCAGTGGAATCGAGCGCCGAGTTCAACGAAGCCTTTAAGCGGATTCCTATCAAATGCAAATGGCGCCGCATGTATGGCGATCATGGTGCCCGTTACGCTTACATCCAAGCCATTTTGCGCAACAGATTTCAGAACCAATACGCTCGGTTGGTGCCCGTGATTTATCACGCTCACATCGAGCAAGGTCATCCCCTCGAGGAAATCGAAGCGAGGGCGCGCACCACTGGTTCAATTTCCGATTTTTGCGATGCCTTTGGCTTTGACTGGAGATAACAAATGAGCCTTGAACGTCGTCGCAAACCCTGGATGAAATTCTACCCGTCTGATTGGCGGGCCGATCCCGCCTTGCGCATGTGCAGCTTCGCAGCGCGCGGCCTGTGGGTCGATCTGATGACGCTGATGCACGAGGCTGATCCATACGGTCATTTGCTCATTCGCGGCAAGACGCCAACCGTGCGTCAAATCGCCGGAATCCTCGGCGGAACACAAAAAGATGTAGAATTATTGCTTGAGGAACTTGCCGCCGCAGATGTGTTTTCAAAAACAGAAAGCGGCGTAATCTTTAGCCGTCGAATGACGCGAGATTTTAAGAAACATCAAGCAGATCAAGCAAATGGGAGTTTGGGTGGGAACCCAGACCTTAACCTTGGTGTTAACCAGGGGGTTAACCCCCCTGATAACCAGCAGGTTAACCCACCGGATAACGGGGGGGATAAAGCCCAGAGGCTAGAGGCTAGATGCCAGAAGGAAGAATCTCAGAAAGAAAAATCAGAGATTCATCCTGAAGCAGCCAGCCCTACGATACCGGCGCCGCGACAAAATCGCGGCCCCGGCGCCGAAGCTGCGGCGGTCCTGCCGATGAATTGGACGCCAAACCAAGAAAACCTCGATGTCGCGTTGTCGATGGGCCTGACGTTGCCCGAGGCCGAACGGGCGGCCATCAAGTTCAAAGCCTACTGGACCACGGGCAAGGGGGCTGGAACCCGACGAAAGCCGAGAAGCTGGAACACCACCTGGGTCAACTGGATTTCCAAGGAAGCAAACGATGTCGGACACCGCCAAACTCAACCTTCCCCAACCCGGCCGGCCCGGAACGTCAGCCATGCCGATCCAGAAATCCGCGACGCCGACATGCTCGGCATCCTTGAGGGACTTGGCCTTGACCGGGTATCAAGGGCTGGGCCAATTGATCCCGGCGAAATTGGTGCCTGAGATTGGCCCAGCGCTGGCGGCGGCCAAGCGGACGGTCGCCCCGGCTGGGCCCGAACGGCTGGCGGTCGAACTGCCGGGGCTGTTCGCCTGGGCGCGCACCTTCGGCATCCCGTTTCAGCCCAGCATTGCCTCGGCGGCCTACCGGACGCTGGCCGACCTTCCCCCGGATCTGCTGGCGCTGGCCCTCGAGCGCATCACGACCAAGCACACGCTGGGCATGCGCCTGCCGTTCGTTGCCGAGATCCGGGCGACGGTCCAAGACGAGCTGGACGAGCGGCACCGGCTGGTGCACGCGATCGGCCGGTTGGCGTTCGCGGTGAAGCGGGGCGACGTTGACCGGGGGCCGGGTCGGAAAAAGCCGATGACGGCCGAGCAGAAGGCCGAGTTCGACGCGCAGATGGCCCGCCTCAAGGCCGGTCTGGCGTCGGGCGAGCCCAAACCCGCCCCGGCCAAGCCTCAAAAATCCGTCCGCTTGCCCTACGCCGACGACAACCGGCCGAGCGAGGACGATCAGGTCCCGTCAAAACCGCCGGAAATTTCATCACCTGATCGCGAGAGCGGGTCGGGTGAGCCACGGGTAGCCGCCCCGATGCAGTCGCCGCTGTACAGCCAAAAAAACCAACCCCCCGCGACTGACGACGACCTCAGCTTTTTGACCGGAACCGTAACATGACGGCACGAAAGCAGATTGACACCGCACGGGGAATCGGGCACGCGCGTGCACGCGCACGAGGGGCATCAATCGACCGCGACGCCCGAGCCTGGGCAATCGTCCTTCGCACCCTCGAGCACGGGTTCACCCTGCACAAGCCCGATGCGATGGCGAAGGCCCTGGCCGCCTTGAAGCAGGCAACGGAAGCCGCAGCCAAAGATCATGAACCGGAATGGGCGCAGGAGTACGAACGCCGCGCACAGATCCTGCACGACATGGTGAAATCGAACCAAAAGACGTGGCTCCATGTGGTCGATATCGACGGCGGCACCCCGGAAACCGTGGGCCGACCGTCCCGTTACGATCCGGTCCAAAAGCTCTACCAGATCGGCCATCTGGACGACGCGCAGCGCCGAGCTGCACTCCGCATGGCACAGGTCGTGGAATCCGTTGTGCGCGCGGTCGCCGCCAAGGGGCAGAACTTCCAGCGCTCGAGCATCACGCGGGGCCAGATCAGCGACCGGACAGCGTTCGAGCACCACGATGTCTATCTGCCCTGGGCCCTGTTGCAGCGCGAGTACCAGGGCAGGGGAGAGCGGCACTTGGACATCGTGCTCGACGTGGTTGTGTGGCGTCGATCGATCGGCAAAGCCCGCGCGCGGTGGTCGATGTCCTATCCGCGAGCCCTGCAGTTCGTCGCGGACGGGCTCAGCGACTACGCCAAGCTGCTGATGGCCTACGACAGATCCAACCGAGACGAGGAAAAGTGAAATGGAGAAGGAAGAAACAATCAAACTGAAGCATTTGGCCACTTGTTTGGTCGTCGGCTTTCTGATCGGCGGCGGCATGGTCATCGGCCAACACGCAAGCGCGTTCGTCTTTGGCGAGCCGGTCAAGAAACTCGAAATCACGGTGACGCCATGAGCGACGACACCACCAATGCAGCGGCAACGGACAACGTGTTCACGCTGGCAAAACTGGAAGAAGCCATGGCGAAAATCAGGGCGCTTGGCCCGCTGCCGCCAGTTATCCGTGAGAGCGCGTTCCTGACGGAGCGCCACGAAGATTGGTCGCGCGTTCGGTCCCCCGGCCGAGCTGCGCGCCGCTTACAGCAAGGCCATCGCCAAAACATCGATCTTCACCAAGCGCCGATGTCTGGCGGGTTGCTGCTTGACGGCGTGCTCTACGTTCACCCGCTTACGATGCTGAAAATCAAAGGGAGCGCAGTATGAGCGAAGCAAAATGGTTAGCGGTTGGTTTGTTCGCAGCAACGACAATGGCGACGCTTTTTGCCTTAGCGTGGCCGTTTTTCCAAGGTGAGGCGTATCGAAGGCTTGATCGTGTTGCCTACCGAATGTGTGTGCCGCTTTTCGCGTGCGCGATTGTTGCGGGTTGCGTCGCCGCGTATTTCTCGTACCAAGAGCGCGCCGAGCGGTTCGATGAATGCAGGGCGCATCGCCACGCATACGAGTGCCACGCGATTGTTTACAGCGGAAGGATTGTGAAATGACAGACGACCAAATCGAGAAAGTGGCGCGGGCTATTGTGCCGTTGCTAAAACTGCACGCTCCGTGCGGGCAAGACAAAGACGCAGCGCTAAATCATCCGTGCAAAACGTGGGAGCCTTACGAGAAGCGCTGCCCAGAATGTGCGCTACACGTCACAGACCGCAAATATGTCGCGGGTGAGCTTGCCCGCGCCGCAATCGCCGCCGCGTCGGAGTGGCAAACGATAGAGAGCGCGCCGAAGGATGGCGAGGCGATTTTAATTTGGAAGCCAGATGAACGGCGCGTCGGCGAATACATGATGGCCGCTTATTGGGATGATACGCAGGGCGGCTTTGTTCCGGTCGGCGGCGTTCACAAGCAGGGGTATTTTTCGCAATCCATGGGCTGCGATCAAGGCTACCCAACCCACTGGCAACCCCTGCCGCAGCCGCCGAAGGTGACGCCGTGACCGCTACCGACCTGTTCGGCCCCCTGCCAATCGGGGCCAAGCCGCAAGGCGCCAAAGCAGCCAAGCAGCGCGGGTATGCCGCCCCGCCCGGAACGGGACCGGCAGGCGAGACGTGCAAATCGTGTCGGCACTACGTCCTGCGGCAGTTCGCGGGCACCTATCGCAAGTGCGGACTCATGCGCCGGTTCTGGACGGGTGGGCCGGGAAGCGACGTGCGCGCCTCGGCGCCAGCGTGCTCGCGGTGGGAGAAGCCCAACGAAAAAGCCCCGGACTGAGCCGGGGCTTCTCTCGTAGTGGTCCAGGGACCGGGGATCAGTCTTCGACGCGGCGGAACCCCTCGGGCGTGTACTCGCGCTGGCGCCGAACTTTGTAGACACCGGGCGCAAGGCCGATCGTCTCGTGGGTGTCGTGGGGGCGCAGATGTTCCAGCGCCGCTGGTTTTTCGACCACGAGAAAGCAATCCATGATCGAGTTCGGCAGGCGGTGCATCGTCACGGCATCGGCGTTCATGACGTGGTGGTGCCCGGTTTCCGAATGGGTGACGATGAGTTTGCCGTTTTCCGGCGCCACGGCGACGGTGCCGGCCGGCAGGGTGTCGATGCGTTCGATGTAGACATCGCCTTGCGCGCAGGTTTTTTCGAAGGTCTTCATAGTCTTTCTCTCCTTTGGGTTAAGTGCGGATTTCGGGTTTAAGAAACTGGCGGAAGTCGTCGAAGCCGAACGTCCAGGCATTTGCCTGCAGCGCGGTCTTCATGTCGGGCGGGACGGGAAGCGCAAACTCCCGCCCCGTACCGCAACGGACGCGCAGAAACCTTTCGCGGCCGATATCGGGGATACTGACCTCGACCAGTTCGCCGATTTGCGGGTCGCCATCGCGGTCGATGGTCTTTGCGTCGAGAGCGGACAAGATGGCGTTCCATCCCAAAATCTCGCACGCGGCTCGGCGCTGTTCGATGTTCTGCCACGTCAACGCGGCCTGCGGCGTCAAAGACGCGCGGTTTTCGATCCACTCTTTTGGAACTGCGGTTCCGTGCCAATGATACAACGCCCAGCCATCTGGATACGCTATCGACGGCCCTGTTTCGCAATGCAGACGCCCCTCGGCATCGCGATTGAGTGCGCGCGGACGATCGGAAATCGCAAGGACGTTCTCGTGCCACCACACCCAGCCGCACGACCGCGCGAGGTCTTCGTCGATTTTGAACGCAGATAGGGTTTCGTTTTGCCAACCCAAGACATCGCGAAAAAACGAAACATAAGCGGCCCAAGAAGCCCAGAATTGAGCGCCGCGATCGTTGTTTACGCCTTCGCTGATGAAATTCAGATTGAGCGACCCCACCTGCGACCACACCTGCGACCACACCTGCGACCCCACCTGCGACCGCACCTGCGACCCCACCTGCGACCCCACCTGCGACCCCACCTGCGACCACACCTGCGACCCCACCTGCGACCGCACCTGCGACCACACCTGCGATTCCACCTGCGACCACACCTGCGATTCCACCTGCGATTCCACCTGCGACCACACCTGCGACCACACCTGCGACCCCACCTGCGACCGCACCTGCGACCACACCTGCGACCGCACCTGCGACCGCACCTGCGACCACACCTGCGACCACACCTGCGACCACACCTGCGATTCCACCTGCGATTCCACCTGCGACCCCACCTGCGACCGCACCTGCGACCACACCTGCGACCCCACCTGCGACCCCACCTGCGACCCCACCTGCGACCCCACCTGCGATTCCACCTGCGACCCAAAAAACTCGCGCAGCATCGCCCAAGCCATTGCGCCACCCACCGTTGCGGCAAAAGGCGATCCCATGCGGAGAACGACTATCGGCTTCTTGAGATTGCAGATACGATAGGCTTCAAGTGCGGCAGCCGTCGCGCGGTCGAAGTCGGCAGGCTCTGTCGATAGACCGATTTCGATCCATTGCTTTGACCATTCTGCAAAGCGAGCCGACTGTTCTGGCGTGATTGCGGTGATTTTCTTCGGCATTTGTTTCTCCAACGACGGTTCGACTGTAAAAAGACGAGCGGCTACCAGGGCACGCATTGAAAGACCCATCGACAGTTTCCATTCTGGTCGCACACGCAGATGGGCACGACCTCCCGGCATCCGATCGGTGGAATGGGGGGCAGGGGCGGAATCCCGCACTCGAACCCGCCGCCGACCGGAGCCCCGCCCCAGCGCTGGGCATGGGCGGCCCCGGCAAAGAGGACGAGCAGCAGGCAGATGGCGAGTATCCCCAGCCAGCCAATCAAAGCCTCGAGGGCTTGGCGCCATGTCATGCGGATCATTCGCCCCTCGCTTCTGACAGTTGAAAGTGAAAGTCCATGATGGCCTCGGCCCGCGTGCGCCCGTAGCCGACGATTGGGGGGCGGGCATCTGGCGCCAAGTCGAAATTGTCGGCGTCATACGCCATGAAATCGAACGCCTGCGAAGGCACGGGCGGGTCGATCTGATCGACGACGATCCTCATTCCGCGTCCTCCTGCACCCAATCGCGCAATTGCTCGCGCCGGTTTTCCGCCCGTATCTCGGCGGCCTCGATGGCTTCCTCGGCCATTTCCTCGAGCGCATAGTCGAGGATGTGGGAAGCGATGGCGGCGCTGTCCACGATCGCGGACAGGTCCACGACGGGCCCGACCTCGCGCGGCACCTTGGCGCCGGCCGGGTACTCGAGCAGCCGCCCCCGCACGGAATGGACATCGACCGAGCCGCCCTCGTCGGGCTCAAGCTGCAGGCCCATGCGGTCCCTTGCTCCCCGACAAGGGGGGTGGAACTCGTATTCCACCCGGATTGCGAACTCGCGCTCGTTCCCCACGTTGGAGAGGGAGACGAGCAGCACGTCGTCGAAGGTGTCCATGTCAGCGACCCTCCGTTTTGGCCGGTGACATGTATTCGTCGTCGTACACACTCCAACAGGTTGACCAGTCGGGAGCGTCGTAGTCTTCTTTTTCTTCGTTGTATGGACCTTGAAACGGATCTTCGCCGACGCTCGTGCAGTACAGACCGATAGCCGGAATGTCGGGGTTGCTCTCAAACAATTCCGCCAAGCGGGGCCAGTGGTTTGCGTAGCCCGGTTTCGGGGGCGCCATGCGCAGAAATTCGCGAATGTCGGCGGCGGCGCGGGCGTAATCCTTTTTTTCGACATATGCGCGGTCGAACGTCATCATCAGGCAAGCGCGCATGCAGGTCGGCACGTCTTCCCTCTTGTAGAGCGGCCAAAGCTTTTTGGGGTCGTGCAGCCAAGTGTATTCGTTGCCAAGAAACCGGCGGCTTAGCTCGCCCCAAATTACGGGCGCGCTTCCATGGCTGTTGCGCAGTTCTTCCAGATCTTCGTGCTTCTCGCCCGGCCAGATAGCCTTGATGGTGGTGTAGCTCATTTTCCGGCCTCCGCTTTGGCGATTGCGGCGGCGATCGCGCGCAGCTCGCCCATCGTGATGGTAAACTCGACCTCACTGCGGTCGGGCACGTTCCGATTGGTGAGACAGACGTTTTTTGGAAGAACCGATTTGAGCGCAGCCAGCAATTCCGGCGCCGCCGCGATAAGGCGGATGTTGGCGTTGACATTGGCGCTAGTGAATAGGTGGTCGTCCTCGTCAGGCATGTTGCAGACGGCGATTGGAAACCACTCGTGCGTCGGCTTGCTGGCCTGCACGATCCAGAGGCTATCCGGCCCCATCGGGTCTTCGATGGCCCAAGGCCCCGGCGTGTGTGCTGCTTGCGTCATGTCACTTGCCCTCCGTGTTGTGGCGCAGCAGCACCTTGACCAGCGGCGCGGCCCCGCCGCCCACCATCAATCCGCCGTGTTTTGCTGCATTGGTGCAGATGTCGGCCCACTTGGGGCCGAACTCGCTGATGAAGTGCTCGGCGTTGTCGATCAGGAACTGCGGCCACTGGTCGAAGGACAGAACCTTGACCTCATCGCTGTCCTTGGGGGCGTTCAGCCGTTCGCACAGGGCGTCGATTTCTTCGAGGCTGAGTTCGACCAGTGTGTGCTCGTTCGTCGCGATGGCGTTGAAGCGGTCGGCCTGCATCCCGTTGTTCTCCTGCCACCAGCGCAGGGCGGCGAGGACCGTCGCGGTTTCGCGGGGGCTCAGTTCCATGGGCTCAGCCCTCCCCACGTTCGGCGACCATGAGGGAGCGGTTCGGCCCGAGCATGATGGCCTGACCTTCGCGCAGGCCCATCTTGGCCCGCTTCTCCGTGTCCTCGGCATCGGCGGCCACGCGCGCCGCGCGCAGCGTCATGCCCCGGT
>Ga0315907_10000683_pt1 | contig 48122 bp, 39 predicted proteins | sample LakEriMetagenome_3_FD_203525 | JGI IMG/M metagenome (GOLD analysis project Ga0315907, IMG submission 203525) | Freshwater fungal communities from buoy surface, Lake Erie, Ohio, United States - Buoy 12 MA123 | ecosystem: Environmental > Aquatic > Freshwater > Lake > Lake biofilm | place: USA... | reverse complement strand
CTGCGTTTGGACAGCAAGTTGACGCCTTTTTGCTTCACCCATTTGGTGACTCCAATAAATCCATTGAAACTGGCGTACAGTCTAGCTTGCAGCCGGTTTACGCAATGTCAACTGCCGGAAATAGGGTGATACCGGCCAATGCGCAGGTGAGTGCGAATCGTCTGGAAGGGCTGCGCGACAATACGCCCCGCTGGCATGCAATTACCGGTGCGCGCATCGTCATCGCCCCCGGCAAGGTGATTGATAACGGCACGTTGGTGATGCGCGACGGTCGCATCACTGCCATCGGTAGTGATGTTGTTGTGCCGGCAGGAGCACGTGTGTGGAAGCTGGAAGGCCGTAGCGTCTACGCCGGCTTTATCGATGTCGCCAGCTTGGTGGGTGTTCCCGCCAGTATGCGGCCCGCGCAACCGACGCAACCGCCCTGGATGCGCCAACCTGGCACCGCACCTGCTGCACCTGCCCTTGTCGCGACCCCCGCCCGTAGCGCCATCGGCGCACAAAACCGCTCGGTTCGCGCGGATCTCGATGTCGCCACAGCGCTGGAGATGAAGGCCGACGAGATGAAAGCGGCGCGTGAACAAGGCTTCACGACAGTGTTGGCTGCCCCTGCAGTTGGTGTGTTTCGCGGGCAGAGCGCTTTAGTTCAGCTGCTCGACGGCGTTGATGCGAAATCGCAGGTATTGCAGGCGCGCGTGGCACAGCACGCCGGGTTTGATTACGAACGCGCGTTTCGCGCCGACGCGAGTTATCCCAATTCGATGATGGGTGCCATTGCATTAGCCCGTCAGTCGCTTTATGACGCGCGTTGGTATGGCAGCAACGCAAAGAATGGCGAACGGTCCGAAACCAACGCCGCACTTGAGGCGCTTGATGCGGTCGTGCGTGGCAAACAAACGCTATTTTATCAAGCTGAGAACGAGCAGGATTACCAGCGCGTGGCGAAGATTCGTGACGAGTTCAATCTGCGGACCGCGTTAGTTGGCAACGGTTATGAGTACCGCCGCGCCGCACAGCTTAAAGCGCTGAACATGCCGATGGTGATTCCACTCAACTTCCCCGCGCCGCCGGAAGTCGATAACCCGGACACCGCAATTGATGTACCGCTCGACGGCTTGCAGCACTGGGAGCAGGCACCATCAAACTTGGCCTATCTGCATCGCAGCGGTGTGCCCTTCGCGGTGACGGCTCGCGGTTTGCGCGACGCCAAAGAGTTCCTTCCGCAATTGCGCTTAGCGGTCAAACGCGGGCTGCCTGCGGATGCTGCACTGGCCGCGCTGACGACGGTGCCGGCATCGATGGTGGGCGCAACGACCATCGGTACGCTTGAAGTCGGCAAGCTCGCTAACATCACGGTCGCCAGTGGAGACCTCTTCACCAGTGATAGCGCGGAAGTCGAAGTCAACTTCGTTGACGGCAAGCCGCACGTGAGTGAAGCCTATCAGCGCTTCGATGCCCGCGGTACCTGGAGCGGAACCGTGGCAGGCAAAGCCGTCGAGTTGAAAGTTGCCGGGACGCGTGCCCGCCCAACACTGACAATCGATGGCCAGACGTGCGATATCGCCACGCGCGCGCGGCAGGTCATTATCGCGCTGCCTTGTAGGAGGTCGCCCGTATCGGCGTCTGCCACCGCATCTGCCACCGACGCTGCCACCCCGCAGGCACCTGCGGAGATCGCACCAACTGCGGTGGCTGAGAAGCTAACGATCGTCGCCGAGGCGCTAGGTGAAGGCAACAACACTTTGCGCGGTACCGCCGAGGCACAAGACGGTGTACAAACCGCCTGGGCCGCAACACGCACGGCAGCATTCAAAGAGCCAGCACCACGCGCACGACCGGAAGAACCTACACCGGCAGTCGCAACCACGTACCCATTCGGCTCGTATGGTGTGAGCCGTCCGGCAAAATCCGGAGTCCTGCTTGTTAAGAATGCAACCATTTGGACCGGCAGTAGCGCTAAGGATGCGGGGCGTCTTGAGCGCTCGGACATGTTGGTACGTGATGGCAAGATCGCCGCAGTTGGTGCATCGTTGGCGGCACCGGCAGATGCAATGGTGATCGATGCCGTGGGCAAACATCTCACGCCCGGCATCATCGATGCACACTCGCACACGGCGGTCATTGGCGGGGTGAATGAATCCACCAGCTCGATTACCGCAGAGGTGCGAATCGGCGATGTGGTGGATGCAACCGACATCAACATCTACCGCCAGCTTGCCGGCGGCGTAACGGGGGCAAACGTGTTGCATGGCTCGGCGAATACCATCGGTGGCCAAAGCCAGACGATTAAGTTTCGCTGGGGGAGTGACGCGGAAGGGTTGAAATTTGCCGGTGCACAGCCGGGCATTAAGTTCGCTCTTGGGGAGAACGTTAAACAAGCCAATTGGGGTGAAGGCGCCGGCAGTCGTTATCCACAAACACGGATGGGCGTCGAACAAATTTTGCGGGATGGATTCTCCGCCGCACGGCAATATCAAAAGAGGTGGGCGGACTATCGTGAAAAAAGCGGGGCAAACCCGAAAGTGGTGGCTGAACCGCGCCGTGATCTGCAACTCGATACGCTGGTGGAGATTCTGGAAAAGAGACGGGTGGTACACATTCACTCGTACCGCGCTGACGAGATTCTGATGTTTGTGCGTGTCGCGCAGGAATACGGCTTTACGGTTGCCACCTTTCAACACGTACTCGAAGGTTACAAGGTCGCCGATGCCATGGCGAGTATCGGTGCGGGTGGTTCGACCTTCTCCGATTGGTGGGCCTACAAGATGGAAGTGTATGACGCCATTCCGACCAACGCCGCGCTGATGCATCGCGCCGGGGTGTTAACGACGCTGAACTCTGACAGCAATGAATTGGCGCGACGCCTAAACACCGAAGCCGCCAAGGTTGTGCGCTACGGTGGCTCGGGTGGTGTGAGCGAGGTCGAAGCGCTGAAGATGGTAACAACAAATGCCGCAAAACAATTACGTATTGACGACCGCACAGGCTCGCTGGAAGTGGGTAAGGATGCAGACTTTGTGATCTGGAACACCTCGCCACTCTCAACAAACGCCCGTGCCGAGCAAACCTGGATTGATGGGCAGAAATACTTTGATCTCGAAACCGACGCAAAACTGCGCGCCGCAGCCACCGCAGACAAACAACGCCTGCTTGCGAAAGCCCAAGCTGCACGTGCCGCGAGGATGGCGCAACCCGGTGCAGGCGCAGGCCGCCCAATGGGTGCAGGCGCGCCAACCGAACCGTCGGCTGAGTCGGGTTCGATGAGTGTGCGCGACACACTCGAATTTATGGCGATGCAGCGTTGGTTGCATGACACCAAGCAATACAGGAGCAACTATTGGGATGGTGGGGCGTGGCATGAGTGCACGGAGGACGCAAAATGAAAAAAATACTTCCGCATTCTTGGTCCGACCGTCGATTTACTGTGTCGCTAAACCTACTGCGCGGACGAATCTCGCGCCTCCGGTTCTCTATGGGTAATTCACACACTTCCGCTATTCCTCGGCCGCTGCATCGGCCTCTGGCGCTCGCGGGCGCAGAGCAGTGCTCCGCGAAACCCCCGCTCACGTTGCGCGACCTTCGTTCGCTCGCTACGGTTTGGCTTGGCGCTTTTGCGCATGCCGCACTTCTGCTACCGACAGTGATGGCTTCCGGGCTTGCGCTCGCCAACCCAAACATCCCGCCCCCACCCCAATCGAAGCCTTTGCTCATCACCGGTGCAACGCTTCACACCATTAGCGGAGACGTGATTTCCAATGGCCGCATGTTGGTGGACAAGGGGCGCATCGTCGCGATCGGCGCGGCGAGCGCAGTACCCGATACGGCTAATGCGACAGTGCTTTCGTTATCCGGCAAACACGTCTATCCCGGCTTTATCGCCGCCAATACCACGCTAGGTTTGGTCGAGGTGCAGTCCGTGCGCGCGACTGTTGATAGCGCCGAAGTGGGGACGTTTAACCCAAACTCGCGTGCCTTGGTGGCGGTGAACGCTGATAGTGAGTTAATCCCCGTTACACGTGCCAACGGTGTACTGGCAGCCCTTGCGGCACCCCGCCCTGGTGCGGCGAGTTTGATCGCCGGAACTTCCGCCGTGATCCAGCTCGACGGATGGAACTGGGAAGACATGGGCGTTGCGGCGGAAGTGGGGCTTCATATCAGCTTACCGTCGATGCGTACCAACCTGTCATCCAGTGTTTTTGCGCCGCCCACAGCGGTCACCGGTTCGGCACGCGACGAAATGGAGCGCCTTACCAACCAGCGTCTGCGCGCACTTGAAGATGTGTTTGAAGCCGCCGGCGCGTATCACCGTACGCGCAGTGTCGAGCCAGCCACGCCAATCGATATGCGTTGGGAGGCAATGCGCCCGGTCTTCCTGAATGCTGGTGCGGCGGATAAACAGCGCCCGGTGTTTGTCTACGCAGATGAGTTACCGCAGATTCGATATGCGTTGGCCTTTGCCGAGCGGTTTAACTTGAAGCTGGTGGTCATCGGCGGCCAAGATGCATGGCGCATCGCGTCGCTCTTGGCTGAGCGCAAGGTTCCAGTCATCATCGGCAGTGTGCATCGCCTGCCATTGCGCCGCGACGACGACTACGATGCCCCGTTCAAGCTCGCGGCTACCCTTCATGCGGCGGGAGTACGTTTTGCCATCGCGCGCGGTGGCAGCACGTTTGACGCGGCCATGGAGCGCAGCTTGCCCTATGAAGCAGGTACCGCCGCAGCTTATGGCCTGCCACGGGCAGAAGCGTTAAAGGCGATTACGTTGTATCCGGCACAGATTCTCGGCGTGGCCGACAAACTGGGATCCCTTGAAGTCGGCAAGCTGGCGAATTTCTTTGTCAGCGACGGTGACCCGCTCGATATTCGTACCAACGTCGAGCGGATCTATATCGGTGGCCGCGAGCTACCGTTGGAAGACAAACAAACGCGGCTCAACAAAAAGTACGAGCAGAAGTATCAGCAGCTCGACGCGAAGAGGGCCGGCTCAACAAAATAGCAAAAGTCTAATAAAGACGGGTGTTTTCAGGCAAAAGTGTTTGGAAACGCCCGTCAAATAAAGAGTTTTATGCTGCCGCTTTGCCGCGTAGTCCTAGTTTTCTCAGCGGATTGAGGCTTGGGCCTTAAGTGTCCTTGCCACAGCACTTCTTAAACTTCTGGCCGCTGCCGCACGGGCAAGGATCGTTACGGCCGACCTTCGGCGTCGGGCGCACAAACGGCAACTGGCCTTCCTCGGGAAAGCCGTCAAACTCCTCATCGCCGAGCGCGGCGCGTGCATCGCGTTCATCGGATTCAGTAAACGTCGCCCATGTGGCGAACTCTTCAGTGAGTTGGCCGTAGTAGCGGTGGAACTTAGCATCATAGTCGCCACTGCTGATGGGTGAGGTGATCGATTCTCGAATGTGTTCGAGTGAATCGCAGAATAAAACCAGCGGGAGTGTGGTTCGCCAGACTTCAATATCGGGCAAGTATTCAGCGCCGCGCAAATCGGTCAATGTCGAGATCAACGATTCCAGTGCGGTTGTATCCTCGTCGCGAAGGCGAACCGCTTCGGCCTCAATTTTAGCGAGGCCATGGATCCAACTCTTAAGCGAGTCAAGATCAGCATCGCCCTCGAGAGCGCGAATGCATAACGCTTCGACTGCCGCAACGCGGCTCCAAACAAACAGCTTTCGATTTTCCGCGACGCCGCGTAATTTGACTTCGCTGGACGGGTCGGACGCATCGAAAGTGCATGCAAGCGCGCGCGGCAAATTGCTGGTGGTGCCGTCGCCCATCAGCGCTTCGCTAATGTCCTCCGGGAAGTAAAGCGTTGCCAGCAACGGCGCAAAGGCGCGTGTATCGCGCATATCTGAGGCCAATCGGTAGGCAAATTCGTAAATCATGTCCCCGTTAGCATATGCCCACGGGTCGGCAACGGCGTCTTCAAGTTCTTGAATGAAAGCCGTGCCAACGGCGGGCCAGTTCGCCTTTGCCTTCGCTACTGCCTCGAAGGGGAAGTCGATAGGGTTGGTGAAGGCATCAAAGAGCTCGTCAATGAGCGCTTCATTTTCTTCAGATAGGGGCAACGTTTCAGCCGACACTGACGGGCACCAGTGTCATCGTGTCATTGCCAAAAATATCGATCACCTTCACCGCCACTTTGTACCGACCCGGCATTTGGTAGGTGTGTGGCGCGGTGGTGAGTTCGAGCTTGCGGTTTTGCCGCGTGCGGAAGCTCTGCCACTCGTTCTCAAAAATGTAGCCGCCGGTCCATCGGTCTTCAAAGTCAGTCAGCTCGCCCTGCACCGCATCCACGCCGGGTAGTGTGCCTTCCAGCCCCATCCCTCTCGGCACTTTAATGATTTCTTTGCGCTGCTCGTAATCAAAATCGACCGCCCAGTAATCAACCCAGTCGGTCCATTCCTTGGTGAGCACATCGCGCGTGATGACGCCGTTTTTATCTTTACTGATCTTGATGAGTTGGCCTTGCTCACACACCACCTCACTTTTGCCTTCCTTCATCGCGGCGATGGCCGCTTCTGCTGCGCCCTGTGAGTAGTAAACCGAGAAGTCGGTAAGCTCAATGGTGATGGTGAGTTTTTCTTTGGCGGATAACTTTTTGCCACCCTCCGCCTTGGCGTGGCGCACGGCGGCTTCGACAAAGCTGATGTCGTGGAACACCACCTGGCCGCGATCAACGGCGCGTTTGTCGAATACTTCGGCCGGGATGTATTTGGGTGAAAGATCGATACCCTTGCTTTTCGCTTCTTCCAGCGCGGCTGGGAAGAGACCCATCTCGAATTCAAACGCCAACACATCGGCGCGTGAGGCGCCGCGCTTGCGGCATTCGGTGATCACTTCCTCGACAAACAAACGACCCACCGGCAGGTTGATCGGCCCCACCACGACCAGCCGCCCGGCATTCTTGCCGTGGAAGAAACTCTCGCCTTGCAATGGTTCAGCTTTGTAGGCGCGCAGGATCAGCTCGCGGAACTCGCGTTCCTTGGTGGCGAGCGCTTCGGCCTTCTGCGTGCCGGTGAGGCGGCCCGAGACATTCAGATAGGCCTGGCGCTCATAGCGCCCAAGATTCAATACCTCGAAGGCGCGGAAGTTTTTCTCGGCGGCTTTTAATTCGCGCTGCACGCCGATCAGGCGTTTGCGGGTGGTGTGGATACCGAACTTACCAAGATCGGTGGCAATCCATTTACGGCCGAGTTTTTCGGCGACGGCGGCTGTGGTGCCAGAACCGCAGAAAAAGTCGGCTACGAGGTCATTTTCATTGCTGCTGGTTTTGATAACGCGCTCAATAAGGGCCCAAGGCTTCTCTGTCGGATAACCTACCCGCTTGATCCCGTCGACCGGAAAGCGTTGCGCAATCGCCATTTCCCACCACGACTCTGGAATTTTTCCGTCAGGCAAATCATAAGTGTCAGACCGGAAACCAGACCCCTCTAGACCACCCTTGAAATTCCCTGTGGTTTTCTCATCATGGGCGACCCGTATGCTTTTATCGTTGAATATCCACTCGCCCTTTGAGCGACTGTACCAATAGATCGTATTGTGCTTTCGGTTGAACTGGGCCATTCCTGGCGAACCCGGCCCTGTAAAAGTCCAAATGAGTTCATTGCGAATGTTGTCTTTCCCAAAAACTTCATCGAGCGCGAGCCTAATGTAACCAGTAACCCGCCAATCGCAATGCACATAAATACTCCCTTCCGGATGAAGTAAATCCCGCATCAAAATCAGCCGCTCATAAATCATGCTGATAAACGAATCCGCGCCGCGCCCCCAGGTATCGCGATAGGCGATCTGCTCGAGCAGGTTCGCCTCTTTGTGAAAAGTCTCGCCGCCGATTTCGATGTCCATGGAAAAATCCGCACCGACGTCGAAGGGCGGATCGATGTAGATCAACTTCAAGCCGCCCGCATCCTCAATCTGGCGACGCAGCGCGCCGGACTTTAGCGAGGAGAGAATCAGCTTGTTGTCGCCCCAGATGAGTTTGTTGGTCCAGCCCTTGTGCTGGCGGCCGCGCGAATCGAACAGGTCTTCCTGAATTTTGGTTTCGGTGCGCGGCTCGTCGATGTGCTCCAGCGACTGGAATGGCAGCACGGTGGTGCAGACATCGCGCGTCTTGCCGTTCCATACCAGCTCCACTTCGCGCTTGTCCTCGAATAGGATGAAGCGGTATTTCTCCGGCAGGGGTTTGCCCTGCTGAATGAGCTGCGTGAGATCGCGCTTTTCGGCGTCGGAGAGTTCGTAGGCGGGCTTGTTGGGAAATGCGCGGGCCATGGTTAGGCTTTCTTGTCTTTGGGTGCGGGCTTCATTTGTTTCTTTGGCGCGGCAGCGATTGGTTTTGAGGGTAATTGTTTAATTGCGTTGTCGAACGCATCTGCCTCGGCCTGTGTGTCGTGCTGCAAGCGGCGCGCATTAAATGTCTCGTACTCGGTCGAGGCGAGTTGATCCGCCACCGTTTTGGCGACGCGACCGGCGTCACTGAGAATGTCGCGCTCATTGAACTGTAAAAACGCGTCGAGCTTGGTGCGCCAGTCTTGCATGTACAGCACCTTGCGTCGCTGGGCTTGATCTTCGGCGTAGTCGAGGTACATGACGACGATACGATTGAGTTCGGCAATCTCGTTCTCACGCAGGTAGTTTTTGGCGACAGTGACGTCGGCCCTGCGAACTTTGCTGCCTTTCCATGTGGTGAGCCCCATATTCGGCAGCTTGTGATCCGCACGATCTGCAATCAGCTCGGCTGCTGTTTTGCCGGTGATGGCCCAATGCAGTTTGTTCTGAATAATCTGGAAAAATTGTACGGTCTCGGCTGCGGCCGGTTGGTAATCGGCAGCGAGGGCGAAGATGTCTCGCACTTTGAGATACATCCGCTTCTCGCTCGCGCGTATGTCGCGGATGCGCTCGAGCAGTTCGTCAAAGTAGTCAGGCACCCCGGGGCCGGGCGGGTTCTTCAGGCGTTCGTCGTCCATGACGAAACCTTTGACGAGGTATTCTTTCAGGCGTGTCGTCGCCCATTGGCGGAAGGCCGTGCCGCGTGCGGAGCGAACGCGGAATCCGACCGCGAGAATCATGTCTAGGTTGTAGTAACGCACTTGGCGCTGCACGGTTCGCTCGCCTTCCAAGCGAACTTGTAAGTAAGGCTTACAAGTTGCCTCCTCGCGCAACTCTCCTTCCGCATAGATTGATTTCAAATGCAGAGTAATGTTCTGGGGCGTGGTCTGGAACAACTCAGACATCATCGCTTGTGATAGCCAGACGGTTTCACCGTCAAACCGGCATTCGATACGGGTATGCCCGTCGCCGGTCTGGTAGAGGATGATCTCTCCACTCGGCGAGCCAGGCTCGTGCGTACTCATTGCTGGTACTCGCTGAAGCCAGTTACCAAGGCCGCAAAGGTGGTTGGTGGATGCTTCTCAAACCCGGCTTGATCGACATAAATAAAACCGTAAGCCATGCCGCTTTCAGGCGCGCTCGCGATGGTCGCATCCTCACACCATTGTTTTAACCTCGTCATTTTTTGCGGTAAATCGAGCTCCACGCGGCCCTTAGTTTCTACGATCCAGACGCCCTCTTTTGTCTTCACGATGAAATCGGGCACGTAGTTCGATAAGTCGCCGTCCGCTTTGACGTAATCGAGTTTGAAGCCGACGGCGAGATAATTTTTGGCAAAGCTCACGACATCCGGTGCGCCATCGAGAAATTTCGCGAACGCCAGTTCGAAGCCGCCAGCATTTGGCTCACCAACAATCTTGCTAAATATCGATTTCTTCGACGTCAGGTATTGGCGATGATCGGTGCGGAACGGACGGGTATCCCGCAGCCGAATATGTGCCTCAATTCGCGCTGCACCGCTATCCTGTACGGTAAGCGCGTTGATCGCTTTCTTAAAGCTGTCGAACAGAATTTTGCCTGCCTCGGGTTCGGAGAGATTGCGTAACACCACGGGATCTTCGAGGTCGACATGGGTGGCAAACAGGTGCTCGCGCAAAAAGCTCTTTACCTTGCCGTACATGACATCGTAACCACCAACCAGCTTCATTTCCTTCAGCAACTGGCGGGCAAAGAAGCCGACCACTGAGCGGAAGTCGGCTGGTCCGGTACCATCGAGATGCGTAACGTGATCGACTTCACTGTCCAGCATGGTCTTGAAAACAATCTCGCGTGTCTCCTCAGGGGTAAACGGCTTTACCGGAAGTTTGCGATTACCGAGTTGTGCCGGATCAAGCGCCGCTAAGTCTTTGAACTCTCGGCTAAAGCGGCGCGCCATTTTTGGCAACTCAATATCGAGTTCGTCGATATTCTTTTCGCTGTCTGCCGTATCGACTTCAACCACCAACGAATCCTTGCGGCCAGCGCCGGGGCCGGGGCCCATTGGCACGCGCTCAAAGGTGACTCCCTCGCTTTGGATGGATTCCACAAACTCCATAAACGCTGGTGTACCCATCACCGAAACGGTCTCTGCTTCGTCGCTGCCAAAGTACATTCGGCGCAAGCCACGACCAAGGGTTTGCTCGGGAAGGATGTTGGATTGCGCGGCGTAGGCGCGCAATCCAACAATGGTCGTGACGTTACGCACATCCCAACCTTCTTTCAGCATTAGCACCGAAACGATGGCCTTGTACGGTGAATTCCACGAATCAATTTCGCTCGACTGCTTGCGTAGCAATTGCAGCTCTTCCTTGTTCTTGCCCGACGCCGCTTCCGATATTTCACCGTTATTTTTGGTATGGATGACGAGCACGGCATCCTGAAGTTCGGGGCAGATCTTTTGAAGATGCTCACCGACTTCATCGCAATTGCGGGTGTCGTCAACCATAACAAATAGAACGGCTTTCTTGCCAAGCACTTCATGCTCTGCATAACTCTTGCGCCACTCTTCAACGCCGAGCTGAAGATAGTCTTGGTAGCGCTCGGCGAAGATGGCGCTCTTTTGTTCGACTAAGCGAGAGCGGCTAGCGATGTCTGGCAGCACCGGATGCTTCACGACATTTTGGTGAATGGCTTCAACCAGCGGGTAATCGGACACGGTCTGCACAAAGATGGCGCCATTGTTGTGGCGCGGGGTTGCGGTCACATCGATCTGCAAGGCGAGCCGCTGATCTTTCTGCAACATACGGTGATGAATGTCTTGGATATTTTTGAACCAACCCATTCGCGCGTCGTGAATGTGATGCGCCTCGTCGTTCAAGACCACCATTTCGTCAATTTCGCGAACGATTTCGCCGAGGTCAGTTTTGCTATCGTTGGTTTTACCCACCGGCTTGGGACCGAATGGATCAAGAAAGTAATCGCGAAGGTCATCGTCTTCCAAGGACGGCTCACGAATATCGCCGAGGTAAACGCGATGAATATTGGTCAGAAACAGATTGCCTGTGGGACGCACCACGCGTACGTCGTCTTGAATGTGCAACGTTAGCTGAAACTCGTCGCGCCAATTCCGACCTTCAAAGCCGTTGTCAGGCAGAACGGGGTCATTGAAGAAAATCTTCAGGCCATCAAAGTCAGTGCGTAGCCTATCTAGCACGATGATGTTCGGTGCAATGAGTAGGAAATTTCGTGCGAGTGAAGAGTTGTTCTCGTACGACTTGTGAAAAAAGCACCATGCAATTAACAGCGAAAGGACTTTTGTTTTGCCGGCACCAGTTGCCATTTTGATGACATAACGTGGCCAGTCCTCGTCAAACATATTGGCGGAGACTGCTCCTGATGCGTCAAATCTAAGCAAATCAAATTTGTCACGAACCTGCTTGACGTCGTGCAGCCAAATGACCGTTTCTACCGCTTCGCGCTGCGCGAAATAGTAGCGAAATGAATCAAGCCGACCATCGGCCTGTTCTACAAGGTGATCTGTCTCGAACCACCAGCGCAATAAAGCGCGCGATGTATCAGAGGCACCGGAGTAGCTGGCATCGCGCCACGATTTAACTTGGTCGCGAATATTCGCGACCAACGGCGGGAGCAGCTTTTCATATGCGGTGTTTCGCAGCTCTTCCGCGCCCGGAAACCAACGGCTATCGAGGCTTGGAACATCGTAGGGCGAAGCTGGGAAATCCGGGTGCAGGGACATGTGGGGCGTTTGGGCTTGATGTATGTACGACAGCTGGACGGTCGGGTAGGAAACTACCTGCCCGTGAATATAGCGCGCTGTGGCTAGAACACGAAATCTGCGTGTGTCGGACGCCTGAATTCTGCGCGATACTTACTGCAATGATTCTCATCATCCATGCCCACCCGTATCCCCAACACTCGCGAGCCGGACGCGTGTTTCTCGACGCCGTGCGGGATTTGCCCGGTGTTTACATCCGATCGTTGTACGACAAGTACGCAGATTTCGATATTGATGTTGAAGCGGAACAAGTCGCACTGACTGAGTCGCGACTGGTGGTTTGGTTGCATCCCATCTACTGGTATAGCGTTCCCGCGCTGCTTAAGCAGTGGTTTGATGTGGTGCTCACACGTGGCTGGGCTTATGGCAAAGGTGGCACAGCACTAAAAGGTAAGGACTGTCTTTGGGTGGCCACGACCGGCGGCACGCCCGACTCCTACACTGAGTCGGGCGCCCACCAGCGCCCGTTCGATGCGTTTGTCGCGCCGATTGAACAAACCGCAAAGTTTTGTGGGATGCAATGGCTGCCACCACTTCAGCTACACGGCGCACATGTTGTGAGTGAGGCTGAGCTCGCGAGTCACGCGGCGGAATTTCGCGCCCGCTTGATTGCATGGCAGCAGCGTGAAAGTGAGCGTGAAGATGTTGGTTGATGCGCTGATCTATCTACTCGCGGCAGTCATCTGTGTGCCGATCGCGCAACGGTTTAAGTTGGGCGCCGTGCTTGGCTACTTGATTGCAGGAGCCATCATCGGCCCTTGGGGTTTGGGATTGGTCGCCGACGTTGAGTCGATCATGCATTTCTCTGAGTTTGGTGTTGTGCTGATGTTGTTCGTGATCGGTTTGGAGCTTGAGCCCAAACGGCTCATGGAGATGCGTCGGAGTGCGTTTTGCCATCGCGCGTGGCGGCAGCACGTTTGACGCGGCCATGGAGCGCAGCTTGCCGTATGAAGCAGGTACGGCCGCAGCTTATGGCCTGCCACGCGCAGAAGCGCTAAAGGCGATCACGTTGTATCCGGCACAGATTCTCGGCGTGGCCGACAAACTGGGATCCCTTGAAGTCGGCAAGCTGGCGAATTTCTTTGTCAGCGACGGTGACCCGCTTGATATTCGTACCAACGTTGAGCGTATCTATATTGGTGGCCGCGAGCTACCGTTGGAAGACAAACAAACGCGGCTCAACAAAAAGTACGAGCAGAAGTATCAGCAACTCGACGCGAAGAGGGCCGGCTCAACAAAATAGCAAAAATCTAATAAAGACGGGTGTTTTCAGGCAAAATAGCTTGGAAACGCCCGTCAAATAAGGGGTTTCGAACTTTACTGGGCGCTCTCAAGTTCCAAGTGCAACAATTTCTTGAAACGACTAGACCGCCCGGCGCTATTTTGCGGAGAGAATCTCCTTCTTGAACCAATCGTCAAGCATCGTCTTTTCGTAGCGCAATGGCTCACTGCTCGGGTAGCGGTTCATGTGGTTCAGGTAATTTTGATCACTGATCCTAGCCTCGCCCTGCTTAAGTGGCTTACCAGCCGCCTCCACACTGTAACGCAATTGGATCATCGGCCAGTCAGCGCCGCCGCGTAGCACCCGTAAATCGTTGGCACCCGACATGCGTGACGGCTCCGTCCGACCGGCCAAATCGATTTCAAGCACTTCAATTTTGAGGTCTTGTCCGGTGGGCAATTTGCTGCCAAGCTTCTGAAAATGTTCCTTGAGGGTCTTGAGCGTTGCCTCGCGGTCGCTCGGCGAGAAGGGTACGTCGATATACTGATCAGCTTTGGTGAAAGTCACCGTAACGGCAGCATTGGCCATCAGTGGGGCCGTAACGCTCACGCTGGTGAGGAGGGCGAGTAGGGTGAGAAATATGGGGCGACGAATCATGAATGTTCCTTTCCGAAAAAGCAAAGTGTTGCCCGGCACATGAGGGGGCGAAGGGAGGCGTCTTAGGTGTGATTACCTTGCTGGACAATGTTGATTGCCCACAGTTGCGCGAGCCTCAACCTATAAGATACACCGACTGCAATACAATTGCGCGGCGGCAGTGGCAGCACTAAGTGGTCGCATGCCGGAGCCGACATGTTTCATCGCGGCAAAGGTGGCCCGGGCGGCCCGATTAGATCCCAATGGTTGCCATAGAGGTCTTCGAAGACGGCGACCGTGCCATATGTCTCGCGGGATGGCGACCGCACCCACTTAACCCCGGCTTTTGTCATTTGTGTGAAGTCACGCGCGAAGTCATCGGTCGACAAAAACAAAAAAACGCGACCACCAGATTGATTGCCCACCGCCGCAAGTTGTATGGGTGACGTTGCGCGGGCAAGCAAAAACGAGGTTTCCGTTGCACCGCGCGGTCGCACACGTACCCAGCGTTTACCAGGCTGCGTTGCGGAGAGGTCGGTATCTTCGAGGAGTTCGAAGCCAAGTTTGGTGGTGTAGTAAGCAATTGCTTCGTCGTAATCGCTTACCAAAAGGGCTACTGCCGCCAGATGTTGCCGCACGGCTATCGCGCCTTGGTTAACAACCGTGCAGCGTCCAACGCGAAGTAGGTCAGGATGCCGTCAGCCCCGGCGCGCTTGAATGCTAGCAACGACTCCATCATCACGCTATCGTAATCGAGCCATCCGTTTTGGCAGGCCGCCTTCACCATCGCGTATTCACCCGAGACTTGGTAGACAAACGTCGGAGCGGCGAAGGTATCTTTTGCCCGACGCACGATGTCCAGATACGGCATCCCCGGTTTTACCATCACCATGTCAGCGCCTTCTTGCAGATCGAGGGCAATTTCGCGTATTGCCTCGTCCGAGTTTGCCGGGTCCATCTGGTAGTTCTTCTTATCAGACTTGCCGAGATTGGCGGATGAGCCTACGGCATCGCGGAAAGGGCCATAGTAGGCGCTCGCATACTTTGCAGAGTAGGCTATTATGGATGTGTGGATGTGCCCCGCAGCGTCAAGCGCTTGGCGAATTTGCCCGATGCGCCCGTCCATCATATCCGACGGCGCAACAATATCGACCCCTGCTTCGGCGTGTGAGACCACCTGCTTTTGGAGGATGGCGTTGGTTTCGTCATTCAGGATGTAGCCAGTCTCGTCGACTACACCGTCTTGGCCGTGGCTGGTGTAAGGGTCCAACGCGATATCGGTGATCACGCCCAAGTCTGGAAAGTGTTGTTTCAATGCTCGCACGACTGTTGGTACGAGGCCATTTGGGTTGAACGCTTCCTCACCCCCGGGCGTTTTCAGCGATGTCTCGATCACGGGAAACAACGCAACGGCCGGAATCCCGAGGGCTCGGGCCTCCTCGCACACGGGCAAGAGTTGGTCTAGGGACAGTCGTTCAACGCCGGGCATCGAGGTAACGGCCTCTCGCCGTCCTTCTCCGGCCAGAACAAAAACCGGATAGATGAAATCTGCGGAGGTGAGTACCGACTCGCGCACCATACTCCGCAGGAAGCCGGTGCGGCGAAGGCGCCGCATGCGCCGTTGTGGAAATTGTCCAATATTCATAACGTGGATTGGTTGAAAAATAGCGGGCTGTTGGATTATGCGCTGAACTTCGCCGGGCCAAGCCAGTGGATATTCTAGGCGGTGGATATTCATTATCCGCCGCCGAATCCAAGACACGCGCCAATCTTGAACTTTTGCAGATCTAGCGCATCTATTCACACGAAGCGTTCGCGCTTCCCCGCTTTCCCTCCCTGAGCGGGGCCTTTTGAAGAAGGCTTCGGGGCATAGGTTCTCCCCTTTACCTATGCCCCTTTTTATTTGCGTGGTAGCCAGCGACAAGGCGGCATCATTGGCATGATGCACCGTTCTCGTGCGCGGCGCTTTTCCCATATAGCATGTCGGAAATGCGTGCTTCAGCCTCAGCCACCCCGGATTTCTTCAGCGCGGAGAACAGCTGTACAGACGCGTTACGCTGCTGCAGCCGCAGGGTATCCTTAACCTGCCTCAAGGTACTGGCTTGCTCGTTGCGGGTAAGCTTGTCGGCCTTGGTCAATAAGCAATGAACGGGTTTGCCGGTTGGGGCATACCAATCTAGCAGGCGTTCATCAGCCGGTCGCAACGGGTGACGTGCGTCCATGATCAGCACCAAGCCGCGTAACGCTTCGCGACCGGAGACATAGTCTGCCAGTGTTTGCTCCCAATGTGCCTTGACTGCGGGAGGGACCTTTGCGTAACCATAACCGGGCAAATCCACCAGCGAATTTCCGTTCCCCAAAGAAAAAAAATTGATGAGCTGTGTGCGCCCGGGCGTCTTGGATACAAACGCCAACCGCGAATGGTTCGCGAGGGTGTTGATCGCCGAAGACTTGCCGGCGTTTGAACGCCCGACAAACGCGATTTCCGCCCCTACGTCAGGCGGCAGCTGGGCGAGATCGTGAGCAGAAGCGGTATAGACGACGTTGGCAAACAGTTTCAAAGTGGGCCTGCTATGGTTTTCTCTTTAACTGCGATCAGCTAAAATGACAATTGATAGGAAGTATCGCGCGACGCTGCTTGAGTTGGGCGGATCTGGATACAGTACTGCAACGGCAGCAAAACAAGGATAGAAGATGAAGAAGACGTGGATCGCCGCACTGCTTGTGTGCGGAACAAGCTTGGGCATTGCGGGTGCGGCAACGGGTGCGGCTGAGTCGGCGAAAACACCCACAAAAGCGGGCTCCCCAACATACGCAGAGCGGCTTGAGCGCGGCAAACAAATTGCGAGTTCAGTCTGTCTGGCCTGTCACGGTGCGGACGGTTACAGCCCGATTCCGGCAAACCCAAATCTTGCAGGCATGCCGGCAGAGTATATCGCTAAGCAGCTCGAGTACTTCAAATCTGGAAAGCGCGTGAATGCAATCATGCAGGGCATGTCCGCCGGACTCACTACCGAAGACATGAAAGCCGTTGGCGACTTCTACTTCGCACAGCGCGGAAAAAGCCAAGCGGTTGCGAGCGATTTGAAGAAGGCTGAACGCGGTCAGTTAATCTATCGCGTGGGTATCGCCGAGGCAAAAGTACCAGCCTGCGCGGGCTGCCACGGTGCCTCAGGAGCAGGTATTCCAGCCATCTATCCGCGAGTCAGCGGTCAATGGCCAGACTACACCCTGGCGCAACTGAAGGCATACGCAAGCGGCGAACGCAAGAATGCGCAAATGAACGCCATCGCGGCACGCCTCAAAGAAAGTGACTTGGTGGCCCTGTCGGAGTACCTTGCCGGGATGCGCGCGCGCTAGCCTGAACACTTCATGGGGGCGCGTTCGAAAGCGGGCGAGTAGGTGAACAGGCGAGCGATTTTTTACCTGACCGACCACAGCATAGCGGGCTATGCCTCGGCAGCAAGGCGAAACATTGCCGTCCAATCGCCCGCGAGCGAACCTGTAGCCCGCGTCTACAGCAAAACAGAAACGAGCCAAATTGGATTGCCAATCGCCTAGAGGCAACGTCCTTATAAGCAAGCGGCGGCCCATGAAATATTCAGGCTAGGCGATACGGATCTCCGACTTCGACACTGCCGCCGCGTTTTGCTGGCATGTTCACTGCTGCCGGAGGTGCCAGCGTCTCTTGGAGACCTAAAATGCCTTTTCAGCGTGCGCGATTAAAGCCTCTATTGTCGTTCCGTCCGATGGAAACAGACTAAAGCCAAACTTTGGCGACAAGTCACCAGCTTGCTGGCGGCCATGGATTGTCATGGGCCGCGAGAGGGCGATACTGAGTTTTTGGATAATTCTCTCCACCGTTGCGCGATCGGAAAACTGCGGGATCACAGCGGCAAATGTACGCTCGTCGTATTGTGCGAAAAAGTCACTATCGCGAAGTGTCCCTCTCAACTGCGTAGAAATTGTCGCGAGCGTCTCTGCTTTTTCAGCACCGCCCGGCTCGCGGCTCGTTTCGCCATCTCCATAGAGCTCGATCAACACCAGCGCAAAACCGCCTAAAGCCCGCTCGATCTCGCTGTTGGCCAATCGTGACTCAAGATGCTCAATGAGCGATTGCCGACTAGCTTGTGACGATGCTACATCTTTCATCTTCAGCCTTTGGCGAGGCTTCGAAACGTTTCGCTTGCACGAGCAATGGTGTCAGCGATATCGGTCGCCGTATGCGCCTTTGAAACAAACCCGGCTTCAAATGCTGACGGCGCTAGGTACACACCACGCGCCAGCATGCCGTGAAAAAAGCGATTAAATTGCTCCCGGTCCGACGCCATCACTTCTGCGTACGAAGTGGGTGGGCTAGGAGAAAAGAACATGCCGAACATTCCGCCGAGACTCGCCGCCGAGAAGGTCTGGCCCTCCTCCCGCGCGACCGCCGTGAGCCCTTCGCACAGTTGTGCGGTGGTAGCCGACAGTTCTTCGAAAAATCCCGGCCGAGCGATGAGTTCCAACGTTTTCAGACCTGCCGCGACAGAAACTGGGTTGCCTGAAAGCGTGCCGGCCTGATAGACGCCACCAAGCGGTGCCATATTTGCCATCAAATCACGACGGCCACCAAAGGCACCCATCGGCATTCCGCCGCCGATAACCTTTCCCAGTGTTGTTAGGTCCGGCGTGATGCCAAAGTGACCTTGAACACCGTGAAGCCCCACGCGAAAACCAGTCATGACTTCGTCAAAAATCAATACTGCCCCGTGTTTGCTGCAAAGCGAGCGAAGTGCCCGCATATACGCAGCGTCGGGGACGATAAAATTCATGTTGCCAGCGATCGGCTCGATGATGACACAGGCGATTTCGCTGCCAAGCCCGGCGAAAGTGGATTCCAGCTCAAACAGATTGTTGTACCCTAGCACAATGGTGTCTGCTGCCACCTCCGGGGGGACACCAGCCGAACTCGGGTTGCCAAAGGTCAGCGCGCCGGAACCCGCCTTGACCAGCAGTGCATCGGCATGGCCGTGATAACACCCCTCAAACTTGATGATTTTTTTCCGGCCTGTCGCACCTCTGGCGAGGCGGATCGCGCTCATGGTCGCTTCGGTGCCAGAACTGACAAGTCTCACCTGCTCGATGGACGGCACCAGTTCGCACAGTCTCTCTGCCATGAGTAACTCTGCCTCGGTGGGAGCACCAAAACTAAGTCCATCAAGCGCCGTTGCTTGAACCGCCGCCACCACCTCCGGGTGGGCGTGGCCCAGAATCGCCGGTCCCCAGGAGCCGACATAGTCTATGTACTTCGTTCCATCCGCATCCCACAAGTAGGCACCATTCGCCTTGCGGAAAAAAACTGGCGTACCGCCGACCGAGCGAAAAGCGCGCACCGGCGAGTTAACGCCACCCGGGATGACGCGCAGGGATTTCTCGAAGAGCGCTTGGCTTTGCTCGAACATGTCAAATGGTCTCTTTGTTAGTGGTGGTGCGCATTCGGAAGAGCTGCTCGAATACCTTGACCCGTTCCGCGATTTGCTTACTATCGGCTGCGGAATACAGGTCTGTGATGATCGCGACCGCATCGACGCCGGCTTCGATTAGTACCGTGACATTATCTCTCGTGATACCGCCGATCGCGATCACTGGTATTTCAAGCTTCTGCTTGGCGCTGGCAATTAAGTCCACAGGGGCCGCCGCTGCCAAAGGCTTGGTTGATGAGGCAAACATGCTACCGAAGGCAATATAGTCTGCGCCGGCTTCGGTTGCCCACCTGGCGCGAGCGAAATCGTTGTAACACGAGATTCCGACAATTAGACGGGAAGCGTGTCCCGCCGCCTCAGCCATAGCGCGCGCGGTATCAATTTCGTGGGCAAGTGATTCAACGCTTGAGCCGCCGACATCGTCTCGTCCCCAATGTACCCCAGCGGCGCCAACTGCGAGCGCAAGTGGCAAATCATCGTTAATGATTAAACTCGCGCCGAAGGCGACAGCAAGTGCCTGTAGCTGGCGCGCTTCGATCAGTTGTGACGCGACTGGCGTGAGTTTTCTCCGGTACTGAATTGTTCGTACACCCGCTTCTAGCATCGCCGCCGAAAGGCTGAGCATCAAGGCGGAGTCGAGCTCGTCTGGAGTAATCGCATAAACACCGCTGAGACGACGGCTCACCGGCAAACTGGGCAAACTAGGCAATTTTGGACTAGTGCTCCGTACCGGAGCCATCTGTACCGGGCGGGGCGGGCCTCGTTTCGGCCGTTGCTAAATCCACTTGGCCCTTCACCCCCCCGCTGTCGTGCGCTTCGTTGATTTCTGCGTCGCTCTCGTCATCGCGTGCCCAGAACATTCTGTCGGGTATGAATTGGCCCATTCCGGGACGAAAGCCAAACTTTAGCGTGTGCCAAGTGTATTCCTGCGCTTCGCGCACCGCCTCCTCAATATCCAGACCCCTCGCAATCGTGGCAGCAATCGCTGATGCTAGGGTACAACCCGAGCCGTGGTAGCTGCCGGGCAGTCGCTGCCAGCGGTCTGCGCGGATAATGCCGCCACCGCCGAAGAGTGTATTGATGACCTCCAAAGTGGACTCGTGAGTGCCGGTTACCAAGACGTACTCAGCCCCAAGGTCGGTGAGCCGTCGTGCCAATCGGTCCATAGGGAGTCGACCCTCGTCCTCGCCAAGCGTCAAGCGAAGCAACTCCAGAGAGTTCGGCGCGATCACGGTTGTCTGTGGAATGATCATTTCACGGATGGCTTCAATGGCCTCCTCGGATGCAAATTCATCACCTCGCGCCGAGGCAAGCACGGGGTCAAAAACCAATGGAATTTCCGGATAGTCGGACACGATTTCGGCGATAGCTGCAATGTTTTCGACGCTTCCCATGACGCCAATTTTGAAGGCGGCAACTGGGATATCTTCGAGGATGGCCCGCGCCTGATCTGATACCCAATCCGAATCAATGGACAAGATGCCTTCAACCCCAGACGTGTCCTGAACAGTGATGGCCGTCACAACGGATAGCGGATGGCAGCCCATACTGCCCAACGTTAGTAAATCAGCCTGCAAGCCAGCACCACCTGAAGGGTCAGTGGCGGCAAAGGTTAAAACAGCCGGTAAAGATCGCTGAAAGTCCGACATGGAGGTTCCAAGTGAAAGCGGTTATAAGTGCTATTCGACGAATGTCAGTGTCGATTGGGTACAATTGCCGTATCGTCGCAGTGCCATAAAGGCCGTGTCCCTCAGCGCTAAGGTCACATCGTCTACCTCGCATGCAGCCATAACTGCGGTATTGTAGCCTTGGATTTGTAGGACATGCGAAGGCGAATATTGAATGTGTTGGTACTAGACAGTTCGAGTGCAAGCGCCCGCCCTTGTTGTCATCACCTAACTTACGAAAACCCCAACTGAACATGACGACAAATACGGTAGCAAACAAGGCGTGGATGTGTCTCGTCTGTGGCTTGATTTACAACGAGGCTGAGGGCTGGCCTGACGATGGCATTGCGCCAGGAACCGCGTGGGAGGACGTACCGGTTGGTTGGGCTTGCCCTGAGTGCGGTGCGCGAAAAGAAGATTTCGAGATGGTCGAAATTTAACTCGATCGACTTTCCGTACGGTTGGCTTAGATCAATGCTACCCGCAAGTGAAAATAAATTGGCTTTCGGCGATAATCATTTGAGGGCATTGTCGTTGTCAATAACGTACGCGCGAAAGCGCAGGCACCGCGTTTCTGAAGCGACATCAAAATTCATTTTTCGACTCTACAACCTGAGAGCGCACGAGTGGCTGAGACAAGGTCAATATCGGGTACCCGTGTGATGGTGATTGATGACTCAAACACCATCCGTCGCAGCGCCGAGATTTTTCTGATGCAGGCAGGCTGCCAAGTTATCCTTGCGGAGAACGGTTTCGATGCTTTGTCGAAGATCGCCGATCACCAGCCGGACGTGATTTTTGTCGACATCATGATGCCGCGCCTCGATGGCTACCAAACCTGCGCGCTGATCAAGAAAAACAGCAAACATAGAGCAACGCCGGTCATTATGTTGTCCTCCAAAGACAGCCTGTTTGATCGGGCGCGGGGCCGCATGGTTGGCTCGGACGAATATCTGACAAAACCATTCTCAAAGGACAGTCTGTTAAAGGCGGTGGAGACCCATCTCGCCGTCGCTAACGCTGAGCAGGATATGACATGAGGGTTTTGACGGGCAGAGTTTCTATTCATAGCGCAGCGCCTACAGAAAAACTACATTTGAATTAGCACGAATGGAGCACTAATCATGGCGGTAAAAAAAATCTTGGTTGTGGACGATTCCCCTACAGAACGCACCTTTCTCGAAGGGCTGCTCACCAAGGCGGGATATTCAGTGATTCACGCTGCGAGCGGCGAAGAGGGGGTTGAAGCGGCAAAGCGCGACCAACCCGATCTGGTGCTGATGGATGTTGTGATGCCGGGATTGAATGGCTTCCAAGCGACGCGCGCGATCACGCGTGAAGAAACCACAAAACATATTCCGGTGATTATTTGTACGACCAAAGACCAAGAAACCGACAAAATTTGGGGCATTCGGCAGGGGGCGAAGGATTACATCGTGAAGCCAGTGAACGCCGCCGATTTGATCTCCAAAATCAAGGCCTTAGGCTAGAAGCGCATACGCGATGGCAAGTAAGTCGAGCTTGCGAGAGTTCCAGCGTAGCGTAGCCGAGCGGCTGCGCGATCCATCCAAGTTGCGGGCATTCGCGTCGAAATTAGGCTTTCAGGTGGGTGAAGAAAATTGGTTTGTGTCATTGGCCGATGTTGCAGAGGTTGTCCCGGTGCCCGCGTTGGCCACAGTACCGCAAACGAAACAATGGTTTCAAGGTATTGCCAATGTGCGGGGCAAGCTGTACGCGCTTGTAGACTTTTCGGCTTTTCAGGGTGGAGTGCCGACGCCACAAGGTGCGGAACGGCGCGTAGTGTTGATCAATGAAAGGTTGTTGGAAGCATCAGGAATCATCGTCAATCGGATGCTGGGGTTGCGCAACCCGGATTCCTTCGAGCGTCTCGATGTGAAGGATGCAGGCAGGCCTTGGCTTAAGGCGCAATACCGCGACCCAAATGGGGCGCATTGGTTTGAATTGGACGTCGGGGTGTTGGCGAAGAGCGCAGCGTTTCTGGAGGTTGCGACCGCGCAAACGACCTTGGGAGCAGCGCAATTCTGACCGACCGCGCAGTGGTCGCCAGGTTGCCTCAAGGTCAGAGTTTGTCCAAATGTCGCCGTCGCTATTTGTAGTTGGTCGTAATTTCGGTTCGGAGAAATTCATATGGCATTCAAATTACCGGCCCCTTCTATTTTGAAGGGCAAGGAAAAAACCGCCCCACCCAAAACTGCTGCCTCCGCCGAAGGGGCAGCAGCCCAGCCCATATCCAGCGGCTTTTTTTCTAGGCTATTTGGCGGCAAGAAAAAAACAGCGTCATCAGATACCATCGGTCGGGTCGTCGAAGCCGGGCCGGAACCTGCGACCGGCGTTCCGGTGGGTAACCAAACACAAAAAATCGCCGCGATAGTCGCCGCAAACAAGGTTGAAAAACCAAAATTGGAGCGCTTGACGTTTGTCCTGCCGCTGCTCAGCAGATTCCCGATGCAGACGCAGTTGCAGGTTCTGGGAACACTCGCCGGCCTGTTTTTTGCGCTGATGCTGGGCTCGATCGCGGTGGATACAATTCAGCGCGGAAACATCTCGACCTACACGAACATCGCGTCGCAGCTACAGTTTCACACCCAACGGTTGGCGAAGTCCGGGGGGCAAGCGGCCCGTGGTGACCAGGCGTCCTTCGTACAGCTGCAAGATAGCCGGGATGAATTTCAGAAGTATCTGGAGATCCTCAACTCAGGCGGTTTTGCCTTCACCAACGATGTGCCGTCTGCGCGCAGTTCCGAAGAATTGATTTCGCGCTTAACCGAGTTGACTAAGCGGTATCAGGATGCGTCAAACGCAGCGACATCGATTCTTGCCGCGCAGAAAGACTTGACCAATTTGGGTCGAAATGTCGCGCAGGTCCGCGCAGTTGCCGAGGAGCTCTCGGAGCTCTCACAGCAGCTGACGTCGACCTTACAGCAAAGTGGCATCAACCCAGCGCAAGTGTTAAAGGTGAACCGCCTTACCTACCTAGCGGAGCGCCTGGCGCGCGGCGCGGCCGAAATCCTGGGGGCTGAGGTAATCGATCCCGAGGTGCCATTTCTGATGGGTAAAAGCACCAACGATTTCCGTGACTTGGTGAAAGCCCTTGAGGTTGGCTCAGAGTCGATCGGTGTCACCGCCGCGACGGGCGAAAACCGTGCGCGCGTAGCCAAGCTTCGGGAAGTGTTCACCACATTTGAAGAAAACCTCAAGCCAATCTTAGAGAATGTGCAGAAACTTGTCTCTGCTCGTCAAGCTGGCCGTGCTTTGCAGCAGGGATCGGAACAACTTCTCAGCAGTGTTGAGCAACTTCAGGTCGGACTTGCTGCGGAAAGCCATACTCTGCCTTTGATTGTTGCGGCGGTATCCGGCCTGCTTATGCTGGTATTTTTGGGGTTGATGGGATATCTGTATTTGGTCACCGAACGCCGGCGCGCTACGGATTCGGAGCTTGAGAACAAGCGTAATCAGGAAGCCATTTTGCGCTTGCTCAACGAGATGGGCGATCTCGCTGACGGCGACTTGACGATCCGTGCGAAGGTGACGGAAGACATCACGGGCGCTATCGCCGATTCGATGAACTACACGGTTGATGAGCTCCGCACGTTGGTAACCGGGGTTAACAACGCATCGACGCAGGTGTCGGCCAAGACGCAGCAAGCGCAAGCCGTTTCAGTGCAATTGCTCGACGCTGCGGATAAGCAATCGCGTGAAATTCAATCAACTACGGAGCAAGTGTTGGGTGTGGCGAAAACACTTTCGACTGTATCAACCAACGCCGAAGAATCCTCTAGAGTTGCATTGCGATCCTTGGCGGCCTCGGACAAGGGTCGAGTTGCGGTACAAAACTCCATTGCGAGTATGAACGATATCCGCGAGCAGATCCAAGAAACGTCCAAGAGGATCAAACGACTCGGTGAGTCCTCACAAGAGATCGGCGAAATTGTGGAGCTCATCTCGGACATCACCGAACAAACCAACGTGCTTGCTCTGAATGCTGCGATCCAGGCGGCGTCGGCGGGGGAAGCAGGGCGTGGCTTTTCGGTGGTTGCGGAAGAGGTGCAGCGATTGGCCGAGCGTTCGGCCGAGGCAACCAAACAAATCGGCGCGATCGTAAAGACCATTCAGGCAGATACCCAGGACGCCGTGGCCGCGATGGAAAAGTCAACGACCGGGGTCGTGGAGGGTGCCAAATTGTCTGATGCCGCCGGACAGGCGCTGTCGGAGATTGACTCCGTGACAACCAGTCTCGCCGCGTTGATTCAAAAAATTTCGTCTGACACCCAGACCCAAGCGGCCTCGGCCAATAAAGTGGCGCGAAACATGCAGGATATTCTTGAAATCAATCGTCAGACGACGACCGGTACCCGGCAAACAGCTTCCTCGATTAAAGAGCTTGCGGATGTTGCCTCCGACCTGAAGTCCTCGGTTTCCGGCTTTAAGCTGTAGCGACGGTCAAGCGCAAAACATGTCACTGAATCCGCAATCGTCGTCCGTCGATCTCGGCCCCCTTTCGTGGGTCAAAGCCGAGATTGAGCATTCGCTCGCCGAAGCGAGGACCAACCTTGACAGGTTGGCGGTCGACAGTGCGGACGCCAAGGCGCTAAAGTACGTTGGCACACATCTGCACCAAGTGACCGGTGCCCTGTCCATGGTTGGGCTAGGCGCAGCGACGCGTTTTTCCGAGGAAGTCGAAGCGTTGGTTGAGTCGCTCAATGATCCCGCAGGCCGACACACGTTCAACGACCGGATCAGACTCGCAAAACAGGCGACGGGCTCCCTGTCAAGTTATTTGGATAGTCTGATGGCGGGCGAACCAGATCGACCTATGGTTTTGGCACCCACCTATCTTGCGCTAAACCGGGGTAGGGGGGCCAATACAGCGACTGAGAGCGATCTGTTCTCGCCTGATTTGGATGTTGTGGTACCTACCCCCGAGACTACCGTTGCATTGCCACGTGCCGATATGTTGGCCGAGACGATTAGGGAAAGGCGAAGCCTCTACCAAGCGGGATTGCTAAAGCTGTTGCGAGAGAAGGACCTCGCAGGGGGTGCGCGGGATATGCGAAGTGCAACACTTGCCATTGAAGCGTTGCAAGTGACTTCCCCAACTAGGGCGTTTTGGTATACGGTGAGTGCATTTTTTGATGCGGTGGCGGCAAATCCGGTTGAATCGGGAGCCTTGGCCGTACAGCTGTTTGGGAAGATTGATCAGCAGATAAAACTGCTCATTGAGGGGGTGCAAAAGGTTCCGGAAAGGCTGTTTCGTGAGTTGCTGTTAGTGATTGGAAAATCTTCGGCAACAACCGAGCGCGTGAGATCCGTTAGATTGTTGTATCGATTAGACGAGCTGCTTGGCGTAGCGCCGGAGAGTGATACGGCCTCTGATGAATCGGTTAGAACTCTGGTGCGATCTCTCAGAGACCAGCTACAGGCGCTGAAAGAAAGCTGGCTGAAGGTCGCCAGTGGTAACCGCGCCGCGCTGGAGTCGTTCGTGCAGCAGGGGGAACTGCTGGCAAAAACCACCCAGCCGCTGCCAAACCAGGGGGTGGCGGAGCTGCTGCGCGTGTTGGGTTTGGTGGGGCCGCATCTTAAAAAGAAGGGGCTGATGGCTAACGAAGTACAAGCCCTTGAGGTTGCCTCGGCGTTATTGTTTGTAGAGTCATCGCTGGAGAATTTCTTCCGATTGTCCGATGAATTTCCCGCGCAGAGCCAAGCGGTTATCGCACGCATCAAGGGTGCCATGTCAGGAAGTGCGCTGCCCGACATTGACCCTTCGACCAACACAACGATGGATGACTTCAGCAAACGCGCGCAAGAGCGTCTGTTGATATTCCAAGTCGGCCAAGAGGTGCAGGTCAACCTGTCTACAATCGAAAGTACCCTTGATGCGTTCTTTCGCGATCCGCAAAAAACTGCTGATCTAGCGACCCTCTACCCGCTGTTTTCCCAAGTGCAAGGCGCATTGGCGATGCTTGAGCTTGACGAGGCGGCGGCGCTCAATCAAATGTTGCAGGAGCGTGTTTCCCAGTTCGCCTCAGGTGCGGTAAAGGGTACCGGTGAGGAGGCGGAAACGGTTGCCGAAGGCGTGTCGGCGCTGGGACTATTTGTCTCAGCGTTGCAGCAGAATTCCGCTGATCCGCGGTCGCTTTTACTGCCGGCGCTGATTCATTTTGGTTTAGCCGAGAAGCCGCAGGAGCCTGAGCGCAGCTTGCTGAAATCTCCCCTGTCGTTGCCCGTTTCCTCGGTTGATGTGGAGGTCGACAAGCAGAAGGTGCAGGCGCTGTATTCGGACTGGAAGCAGCAGCCCGATGCGTTAGCGCCGAGGGAGCAGCTACGAGAGGCTGTGCTAGAGCTGAAAGAAAATGCCGAGATTACGGGTGATTTGGATGCAGCAATATCCTCTGCCAAGACTCTCGCAGCAATCGACGCAGATTCGAGCCACCTACACAGCAGTTTGATCGCTCCTGTTGAGGATGCGCTTGCCGACGCATTGGCCAATATTGCGCCAACCAAACCGGCAGCGGCACCAGCGCAACAGGTTGTGCGACTGCTCGATGCGTCGGCCGCCGACGTGGATCGGGAGTTACTCGCAATTTTTCTCGAGGAAGCTACGGAAGTTGTTGCGACCATCCGCGCAAGTGTTGACGTCGTCAGGCAGTCCCCGCACGTTCGGGAAGCGTTCACCACTATTCGCCGAGGCTTTCATACCCTGAAGGGCTCTGGCCGCATGGTCGGTCTGCTGGATCTGGGTGAGGTCGCTTGGAGCTGTGAGCAGGTGATGAACAAGTGGATAAAGGAAGACAAGCCTTTGACCGACGGCCTATTGAAGTTGCTTGGTGATGCGTCAAACGCGTTCTCGGCTTGGGTGACTGTCCTTCAGACATCCGGTACAGCTGTAATTGATGGTACGCACATTACCGAATTGTGCGAGTTGCTTAAGAATGACAGGGAGCCTGTTGAAAAGGCAGTGGTTGACGGCGGAGCTGTACCAACCGCGCCGACCGAGGAGCCTACCGCAAGGGCCGAACCGAACGTTATTCCAGCGGACGTATTTAGTGGCCTCTCGCTTGACCTCGTGATGACCGAAGCGCAGGAACAGTCAGCTGAAAACATATCAGCGCCAACCACTGAGTTGCCGGTCGTTGCGGTATCCGCAGATAGGGCAGCCGATCAACTTCTTGCGGAATTGCCACCGTTGGCGACGACTGGGCGATTGTCCTCCTCGACCGATGTATTGTCGGGTGCACCCGCAGCCGGGGCTGAGCGAGAGGTAACCATTGGTGCCATCACCCTGCCCGCGCCATTGTTCGAGATTTATCTTGCCGAGGCAAATACTCATATTGATACCCTCCGCCGGGAAATTGCAGCGGTTGAGGCCAATCCACTTGGCCCAATCTCGTACGAGTTCATGCGCGCCGCGCATACGTTGACAAGCTCTTCGCGGACGACGGGATTCGTTTCCATCGCAGAAGTGGCGTTTGCATTAGAAAAATGGCTGGCAGATGTCATTGAGCTGACGCCGCATTGGAGTCAGTCACGCATCGAGGCCACTCGTCAAGGTGTTGACGTAGCAGCCTCAATGGTGCTATCGCTTCACGCGCACGAGTATCCCGCTCAGCGTCCCGATGTTGTCGCTTCCCTCACGTCTTTGCGTGAGTCTCTTCAAGCCGACGCGCGTTCCGGCGAGTCCTCGTCCGTTAGGTTGCCGATGGACCATACCGAAACTGCCGACGACGCGGGGGCTACGGGCTTACCGATGACAGAGGAGACGCCATCACCTTTTGATTTTGCAATTGAAGTCGCCACCGAGCCCGTCATGACAGCGGCCGATGTTGATGCACCGCTGCCAGAAACATTCCTGCCCATAGAGATAGCCGAACCATCGGCAGAGGCGGCGACTAAGTTCTCGCCGGAGACAGCTTTTGAGATTGCCTCGACGAGTGCGTTGGTTGCGGCAGTCTCCACATTCGCGGTGGAGGCTATTGGGGGGGAAACTGAAACTGTTGACGAGCAAAAGGCCGCCGCCGCTGTGGCACCGCCCGATGGAGTACTTCCGGACATAGACGCGGGGGCAGATTCTGCCGTGGAGATTGCATTCAAACCAGCGCCTTCGAGCGCGGCGACCGCAATCGATTATTTCGCTTCAATCAGTCCGCCGACAGCCGCCATCCCTGCGCTCGATGCTGCGGCGTCTTTTAACACGGCCGCCGCGAAAAATGCCGAGCCTGAGCAGTTTGAATCAGGCAAAGACCGGCGCGCGTTAAAGGATGATGTTGACCTCGACCTGTTGCCGATCTTCCTAGAGGAAGCGCGCGAAATAATGCCGCTGGTTGGTGACTCACTGCGTCGCTGGCGCGTTGCGCCAGCAAACCATGCCCCGGTCGCCGAACTTGCGCGCCATCTGCACACGCTCAAGGGTTCGGCTCGAATGGCAGGTCTTATGCGGCTTGGCGAACTTTCGCACGCCATGGAAACCCGCGTCATCGATATGGACCGCGTCATCGAACCAAAGCCACAAGACTTTGATGCGATAGACGACCGGTTGGACCGCTTTAATGGCGTGCTCGACAGTTTGGCCGCAGGCGATCTCGCGCCCACCATCGATATTTCGCCTGAAGCAAATTTTGCAATTGCGGATATCGGAGATTTGCCCTCGCCACTAGCAGCGATTGCTGCCGCTCGTGCCGAGATTGTTGCGGAGGGCGAGAAGTTAGAGGGGCGTGATCGTCATGCGCTGCTGCGTGTAAATGCAGATTTGATCGACCGTTTTGTCAATGAGGCTGGCGAGTTGGCGATCGCCCGTTCGCGCGTCGATCTGGAGTTGCAGACATTCAAAAAAGCGTTGCTTGACTTGAATGACAACGTTGCTCGTATGAAGGTTCAGCTGCGTGAAATCGAGATCGGGGCCGAAACGCAGATCCAATCGCGCATTAAAGAGGCTGAGACACAAGGCGAGCAATTTGACCCACTTGAGTTCGACCGCTTCTCGCGCATGCAAGAGTTGACGCGATTCATGGCGGAGAGCTTGAATGACGTCGTGACGCTTCAGCTGTCGCTGGCAAAAAATCTCGATGAGGCGGATGCGGCACTATTGCAGCAGTCACGCTTGAACCGCGACCTCCAACAGGGTCTGATGGGAGTCCGCTTGGTGCCGCTCGGCAACCTCCAGGATCGCTTCTACCGATTGATCCGACAAGCGGCGAAAGAGCTCGACAAAAAAGCCAATCTTGAATTCCGCGGTGTGCGTGTTGAGATCGATCGCTCGGTGCTGGAAAAAATCACCGCACCGTTTGAACACCTGCTGCGAAACGCCGTTGCGCACGGCATAGAGTCGCCGGCCGTACGTGTAGTGACCGGTAAACCCGAAATCGGTGAGATATCAATCGATGCCCGTCAAGTCGGTAACGAAGTCATTCTGACATTGGCCGACGACGGTGCCGGACTTGATTATGTGCGGATTCGAGAAAAAGCCATCGCAAAAGGAATGCTCGCTGCAGACGCGGCCGCGAGTGATGTTCAGTTGACCCAGTTCATCTTCGCCGCTGGCTTCAGTACGGCTGATACCGTTTCGCAGCTGTCCGGCCGAGGAGTTGGCATGGACGTGGTGAGAAATGAAATCGTTTCGCTGGGTGGACGCATCGATGTTTCGTCGATGCCCGGGCACGGTACGACGTTCACCATTTCCTTGCCGCTTACCTTGGCCGTCACGCAGGCGGTGATGGTGACAGTCGGGGAAGCAACCTACGCGATTCCCTCGGTGATGATCGAGCAGGTGCAAGAGTTTAGGGGTAAACGATACGAACCGTTATTGGACATGAACGAAATCGACTGGAAGGGAAACAAATATCCGCTCAGATCGATGGAGGTAATGCTCGGCGGTAAGCCGAAGGTCTCAGCCCAGCGTCACGCGTTTGTGATTCTCGCCAAAAGCGGTCAGCAGCGGGCGGCTGTGCAGGTAGACGACATCATTGGCAATCGGGAGATTGTCGTCAAGTCGATTGGTCCGCAACTTGCGCGCATCCCCGGAATTGCCGGCGCGACGGTGGTGGGTTCGGGACAAATTGTGTTGATCATGAATCCGGTACAACTTGTGTTCCGCGAAGCCTCAGCCGCGTTGGTCGAGCCGAGGTTATCGAATACCTCGGCCGCTGGAGAGAACCACCAACATGGCGTTTCGACGACCACCCAAAAGGGAGCAGAAGTTTCCGTACCTGTAGGGCCATCACTCGCCCAGGCGATCGCGGGAAGCGCTCGAGACGGTGGTTTTGTGGTCGATGAGGCCATACAGCCTGCTCGCGCCAACCCGTTGGTGATGGTGGTCGATGATTCACTTACGGTCCGCAAAATAACCAGCCGAATGCTCACGCGCGAAAACTTCGAGGTGGTAACCGCCAAGGACGGTGTTGACGGACTACAGCAGCTGCAAGACGTCGCGCCTGATGTGATCCTGCTTGATATTGAAATGCCGCGGATGGACGGTTTTGAATTTGCGCGCAATGTTCGGGCGGATGCCAAAACAAAACACATCCCGATCATCATGATCACCTCGCGCACGGCAGACAAACACCGCAAGCACGCGCTGGAGCTTGGCGTGAATAAGTACATGGGTAAGCCGTATCAGGAGGAGCAACTGCTTGGATTGATACGACAGCTCACTGGGCGGAGAACAGGCCCTTAAGCCCAAACTCGTCTAATGACGGGCATCTTGAAGCAAATTCGGCTGAAAAAGCCCCTGTTTATTAGGGGTTCTGTTTTGTATTCACGTTATTCATCCGGCAATAAAATATGAATAATTAAGAAAATCCCGTTCCCGCGAAGGCGGGAGTCTGATATCGGAATCTGTCGCGCTAAATAAAATTGGGTTCCCGCCTTCGCGGGAACGGGGATGGCTGAAATGGTTTTCCATATTTAGTTGCCGGATCAATAGTGCGCCCGCCAATCGACTGCACCCGAGTAGGCGGTTGCGAGAACCACAAAGCCGAAGACGATGCGATACCAACCGAAAACCGTAAAGTCGTGTGTTGACACGTAACGGATTAGCCAACGCACGACGATAAACGCGGAGACAAAGGCGGCGACAAATCCCACTGAGAACATGGGAATGTCGCTGGTAGAGAGCAGGGCGCGCGCTTCCCATAACGTGTAGAGGGTGGCGGCGAACAGTGTCGGAATCGCCAAGAAGAAGGAAAACTCGGTTGAACATTTTCGCGATAGACCGAAGAACAAGCCGCCAATGATGGTTGCGCCAGATCGCGATGTTCCGGGAATCAATGCGGCGCATTGCGCCAGTCCCAGTTTTAGTGCGTCCTGCCAGGTTAAGTCATCCACGCTGGCGATCATGGGGCGGGCAACAATCCCTGGCGCCTGGTCGCGCAGCGCCAAGAGCTCGCGCTTAGTTCGGGCTTTGTACCAGCGCTCAGCGAAGAGGATGATAAATCCGCCGACGATAAACGCCAAGGCGACCGGCACCGGATGAAACAATACGTCCTTTATTTGTTTGTTGAATCGCAGCCCCAAAATCGCCAGTGGCAAGAAAGCGACGAACAGATTCAGCACAAATCGTTGCGCACGTGGCTCATTGGTGATGCCACGAAACGTAGAAATCAGCCGCGCGCGGTATTCCCAGCAGACCGCGAGGATGGCGCCGGCTTGAATGAAGATTTCGAAGACCTTCCCTTTTTCATCATTGAAATCGAGCAGATGGCCCATCAATATCAAGTGCCCGGTCGAGGAAATTGGCAAGAATTCGGTCAGCCCCTCTACAACGCCAAGGATGAAGGCTTTTACCAAAAGGGCTAAATCCAACGCCGTGCTCCCGCAATTAACATGGGCGATTATAGGTGGGGGTGATGATAAAAATCTTGCGCCAATCCGTAGTCCGGACAGTGAGACGGCTATTTCTTGGCGATTACGAGGCGATCGGCGAGTACCACAAACGAAAGTGAAGAGTTTCCACCATCCAAGCCAAGCCGGCCAACTTGCGCGGCGTTGAGGGCGTAGATCGGTTTGGTCTCAAGGTACTCTTTGGCGAGCTGTGAGGCTGCCTTCGCCAGCGAGGCGGATAACGCGTCCGGCATATTGTCTACGCGAACCCGATCCAAGTTTGCGTCAACCAACACAACGGCTTTCGACTTTGGATCGTAGCGGGGTACGCCAGAAAGTGTCATGCTCCCCCAAAGAGAACGCTGCGAGGCGTTCAGTAAAGAAGGGAGTTTGACCTGCAAATCAACGGTGACAGACAATCGTGCCGCTTGTGTTTCAGGCCCGCGACCTGAATTCGTTATTGGCGCAACCCGAGGGCGCATCAGCGTCACCGTCAACAGGTCGGCAATATTACGCTCCATCGGAAACCGCTTGCCGATTCGTTCATTGAGGTCGGTATACGGTACGCTGAGTTGGCGGCCGAAAAACGGCACCAAAGCGCATCCTGTGAGCGCAAGAAATGCGAACAGGGCGAACCAACGGCAAAGGTGAGCCGGCGAAAACAAAAGTGGATTCAAGAGACTTCCAATCGAGCCAAGTCAAGCAGGATAAGTCGCTCGGCAAGCGTGCAAGGCATCTAAAGCGCGTTGAGCTGATCGAGCAGCTCACGTGTTTGTTCCGGGTCGCAGGAACGCATAATAGCGGCGACAAGTTTTGCGATCTGCGAAACACTTGTCATCAGCACGCGTTGTTTAACCAACAATAAATTGGCCGGGTGCATTGAGAAATCGCGCAATCCAAACCCCAGTAACAATCGGGTTAAAACAACATCGCCCGCCATCTCACCGCAGACGGCCACCGGCACTTTCGCAAGATTCGCTTGTTCGATGACACCAGCGATAAGATGCAGTACCGCCGGGTGCAAGGGGTCGTAGAGGTGGGCGACTGTATCATCGGTTCTGTCAATGGCAAGGGTGTACTGAATCAAGTCATTAGTACCAATGGACAAGAAGTCGAGCTTGGCGAGGAACATCGGCAATGCGATTGCGGCTGCCGGAACTTCGATCATGCCACCGACCAAGATGTTGTCGTTGAATTTCTTGCCCTCCACCTTTAGCTGCTCTTTGGCCATGTCGATGGCAAGGAGGGCCTGGCGGATCTCTACCCATGAGGCCAGCATTGGGATGAGAATTCGGACATCGCCGTAACGTGACGCCCGCAAGACGGCGCGTAGCTGGGTATTGAATAACTGCGGCTCGGCGAGACAGTATCGAATCGCCCTGAGGCCGAGCGCCGAATGACCGCCAGTTGCCAGAGCGGGATCAAGTGACTTATCGGCACCGATGTCCAGCGTCCTAATCACGACCGGCATCCCTTTTAGTCCTTCTGCAACCGCTTTGTAGGCCTCAAACTGCTCGTCTTCGTCAGGCAGGTCGCGGCGATTCATAAACAAGAACTCGCTGCGGAACAATCCCACGCCAGTTGCGCCAGACTGACGGACTGCATCCAGATCGGAAGGCAGCTCAATATTGGCATGCAGCTCTACCTTGACACCGTCGAGGGTGGTGGTCGTAGCCGCCTTCAGACGTCCAAGCTTTTGCTTTTCGAGCTTCCATTGGTGCTGCTTGAGGCGATATTCCGCCAGCACCGTCTCCTCCGGGGCAACAATTACGACACCTTGTGTGCCGTCAACGATGACTAGTTCATCCTCCCGCACCAACTCGCGGGCCGTGTGCAGTGCAACAAGCGCCGGGATTCCAAGGCTGCGTGCAAGAATCGCCGTGTGTGAAGTTCGGCCGCCAAGATCGGTGATGAAGGCGGCGACCTGATGATCCTTAAACAGGATGACGTCTGCCGGCGAGAGGTCGTGGGCGACAAGAATGGTGTCCTCGGCGCGCTCTCGAAGCTTCTCCGGAACCGCGCCGCCCTGGCCGGTAAGCGCTGATACGATCCGCTCGGCAACCTGGCGTACATCGGTTTTGCGCTCTCGCAGGTATTCATCTTGGACGTCCGCAAACTGTGCGAGTAGTTCATCGACGCGTAGCTTTAAAGCCCATTCGGCGTTGCATTTTTCGCGCTCGATCATTGCGCGAGGTTCGACCGAAATAGCGGGATCCTCCAACAACATACGATGAATCGTTACGAACGCAGCGATATCGCCAGAGTGGGTGTCCAGTTTGTGGGCTGTTTTTAGACCAACTTCGAGCTCGTCTAACTCGGCGCGAACCAACTTAACCGCGCGGTCAAATCGTTTGATTTCCTTGGCAACAAACTCAACCGGAATAGAATAGTGGTCAACTTCGAGCGACGCAAGCGTTACCAGATGGGCATGGCCGATGGCAATTCCGCCAGAAACCCCCAGTCCGTGCATGGTAAAACTCATTTGCCAGCCTTGGAATGTTGATCCACTTGCCTGTACCAGGAAGTCTTTACGCCAATTTGCGTCGGTAAGCCATCCAAAAGCCTACTCGGCTTTGGATTGTTGACAAGTATGACGATCATCGCCTCTGACAAGGGTTGAAGCCTCATGTCCATCCCCGCACCAAATCACTCGCCCTCACCAAACTTGTTGTTGATTAGCTCTGCGACCGCCGCAAGTGCCTCAGTTTCGTCGGCACCGGAGGTTTCTAGTTCTACTAGCGTACCCTTCCCTGCCGCCAGCATCATGACACCCATGATGGACTTTGCGTTCACGCGTCGTCCGGCCTTGCTAATGAATACGTCGCTCTGAAAGCGGGCGGCAGTTTGCGTGAGCTTGGCGGAGGCTCGTGCATGCAGACCCAGCTTATTGGTGATTTCAATGTGTTGCTTTTGCATGACGCTTAGATGGTTTTTCCCAGCGCTTCACAACGGCTTGCAGACATTTGAATAATGCCTTCGATGCCGCCTGCACGTGCCTTTTCGATTAACTCTGCCATTGGGCGTTCCCGGTATGTGAGTGCACGTATCAGCATGGGCAAGTTTACGCCGGAAATTCCTTCGATACGCCCGGAATCCAGCAGTTTGCAGGCAATGTTAGAAGGCGTTGCGCCAAAAATGTCGGTCATCACCAGTACTCCGTCACCTTGATCCACGAAACGAATCAGATCCCGGCCTTGTGGCAAGATGGCATCCGGATCATCGTGAACGGTCACACCGAGCTGACGGAGATACAGGGGGCGCTTCCCGACGACATGGGACGCGCAGTGAATGAGGCTTTCGCCCAATGTGCCGTGGGCAACAATTAATAGTCCAATCATGTCGCGATTTTAGCCCATCACGCAAATTGGCCGACACCTACCAGAAGTTGCGCCGAGGTCTGGCAAAAAAATGTTTTATGAATCGTCCGGCACCTCAATGGACGTGCCGCCGAACGATTGGCAAACCAATTTGGTGCATTCCTCTGTTTTGATGGACCCGCAGCCGCACGTTCGCAAGGCGAGAAGACAGCCCTTTTTGACAAATACGCGCCTTCCGACTGAACGCATTTGGCAAATACCGGTCGCCCTTACGTGGTCGATCTGGCGAAACCATCGTTCCCTCAACCGCTTGCAAATGTCGCCAAGAGACATTCAGGCCAGACACCATCACGGCGGCAATTTTTGTGCTCCACCGCAATTTCGCCGCCTACAAATCGTCGTCGTCGGCCACACCACCTTTGGCCGCATACAGCCAACATATTTTCCTAGTATCTGGCCCCGACAATCGATCGCCCATCAGTCCACATCTATATGCGCGCGCGGACAAGCGCTCGAAATGCCGACATCCCGGGCATTTGCCGAAAGGCGAGCCGCCGCGGTCGGATTGGAAAGTGGTGAGCGTCTCGCGAAGAGCCGAGACGGCGTTGCGTATCCGGTTTGGGCTGATCTCACGAGAAGCGTGAATCCAGGCAAGCTGCGGTTGCGTGTCGTATAAGAACTGCTCTCCGGTGGCCGACAGGCGAAGCCGAACAACCCGCCGGTCAATGTCATCTTGGTATCGCTCAATCAGGCCGCGTCGATCAAGTAGCAGCAGGCTTTGCGAGATGGTGCCCTTGGTTAGTCCGAGGTATTCGCTGAGCACCTGTGGCGTGTTTGAGTAGCGGTTTGCATTGGCCAAATAGACTAGCGCTTCTACGTGCACGGGTGCGAGTTGCTCATCCGAGCCAGCGCGTCGCGCTTCTGCTCGCATCAAGTTACCAAGCCGCTCAACGAGTTCCAGCAGCACAAGTGGATTCTTATCCATGCAAAAGTCCAAGGTTAAAAATTCGCGACGAGGAAATAGATCGGTATGACGCCATCTAAACAAACGCCACAAAATCAATTCTAGCCCGTTTGGCCAAATAAAGTAGCGAATCGATACCAAGACTGGTCGAATTTAAGCCCCGTATTTTTAGTGTGGGGTCGATACATAAATATCGTTCTGACTCCTGCAACAGCTTTTCACAATTTCTATGACACCGCTTGTGGGAGCTTATTAATGTTGCCTAGGCGATGCCAGCTTCGTCAACACCTAATCCAAAGAGATCAATATTTGGCTACCCGCTTGCTGCGAAACAGCCTTGCTCAAGAGGCTGCAAAGCGTTTCCCCGCTACGAGTATTGACCCAACCAACAGACGCAGAACGAAAGTGAAACCCCCCCGATTTTGCGGCAACCCAAATTTCGCGATTGGGCGTTTGCCGATTGATGATGATCTTGCTGCCATTTTCGAACGAAAGCGTCAAAATCCCGCTAGAGAGTTCGCTGTCGATATTTGTTGGCGCTTCGTCCAATATTGTTTGCAGGCGCAAGAATAACGCGTCAACAAGCAGGTGAAACTCAGTTTCCGGCATCAAAACATCGGCGGACATAGTGGGCTTTCGGCGCGAGTTTTTCGTTTTGGGTGCTGTCATCGCGTGATACCATCGTCCAAATAACTCCGAAATGTGCATCATGCAATTACGTCAGATTTTACGCATATTGTCGCTGGTGGTACTTGTCGCGGCGCTTGTAGGCTGTGGCCAAAAAGGACCGCTACGTCTTCCCGATGCGCCAAAACCCGCCGCGAGCTCAGGGGGGAAGTAAATGGCCCCTATAGAAGTTTTTGGTGCACACTACCGGTCAGGAGAGCTGTGGGTTGAGGGGGTGAGATTAGGTGATGTTGCAGAGAAATTTGGCACGCCAACCTTTGTCTACTCACGGGCGGCACTGACCAATGCCTATCGCCAGCTCGATAAGGCAGTCGGTCATGCGCGCTCGGGTCGTCCCTACACGATTTGTTACGCGGTAAAGGCAAATTCAAACCTTGCCGTGCTGAATACACTGGCGCGACTTGGGGCCGGATTTGATATCGTCTCTGGCGGCGAGCTAACGAGAGTCCTCCGCGCGGGCGGCGAGGCAAGTAAGGTGGTTTTCTCCGGCCTAGGAAAAACAGCGCGTGAGATCGCCTTCGCCCTGAAAGCCGGCATTAAGTGCTTCAATGTCGAATCAGAATCTGAGTTATTGCGGCTGAACGAAATCGCAATACCGTTGGGGTTACGTGCGCCGGTCGCTCTCCGCGTAAACCCAGATGTCGATGCGAAGACCCATCCGTACATTTCAACCGGACTAAAGAACAATAAATTTGGGATTGCGTTCGACCGCGCGCGCGCAATCTATAGAAGCGCGGCAGCGATGCCAGGAGTCAAGGTTGTGGGCGTAGATTGCCATATCGGTTCGCAACTGACCGACGCCACGCCGCTGGTTGAGGCGATGGGAAAGATAGTCGCGCTGGCTGATCAGTTGGCCGCAGACGGCATTGAGATACATCATATATGCCCGGGAGGTGGTATCGGAGTTACGTATGAAAATGAAATCCCAATCGACCTGACGACTTATGCCGCCGCGTTGGAACGCGCGATAGGCGGGCGAAGCGCTGAGCTCCTTCTAGAGCCGGGACGCGCGATCGCTGGCAACGCGGGCTTGTTGCTAAGCCGAGTGGAGTACGTCAAGCTTGGGGACCACAAGAACTTCCTGATCGTCGACGCTGCAATGAACGACTTGATTCGCCCCGCGCTATACCAAGCGCACCATGAGATCGTTGCGGTCCGCCAAAACAGCAGCCGTGGAGGAACGGAGTTTGACGTTGTTGGGCCTGTTTGTGAAAGCGCGGATGTCCTCGGTTATTCAAGAAAGCTCAGCGCATCTGCCGGCGATTTGATCGCTGTGCTTTCAGCCGGTGCATACGGCTTTGTGATGTCCTCAAACTACAATACCCGCCCACGTTCCGCCGAAGTGATGGTCGACGGATATGGGGTTCATATTGTGCGCGAGCGCGAGACAGTTGATAACTTGCTGTCCGGGGAACATCTGCTTCCATAATTGGAGTTTGTAAGATAGCTGTGTCTCCGCCATTGAGACGTACGAGGCGAAAAGTCAAACTACTCAACGAGGCGCTTCCGAATGGTATGGGGTCGATACCATTATAGCGAACCCAATCGCAAATAATCAGCGTTGACAGCGTGAATAACTGGTGTTCAAAAAAATTCTTAAATAGAATCCGCTTCACCAAGTGCTCGCGGCGAAAGTCTAATGAATTCCTCGCATTTGGATTCGTTTAGGCAGGCAACCGCGAGTGGAGTGAGGTTGTTTCGCCGTCTCTAGCGTTCTCGGCAACTGCCAATCTCAATCGTTCGTCTGAACTGATGTCTTGGTGACTCGATTCAGTAGAGTGGAGTCCAAACAAGCAATTCGGTCCAACCATCGAAAGGAGTTGATCATGGCAACAGCCAAGAAAAAGCCGGCAGCAAAAAAAGCGGCTAAGAAACCAGCAGCGAAGAAGCCAGCAGCAAAAAAAGTAGCGAAGAAGCCAGCAGCGAAGAAAGTCGCGAAGAAGCCAGCAGCGAAAAAAGCGGCTAAGAAGCCTGCTGCGAAGAAAGTCGCGAAGAAGCCAGCAGCGAAAAAAGCGGCTAAGAAGCCTGCTGCAAAAAAAAAAGTAGCTAAGAAGCCCGCAAAGAAGCCCGCTGCAAAGAAAGCAGCCCCAAAGAAGGCAGCCCCTGTAGCAAAGCCCGCACCGATGGTGACCCCGGTCATCACGCCGCTCATCAAACCAATGGGCTAACCGGGCCCAGCGCTTCAGTCAATCTCAATCCGGTAGGGTGTGATGTCATAACCGTGCACCCCAACCGGATTGAGACATTTATCTTGCCAAGCGATGCGCAGGTGTTTGCAAATCATGCGGATATAGAAAAAGGTCGGCAGCCGTCCGCAAACGTCAAACGGATGGGCACTATCGTTAAGAAAGCGGCATCATCCTAGGCGTCCCAATCGATACATAAAGCGATTGGGAGCTAGCAGCGGGAACGTTATCCTTTCCCGCCAGCCCCGACGCTCGGGCGAATCTGGGCAAACATGGCCGCTGCCGTCAAAACGTACAAGATTGGTGTGATGACAACTAAATCGATGCGGAACAATCCGATGCCGGATAATTGTTGCTTACCAAATACGGCACCAACCTGCAATTCGTAGAGATTAAATATTATCCAAACTAATCCAGCGAGCGCGGCTGAATGCCGAAACCAATCCCGATTAAATGTGCCGCGAAGCCGCAACGTCTGGATTGCCTGTCCTGCCAACAAAGTTCCTCCGACGAGAAATCCTGCATAGGACAACAGCGCGATAAGCTTCGCTGGCCCGAAGAAAATCCAGCTCAGTAGTTCCATTCTGGAAGCCTCATGGCAATTGCGCGAGATGCATGCGTTGTTTGATGCCTTCGGCCCGTCTAGCCAAGTATGGGGAATCGCGGTTTTTGTCGAAAAAACGCGGTCGCGGCAGCATTGCCGCAAGGCGTGCCGCTTGTGATGCGTTAAGCTGAGCTGCACTCGTCCCAAAGTAGTGACGGGCCGCCGCCTCTGCGCCAAAAACGCCATCTCCCCATTCAACGACATTCAGATAAATCTCAAGGATGCGCCTTTTATCCATCACGCTCTCCATCATGACCGTAATCACGGCTTCTTGGCCCTTGCGAACAAGCGAGCGCTCACCCGAAAGAAATAAATTCTTTGCGAGTTGTTGAGAAATTGTCGAGCCGCCAGCAACGACCTTCCCACGCCGTTCGTTTTTCTCCAGCGCTTTTTGAATACCCTCCCAATCAAAACCGTCGTGGTCAACAAATTTATCGTCTTCAGACGTCAGCACAGCACGCTTGAGATGCTCAGAAATCTTGCCATAGGGAATCCATACATACAACAGCTTTGCGGAGGGCGTGGTTTGGCGCATCAAGGTTAAGCGCGACTCCATAAAGGCGGTGGTGGTTGGATTGTGGCTGCGCCACCAAATGAGACTTGCAAGCAGGTAGGCTTGGAAGGCTGCAACGATGAAGATGAAGACAACAAACGCGCTGATGAGCGTCTTCTTGATGTGTTTTGCCACAGACGCCTTCAAAGCGCGGCCCGAATAGATGCGATGACTGGCCGTGTGTCTGGGTGAGCGCCGCGCCAAACAAAAAAGGCCTCGGCCGCTTGCTCTACCAACATGCCGATACCGTCAGTGATGGTTGCTCCAGCATTTTCGGCTAACTGGAGAAATGGCGTGACACCCCTAGCGTAGGTCATATCATAGGCCAAGCTATTTGGCGCGAAGCATGACGCAGGAATCGCCAGTGGAGACGATAAGCTGGCTGAAGTTGAGTTGATCACAATGTCGAAGCTGAGGCGGTCAAGTTGGTCAGGCTCGATCGCCAAGATTGAACCCCTCGATACCTCGGCGGTGAATTGCTTTGCTAGGGTAGCGGCCTTGGCAAACGTCCGATTCGCGATCGCAAGCTGTGCGGGATTTGCATCGGCCAAGGCACCGATCACACCGCGTGCAGCACCGCCGCCCCCAAGAAGCAGAATACGCTGTCCACTGAGCTCGCGCCTGAGGTTCTTGCGGAGGTCATTAACCAAGCCGATGCCGTCGGTATTGTCCGCGTAAATCGAAGAACGAACAACGCCACCACGGAAACAAAGTGTGTTTGCGGCGCCAGCAACCCTAGCTCGGAGGGAGGATTCGGTAGAATACGCGAAAGCCTCCAGTTTGAACGGAGCGGTGACGTTCATTCCGCAGCCCCCGCCAAGACGAAACTCTTCAGCGACTTTAGCAAAGTCGCCAATCGGTGCCTCGATGGCGATGTAGTTGAGACGATGCCCCAGTTGGCGGGCAAATGCAGCATGAATTTCTGGCGACCTGGAGTGGCTGATCGGGTTGCCCACCACGGCGTATTTATCAATCATTCTGCCCCCAAATCAGCAATGTCGGAAAAACACAAATACGCAATGCACCAAGTTGATGCTCCATCATGAAGCGCGTTTTGGCACTACGCACCAAAACAGCGCAGAAAAAACACAAAATCCATTTCAAATAGCAATTTCGTTAGAGCGCGCGGCAGATCTGCGCGTGGCATGTTTTGTGCTGATTAGTCGAAAACGCACGTACTCCGGCTAAATCTGGGGCGTAGCGTCTGGTCTCAGGTTTTCCGCATACCTTAAACAGGAGAGTCTCATGGTTGTCGCAGATGTAATGAAGTTGGTAGAGCAAAACGAAGTCAAGTTTGTCGATTTCCGTTTTACCGATACAAAGGGAAAAGAACAACACGTTTCAGTGCCGGTAAAGTCATTCAACGAGGCTAAGTTTACAGAGGGTCATGCGTTCGATGGATCCTCAATTGCAGGCTGGAAGGGTATTGAAGCGTCTGACATGCTGCTCATGCCCGACCCGCGCACCGCAGTTCTTGATCCTTTTTTTGACGAGCCTACCCTGATTTTGACTTGCGATGTAATTGAACCCTCCACCGGCAAAGGATACGACCGCGATCCGCGCTCCCTTGCCCGCCGGGGAGAAGCCTATCTGAAGGCGAGCGGTATCGGCGATGTGGCGTATTTTGGTCCGGAACCAGAGTTCTTCATTTTTGACTCTGTCGAGTGGAATGTGGATATGTCGGGAAGTTCATGTAAGGTGTTTTCCGAAGAAGCCGCATGGTCTACCGGAGAGAAGTTTGAAGGCGGCAACCTTGGGCACCGCCCTCTAGTCAAAGGCGGCTACTTTCCCGTCCCTCCAGTGGATCAACTACAGGATATTCGTTCGGCCATGTGTATTGCGCTCGAAGACATGGGCGTCGAAGTTGAAGTGCACCATCATGAAGTTGCAACTGCGGGTCAGTGCGAGATCGGTACCAAATTTGCCCCACTCGTACAGCGCGCTGACTGGACCCAAGTACTTAAGTATGTCGTACTCAATGTGGCACACAGCTATGGCAAAACAGCGACCTTCATGCCAAAACCGATCGTCGGTGACAACGGATCCGGGATGCATGTACACCAATCAGTTTGGAAAGATGGGAAAAATCTGTTTGCTGGGAATGGCTACGCTGGCCTGTCAGAGTTCGCCCTCTACTACATAGGCGGCATCATCAAACACGCACGAGCGCTAAACGCCATCACCAACCCGGGGACCAACTCCTACAAACGGCTCGTACCCGGTTTTGAAGCCCCAGTCAAACTAGCCTACTCGGCACGCAACCGCTCGGCGTCGATTCGTGTGCCATATGTGCAATCTGATAAGGCTCGTCGCATTGAAGTTCGCTTCCCCGACCCAACGGCAAACCCATATCTTGCCTTCACTGCAATGATGATGGCTGGGCTCGATGGTGTGCAAAATAAAATCCACCCCGGCGACCCATCAGACAAGAACCTATACGATTTGCCGCCGGAAGAGGACGCAAAAATCCCGACCGTGTGTTCGTCGCTCGACCAAGCCCTAGAGCATCTTGATAACGATCGCGAGTTCCTGACCCGTGGAGGCGTGTTCTCTAATGAGATGATCGACGCCTACATTGAATTGAAAATGGCGGATGTCACGCGCTTCCGCATGACAACGCATCCAGTCGAGTACGATATGTATTACTCATCCTAGTCAAAAATGCCTGTGCTGAACAAAGCAAGAACTAAAGGGCGGCTTTACAGCCGCTCTTTTTTTCCCAACAAATCGTACGGCAACCCTACAGGTAGTGACCACCCTAGTGAATTTCACTATCCATTGGATTGAAATAGTCGGACTTCAGTCGCAAACTATTGGCCCTCGTATGACTTCTCTGCCTTGGTAGAAGGCTGCTTATCTGTATGAATCTCCTGCGCCTTTTCTTGCTGCTCTCGTTGGCTCCCGGAGTATTCGGCGCATCAAACGTGTTAGCGCAGGGTCTTAGTGTGTACAAACATGTCGATCCGACGGGCAGGACGACCTACTCCAACCTGCCCATCAAAGGGGCTAAGGTTGTCGAACTGAGCCCGCTGACCGTACCGCCAAAGTCCCAGACAGTCACGATTGCTGCCGTCCCCCAGGTGCCACCAGTGGGCGCGCGGCCAAACCCACCCACTCTCAGCGAAGCGGAGGCGCGTCAACCTAGCGCATTGTCCCAGACGTCTTTTGAGACCTCAGCCGCTCAAGTCGAAACATTGCAGCAAATGGCACCCAATCCATCGGTAGCCGGCCCGTCTCCGGCAGCGGCCTCTGTGCCAAAGGCCACATCAAGCGAGTCGCGGCGTACTCCTGGCACTGCAACCCATGGCGGCGCGGACACTGCTATTGCATCACAACGGCGACGTGAAGAAGTTCGCCGCCGCATCATTGTGGCGGAGATTGATGCTGAAGCGCAACTTCTTGGTGAGGCGCAAGCTTCTCTCCAACGAGCGCAATCGAAGAGCGTCACAATGCGCTCTTTGCGTGCCGCGATCGTCCTTGAAGAGCGCGCGGTCGCTGGAAAGCAGACACTAGGCGACGATAACGCTGCCACAAAGATGGTCGTGGAACGACATTTTGAGCGGGTTAGAGAACTACAGGATCGGGTGCTAACCCATGAGGAGAACCTTGCCGAGCTTACCGCGCAATTGCGGGCACCCGCCCGATCTGCCGCGCTGAAGACGGCTGGCACAGCGCCCTCAACCGCAATTGTGTCGACGGCGCAACTTGGTGGCCCCGGAGGCAACTAGCAAAATCAGACTCCTTTCGATTGGTTTGTCCGATCGAAGTTGAACGCCGAAGACCGAACGATCTTCGGCGTTTTTTTTTGGCGATTGGCATACTGTCTTCATTTGCATCCTGGCCGACCGCTGGCAAGGAACTTGCTATGGATGGAGAGGGTAAAACTTGAAACAACAAAATCGACAACAACTACGCGATGCCTCGCCATTGAATAACTATCAAGGTCTCGATCTCATTGCCACAGCAGTGATGATAGTGGATGGAAAACTCCGATTGGTGCATGCAAACACTTCAGCAGAATACTTGTTTGCATTTAGCCGCAGGAACGCCATTGGCTCGCCGTTGGGCAGGGTGGTTCAGGACAATAGACAAGATGGCGGAGTCTTTACGCTGCTAGGCCAAGTACTGATGTCTGAATCTGGCTTTAGCGAATCCAGCCTTTCTATCGTAACTTCAGCTGGTCAAACCCTCCATTGCTCGTGTGTTGCAACACCAATTGACACCGGTGAAATCGTGCTTGAATTTAAGCCGCTCGACCAACACCTAAAGATTGCGCGAGAAGAAAAACTGTTGGAGCAGCAAAAACTACATCGGGAGCTAATCCGCAATCTTGCACATGAAATCAAGAATCCGCTTGGAGGCATTCGAGGGGCAGCGCAGCTACTGGAGCGCGAGCTGCCAGATGATACTTTTTCGGAATACACACAAGTCATCGTCAAAGAAGCCGACCGCTTACAGTCCCTCGTGGACCGATTACTAACACCCCACCGGCTTCCCAAAATAGAGCCGGTGAACATTCACGAGGTTCTCGAGTACGTGCGTTCACTCCTGATTGCCGAGTTTCCAGAAACGTTATTTATTGACCGTGACTACGATACAAGCATGCCGGAGCTGCTTGCAGACCGAGAGCAGTTAATTCAGGCGATGCTAAACATTGCGCGTAATGCCGCGCAGGCGACTGGCGGCGCAGGAAGGATTCGATTTCAAACCCGTATCGCGCGCCAAGTCACAATCGTTCGCGAACGGTTTCGTTTAGCCATTGAAATTCGGATTTGTGATTCGGGTCCTGGGATACCGGAGAAGCTGAAAGACACCGTCTTCTACCCACTCGTTACGGGACGCGAAGGCGGTACGGGCGTCGGCCTATCGCTGGCTCAAAGTTTTGTGAATCAGCATGCTGGCGTCATCGAGTTTGATAGCGCTCCGGGCAATACGCAGTTTGTCGTGACAATTCCAGTGAGAAGCAAAGAGCAATTGAAAGAAGTACGACCTACGCCGTGAACCGAGCTTCGTAGCCTGTTCGGACACGGCACGGCAACAAACAAAGGATTCGTAATGAAACCGGTGTGGATTATTGATGACGATAAGTCGATTCGATGGGTGATTGAAAAGGCGCTCACGCGCGAAGGCATCGAGTACAAGTCATTCGCAGCAGCACATGAAGGGCTGGAGGCCCTCGACGACCAACCGCCGCAAGTGGTAATTAGTGACATCAGGATGCCCGGAACATCGGGGCTTGACTTCATGCAAAAGCTAAAACAGAAGTTGCCGACGACGCCCGTCATCATCATGACGGCTTACTCGGATTTGGAAAGTGCCGTCGCCGCATTCCAAGGGGGCGCGTTTGAGTACCTGCCGAAGCCTTTTGACATCGACCACGCAGTCGAATTGATCCGACGAGCGATAGATGAGTCTTGCCATGTTAGTCCGCAATCAGATCCAGACAAAGCGGAGACTGCGCCCGAAATACTGGGTTCTGCCCCGTCTATGCAAGAGGTGTTTCGGGCGGTTGGGCGGCTTTCGCAATCGCACGCGACGATACTCATCACCGGTGAGTCGGGGAGCGGCAAAGAGCTGGTTGCGCACGCGCTGCATCGTCACAGTCTGCGCGCGGCCAAGCCGTTTATTGCAATCAACACCGCAGCAATCCCAAAGGATCTATTGGAGAGTGAGCTGTTCGGGCATGAGCGAGGTGCCTTTACCGGCGCAGCCACGACAAGGCGCGGTCGATTTGAGCAAGCGGAGGGAGGCACGCTGTTCTTGGACGAAATTGGCGACATGCCAGCGGAGTTGCAAACACGCCTGCTAAGAGTGCTGTCTGACGGACAGTTTTACCGCGTTGGCGGACACCTGCCCTTGACCGCCAACGTGCGTGTTATTGCCGCCACGCACCAAGACCTAGAGCAACGCGTAAAGCTTGGTTTGTTTCGCGAGGACTTGTACCACCGGCTCAATGTCATTCGACTGCGGCTGCCTGCCCTGCGCGAGCGGCGCGAAGACGTCCCCTTACTAGCAAAACATTTTTTGACAAGAAGTGCACACGAGCTTGGCGTGGATGTGAAGCGGCTGTCGGACGCTGCGACAGCATATTTGACTGGGCTGGAATTTCCCGGCAACGTCCGTCAACTGGAAAACATTTGTCACTGGATCACCGTCATGGCACCAGGTCAGCAAGTCGAGATAGCAGACTTGCCCCCTGATGTACGGGTCAACGACAAGACCGTCGTGACAGACTCAAATTGGCAGCGGGCACTGGAACGTGAAGTTACAGCATCGCTGGCCCGCGGGGATCGCAACATTTTTGATGGCTTGAATCGGGCGTTTGAGACCGCGCTAATATTGAGGGCGCTGGAACATACCGCAGGCAAACGAATTGAAGCGGCAACCCTGCTCGGCATTGGCCGAAACACGCTCACCCGAAAAATCGCAGAGCTGAATCTTTTGGCGGAAAATAAAGAGGAGTAACGACTTTCAGGCAAAAATCCGTGAAAACATCCGTCAATGCAAAGGTTTGATCTTTGGGCTGACGGCTAGTCGGGTATCCAACCTTCCCCCCGCTGGCGAACCCGTTGGAAATGCTAGCTTGGTGTCAAACCCGACAAAGATCCGAGCGTGGCTCGCTGCTACGCCTGCGAGGCTCGTTCCGGGAGCGCGTGTAGTCGAGCCAATTGTGCCAAGCCAAGACTGGGTGTCACGATCGCTCCCCGGCCCCCCGATATTCGGGCAATGATCTAATTTGTCTGCACTGTTCGTCAGGCCGTATCCCCCTCTGTCACGATAGTTGTCCGGTCTCTTGAAGAGACAAATTCAATCCACTGAGGGAGCGGGAAAGATGAAACTCATGCCAGTCTATGGCCCGCAATTCAAAGAGCAGATCGTTAAAAAGATG
>Ga0315907_10000678_pt1 | contig 48373 bp, 40 predicted proteins | sample LakEriMetagenome_3_FD_203525 | JGI IMG/M metagenome (GOLD analysis project Ga0315907, IMG submission 203525) | Freshwater fungal communities from buoy surface, Lake Erie, Ohio, United States - Buoy 12 MA123 | ecosystem: Environmental > Aquatic > Freshwater > Lake > Lake biofilm | place: USA... | reverse complement strand
AGAAAATTACACGAAAAAGCCGATCGAGTATTGATTGATGCTCCTTGTAGTGGATTAGGTGTTTTAAAACGAAATCCAGATAGTAAGTGGAAATTACAACCCGAATTTATTGAAAATATTAAAAAAATCCAAGCCGAAGTTTTAGAAAATTATTCTAAGATCGTAAAACCAGGCGGAAAATTAGTATATGCTACTTGTTCAGTTTTACCTTCAGAAAATCAAGAACAAATTAAGCAATTCTTAAGCACAGAAATTGGAAAAGAGTTTACATTTGTTCAAGATAAAAAAGTTTTAGCCCATGAAAGTGGCTTTGACGGATTTTACATGGCATTATTAGAAAGAAAAAAATAAATAATTATGAATAAAAACATTACTCTATTATCATTTTTATTGTGTTCGTTTATTAGTTGGGCACAAATTCCCGCAGGATATTATAATACAGCAACTGGTACTGGTTTAACGCTAAAGACCCAATTAAAGAAAATTATTGATGATGTAAATGATGGCTTAGCTTCTGAACATTTACATGCCGATCAAGGATATGGAGCGCTTATGACTCTATATACACACTCTGCTTTTAGAGATAACTATTATGAAAATGATGGTAGCTTATTAGATATGTATTCTGAAAATCCAACAGGAACAGATCCATACTCTTTCACTTCAACTTCTCAACAATGTGGGAATTACACCAGTGAAGGTGATTGTTATAATAGAGAACATTTAATACCACAATCCTATTTTGATAATTATGCCGTTGACCCTATGAAAAATGATCCATTTTTTGTTGTTCCATCTGATGGTAAAGTTAATGGAGATAGAAATAATTTCCCATTTGGAAAAGTAGGTACAGCTACCTATACTTCACAAAATGGGTCTAAAAGAGGAAATGGAATTAATTCGGGTTATGCTCAAGGATATTCGGGTATTGTATTTGAACCATTAGATGAATTTAAAGGAGACATTGCTAGAGCTTTTTTCTATTTTGCAACCCGTTATGAAGATTCTATGGATAATTTTTATAGTACAGCCAATGCCTCTACCTGTCAATCAAAAAATATGTTTGATGGTTCAATAGGCCGCGTATTTACAAACCCTTTTATAGATATTCTTGTTAAATGGCACACAGATGATCCGGTTAGTGCAAAAGAAACTGCTATTAATAATGATATTTATTATAATCATCAAACAAACAGAAACCCATACATAGATCATCCTGAATACGTAGGTGTTATTTGGAATAGTTTTCTATCAAATAATTCATTTACATTAGAAAATACAGTTTCAATTTATCCGAATCCTGTTAGTAATAATGAGGTTTTTATTTCAACCTTAAGTGAATTAAAATCAATTGTATTATACAACATTAACGGACAAATTATTCAAGAAATTAAGAATCCATCTAAAATTAATGAAGCTTATAAAGTATCAAATTTACCAAAAGGATTCTATTTAATACAATTAGCTTCTGAAAACGAATCGATTACTAAAAAAATTATGGTCGATTAGTTTTAGTTTATACCTACAAAAAAAAAGCCTTTTCAATTGAAGAGGCTTTTTTGTTTTCAATACTACTCCATTAATGACAATTAGCCTCAGGTTGTACAAACAAACTCAAATTACTGGGTGAAAAATAAGGAATATTCAATCCTAAACCTCTAATAATAAACAACATTCCAAATATAATTGTTACTAAAGGTATTAATTTTTGAATTGTTTTTCTATAAGATAATGAAAGAATATTAGAAAGGTAAACTATTGCAGTTAATAACGGAATTGTTCCTATTCCGAACAGTATCATGTATAAAATTCCAAAAGAAATACTCTGCATGGCAATAGCTCCAAAAATAGCTACATACAACATTGCGCATGGAAGAAATCCGTTTAATAATCCAATTGCAAATAACGATCTATAACTTTTATTTTTAAAATGTTGCCCAAGACTAGATTTTATTTTAGTTATAATTCTATAAACCGGTTTTGAAAAGTTGTATTTTGCAAATACTTTTTCGGGTACTACTGCAACAACAATCATTAAGATTCCTAAAATAATAGATAGTTGTTGTTGTAAACCCGCTAAATAAAAACTCTTTCCTAATATTCCAAAAATTAACCCTAATAATCCATAGGACGTTAATTTTCCTAAATGGTATGTGATGATTTGAGTTACTTTTTTTGCTTCGTTGGTTCGATCTACAGGTAACATCATTGCAATAGGTCCGCACATTCCTACGCAATGAAAGCTACTGATTAAACCAAATATGAAAGCAGTGTAAAGCATAATTATTCTTAAAAACAGATGGTTTCTTTATTCAAATAATCAGTTTCATTATAATTCCAATCTACAGAAATGTCCCAAAGACCGCCCGTCAAATTACTTTTAGGTATGAGCAAATATGGACTAGAAAGAGAAATATTTATTTCGAAATCTAGCTTTTGACTTGACGGTCTATATAAAGACACTTTTCCTTTTATTTTTGAGTAATCAAAGTTAGATGGAAATTCAACTTTAATTCCTTCATCTACTTTTTTTATTACTACTAAATTCTTTAATGCATTGGCATTAAGTTTTTTTTCAATATCAACTTGAACTGATGCCTCTTTTTTATAATATTCTTCTGTAACCAACTCATTATCATATTTTTGATTGGATTGTACTTTATAAACGAATGACAATATAAATGCCATAAATAATCCAAATGCAATGACGATTCCTGTTCCCCAATTTATTTTCATAACTTATATTTTTTAATTAAAACTTCTCGGCCCAATAAAGTTAGTAGTTGTTTTTTCAATCAACTTATCTCCATCAAAAATTTCAATTTTTAAATGAATATTTTCATCTTCTAAAATATTTTCTGGTATTTCAATAAACAATGTTCCACTTGCTATACCTTGTTTTGGTACTTTTATCTTTGGATTTCCCACTAACTTAACATCTGCCTTAAAATTAATTACTTTGAGACTTACATTTTCAAAAGAATGGTCTGTTTTATTTACAATTTTGTAGGTATAAATATTTCGAATATTAGTTCCATCATGTTGAAATAGTTGACCTGGTAATGGCAATAAATTAGCCTCAACGTCATTTCTCAACAATAACATGGTTGCAAGTACTCCAATTAATATAATTAAAACAGTAATATATCCTTTCATTCGAATTGTTAATTTAAATTGCTCCTTTTTAAGAATCTCATTTTCACTAGAATATCGAATCAATCCTTTCTGCAATCCTACTTTATCCATAATTATATCACATTCATCGATACAAGCAGTACAATTTATACATTCTAATTGAGTTCCGTTACGAATATCAATTCCTGTTGGACAAACTAGCACACATTGTTTACAATCAATACAATCCCCGTAACCCTCGTCAGATCTAGCTTCACCGTTTCTCCATTTTTTTCTTCCGTTTTCGCTTTCTCCTCTCACATGATCATAAGCTACATTGATAGATTTATTATCTAACAACACTCCTTGCATTCTTCCATATGGACAAGCAATAATGCAAACCTGCTCCCTGAACCAAACAAATACAAAGTAAAAAACTCCAGTAAAAATTAATAACGCAACTAAGGTATTACTATGGTTCTCGGGTCCTTCGGTTACCATTTTTAGTAAACTATCACTACTTATTAAATAAGCTAAAAATACATTTGCTATAAAGAATGAAAAAACAAAAAAAATAATCCATTTAGTGACCCTTTTTCTTATTTTTTCGGCATTCCACTCTTGCTTTTTTAAACGTATTTGAGCACCTCTATCTCCATCAATCCAATATTCAATGCGTCTAAAAACCATTTCCATAAATATCGTTTGTGGACAAAACCATCCGCAAAATATTCTTCCGAAAGCAACCGTAAATAATGTCAATCCAACAACTCCTATGATCATTGAAATGACAAATAAGTGAAAATCTTGTGGCCAAAAGGCAAATCCAAAAATGCTAAAGCGTCTTTCTAAAACATTAAATAGTAAAAATTGATTTCCGTTAATAGTAACAAAGGGAGCAGCAATTAAAAAAACTAATAAAAAATAACTTAATAGTTTTCTCTTTTCATAAAATGGTCCTGATGGTTTTTTTGGAAATATAAAATTTCTTTTCCCATCGGCATTAATGGTTGCAATTGTATCTCTAAAACTATCATCGTTATTTGTTGCCATTTAATTATAGATTTATAATAGGTAAAAAAGGTTTTGAATTTATTCAAAACCTTTTTATTAAAAATTATTTTGTAGCTGGTGTAACTACTTTTGTAGTGTCTGTAGTATTTTCTGTTGGTACAGAAGTAGCAGAAACTTCTTCAACCCAAAGTGCTCCTTCTGCAGCTTTAGCTCCTACAGGATTCGAACCTTGAAGGCTTAAAATATAACTTGCAACACTTTGAATTTCGGTGGGCTTTAGGTTTTTATTCCAAGCGACCATAGTTGCATTATTTTTACTTCCTTCAGAAATTAATTTGAATACATTTTTAATACCTCCTCCATTAATCCAATTTTTATCTGTTAGATTGGGTCCCACTAATCCACCTCCGTCTGATTTATGACAAGCGGCACAAGCATTTATGAAAATTTCTTTTCCTTTTGCTAAACTTGCTGCATCGGTTAAAAGAGTCACTTTATCAACATTCATGTCATCTGGAATTGTCAATGCATTTTTTGAATTTTCTAATGCAGCCAATTCGACTTCATTTTTAAATTCTTGTGCTTGATTATAATCGCCAACGATATGAAAACGAACTAAATATAGTAATGCAAATAGAATTGTACCATAAAATAAATAGACCCACCAAGGTGGTAATACATTATCTAATTCTTTGATACCGTCATAATCATGATCTAACATAATGTCAGATTCTTGCTCAATATCGTTTGTACGGGTGAGTTTACTTACTAAATTTTTATACCAATCTTTTTCAAAAAAAGAAACGGATTGAGCGTCTTCTAATTGTTTTTTTTGTTCATCTGTCAACAAATGATAAGTCACTTTATCGACCGCGCTTACTACAATTTCAATTGCAATTAATAGAAACAGGAAAATTCCTAAAAATAAAGCTACCATAGGAAACTTTATAAAAGCCGGTTTATTTCCTGAGTCAATAAAATATTCCAATGCTGCAAAAACAAATGCAAACAATAAAGGAACTCTTACGTATGATGGAATTAATTTTTTCATATGAAGATTATTTGTTTGTTAAGGAATAACTAAATTATTAATCGTTTAAAGGAAGTTCACTTATTTCTTTGATTTTCTCTCTGCTATAGGTCATTGCCCATATTGTAAATAATATAAAAGCAGTAAAAAAAATAGTCAATGAAATAATAGGATAAATTTCCACCCCAGCTATTGTTTCTAAATTATGTTTTATAAATTTTAACATGACTAGTTCGTTTTATTTTTAACTTGAGTATCGGTACCTAATCGTTGTAAATAGGCAATAAGTGCTATAATTTCTCTATTTTTTAATGGAGAAGCTGTTTCTTTTTCAAATGATTTTTTAATCTCTGAATTTTTCATCAAATTCGATTCAATTTTAGAGGACTGAATATCAATATTTTTCATTGCATCATTAATTTGTGTTTCTGTATAGGGAACACCCAAAGTTACCATAGCTTTCATTTTATCCTGAATCGTAGAATTATCAAGTTCATTTTTAATTAACCATTGATATCTTGGCATGATTGATTTTTCATTTAATCCTTGTGGATTATACATGTGGTTAAAATGCCAATCATCTGATCTACCTCCGTTAAAAGGTTTTCCTGTTACTCCTTCTCTTGCTAAATCGGGACCTGTACGTTTAGAACCCCATAAGAATGGATGATCATATACAAATTCACCTGCTTTAGAATAGTCACCATAACGTTCAACTTCTGAACGGAAGGGACGAATTATTTGAGAGTGACAACCCACGCAACCTTCTCTAATATATAAATCTCTACCTTGCAATTCTAAAGGTGTGTAAGGCTTTACTGAAGAAATTACTGGAATATTTGATTTTATTAATAGTGTAGGTAAAATTTGAACCAAACCTCCAATTAAGATAGCAACTGTAGTTAACAACATAAATTGAACTGGTTTTCGTTCTAACCAAGAGTGCAATTTTTCGCCTTTTAATCTACTAGGAGAAATTATAGCTAAAGCAGGAGCTTCTGCTAATTCATCTTCTACTGAAGCACCTTGTTTAATGGTTCTAATTATATTGTAAACTAACACTATAACTCCAGTTAAGTATAATGTACCACCAATAGCACGCATCCAATACATGGGCATTAATTCGGTTACTGTTTCAAGAAAATTTCCATATTGCAAAGCGCCACCATCAGGTTTAAATTGTTTCCACATAGAAGCTTGAGTAAAACCTGCAACATACATTGGGAGAGAATACAAAACAATACCTAAAGTACCAATCCAGAAATGGAAATTGGCTAATTTTTCAGAAAATAATTTTGTTTTGGTCATCCTTGGAATTAACCAATAAATCATACCAAATGATAAGAAACCATTCCATGCTAAGGCACCAACATGAACGTGAGCAATAATCCAGTCGGTAAAGTGAGCAATAGCATTTACGTTTTTAAGTGATAACATTGGGCCTTCAAAAGTAGCCATCCCGTATCCAGTGATTGCCACAACAAAGAATTTCAATACTGCATCGGTTCGGACTTTATCCCAAACACCTCTCAATGTTAATAAACCATTTATCATACCTCCCCAAGATGGAGCAATCAACATAACTGAGAAAACAACTCCTAGATTTTGTGCCCAATCGGGAAGTGCAGTATATAATAAATGATGCGGTCCTGCCCAAATGTAAATAAAGATTAAAGACCAGAAATGAATAATTGATAATCTATAAGAGTAAACAGGACGATTTGCAACTTTTGGTACAAAATAGTACATCATCCCTAAAAATGGTGTAGTCAAGAAAAAAGCCACTGCATTATGACCATACCACCATTGTACTAACGCGTCTTGAACTCCAGCATAAATTGAATATGATTTTAATGCAGAAACGGGTAACTCTAAACTATTGAAAATATGTAGAACTGCTACAGTTACAAATGTTGCAATATAAAACCAAATCGCTACATAAATATGACGTTCTCTTCTTTTGATAATAGTTCCAATCATATTAATTCCAAAAACAACCCAAATCAATGCAATTGCAATATCAATAGGCCATTCTAATTCGGCATATTCTTTTGAAGTTGAATATCCTAGAGGTAATGTGATGGCTGCAGCAACTATTATTAATTGCCATCCCCAAAAATGAACTTTACTCAAAAAGTCACTCAACATTCTTGTTTTCAATAATCGTTGCATAGAATAATAAACTCCTGCAAACATAGCGTTACCCACAAAGGCAAAAATTACCGCGTTGGTATGCAAAGGTCTCAATCTTCCAAAACTTAAGAACGAAATGCCGCTTGTTAAATTAGGAAATAGAAACAAAAAAGCTAAAATAAGCCCTACTAGCATTCCAACTACACCGAAAACGATGCTTGCATAGAGGAAATTCCTTACAATTTTGTTGTCGTAATAAAATTGTTGCTTGTCCATAATTAGATTGTTTTTTGGTTTTCTGTTTGTATTATTTTTTTAGGTTTTTCTTTTACTAACTCATCATCAAATAACATTCTGACCGATGGTGTATAATCATCATCATACTGACCACTTTTAACTGCTTTAATAAATGCGCCTAAAAAAAGTACTGCAACGATGATGCTAATTGTGATTAATAAATAAATGACACTCATACCCTTAATTTTATGTAAACAAAGTTAAATTTGCTGCATTTGAAAAAATATGATATTTATCATGTCTAGTTTTTGTTTTATTCACTTATTTTTTTGCAAAAAGATTTGTCATAATTGTTACAAAGCTCACAATAGTAATTGTACTCAAAGGCATGATGACAGCAGCTACAATAGGGCCTAAAGCACCTGTAATTGCAAAACTTAGCCCAATTATATTATAGAGTAATGACAAACCAAAACTCATGTAAATTGTGATCATGGCATTTTTTGAATAGCACATCAGAAAATTTATTTTATCAAATTGTGTAGCTTCTAATATTCCGTCGCAAGCGGGTGAAAAAACATTGACATTTTCTGAAATAGAAATACCTACATTACTTTGAGCCAATGCACCCGCATCATTTAATCCGTCGCCTATCATCATTACATTTTTACCCTCTTTTTGTAATTGTTCAATGAACAGTAATTTTTGTTCTGGCTTTTGATCGAAAACTAAAGTTGTTTTTATTGGCAACATTTTTTCTAAGATGTTTCGTTCTCCATCATTATCACCTGACAATACGACTAAATTGTACTTCTTTGATAAATCATCAAACAATTCTTCTAATCCTTTTCTGTATTGATTATTGAAAACATAACTTCCTTTATAATCACCATTAATTTCGACATGTACTTTGGTTTTCTTGTGGGTATTTTCGGTCATGGTTTTTAGAAATTGAGACGAACCTAATTTTATTGTATTCCCTTCAATTTCAGCTACAATTCCTTTTCCAATAATTTCTTCAAAACTTGAAGGCTCAAGCTTTTCTTGATTTGGAATATATTCGTACAATCTTCTACTTAAAGGATGATTAGAACCTCGTAAAACATTTTTTAATAATTGCAATTCATAAGGATTCATTTCGGTTCCTTCATAGATAATAGCGGTTTTTTTGTTGGTTGTAATTGTTCCTGTTTTATCAAAAACAATGGTATCAACTTTTGCCAATTGTTCTACTACCAATGCGTTTTTTAAATAGATTTTTCGGTTGCCTAAAATTCGTAATACATTTCCCAAAGTAAAAGGTGCCGTTAATGCTAAAGCACAAGGACAAGCCACTATTAATATTGCCGTAAATACATTAAAAGCAGTTGCAATATCTATGAATATCCAATATCCAAAGGATAAAAAAGCCAATGCTAATAAGGCGGGAGTAAAATATCTACTAATGCGATCGGTAATGTTTTTATGTTGTTGCTCTACTCGTTTTTGAAAAACATCATTACTCCATAATTGGGTTAAGTAACTTTGGGAAACCGAAAAAAGAACTTCCATTTCGATTACTTTTCCTAACTGTTTTCCGCCTGCAAAAATTTTATCACCCGATTTCTTTTCAATCTGTACCGCTTCTCCAGTTACAAAGCTATAGTCGATGACGGCCTTTTCGGAAATTAATATACCATCAACAGGAATTAATTCTTGATTTCGAATTAACAGCCTATCCCCCTTTTCAATATCATAAACCTGAACAGATTCTTCTGAACCATCAGATAAAATTTTTGTTATAGCAATAGGAAAATAAGATTTGTAATCGCGTTCAAATGAAAGAAAATCATATGTTTTTTGTTGAAATAGCTTTCCTAAAAGCATGAAGAAAATCAATCCGGCCATACTGTCAAAAAAACCTTGGCCATAGCCAAAAATAATATCAATCGTACTTCTAATGAACATGACCACGATTCCTAAAGCAATAGGAATATCAATATTTAATAATTTTGACCTAATGCTTTTCCAAGCCGAAACATAATATCCAGAAGCCGAATAAATAAAAGTGGGTAACGATAATCCAAAAATCAACCATCTAAAAAAACCTCTGTATTGATTGATCCAAAATTCTTCAACTTCAAAATACTCTGGGAATGATAATAGCATGATGTTTCCAAAGCAGAAAAAAGCAACACCAATTTTATAAATCAAACTGCGATCAACCTTCTTTTTACCTTCGTCAAAATTTTCTAAACTAATATAAGGCTCATACCCTATTGCACTTAATAGGTAAACAATTTCTTTTAGGCTAGTTAGTGCTGGATTATAGGTTACTCGAACTTTTTTCTCTCCAAAATTAACTTGAGAGGTATTTATTCCTGATTGAAGTTTTTGTAGATTTTCCAAAATCCAAATACACGAACTACAGTGTATATGAGGAATGTAGAGTGAAACAATATGAGTTCCATTCTCTTCAAATTCAAGTAATTTTGTAACAATTTCTTCATTGTTTAAAAAATCATACTTTCCTTGTATGTCTTGTGGAGTTGCACCTGGTGCCGACTGAAAATCATAATAACACGTTAAATCATGCTGACTGAAAATTTCGTATACAGTTTTACAACCATTACAACAAAATTTCTTTTCATCATAAAAGATTGCTTCGTTTTTATTTATTTCAATACCACAATGGAAACAATTTTCTGTGTCCATAATTTGCTCATTTTACCTGCAACAAAGTTCTTTTATAAATCATAAACAAAATATGATAATTGTCATACAATTTTGTAATTTTGATGCTTCATTAAATACTAATTATTTATGAGTAAATGTGAGCAATGTATCGTTAGACAATTTAGTTCTCTTAAAGCGTTGAATAAAGAGGAATTACTTCGAATGGCAGAATGCAAGACTTCATTTACAATAAAAAAAGGAAAGCCTATTTTTGAAGAAGGCGAAGTGACCAATGGTATATACTGCGTTAAAGAAGGTGTTTGCAAATTATCAAAACTTAGTGATAATGGAAAAGACCAAATAGTCAAATTAGTAAAGCCTGGTGAATTGTTAGGACAGCGTTCTATGATTAGCGACGAACCAGCAAATTTAAGTGCTGTTGCGCTAGAAGATATGGAAGTTTGTTTTATTCCTAAAAGTGAAGTAATACATTTTTTTACAGAAAATAATCAATTTTCAATGAATGTAATGCGCACCATTTGTGATGATTTAAAAGATGCCGACGATCACATGGTCAATATGGCACAAAAAACAGTACGTCAAAGGTTAGTTGAAACCCTTATATATTTAGAAGATACTTTCGGAAAAAATGAAGATGGTTCGCTACACATTCAATTATCTCGTGAAGAATTAGCTGGAATGATTGGAACTGCAACTGAAAGTTGTATCCGACTCTTATCAGATTTAAACAAAAGTGGTTATATCTTATTGACTGGAAAAAAAATCACTATTGCTGACAAAAACAAATTAAAACGATTTGCTTAAAATTATAAAGTCCGCATAAGCGGATTTTTTATTTAATTTATATAACAAACTACAATTTAGTAATGTAAATTATTTTATTTTTGCAACTTGAAAATTATAATTTTAAACCAAAATAGTTAGAAATGGGAAGAGCGTTTGAATTTAGAAAAGCCCGTAAAATGAAACGTTGGTCAGCAATGGCAAAAACGTTTACTAGAATAGGAAAAGATATTGTAATGGCGGTTAAAGAAGGTGGACCTAACCCTGAAACCAACTCGCGTCTTCGTGCCGTTATTCAAAATGCTAAGGCAGCAAATATGCCTAAAGATAATGTTGAACGTGCTATTAAAAAAGCATCTGATAAAGACACAGCTAATTTTAAAGAAGTGTTGTTTGAAGGATATGCACCACACGGTATTGCTATTTTAATTGAAACAGCAACCGATAATAACAATAGAACCGTTGCAAACATTAGAAGTTATTTCAACAAATGTAATGGAACTTTTGGAACACAAGGTTCGGTAGAATTTATGTTTGATCATACGTGTAATTTTAGAATTCCTGCAGAAGGTCAAGATGTAGAAGAATTAGAATTAGAAATGATCGATTTTGGAGTGGAAGAAATCTTTGCAGATGAAGACGGAATTTTAATGTATGCTCCTTTTGAAAGCTTTGGAACCATCCAAAAAGAACTAGAAACACGTGGTTTAGAAATCTTATCTTCAGGATTTGAAAGAATACCTCAAATAACTAAAGAATTAACACCAGATCAAGTAGCTGATGTTGAAAAACTGTTAGAAAAAATTGAAGAAGATGATGACGTGATGAACGTATATCATACGATGCAAGAAAGTGCTGATTAATTTCTCTTCGAATTAAATAAAAAATCCTGAGCTTTCACTCAGGATTTTTTTTACATACATTTAAGTAATTATTTTATTTTCAAAAAGGTAGGATTTATTTTTACCTCTCTAATTCTTTTATCTTCAGGGTTCTTCCTACTAATTAAAAACTCATTTTCATTTAACCCTGTAATTAATGTTAATTTTAAAAACAAACCGTTAACACTATTCTCTCTTCGTTTTATAGTAGTAGCAAAATTTTCAACCAATAAATTGTTCTCAAATAACTTATTTAATTCATTCAATGAAATAAATCGATTTGAATTTTCAATTAAAAAAAACAAAATACGTATTTCCGTTTCTTCAAATATTGAAATTTGCTTGCCTTTATATAAAAAGAATTGATTTTGTTTACTAAATACTATTCCATTGAAAGGCTTTAAATAATTAAATATTTTATTTCTAAAAAATAAAACAATTATTAAGATAATAAAAAATACACTTATTAATATTATGGTAATACTGTTTTCTTTGGAATTAATAAAAGTTTCATTAGAATACAAATCACCTATAAATTCTTTTGTTTTAATTGTTATATATTTATGCGTTTGATTAGAATATTGGTTGTTAATAATTGCTAATTCATTGTTATTTGAATCATAATTTATTTCCAAAACTTTTATTGCTAATTTTGATTTATATTTCTTGATAGTATTTTTTAAAATATCAATTTCAATTATATTATTATTTAAATTACCATCATAACAATAAAGTTTATCTTTAATTTTAAAAGATGATAAACCGCTATAATTTAATTGATCTTTAAACTTGCCAACTTTTTCCCATTTTTTGGTTGGTAAATGTAATTTCCATAAAACATTATCACATTTTCTAAAATCATGATAATCTTTAGGGTTTTCTTCGTTGCCACCAAAAACATAAAGGTTATCATTGATTAGAATACCAAATGCTGCTCTTCTAGGGCTCGGAATTTCATCACCAAAAGTTTCAATAGCATACCATTCCTTTGTTTTGAAATCAAATCTAGTTAGTATATTTTTATATGTAAAAAGCCCATAACCCCCAAAAAAATAAATTTCATTATTATAAACAAAAGATACTGCAGCACATTGATTTTGATGAAGAAATGAATGATCTATTCTAACTATTGAATCATTTCGATATTCTAAAACAGGTCCACAACCATCATGAACAAGATAGGTTTTATCCCTAATATTGAAATTTCTATAATGAATTAATTTATCAGGATAAAAAGTATGCTTTAATTTTGTGATTTTACATTAAGCAATGTAGAATCCTCAATGATTAAAATGGGTTGATTTGTCTTAGCTTCTCTAAACAACACACAATTTTCCTTTATTTGAAAATCTTGGGCTGTTAATCTCAAATTTAACAATAACAAAAAAAAGAATAAAAATAAAGCAGGTATGTTTTTGATCATAAAAATAATTTTAGAAAAAGTTATTAATATTTATAATACCAAAACCTTTCAATTGAAAGGTTTTGGTAACTTTACTATTGCAATAGTAAAGATTATTTTTAGTATTAAAAAATCTCAGTTAGTTTTAGTTTTGAAATAAATAATTTATTTCAGCAGTATTCAATAATCGATTATAAATTCTAATTTCATCAAGTTTTCCGCCCCAATTACCTTCACTACCAATAGGCAACTTTCCAATATTTAAGGTATTTGCATAATTAATATTATTAACAGGAACTCCTTGATGTTCTCCAACAAGAATTCCATTAATATACATTTTTGCTAGTCCTGTTGCAGAAGTTGTATATACAAAATGTTGCCAACTCAATGCTGGAACTGAAAATCCTTGAGCACTACCACAACAAAATCCAGTTCCAGAGCGATCATCATTATAGTTTGTAGCATGTAATCTAATAGAATTTGAAGTTCCAGAAACAAAAGCTGTGTAACCGCCGTTATTTCCACTTCCAGAATATTGCAAAATTCTAGGGTTTAAACTTCCTCCATCGATATAAATCCATGCACTTAAAGTTAATGCTCCACGAACTTGAATGGTTGGATTATTACCACAATCAATATAAGAATTTGGATTTCCAGGAAAACTATATGCCTTATTACTGTTTCCAAATCTATCAGTAGCTAGTGTAACATTTCCTAGCACTGTTCCGTGATTAGTATTTCCACTTGCGTCATTTGCATTTCCACTGAATGGATAATATGCAACTAGCCCTGTTGTCACATCAATAGATGTAGTAAATGTAACCTCATTCCCGTAGGATGTACCTACATTGTTAGTAGCGTAAGCTCTAACATAATAAGTAGTATTAGATAATAAACCTGTAATCGAGCTAGTAAACGATCCAGTACCTGTGCCATCGACGGTTTTTGTACTAAGTTCAATTGTTGGGTTTTGAGAAGTACTCCAAACTACACCTCTTGCTGTAATATTTGCACCACCATCAGAAGTTACCACACCACCAGATGTTGCACTATTGTTTGTAATGTTAGTAATACTTGTTGTAGTCAAAACAGGTACTGTTGAATTATTTTCATCATCTGAACAACTAATAATGAATACCGATAAAAAACTAAAAATTCCAATTGCTAATTTTCTCATGATTATAGTTTATAATTTTAAATTAATAAACTTAAAATTCAGAATATTAAAATGTTAATTCTAAAAAAATAAACTAAACAATACTTTCGTATATATATATTTAATAATTTTATAATTTTTAGTAAATATTTGATCTAAAAGGATAAAATTAATTTCTATGAACATTAAAAAAAATAATATGTTTTCAATAATAACTTTATAAACATAGGTTTCAATTTAATAAAAAATCCTGAGCGTTCACTCAGGATTTTTTTTAAATATATATAATCAAATTACTTGATAATTTCTATTTTCAACGCTTCTTCTTGGTTAACCGAATCAAAGAAACCTTGTTCGTTCATCCATTCATCGCTAAATACTTTACTCATGTAACGAGAGCCATGGTCTGGAAAAATAATAACCACTTTACTGTTTTCGTCAAATTCTCCTTCTTCAGCAAATTGTTTTACCGCTTGAAACGCAGCTCCAGAAGTGTATCCTACAAACAACCCTTCTTTTTTAACGATTTCTCTTGCGGTGTGCGCACTATCTTCATCCGAAACTTTGATGAATTTATCAATAATATCAAAGTCAGTAGCTGTTGGAATTAAATTTTTTCCTAAACCTTCTATTCGGTATGGATAAATTTCATCGTTGTCAAACTCTTTAGTTTCGTGATATTTCTTTAAAACCGAACCAAAAGCATCAACACCTAAAATTCTAATATTTGGATTTTTTTCTTTTAAAAAGCGAGCCGTTCCTGAGATAGTTCCTCCTGTTCCACTGCATGCTACAAGATGTGTAATTTGTCCTCCTGTTTGCTCCCAAATTTCAGGACCAGTAGAATTATAATGGGCATCTACATTTAATTCATTAAAATATTGATTGATATACACAGAACCTTTTGTTTCTTCATGTAATCTTTTTGCAACATTATAATAAGAGCGCTCATCATCGGCTGAAACATTTGCAGGGCATACATATACCTTTGCACCCATAGAACGCAACATGTCAATTTTATCTTTTGAAGATTTAGAACTAACCGCTAAAATACAATCATAACCTTTAATGATACTAACCATTGCCAAACTAAAACCAGTGTTTCCAGAAGTAGTTTCTATAATAGTATCACCCGGTTTTAAAATGCCTTTTTTTTCAGCTTCTTCAATAATATATAAAGCAATGCGATCTTTTGTAGAATGTCCTGGATTAAAGGCTTCAACCTTAGCATAGAAACTACCTGATAACGAAGCAGCTACTTTACTCAATTTAATTAATGGTGTGTTACCAATTAATTCCAACACATTATTATAGGCTTTTATTTCTTGTTTCATAAAAAATAAATTATCTGAGGTGGGTAATTATTAGTTACCTCAAATCCCTGCAAATTTAACAAAAAAAGTTTAACTACTTCTTAATTTTTTCTAAATCTAATAAAAAAGCAAATTCCTTTGCCAATTCCTTTAATGCTTCAAATCTTCCTGAAGCGCCACCATGACCCGCATCCATGTTGGTATCTAAAAACAATTGCTTGTCATTTGTTTTTAGAACGCGTAATTTTGCTACCCATTTTGCAGGTTCCCAATATTGTACTTGCGAATCATGCAAACCAGTTGATACATACATATTTGGATAAGCCTGTGCTTTCACTTGATCATAAGGCGAATACGACAACATATAATCATAATACTTCTTTTCATTTGGATTACCCCACTCATCATATTCTCCCGTTGTTAAAGGAATCGTATCGTCTAACATGGTTGTAATTACATCAACAAAAGGAACTTGTGCTATAACTCCGTTATATAATTCAGGAGCCATATTTACAATTGCCCCCATTAATAATCCGCCAGCAGAACCTCCTTCGGCATAAAGATGTTCGGGAGAAGTGTATTTCTCTGCAATGACAAATTTTGAACAATCCACAAAATCGGTAAATGTATTTTTCTTTTTAAGTAATTTTCCGTTCTCGTACCATTCTCTTCCTAAGTCCTCTCCTCCTCTAATATGGGCAATGGCATAAATAAATCCTCTATCTAATAAACTTAAACGAGTAGATGAAAAATAAGGATCCATGTTAGAACCATAGGAACCATAAGCATACAATAAGAATGGATTTTTACCATCTTTTTGAATTCCTTTTCGGTAAACGATAGAAATTGGCACTTTAGTTCCGTCTGTTGCGGTTGCCCAAATTCGCTCTTCGATGTAATTCTTTTTATCAAATTTACCACCCAAAACTTCTTGCTCTTTCAACACTTTTTTCTCTTTCGTTCTCATATTGAAGTCAATTACAGAAGAAGGTGTTGCCATAGATTGGTAACCATAACGCAATATTTCAGTGTCAAAATCTACATTGGTGGTGGTGTAAGCGGTATAGGTTTCAATAGAAAATGGCAAATAGTACTCACCTTTTCCATTCCAAGGTCGAATTTGAATTTTATTCAATCCATTTGAACGTTCTTCAACCACTAAATAATCTTTAAAGATATCGATAGCTTCCAATAAAACATCTTTTCTATGTCCAATTAAATCTGTCCAATTTTCAGCTGAAGTAGCTGTTTCTGGAGTTTTCATCAGTTTAAAATTGGTTGCTTTATCCTTATTGGTAACAATGTAAAAGCTATCACCATAATGCGAAATCGAATATTCTAATCCACGGGTTCTTTTTTGGAAAACTCTAAAATTTCCGTTTGGATTGTTAGCTTCTAAAATTTGGTATTCTGATGTCAATGTACTTGAAGAACCAATTACCAAATACTTCTTTGATTTTTCTTTATAAACAAACGTGTTAAACGTATCGTCTTTTTCATGAAAAACTACAACATCAGCACTTGCATCAGTACCTAAAGTGTGTTTATAAATTTTATCCGAACGTAATGTTTGTATGTCGTTACGAGTATAAAATAACGTTTTGTTGTCGCCTGCCCAAGTTGAACCTCCAGTAGTATTTTCAATTTTTACTGGAAGAATTTCTCCAGTTTTTAAATTTTTAATTTGGATCGTGTATTGTCTTCTAGAAACCAAATCCACTCCAAATGCAGCCCACTGGTTATCTTCACTAATACTAATACCCGATAAATTAAAATAAGATTGCCCTTTTGCCATTTCGTTGCAATCAAACATAATTTCTTCTTTAGCCTCTAAACTTCCTTTTTTACGAGAATAGATCGGATAATCTTTACCGGTTTCAAAACGAGTAATGTAGTAATAACCGTTGTATAAATAAGGAACTGAACTATCATCTTCTTTAATGCGCGATTTCATTTCCAAAAACAATTCTTCTTGCAAAGGTTTTGTATGTGCAGTTGATTTTTGGTAATATTCGTTTTCTTGATTTAAGTAATCAATAACTTCAGGGTTTTCTCTTTCATTCAACCAATAGTAATTATCAATTCTTTTATCTCCATGTTTTTCAAGAGTTTTAGGAACAATTTTAGCAACAGGAGGTTGTATTTTATCAGACATTTTATTTGTTTTAATTTGACTATAAACAGGAGCAAAAATAACACAACCGAAAAGGAAATACGCGATTTTTTTCATGAATTTTTAATTATATATTTAATTGCTAATTTACTATTTTTGTTCGAATAAAAAATAAAAATATGTTTGGAGATATTATGGGAATGATGGGTAAACTAAAAGAAACCCAACAAAAAGTAGAAGAAACTAAGAAACGTTTAGACTTTGTTTTAATTGATGAAAAAAGTAACGACGGCATGCTTGAAGTAACTTTAACAGCCAATCGAAAAATCAAAAACATTACTATAAGTAACACCTTACTTGACGACAAAGAAATGCTTGAAGATTATTTAGTTACTGTTTTAAATAAAGCTATCGAAAAAGCAACCAATGTTCACGAAACTGAATTGGCAGCAGTGGCCAAAGAAGGCATGCCAAATATCCCAGGGATGGATCTGTTTAAATAATTAATAACTACAATTGTGATTCAAAAAACCAAATTACTAGTTATACTGCTTTTTCTTAACTACTTTTCCTTTGCGCAAGTATCGGTCTGTAGTTGGAATATTATGAATTTAGGAAAATCTAAATCGAATAGCGAATTAGAGGTTATGGCAAATGCAATAAAAAGCTATGACATCATTGCAATTCAAGAAGTAGTTGCTGGATACGGAGGTTCACAAGCGGTGAGTCGATTGGTTTCAATTTTAAACACAAAAGGCTCAAAATGGGATTATATCATAAGCGAACCAACTACAAGCCTAAATCCTTCAAGTCAAGAACGCTATGCATTTATTTGGAAAACCTCACAAGTTAAAAAAATTGGAAAATGTTGGCTTGACCAAAACTATGAAAATGAAATAGATCGAGAGCCTTTCATGGGAACTTTTGATTACAAAGGAAAGGCTTTTACGTTGGTTTCTTTTCATGCTGTTCCCAAGAAAAAAAATCCAGAAACTGAACTTAAATATTTTAAGTTTTTCCCAAAACTTCATCCAAAACTTAACCTGATATTTTTGGGTGATTTCAATTGTCCTCAAAGCCATACAGTTTTTAATCCGATAAAAAGTATTGGCTTCGCTCCTATTTTAGTCAATCAAAAAACCAGCTTACGCCAAAAATGTGTTCAAAACGATTGTTTGGCCTCTGAATATGATAATTTGTTTTATGACAAAAAGAAAATGAAAATTTTACAGAAAGGGATAGTTCCGTTTTATGAAAGCTTTTCTTCAGTTAAAGAAGCACGAAAAATATCAGATCATGTACCTATTTGGTGTATAATAGATTTTAAATAACACTCTATTCTCTTTCGATTGACAATTAAAGTAATTCTAATTTAGAAAACACTTCCATCACATATTCGTGCATGACTTCTTTATAATCTAAATGTGTTACAATACGTAACTTTCCGTGCCCCATCGAACTAATTAAAATTCCTTTTTGTTTCAATTTTTCCATGAAAAGTTTTTCATCAACTGATGGTTGCAATCCAAAAATCAAAATATTGGTTTCTACAGGTTCAACAGTGGCAACCCAAGGCATTTTTTCTAATAAGTTGCCTAATTCTTTTGCTCGTCTATGATCAATCTCTAATCGATTTATATTATTTTGTAAGGCATATAAGCCTGCAGCCGCTAAATAGCCCGATTGACGCATTCCGCCACCAAAAATTTTTCGAATTCGCAACGCTCTCTTCATATCGGCTTTTGAACCTAATAATACCGAACCAATTGGTGCTCCTAACCCTTTTGATAAACAAACAGAAATCGTATCAAACAATTCGCCAAATTGCTTCGGATGCTGTTTCTTTGCTACTAAGGCATTCCACAAACGCGCACCGTCTAAATGATATTTCAAATTATGTTGCACACAAACTTGCTTTATGGCTTGTAAAGTTTCAATATCATAACAAGCGCCACCACCTTTATTGGTAGTATTCTCAATACTTACTAATGATGTTAATGGAGCATGATAAAATTCAGGATCGTTAATAGCATTTTTAACTAAATCAGCCGTAATCATTCCACGTTTTCCATCAACTAAACAGCAAGAAACACCGCTATTAAAAGAAGCACCGCCTCCTTCATAATGATAAATGTGAGAATATTTATCACAAATTACTTGCTCACCAGGATTTGTATGCAATTTAATCGCCGTTTGATTAGCCATGGTTCCCGATGGAAAAAACAAAGCAGCTTCCATCCCAAATAAATCAGCCAACGTTTCCTCTAATTCATTGATTGTAGGGTCTTGCTTATACACATCATCGCCTACTTTAGCATTAAACATTACATTCAACATCTCTACAGAAGGTCGTGTTACCGTATCACTTACTAAATTTATTTCCATATATCAATCAGATATCTTATTTTTGATAAAATTTTTAGAAGCTTATTCCCGCTATACGTTACAATCTTTTTATTTTTTTGATAAAAAACAAAAAGGATTTCCACTATTATCGGGGCTATAGAATTCCATTTCAAAACAAAACTACAATATTTATGATAAATACAGAACATGTCAGAGATATTATTGATCGCCTTGGTGCGTTAAGGAGGTATCTTTGACATTGATGCCAAAACGATTGAAATAACTAACGAAGAAGAAAAAACCTTTGCTCCCGATTTTTGGAACAACGCACGTGAAGCTGAAATCATAGTGCGAAACCTCCGTTCTAAAAAGAAATGGGTTGAAGATTATAATAAAGGAATGGAGCAAGTAGAAGAACTTCAAATCATGTTAGATTTCTTCAAAGAAGATGCTATTTCAGAAGAAGAAGTTGAAGCGCATTATGCCACTACTATCAATCACATTGAAGATTTAGAATTTAGAAACATGCTTTCTGATGAAGGAGATAGCATGAGTGCTGTACTTCAAATTACCGCTGGTGCTGGTGGAACCGAAAGCTGTGACTGGGCTTCTATGCTTATGCGAATGTATTTGATGTGGGGCGAAAAACAAGGCTACAAAATCAAAGAATTAAACTTTCAAGAAGGTGATGTTGCGGGAATAAAAACCGTGACTTTAGAATTTGAAGGAGATTTTGCTTTTGGTTATTTAAAGGGTGAAAACGGGGTTCATCGGTTGGTGCGAATTTCTCCTTTTGATAGTAACGCAAAACGCCATACTTCATTTGCATCTGTATACGTTTATCCATTAGTTGACGATACTATCGAAATTGAAATCAACCCAGCCGATATTGAAATTACAACCGCACGCTCAAGTGGCGCAGGAGGTCAAAATGTAAACAAAGTAGAAACCAAAGTACAATTGGTTCACAAACCTACTGGCATCCAAATTCAATGTTCAGAAACGCGTTCCCAACACGATAACAGACAAAGAGCGTTACAAATGTTAAAATCACAGTTGTACGAAATTGAATTAAAAAAACAACAAGCACAACGCAGTGATATCGAAGCTGGTAAAATGAAAATCGAATGGGGTTCACAAATTAGAAACTATGTGATGCAACCCTATAAATTGGTAAAAGATGTACGAACTGGAGTTGAGACAAGCGATGTGGACGGCGTAATGAATGGTGAAATTGATAAATTCTTGAAAGGATACCTGATGATGATGGGACAGAAAGAAACATAAAAAAAGAGGATATTTTAATATCCTCTTTTTTATTATTTATAAATTAAATTATTAAATAAATGCTTTTAATAAAATGTAAATTAAGGCAGCTAATAATGCCGATACAGGAATCGTTAAAATCCATGCCCACAACAACTTAACAGTAACCCCCCATCGTACTGCAGAGACTCTTTTAGTTACTCCTACTCCAATAATTGAACCAGTAATAGTATGTGTTGTTGATACCGGAATTTTAAAATGTTCCGTTGTAAATAAGGTTAATGCTCCTGCAGATTCTGCAACAACACCTTCAAATGCAGTTACTTTTGTAATTTTAGACCCCATCGTTTTTACAATTTTCCATCCACCACTTAGTGTTCCTAAAGCAATTACTGTGTAACACGTCAATGGAATCCATGCTGGCATAACACCATCAATTTTTACACCATCTTTTTCAGAAGGTAAAACTACGTTTAAGTCTAGCCAACCTGCAGATAAATCAATATCTGGATTCGTTTTAATATAAACAGCAACAGCTGCTGCAATAATACCCATTACTTTTTGAGAATCGTTACCTCCGTGTCCTAAACTAAATGCTGCCGAAGATAATAATTGCATTTTCTTTAAAACTAATTCTGCTTTTGCAGTTGACAAACTACTAAAAAATAGATTAAAAATAGCCAAACTATAAAAGATAAAGGCAACTAAAAACCATTTTATGTTATGAGGTTCTGTAATTACACTCCAAAATTCACTTTCAAATCTTGGTTTTTTAATTTCCTCAAAAGGAATCATTACAGAAAATAAAAACCAAGCTACTAAAGCCATTAATAACAATGTAAATAACTTAGGATAAATGTTCTTTTTAGAAGAATACATCAACCATAACGAAATACAATAAGAAATAATCATTCCTAATAAAGGTGCAAAAATGATAAATAAGATTACAATAACAACACCTGAAGGAAGCAATTCACCTTCTTTAGCTGCTTTGAACCAGTTTACAATTTTAAAACCTGCATGTTCAGCATCGGTTACACTAGTTAAACCGTGAGCAATGGCAGCTCCTGCAAAACCACCAATCAATGTATGAGATGATGATGAAGGAATTCCTTTTAACCAAGTGATGATATTCCAAATAATAGCAGCTATTACTCCAGCTAAAATAGTTGTCAAATCAATACTACTTGTATGAGCAGTTTTTGCAACGGTGTCAGCTATACCAAAACCAAATACCCAATAGGCTAAAAAATTAAAAAACGCTGCCCAAAGGACTGCTTGAAAAGGAGTTAATACCTTTGTAGCAACAATTGTAGCAATTGAATTTGCTGCATCATGGAAACCATTAATGTAGTCAAAGACTAAAGCTAAAAATATAATGATAAGTAATAATGTAAAATCCATAATTAAGTTTTATAAACAATTATGAATGTTTTACAGAAATTTGCTCCATAATGTTGGAAACACTCTTACATTTATCTGAAGCAGATTCTAATGCAGATAAAACTTCTTTATATTTAATAATGTTTTTTGCATCATTTTCATTTTCAAATATATCGGCAACAGCTTTGTCAAAAACGACATCTGCTTTACTTTCTAATTTGTTTATTTTTTTACAAGTTTCCTTGATTATTTTATGGTTCATGTTTTTCAATTCTATGATTGAAACACCAATTAATTGACAAGCTTCTAAATTAATTTCGGTTAATTTACGAATCGATTTTGTAATTTTATCTACTTGATACAATCTAATTCTACTTGATGCACCTTGCATATAATCTGCTACATCATCCATAGATTTAATCAAAGAATGTATATCCTCTCTATCAAATGGAGTGATAAAATTTTTACTCAATTCAATATTTGTCTTATGAGTAATTTCTTCAATATTCTCTTCTAATTCATCTATTTTCTTAAAATAATTTTCTCTTTCACCTTTAGGTGCATTAACAGCTTCATGAAGTGTTTCTGCTAATAAAATTAAATTAGCTGAAGCTTGTTCAAACAAAGGAAAGAACTTTTTATCTTTAGGAACAAAAAACTGAAAAATGTTATTTATAGTCATTAGTATTTATTTAATGATGCAAATTTAATCTTTCAATGTTAATTTAACATTAAATATGAAATCATTTTTTTTAAATCAAAGTATTTATTGAAGCTGATATTAATATTGAATTTCGTATTTTTACACTGATATAAAAATTCATCCCAAATGGACATTAATTTCAACAAAAACGAAGATCATAATAAACTTTTACTTTCCGATTTAAAAAACCGCTTTGCGGAAGTAAAATTAGGAGGAGGAACCAAGCGAATTGAAAAATTACACGCTGAAGGTAAAATGACAGCTCGTGAACGTATTGATTACCTTTTAGATGAAAAGTCAAAAAGTATTGAAATTGGTGCTTTTGTTGGTGAAGGTATGTATAAAGAACACGGCGGTTGTCCATCGGGTGGTGTTGTGGTAAAAATAGGATTTATTTCTGGTAAACAATGTATTGTGGTAGCTAATGATGCTACAGTTAAAGCAGGAGCTTGGTTTCCAATTACAGGAAAAAAGAACCTTCGAGCACAAGAAATTGCCATGGAAAATAGGTTACCAATCATTTATCTGGTAGATTCTGCAGGTGTTTATTTACCCATGCAGGATGAAATTTTTCCTGATAAAGAACATTTTGGCCGCATTTTTAGAAATAATGCCATCATGAGCAGTATGGGAATTACCCAAATTGCCGCTGTTATGGGAAGTTGTGTGGCTGGTGGAGCTTATTTACCAATTATGAGCGATGAAGCCATGATTGTAGACAAAACAGGAAGTATTTTCTTGGCAGGAAGTTATTTAGTGAAAGCTGCCATTGGAGAAACCATTGATAATGAAACCCTTGGTGGAGCAACAACACATTGCGAAATTTCGGGTGTTACCGATTATAAAGCTAAAGACGACAAGGACGCTTTAGACAGAATAAAAAGTATCGTAGGCAAAATTGGCGATTTTGATAAAGCAGGTTATAATCGTATTAAAGCCGAAAAACCAGCTTTAGAACCGAAAGATATTTACGGAATTTTACCAAAATCCAGAGCAGATCAATACGATATGTATGAAATCATCAAACGTTTGGTTGATAATTCAGAATTTGATGAATATAAAGGTGATTATGGAAAAACCTTAATAACAGCTTATGCTCGCATTGATGGTTGGGCGGTTGGAATTGTTGCCAACCAACGAAAAGTTGTCAAAAATGCAAAGGGTGAAATGCAATTTGGAGGCGCTATTTATTCCGATTCAGCTGATAAAGCCACTCGTTTTATTGCCAATTGTAATCAGAAGAAAATTCCATTAGTTTTTGTGCAAGACGTTACCGGATTTATGGTGGGTTCTAAATCTGAACACGGTGGAATAATTAAAGATGGTGCCAAAATGGTAAATGCAATGGCTAATTCGGTGGTACCAAAATTCACAGTCATTGTTGGAAATTCATACGGAGCAGGAAATTATGCCATGTGTGGAAAAGCCTATGATCCAAGATTAATCTTTGCATGGCCAAGTGCAGAATTAGCCGTTATGGGCGGAACGCAAGCTGCAAAAGTTTTGGCGCAAATTGAAGCATCTTCTTTAAAAGCAAAAGGTGAAGTTATTGATGAAGTTAAAGAAAAACAACTTTTTGATCAAATTAAAGCGCGTTACGACGAACAAGTTTCTCCGTATTATGCTGCAGCTCGTTTATGGACCGACGCAATTATTGATCCATTAGAAACCAGAAATTGGATTTCTATGGGAATTGAGGCGGCTAACCACGCTCCGATTGAGAAACCATTTAATTTAGGGGTGATTCAGGTTTAATTTAATAATGCAAAATAACATTTTCCAGTCTTTCAAAACCAATATTTCAGGGATTTCACTGCCCGAAAAATTCACGTTTCCTTTTTATTATGAACCGCATGAGTTAAGCATCATAGCAGCTAATGAATTACAAGGGTATCTAGAAACACAAACTGATTTTGAGCATAATTTCGGATTGAACAAACATCAGGAAGGTTTGGTAATTGGAAAAATGTTTGGCGTTTTGGTTTGTCAAAATCAAGAAGGCGAAATTGGATATTTATGGGCTTTTTCTGGAAAATTAGCTGGTGAAAATCATCATTCTTGTTTTGTTCCAACGATTTTTGATATGTTGCATAAAGATGGATTTTTCAGAAAAGAAGAAGAAGTTTTAAATGCAATCAATCGTCAAATTGAAATTTTAGAAGACTCAGACGAATTACAAAACAAGAGCATTCAATTAGAATTGACAAAAAAAGAAGCAGCAACTGATATTCAAAGTCAAAAAGATAAAATAAAAAGACTTAAGATTGAACGCGATGAAAAACGTAATTCATTTGAAAATCTATCTTCACCTGAAATTGAACAATTAGAATCAGCACTTTCAGAAGAAAGCAAAAAAGAAAGTATTTTACTCAAAAAAATGACCAAATATTGGAATTTTCAACTTGAAAATGCGCAAAAAAAAGTCAATTTACTTTTAAACGAGATTAACCAACTAAAAGAAGAACGCAAACAAAAATCGGGCGCTTTACAACAAAAATTGTTTGCGGAATATTCGTTTTTAAATCAATTTGGCGAACGAAAAAGTATAGGAGAAATCTTCAATAATAATCCACCAGCCGGTGCTGGAGAATGTGCTGCTCCTAAATTATTGCATTACGCTTTTGAACATAATTTAAAACCAATTGCAATGGCTGAATTTTGGTGGGGACAATCGCCAAAATCGGAAATTAGAAAGCATAAACAATTTTATCCGGCTTGTAAAAGCAAGTGCGAACCTATATTACTTTCACACATGCTGAAAGGTATAGAAATGGAAGCTAATCCGTTTCAAGAAAATCCAGCAGAAGGAAAAGATATTGAAATTGTTTATGAAGATGAAGTTTTAGTTATAATAAATAAACCCGCCGAATTTCTATCGGTTCCAGGAAAAATCATTAGTGATTCGGTTTATCATAGAGTCAAGGCTTTATATCCAAAGGCTACTGGTCCATTGATAGTGCATCGGTTAGACATGTCGACTTCAGGTTTAATGATAATTGCAAAAAATGAAGAGACGTATGTAAAATTGCAAAGTCAGTTTATAAAGAGAACGATTAAAAAACGCTATGTAGCTTTATTAGATGGTATTTTGGAAGCCAATGAAGGTTTTGTCGATTTACCACTACGGGTTGATTTAGATGACCGACCAAGACAATTAGTGTGCTACGAACACGGAAAATCGGCACAAACCAAGTGGTTGAAAATTGAAACCAAAAATAACCAAACGCTAGTCTACTTCTACCCCATTACAGGCAGAACACATCAATTGCGCGTTCATGCTTCTCACAGATTGGGTTTAAACTCACCTATTGTTGGCGATGATTTATACGGTAAAAAAGGTGATCTATTGCATTTACATGCCGAACAAATTACGTTTATTCATCCCATTTCAAAAGAAGAAATGACCTTTACTAATGAGGCTGATTTTAAGATTTAACAAATAGGTTGATTTTTTCTTGTAAATCTTTAAAAGTAAATGGTTTTCTAATGTAAGCTTTAACTCCAAGGCTCAAACCATATTCTTCGTCTTTCTGTTCCACTTTTGCCGTTAATAATACAACTGGAACATCAGCATATTGTGAACTTTTATGCTTTTCAACAAATCCGTAACCATCTAGTTCAGGCATCATAACATCGCAAATAATGATATCTGGCTGAAATTCCACAACTTTTGTTAGCCCTTCAATTCCATCTTTTGCCAAACAAACATGATGTCCTGTATACGATAACATTTCTGCAATGGTTTCTCTTAGATTAACCTCATCATCTATAATTAAAACTTTTTTCATGTAATTAATTTTTATATAATGGAAATCGTAATGTAACTTTTGTTCCTTTACCAAGTTCACTTTCAAGATAAACTCTACCAGAATTTTTCTTTGTAAACATTCTAATAATATACAAACCTAACCCTGTTCCTTGAATTCCGTTTGAATTACTTGCTCGATAAAAAGTGTTAAATAACTTAGATTGATCTTCCTTTGGTATTCCTATTCCATTATCAATAACATCGATTTGAACAAAATCATCAATAATTGATAAATTTAATTTTACATTACCACATCCTTCAGAATATTTAAATGCATTACTCAATACATTGAAAAGTGTATATTTTATTAAATTAGTGTCTGCAAAAATTGCTACATTCATTGCTTCAAAAAAGACCTCAACTTTTCGATTATCCTTTTGATTATTAAAACTTGTTTCAATAACTTCTCTACAAATTTCATTCAAATTACAAACAATTGGATTAAAACTTGTTTTACCTGCATCATCTTTTGAGATCGTCAATACTGCATCCATTAATTCAACAATACGATCTATTTCTTCTGTAATTGTTTTTACGCGCTTCTCAATTTGTGGAGCTTCATTGAATTGACAATTTTGTAAATACATTGTTATAAGTTCTGCACTTGTTCTAATTGTGGTCATAGGAGTTCTGAACTCATGCGAAATCGTAGATACTAAGTTTGTTCGTAATTCATTCAATTGACGTTCTTGAAGCAAAGTATCTTCAATGATTTGCTCTGCTTTTTTTCGTTGGGTAATATCTCGTGTACTCGACTGAAAACCAACTGGATTATCATTTTCATATACTAATGAAGCGTTGGTTTCAAACCAAGAATATTCCCCTTTATTATTTTTTAAACGTACCTGCTCAGAAAATAGTTCTTTATCCTTAATTATGGAACCAATTCTTTTTTTAAATTTTACTAAATCCTCTGGATGCACATATTCTTCAGGATATCTACCAATCATTTCATCAGGATCAAACCCTAGTAAATTTTTAATAGAAGGAGAAACATATTTGAATGTTGCGTCTAAATTGTGTAAACAAACTAAATCAATTGTATTATCTGCAAGTAGTCTATACCAATTTTTTGCCTCAATTAATTGTAAAGCTTTATTTCGATTTTTTTCTTCAATTAATAATCGATTTTCTTCTTCCATTCTTTTTCGCTCAGAAATATCAATTATTTGAGCTACATAATGTTGTATTTCTCCCAAACTATTCTTAACTACTGAAACCGATAAATGAACCCAAACTAAAGATTTATTTTTATGAATATACCTTTTTTCCATATTGAAACTTGGTATTTCACCATTTTGCATTTGTTTTTTATATGCCAAATCAGCTACCAAATCTTCTTCATAAGTAATATCAATAAATGTAAGTTTTTTAAATTCTTCGCGAGTATATCCTAAAATTTCACACATTCTATCATTTACCTCAATCCATTTATCTTCATAATTTACTAATGCCATTCCGAATGAAGAGTGATTGAAGGCACCTTTGAAGCGCTCTTCACTTTGCAACAACTCATCTTTCAATAATTTTTCCTGAGTAATATCCTGCATAGCACCAATCATTCGAACGGCTTCACCCTTTTCGTTCCTAATAATAATTGCTTTATCACTCACATACGCATAAGTGCCGCAGGCTTTTAAATATCGGTATTCATGTGCCCATTTTGAATTTCCATTTTCAATTGCTAAATCTATTGAATCTTCATATCGCTGTTTGTCATCTGGATGTACTAAACCTTCGCAAAATGCACCCGGTAAAATATTATTTTCAAATTGATAACCAAATAATAATGAATAACTTTCACCAACATATATCTCATTGGTAATTATATTCCAATCCCACAACGCATCTGAAGTAGCTTCACTAGCAAAAATAAATCGTTCGGTATTTTTTTTCAATGTATCTTCAGAAAATAATTCAAGCTTTTCTGTTTGCTTTTTTATTATTTTATTAAGTGAATTATTCTGAAAAAACAAATTCGTAACTGTTTCTATTTGCAACTTACCAAACTCAAAAAATTTTATATTTTCTTCAGTAAGTATTTGGTTTTCATATCCTAAAAAATAAATAATACCAGAATAATTATTATCATTTAAATGTAAAGGAATCCCTGAAAGTATAAAAATTGGAGGTAAAGAATCAATTTTAATTGGTTCTATATTAGTAAAAATACTGGTCTTGTGTATAGTTTTTTGATTGGATTTTAATGTATCCGAAATTAAATCAAAATTAAAATCTCCAAGAGTGATTTGAATAGAACGATTATTAAATTCAAGCGATACATAAGCAAGTGCTATTCCACATTGCTCCATTATTAAATTTAATGTAGCTTCTATTGAAGATTTGATATGGATAATTTCAACATCTTCTGTTGGAAAATTGCACTTTTTATTTTGATGCATAGGGTAAATTTAACACTTAACACTACAAAAGTAGTTAAAAAGCAGTGGTGCAATATACTATATTTTTTTAAAAAATGCATAATTTTATTGCATCGGGATGCATTTTCATCCATAGAATACTATTTCAACATAATTATAAAAAAAATCCCAAAACATTTTTACTTGCTTTGGGAATATTTGACAACTATTTGGTTTTATTTATTTAAAATGTGATAAGCAATGAGTCCATCAATAGGTCTTCTTAAAACATTTCCTATGGCAATACCTCTTTTTGTTAACACAGCGGTCAATTCATCTTTTAAATAAAAAGCAATTGAACCTACAAAATGTACGGGAACCTCTTTACAATTTTCAAACTGTTCTACATAATTTTCAACAAAATCTTCCATTTCTAATTGGATGTATTTTTTGCAAAAATCAGTGTCCTTGTGTTTAATTAAAAATTTAGCAAAAGTGGCTAAATAGGCATTAGGATTTGGTTCTTTATATAAGTTATGTTTAATGTAATCGGCATCAACATTATATTCCTCCTCGAATTCTTGAGCTAATTCTTTCGGCATTTTATTAAAATAATACCCTCTTAATAAATGACGTCCAAAGCGATTACCCGAACAATCATCCATAGCTATATAACCAAGAGATTGTACTTTTTGATGTAATATTTTTCCATCAAAATAACTACAATTTGAACCAGTGCCTAAAATACATACAATAGCTTCTTCATCTTTTGGTGTGGTTGCATAAACAGCAGCATAAGTATCTTCATGTACAACCACTGTAGCATTTTTAAAATAGTTTTGAAATACTTCGGTAAGGAAATTTTTCATTCGGTCAGTTCCACAACCAGCACCGTAAAAAAACAAATGTGTTGCTTTGTCTTTATTATGAGAAATATCAAATTTATCATCTAAGCGATGAATAATCTCGTCTTTGTCTAAAACTTCGGGATTTAAACCTAATGATTGTGTTGTAAATAATACTTTTCCGTTATCATCAATAGCAATCCAATCAGCTTTTGTAGATCCACTGTCAACTAATAATTTCATGATTTTTAGAATATGGAGAATAAAAATAGAGAATAGAGTTTATGATATCTATTCTCTAACTCAAATATTTATTTTATAGCATTGATATGTACTGCTAAATCGATTAATTTAGAAGAATATCCGTATTCATTATCGTACCAAGAAACCAATTTAAAGAAAGTTGAATTTAATCCAATTCCAGCATGCGCATCTACGATTGAAGTACGAGTATCTGAAACAAAATCTTGAGAAACTACTAAATCTTCTGTGTATCCTAAAATTCCTTTCATAGAAGTTTCTGAAGCGTGTTTCAATACACTCATAATTTCTGAATAGGTAGTTTCTTTAGCTAATTTTACAGTTAAATCTACTACAGAAACATCAACAGTTGGTACACGCATAGACATTCCTGTTAATTTTCCATTCAAATCTGGAATTACTTGTCCAACAGCTTTAGCAGCACCTGTTGAAGATGGAATAATATTTACAGAAGCGGCACGACCACCTCTCCAATCCTTTCTTGAAGGACCGTCTGCTACCATTTGAGTGGAAGTAGATGCATGAACCGTTGTCATCAACCCTTCTACAATTCCGAAATTATCGTGAATTACTTTTGCTAAAGGCGCTAAACAGTTGGTAGTACATGATGCATTAGAAACTACAGTATCTGCAGCTGTTGCTTTTTCATGATTTACACCCATAACAAACATTGGTGCATCTGCTGAAGGTGCTGAAATAATTACTTTTTTTGCACCACCTACAATATGCGCATTTGCCGTTTCTTTAGTTGTAAAAAAACCTGTACATTCTGCTACTACATCAGCGTTTATTCCTGATTCATCCCATTTAATTTGTGCTGGATCTCTTTCTGCAGTTACACGAATGTATTTATCGTTAACGTATAATTTTCCGTCTTTAACTTCTACTTTTCCAGCAAAACGTCCATGAACAGAATCGTATTTTAATAAATACGCCAAATGATCTACGTCTAATAAATCGTTAATGGCTACAACTTCTACGTTATCTCTGTTGTATGTTTCTCTAAAAACAATTCTTCCAATTCTACCAAACCCGTTAATTCCTAATTTTACTGTTGACATTTTTTTTAAGCTTTATGCTTTAAGTAATTCTCTTAAAGCTTACATTAATATTGATGTTTTATTATTTAATTTTAAATGATTGATTTAAATTATTTATGTAGTCATGATGTCTGATACACGTAATAATTCTTTATCAATTTCAGAACTACCTTTTATGGCTTGTTCTAATGGAGTAAGTGCTACTTTATCATTTAGCATTCCTACCATATAATTTGATTTACCTTCTAATAAAGACTCAACTGCTTTAACGCCAAATCTACTTGCTAAAACTCTATCATAACAAGAAGGTGAACCTCCGCGTTGCATGTGACCTAATACCGAAACGCGTATGTCATATTCTGGAAAATTTTCTTCGATATAATCTTTCAATTCAAAAACATTTTTTCCAATTTTATCGCCTTCTGCAATTACTACTATACTAGAAGATTTACCTGAAGCTTTACTTTTACGTAACGATTCCAATAAGCGCTCTAAACCTAAATCTTCTTCTGGTATTAATATTTCTTCCGCTCCAGCGCCAATTCCAGCGTTTAATGCAATATGACCTGCATCTCTTCCCATAACTTCCACAAGAAAAAGACGGTTGTGAGAACTGGCTGTATCACGAATTTTATCAATACAATCAACCACTGTATTCAATGCGGTATCATATCCTAAAGTATGACTGGTTCCAAAAATATCATTGTCAATAGTGCCTGGAATACCCATTACTGGAAAACCATACTCACTATTAAAAACTTCTGCACCTGTGAAGCTTCCATCTCCTCCAATAACCACAAGTGCATCAACACCAGCAGCTACTAAATTTTCATGTGCTTTTTTGCGCCCTTCAACGGTCATGAATTCTTTTGATCGTGCCGATTTTAAAACGGTTCCTCCTTTGTTGATTATGTTATTTACAGTACGAGGCCCCATTTCTTTAAAATCACCTTCAATCATCCCTTGGTATCCTCTGTAGATCCCAACACATTCAACATTGTGATAGGCACATGTTCTAACAACTGAACGAATAGCAGCGTTCATTCCTGGAGAATCTCCTCCTGAAGTTAAAACACCTATTTTTCTAATCTTTGAAGTCATTGTTTATTATTTGTTAATGTAAAATTAAGAAAGGAATTTATAAAACAAGAGTTATTTTGCTAACTATTTAATTATAGTGGCTAATTCAAACGTTTTCGTTAATAACTTTTTATTTTATATGCTAAAAATTGAAGAATTATTCTATTTCTGGAACTTTGTTTATCACTTCTTTAGAACCTTCTGATTTTTTATCTTTTCGATCGTTTATATAGTCTAAAAATTCCGTTGGGATATCTTCGGAATCAGGAATTTCATTATTAGAATTCATTGTTTTTTTAGTCAAAGTCTTTTTGGTAAAAATTTTACGAATCATTTCTTTAAACGTATTGAACTCAACATTGTAAGTAAGTCCTAATCCTTGAGTATAACCAATTCCCTCTCCAATATAATTAATGTTATTTTCTCTATTAAATACATGAGCAGTTAGTGTACCATCTTCATTTAATTGCATTTGAATTTCAACATTACCCACAATAACTGATTCACTTACTCCTCCAACTGGTACTCCAACTTTTCCATTAATTGAAATTCTGTCATTGATACGAGTACTTACAGTAACACCTACTCGATCAGAAATTTCAGTTAACCTGTTTCCTTGAGAATAATCAAATCCTAACTGCAATTTACTATCTTCATCAGCAAACAAACCATTTATCAAAGATCCTGCTCGTTCAAAAAGTGGGCCATATGCAGCATTACCGGCTGTTTCCGCAGTTACAAAAGAACCAGTGGAAAGTAGAGCAAAAGCTTGAGTTTGTCTGGCATCTCTGTCTTGTAATTTGTATTCAATTTCGCTTTTTAATACCGAACTTACCGTTGGAAAATTGATGTTAAAATCGGGTTGTGGATTACTTAAATTCCCATTCAGTAAAATTGAAACATTAGTATCAACTTTTCTATTAAAGGAAGCGCTTTCTAGCAAAACAGCAGGATTTGCAGTAGTTTTATAAGTTGCTTCCAAATCTAAAACTGCATTCATTGGTTCGCCATCCCATCGTATGGTTCCTCCTTTTTCAACCTTAAATTTTTTATCAATTAAACCACCATATTTGAAATTATATTGCCCTTCTTGCACAATAAAATCACCATTCATTTGAAACTTACCTAAGGTATTAATTTCCATAAACATAGAACCTACTCCTCTTCCTTTCATGGCATGACCAGATTCTTTGTTTAAAATAATTTCAATTTCTGCATTTTGATCAATATCAAATCGAAGAGCTAGTTCTAATCCTTGATACTTATTTTTTTCTATTACTTTACCTGTTTTAATTTTTTGAAATTCAGCTTTAGTCATGAATTTTATAAATGAATTATCACCCAGCTCCTCGTCATCATTCACTGGAATTTTAATAGTAGTACCCTTTTCAGACTTACCTGTAACTTCAATATTTAAAGCATTAACCGCACCAGTTATACTTGCAGATCCGTTCATAAAAGCGGTCCCGTAATAATACGCTCCTTCAGAATCGGGTGTATCTAATGCTAAAATATTATTTGAATTTAAATGCAAATCTAATTGCCAATCGTCTAATACCTCATGACGAATCGTTCCATCTAATAGTCCTTTAGTTTTATATTTGGTATCCGTTACTTCTATCTTTCGTAAACTAAATTGATGCTCTGTTAGGTCGAGAATTGCATTTTTTTCAAAAGCATAATCGACATTCAAATAAGGAACACGCATTCCAGCATCATTTAAATACAAACGACCATCTATTTCTGGTTTTGTTAATGCACCTGCAATTGTGGCTCTACCAGTTGCTGAACCTCGAACATCTGATAAAACATTTCCTAATAAAGGTCCGAATGGCGCTAAATCAAATTGATTAAATCCGGCATCCAATTCTAAACTGGATTGTTCTCCAACAAAATTTATGTTTCCGTTCAAGAAAAAACGATCTTCACCTTCTTTTGAAATGGAAGAAGTTATTTTAAACTGATTAAATGAATTATTACCCTCAATAGCAAAATCTAAATCACCAAGCAAAATTTTATTTATTTGCAGACTATCAATAGTAATATTTGATTGAGGATCATAGGTGTTTTTATCTTGTTTATATTTGATATTTCCGTTTATTTTTCCGCCAAAAGAAAGACTATCGATATTAGGAGTAACTTTCTTTAAATCAACTTCATTAAAGGTTAGTTGAAAATCTTTATAGGTTGAATCGCGTATAGTACCAAAAAAATCCATTTTTTGATCATTATGCGAAAGACTTATTTTTTGAAAATCAAAATTGTTTAAAAATTTATCGAAAATTATTTTATTATCATTTGTTTCATTTTCATTGATAAACCAAGTATAATCCTTAAATTTTATTTCCGATTTCTTGAAACCAACTACAGATTGCTTATCTTGATTAATGGTGTGATATAAATTTATATCAAATTTATCTTGACTTAGAGCACCTCCTTTAAATTCGGAACGAACAAATAATGTGTCATTAAGAGTCACGTTAATTAAGTTGAAATCGGCAATTTTATAATTTTTATTTTTAATGGTATCTACAGAGATAAATGTATTATAAATTGGGTTTTTATTATCAATATCTATTTTTACATTTTCAATTTGATTCTCGTAAACAATAATTGTGGGAGAAATGAAATCTAATTCAAATTTACCAGCATCGGCATTAATTTGCCCTTTAAAGCTTGTGTTTTCAGAAATAGAAACATCAGGAATAAAAACTTCAACAATCTTATCGTATAGCTTAAAATCGAATGATAAAAATTGATTTTTAGCTAATTTGTTAGGCGAATAATTTGCATATAAACTACCTAAAGCATTCTCCACAATTTTTTGAACTTCTTTAACTTTATACTTTCCAATAATTTGGCCACTCATGATATCTGGAGAGTTCATCGTGATTGTTCTAACCTTATCCTGATCAAAGGAAGAAGTAATATCAAAATCTTCAAAAAAGTAGGAATTTTTACTATTTTGATACGAAATATCGTGAATTTTTAAAGCTCCAGTCAAATCGTCAATAGAACCTCCAAATGCTTTAAAATCTATTTTACCTCTAAAAATAGAAGTTGTATCTTTCTTATAAAAATTTAACAAATGTAAATCTGCATAATCAATTTGAGCTTTAAAATCATAATTGTTGGCATTTTTACTGAGATCAACAATACCATCAAAATCCATTTTTAAATTTGGATCATTACTATTGAAATAGCCCTTATAATAAGGCATTTTCATACTACCATCAACTGTTATCGATTGGTAATTATAGCCGTTGAAGTAGAATTTATCTATTGTTCCTTTCAGCTTAGTATTTAAGAGCTTTTGAGTAAAGCCACTTCCATCAATATCCAAATTAAGCGTAGCTCTACCAATATTTTTCTCATTAAAAAGCGCACCTAAATCAAAATTTGCTAGTTGAATCGTACCTTGATAAGCCGCTTCATCAATTACATCTATATCTTGCATTGAAAAATTACTTTCCAGCTCTCCTAATTTAGAAAGTAAATACACATCGGCATTGATGTATTTTTGAGTTAATTCAATTGGACCCGCCAAATTTATTTTTCCAAATTTCGTAAGTACTGTTGGTAAATTCTTGCCTAATACTCTTGGCAATACTCTAATTACTTTATTGTAATCAGTTGCTACTCTATCAAAATTTCCTTTCATATAAAAGGACTGATTGCCTTTTCCAAAAAGATTTTTAAAATTTACCGACCCGATTATTTCAGATTGATTATTATCAAATAATTTTAAATCATATAAAATAAAATTATTCAAAGTTCCTAATAAATGTGTATTAATATAAAAAATATTATTCTTGCCAAATTCATCATAAAAGCAATTTAAATCATTTGAAGCTATAGCTGCTTTATCCAATTGAACATCAAAAATTACCTTATTATTAAAATCTTTAAAATCTTCCCTTTTGTACCGCAACTCAGCCTTTCCTTTCATTTCGGAATAAAGTGTTTTTATTGCTAACTTATCAAGTAAAATATTGGTTTTGGTATAAGTGAAACCGGCAGTCAAATGGGTAACTTCTATCCCTCTGTGATCAACAAAAGCTAATCGTTTAATAAGTGTTGTTACATTTGGACCCTTGATCAAAAAGTTTTCTATTTTACCATTTAATCGTTTAAAATCTAATACTTTAGGGGTTTTCAAATTTTCATCAATATACCTAAAACGACTACTAAATAGGGTCATTTTATTGGCTCTCATTCTAAACTTACCCGATGAAGGCGTTCCGTCATCAAAAGCATCAATGAATTTATCTAGATTAGTGAAATTTTCATTTTTGTAGTTAACAATTTTTGCATCAAGACCATCTAAAATTACATCTTTCAAATATGGATGACCTGGATCATAAATTTTCTTGAAACTTAAAATAGAAGTATTTAAACGTTTTATAGCAAAAAGTGTGTCCTTATGGTGATCTAAAATGATTATTCCCTTTAATTTAACAGTACCAAAAGGAGTAATTGCAACTTGATCTATAGATAAATCAGTACCAAAAGTCTTATTTAATTCTGTTGTGGCATATTTACCAAGATAGGTTTGAACTGGTGGTAAAGACAAAACTATCCCTAAAAAGAGTAACAAAAGTAGTATTCCAAAGAGAACACGAAATAGTATTTTTTTAAATTTTTTGATACTCTATTTTGTTTTAAATTTGCTGAAAATTAAATTAAAAGGGGATTTCGAACAAAAATAAGGATTTTTGTAAGATAAATACAATATCTTTAAGTCAAATTTCATGCCTAAACATGTCTGAAAAAAAAATATATACATTAGCAGTTGAAAGTTCTTGTGATGATACGTCTGCAGCAGTACTTTGCAACGATATTGTTTTGTCAAATATTGTTGCCCGACAATCCATTCATGAAGAATATGGAGGTGTTGTTCCAGAACTTGCCTCTAGAGCGCACCAACAAAATATTGTTCCTGTCGTAGAGGTTGCCATTAAAAAAGCAGGAATTACAAAACAAGATTTAAACTGCATTGCTTTTACTCAAGGTCCAGGGTTGATGGGTTCGTTACTCGTTGGAGGCTCATTTGCAAAATCAATGAGTATGGCATTAGGTATTCCACTGATTGCTGTGAATCATATGAAAGCACATATTTTAGCTCATTTTATTAATGAAGAAGGCTATGACAAACCTACTTTTCCATTTCTAGCATTGACGATTTCTGGCGGACATACACAAATTGTAAAAGTTACTAGTTTTTTTGAAATGGAAATTATTGGCGAAACGACTGATGATGCAGTGGGAGAAGCATTTGACAAAAGTGCGAAAATATTAGGACTTCCCTATCCTGGCGGACCTTTAGTGGATCAATTTGCACAAGAGGGAAATCCAAAAGCGTTTCCGTTTACAAAACCCAAGGTAGATGGATTAAACTTTAGCTTTAGTGGTTTAAAAACTCAAATATTGTATTTTATTCAAAAAAATGTAGCTGAAAATCCAAATTTTATTGAAGAAAATAAAACAGATATTTGTGCGTCTATTCAACATACAATTATTAATATTTTGATGGACAAATTGAAATTGGCTGTTGCTGAAACTGGCATTTATCAAATTGCGATTGGCGGAGGAGTTTCAGCTAATTCTGGAATCAGAAAAACCTTAAAAGAGGCAGAACAAAAATACGGATGGAAAACCTATGTTCCAAAATTTGAATATACGACAGATAACGCAGCCATGATTGGAATTGTAGGTTATTATAACTTTTTAGAAGGAAATTATAGTAATTCCGAAATAACCTCTAAAGCACGAATTGAATTCTAAATTCTAAATTTTTATGCAACTATTTTATAATTCTGAAATAAAAAAAGGCGATTCAAACTTCTTTTTCGACAAAGAGGAAAGTAAGCATATAGTTAAAGTATTACGTAAAAAGGAAGGAGATAAAATATTTATTACTAATGGATTGGGTTTTTTATTTGAATCTGAAATTATTGCTGCTTTTGAAAAAAAATGTGAAATAAAAATCACAAATGAAACGTTTCAAAAACCAGATACTTTTTACACACACATAGCAGTTGCTCCTACTAAAATGAACGACCGATTAGAGTGGTTTTTAGAGAAAGCGACCGAAATAGGTATTCACGAAATCACACCCATTATTTGTGAGCATTCGGAACGAAAAGTATATAAAATTGATCGTGCTGAAAAAATCATTCAAGCAGCCATGAAACAATCGCTTCATTATTATATTCCAAAAATTAACGAACCCATTTCATTCACTGAATTTATTAAATTAAATACCGTCGGACAAAAGTTTATCGCACATTGCGAAGAAACTGATAAAAAATCATTTCAAAAAGCACTTAGAAAAGAAGAAAAAGTTACTATTTTAATTGGACCTGAAGGCGATTTTTCAACTAAAGAGATTAATTTGGCCGTAGAAAATAATTTTATTCCCGTAACTTTAGGAACTACAAGATTACGAACAGAAACTGCAGCATTAGTTGCTTGCCATACAATTGCTTTAATCAATGAATAGATTCATAGTCCTTTTATCACTGGTTTGGAATTTTGGGTTTACTCAAGAAGTAGCGATTGCAAAATATTCGGGTGGTGGCGATTGGTATGCCAATCCAACTTCACTTCCTAATTTAGTTAAATTTTGTAATCAAAACATCAATACCACTATTAATCCAAAAGTTGCATCAGTAGACGTAGGTAGTGCTGAAATAGTGAATTATCCGTTTATACACATGACTGGCCATGGAAATGTGGTTTTTAGTGCTAATGACGTTATTAATCTTAGAAACTATTTAATCTCGGGCGGTTTTTTACATATTGATGATAATTATGGAATGGACGAATTTATTAGAAAAGAACTCAAAAAAATTTTTCCAGACAACCCATTAGTAGAGATTCCTTCAAATCATATTATTTTTCAAAAACCTTATAATTTCCCAAATGGATTACCTAAAATCCATGAACACGATAACAAAAAACCACAAGCTTTTGGTGTTTTTATTGAAAATCGTATCGTTTTACTTTATACGTACGAGTGTGATTTAGGAGATGGTTGGGAAGATCCTGAAGTACATAATGATCCAAAATATGTACGCGAAAAAGCACTACAAATGGGAGCAAATATTTTAAACTATATTTTTAATCATTAATAAATATTTTAAAATTATAAATATTTAACATTAATATTACTTTTTGTTTTTTTTATACTATTTTTTTATTTTTATTAAGATTTTAGATATAAAAAAACAAAATTAATATCAATACATTAAAATTTAACACAATTAACTTAAAATAATATAATTTGTAATTTTTGAAATACTTAATTTTGAAATAGTAAAACTTTCAATTGTGAAATTTTGCATTCTAAGTAAAGAATACATATAATATTTCATCAATTTTTAAACGTTGTACTAAAAAAAAATTAACCCCAAAAAAAAAAATTATGAAAAAGCTATTTCTATTCAAATGTACTTTATTACTATTGTTTTCATGCACATCAGACAATACTAATGTTGAGAACAAAGACGAAATGTCTTCATTTATGTCAAAAAAAGGAGATTCTTTAATAATCAATGAAAGAGATTGTGCAAGTCAAGATATTTTAGAATTTGAAATGAAAAAAAATCCAGAACTAATTTCAAAAATTGAAAAAATAGAAGAATTTACAAAAGGTGCATTAGTTTCAGATATATTTGAAATTGCACAAATTCAAATTGAGGTTCCTGTTGTTGTTAATGTACTATACAGAACTTCTGAAGAAAATATTTCATTATCTCAAATTCAGTCTCAAATAAATGTTCTTAATCAAGATTTTAATGGAGGTAATGCTGAATTTAACCAGGTTCCTGGAATTTTTGCAGGAGTAAAAGGAAATGTTGGTATCACATTTGTTTTAGATAGAGTTATAAGAAAGCAAACAACTCGAACTTCATGGGCTGTCCTGAATGAAGAAATGAAAAAAACGGCTTTTGGAGGAATAGCCCCAACTTCACCAACAAATAAATTAAATCTTTGGGTTTGTACTTTATCAGGTGGAATATTAGGCTATGCAAAAGCTCCTGGAACTGCATTAGAATTAGATGGAGTTGTTATAGACTCAAGATATTTAGGAACAAATGGAAGAGCAACAGCACCCTTTCACAAAGGTAGAACTGCAACGCATGAAATTGGCCATTGGTTAAACGTTAGACATATTTGGGGAGATAGTACTTGTGGAAATGATTTAGTAGCAGACACACCATCTCATAATGCCGCTAATTATGGTTCACCTATATTTCCACATTATTCTACTTGCCCTGGAACTCCAATTGAAATGACCATGAATTTTATGGATTACACCAATGATGTTTCTATGTATATGTTTACAAATGGTCAAAAAGATAGAATGAGAGCTCAATTTTTACCAGGCGGTTATAGATACTCTTTTGTCCAATAAAAATTTTAATTTCTTTATTTGGAAAACTCGTCATTAATTGACGAGTTTTTTTTATTTTAGCAAAAAAGAAAAAAATGACGTCAAAAGAATTATCTAAGGGAATTATAAGAGCTACAAGTATTATAACCCTATTTTGCTTGGCTTTATTTTTTCTATATAAAATTAGAACAGTAATAATTTATTTTATTATTGCTCTTATAGTTTCGTTATTATTAGGACCATTAGTTTCATTTTTAAAAAAGCGTTTAAAATTTAATAATACAATTGCAGTTGTAACAACTCTTTTATTGTCCTTTTTATTAATTACAGGATTTGTTTTGCTTTTTGTTCCATTATTATTGAATCAAAGTGAAAATTTATCACTATTAAATGTTAGTTCTCTTGAAAAAAATTACAATCTATTACTTGAAAATATTAGATTGTATTTAGAAGATTTCAACATCAATTCAAAACAAATATTAGAGAGCAGTAAATTATCAACTTTTACATCATTTGAATTTATTCCAAATTTTATAAATAGTTTTTTTAGTAAGCTTGGAAATTTCAGTATGGGATTTGCTTCTGTTTTATTTATAACATTTTTCTTTCTAAAAGAGCATGATTCATTTTATTTAAAATTCAAACAAGTAATTCCAAACAATCAAAAAGAAAAAGTATTAAATTCTTTTCAATCAATTAATCGATTATTATCAAGATATTTTATAGGATTATTAATTCAATTAGCAATTATAATGATCTTATATCTTATTGTTTTTCTAATTTTCGGAGTAGAAAATGCTTTCATAATTGCACTTTTATGCGCAATTTTTAACATCATTCCATATGTAGGTCCATTAATTGCTTCAATTGTTGCGGCATTATTAATATTAATTAGTGGAATTGGTACTGGAGCAGATTTTGCAAATGAATCACTACCAACAACAATTTATGTATTAATTGGAATGTTTGTGGTTCAATTAATTGATAATAACATCAGTTCTCCTATTATTTTTTCAAAAAGTACCAATTCACATCCTTTAGAAATATTTTTAGTAATTTTGACTTCTGGAATTTTATTCGGAATCTCAGGAATGATTATAGCTGTTCCATTTTACACATCATTAAAAGTTATTGCCAAAGAATTTTTTCCAGAGAATAAAATCATCAAATTGCTTACAAAAAATTTATAAGTTTTGGAAATTAATCAATTATTGAATCCTGAAATTCAAAATTTTATTCAAGAGAATTTATCAACCAACAGTAGTAAATTAGCTTTAAAAAAAAATCCATTTCCAACTTCAAATTATCTAGATATTATTCATCAAATTATTTCTAAGAATAAAGCGAAAGAAAAGTTACCTACTTGGTTTTTTACTGATAAAATAATTTACCCTGAAAAAATTTCAATTGAACAAACTTCCTCTGAAAAAACAGCTAAATACAAAGCTTCGATAGTTTCAGGAAAAAACATCATAGATTGTACGGGTGGTTTTGGAATTGACGCTTTTTATTTTTCCAAATATTTTGACACTGTGATTCATTGCGAAATCAATCCTGAATTATCAAAAATAGTTGAGCATAATTATAAACAAATGCAAATTAACACTATTGAATGTATTTGTGGGGATAGTTCGGAAATTCTTGATCAATTAAACAAAAAATTTGATTGTATTTACATTGATCCGTCTCGACGAAGTGTTAGTAAAGGTAAAGTGTTCATGCTTGCTGATTGTTTACCAAATGTAGTTGAATTACAAAATTTTTATTATCAATTTACAGATACATTATTAATTAAAACTGCACCTATTTTGGATCTTCATGCTGGTTTATTAGAATTAAAAAATGTAGCTGAAATACATATCGTTGGGCTAGATAATGAAGTAAAAGAAGTGTTATGGAAAATAAGAAAAGACTATCAAGAAAGACCAAAAATATATGCTGTTAATCTTGAAAAAGAAGTTATAATGACAACTGAAATATGCAGCAATAAACATTATAAAACTACCTACAGCCTACCTCAAAAATTCTTATATGAACCCAACACTTCTCTATTAAAATCGGGTGGATTCGAAGCTGTTTCTGAAATATTTGGTGTTGATAAATTACACAAACATTCTCATTTATACACCTCAGAAGATTTAGTTGATTTTCCTGGAAGAAAGTTTAAAATTGACTCGATTGTTCCGTTTCAAAAAAAAGAAATCATACAATCAATTCAAGGCAAAAAAATGAATGTTTCCACACGGAATTTTCCTATAAAACCAGACGAAATAAAGAAAAAATATAAAATTATCGATGGAGGATCAATTTTTGCCTTTTTTACAACAAATTTAAATAATGAAAAAATAGTTTTACTTTGCACCAAAATTTAATTACAATGAAAAAATTTTACATCCTATTATTACTTATTCCTTTATTTTCAGGAGCTCAAACAAACGATTGTGTCTATGAAGTTGAACAAAAAACAGACTCAACTTCATTAAAAATACTTTCAGAAGTATTAATTGATGAGAAAATTTTTGGAAATACAAATGAATATTTATTTTTTAGTTTATTAAATGCAGATGGTGTTCCAATGCTAGAATTACAATTATTACAAAAAAGCAAAGACTTTATACCTGCAAAATGTATTAATAAAACTTCAAAAATAATATTACAATTAAAAAACGGAAAAATTGTAACCTTACTTGCTGACAAAGAAGAAGCGTGTAGTGTATTAAATTTTGATGAAAAAGAAAAAAACAATATAAGAGTTTTAACAGGTTATTTCTTTTTTGGCATAACTAACTATGAAGAATTAAAAAGTAGCCCAATTACACTAATGCGCATTCAATATGCAGGTGATTCAAAAGATTATGTAATTAAAAATGATTTGGTTTCTGAAACTTTAAATACAAAATCAAATCCGGATATTTTTTTTATAAACTACTTGAAGTGTATTGATTGATAAACAAAAAAGCCTTGCAATGCAAGGCTTTTTTGTGATCGCGCCAGGATTCGAACCTGGGACCTACTCATTAGAAGTGAGTTGCTCTATCCAGCTGAGCTACGCAACCTATATTATTTTTGTCGGGGTGGCAGGATTCGAACCTGCGGCCTCCTGCTCCCAAAGCAGGCGCGATAACCGGGCTACGCTACACCCCGAAAACAAAAAAAGCGGAGAGACAGGGACTCGAACCCTGGCGACGGTTACCCGTCGACAGATTAGCAATCTGCTCCGTTACCACTCCGGCACCTCTCCTTTTATTCTATAAGAACTTATCTTTTTTGCGGTTGCAAATGTATGTTTTCATTCGTTAATATACAACTAATATTAAACTTTTTTTAATTTATTTACAAATATAAATTTTAAATGTGCTTATATTCAACCTACTAACAAAATACTCAAAATCTTATTTTAGATAGCAAATTATAATAATCTAATCTGAATAAGTCACATATTCATTTTTAATTTGTTTGCAAAATCTATTTTCTTCAAGGATATCCATAAGAAATTCAATAATTACTTAATAAAAATTAGAATATAATTAGTAAATTCGCAATTCAAATTAAATTTCACAATCATGAATAAAAAAGTAGTTATCGTTTCAGCGGTGAGAACCCCAATTGGGAGTTTTATGGGAGCATTATCAAGTGTGCCCGCTACAAAATTAGGCGCTGCTGCAATTAAAGGTGCTTTACATAAAATTAATCTAGACCCTAAACTAGTTGACGAGGTATTAATGGGTAATGTAGTTCAAGCTGGTAACGGTCAAGCTCCTGCAAGACAAGCTGCTTTATATGCAGGATTATCTGAAAATGTTGCTTGTACAACTGTGAATAAAGTTTGCGCCAGCGGAATGAAAGCGGTTATGCAAGGAGCTCAAGCTATTATGGCTGGAGATGCAGAAATTGTTGTTGCTGGTGGAATGGAAAATATGAGTTTAATTCCTCATTACGTGCATTTGAGAAACGGAGTAAAATTTGGTCCAACATCTTTAATTGATGGCATGCAAAAGGATGGGCTTACTGACGCCTATGATAACAATGCTATGGGCGTTTGTGCTGATCTATGTGCTTCAGAATACAATATTACAAGAGAAGATCAAGATAACTTCGCAATTCAATCCTATGAGCGTTCATCAGCTGCATGGGAAGCTGGTAAATTTGATTCAGAAATTGTACCTGTAGAAGTTCCGCAAAGAAGAGGTGATGCAATTATTGTTTCAAAAGATGAAGAATTTACTAATGTTAAATTAGATAAAATCCCTTCATTAGCTCCCGTTTTTACCAAAGATGGAACGGTTACAGCGGCAAATGCTTCTACAATTAATGACGGAGCTGCTGCTTTAGTACTAATGAGTGAAGAGAAAGCACAAGCTTTAGGATTAAAACCTTTAGCGTATATAAAATCGTATGCCGATGCGGCTCAAGAACCAAAATGGTTTACTACTGCGCCAGCAAAAGCATTACCAAAAGCTTTAGAAAAAGCAGGTTTATCTGTTACAGATGTTGATTTCTTTGAGTTCAATGAAGCTTTTGCTGTAGTAGGATTAGCCAATGCGAAAATTCTAGATATTGACAATGTTAAAATCAATGTAAACGGAGGTGCCGTTTCTTTAGGGCATCCACTAGGTTGTTCTGGTGCTCGAATTATTGTAACTTTAATTAGTGTTCTAAATCAAAATAATGCTAAAGTTGGTGCTGCTGCTATTTGCAATGGTGGTGGTGGTGCTTCTGCTATTGTAATTGAAAGAGCATAATTTTATAATTTACTAATGATGGGTTTTGAAATTTAATTACATTTGTAGATATATCTTAATTCATCATTATTTATTGAACCAACTATGTTTGGAATATGTAATTTAGCCATTGTACCAGTAAGAGCCGAAGCAAGCGATAGAAGCGAGCAAGTTTCGCAATTGTTATTTGGTGAACACTTTAAGATAATTGAGTTAACCGCAAAATGGGCGCAAATTGAATTGGCTTATGATGGATACATCGGTTGGATTGATTCCAAACAATTTCAATCAATTTCACAAGAAAATTATTTGATATTAAATGAACTACCAAATGTACTCAATGCCGATTTAATAGAATATATCACAAGTCCTAATAATCAATTAATGCCCATTGCTTTAGGTGCTTCATTATCTTTTTTAGAAAATGAAGCTATTAATTCAAGTAAATTTATTTTTGATGGAATGAAAGTTTGTGGTTTAAAACCAAAATCAGAAATAATTAAAACAGCATTCATGTATTTAAATGCTCCCTACTTATGGGGTGGTAAAACACCTTTTGGAATTGATTGCTCTGGATTTACACAAATGGTTTATAAACTAAATGGTTATCGTTTATTTCGAGATGCTTCACAACAAGCTTCACAAGGTGTTCCTTTGAGTTTTATTGAGGAAAGTGAACCTGGCGATTTAGCTTTTTTTGATAATGAAGAAGGAAATATCATCCATGTTGGAATATTGATGGAAAATAATTACATCATTCATGCCTCAGGAAAAGTTCGTATTGATCGTTTAGATCATTTAGGAATCTACAATGCAGACACCAATCGTCATACTCATAAATTAAGGGTCATTAAGAAAATTATATAAAAAAAACCTCTTTTCAGAGGCGTTTTTATATACTATTTTATTGCTTTAGCCTTTTCAGGTTGACCTGTAACTTCATAGGCCATTTTTAAAATACTAATAGTACTAGAATTAGTTGAATCAATCGAATAAGCTTTTTCAAAATCTGGAATTATACTCAAAAACATTGCCTTACGTTTTTCCATTAATTCATCAAATTTCTTTTTATCTGCTCTTGAAGCATTGATTTCATTTACTAATTTTTCTTCTTCACTTAAACCACTATAGCCTAAATTATAATATAATTCAAACTCTCCTTTTTTTAGTTCTTCATCATCAGGTGACAATAATCTAGCTTTTGAAAATGTTTCTTTCGCTTTATCAATCAAATTATTTTGTCTGTATAATAATGCTAAAATTCTCATAAATTCTGGCTTATTATCACTTACTTTCAAATCACGCGGTTTTTCATATAAATTCATCGAAATAAATTTGATACGGTCTTCCCTTGTAGAAATCTCTTCCTCTTGTCCTGTTGCTTTATTTACCGCAAAATAGACAATTCCATTATTTATATAATCACTATCTAAAAGCTCTTCATAATATTTTACTGCCGATTTATAATCTTCGCCTTGAACAGATAAAATTGCAGCATTTTGCAAAGATTTACCTTCAGCTTTTTTATCAAACAAATAAACATTATAAAAAAACACAGCCGCTTCTTTATATTTTTTAGCAGTATTTAAAGATAAGGCTAAAGAAGTCAAGCCTTGTTTAAACATCTTTTTCTCTTCAATTAAATCATCGGTATAAACTTTTTTACCAGATTTTTTTTCAAAAGCAATAGTTTCATCAATTGTAGCTCCATATTCTTGAATGAATTCGGGTTTATACAAATTCATCTGATCTTGTAAAGTTGCTTTTGCACCTTTTGAAGCAAGAACAACCGTAGGATACATTACTTTATAAAACTTAGCATATACTTTATCCGATTCTTCTGAAGCTAATCCTTGTAAAGCATCACTTGCAGTTTTATATGCTTCTAGGTCTTTTTCTGAAATTTCATCTTTAGCATAAATTTTCTTTAATGCTTTAAGCTCATCTTTTTGAGCAAATGTCGCAACTGAAACTAGTAACGTTGCGCCTAAAATAAGTTTTTTCATTGTTAATTAAACTTGGTTAAACAAAAGCCCAAAATAAATTTGGGCCCTTTTACTCTAATTTATTCTTGAATTTCTTCAGATGTTTCATCTATTTCACCATCTTCAATAGCGCCTTGAAATTCATCTGAAACTTCTTCAGCTTCCTCTTCGCGAAGTACTTTTGTTACAGCAGCAATAGAATCGGTTCCTTTGATATTGATCAATCGAACACCTTGAGTCGCTCTTCCCATTACTCTTAAGTCAGAAACCATCATCCTGATAGTTAATCCTGATTTATTGATGATCATTAAATCATCAGCATCCG